>Ga0172368_10000923_pt1 | contig 41215 bp, 29 predicted proteins | sample Lak11m_FD_114540 | JGI IMG/M metagenome (GOLD analysis project Ga0172368, IMG submission 114540) | Freshwater microbial communities from Kabuno Bay, South-Kivu, Congo - kab_022012_11m | ecosystem: Environmental > Aquatic > Freshwater > Lake | place: Democratic Republic of the Congo: South-Kivu... | reverse complement strand
TTCCATATCTCTGTGCCTTTTTCATTGAGTGTAAAGATGTTTGAATTGTCGGCAAGCATCACAACCGCTTTCCCGTCGGCCACCTGAAAAGCACTATGGCTGTTTCTCCTGATCTGTGTATTATAATCCATGATCAATGATCTCCCAGAATTTGTTCGTTTTTGTAAAATTCATTTCGTACACCCCTGTGTGTTTCACCAGGTCAATGGTGGTATTGAAAATAAGCTGTTTCAGTCCCCAGTCATCGCTGAAGAAGAGAATATTTCGCATAATACTGGTGTAGGCCTCCACATCGCCCAGTTTCCGAAAGAAATCGTCAGGGCTTTTCTTCAGGATGAAAAGGTTCCGGAGTTCGGCCTGCCTGTTTGTATAGATTGGCAACTCTCCATGAAACGGCGTACCGCTAACGATATAGTTCCCTTCGACTTTGATGATCATGGAGAGTTCATCTGAAAGGCAGGTATCTGATTCCGACAATTTTACCACGGTGGATTTCCCGCTGCCCGACACCCCGAAAAACAGATACCCTTTCCCCTTGTGTATCAGAGAGGAGCTGTGCATCAGGAATCCCTGGTTTACCACGGTCAGGATGGAATAGAAGATCCTGATGATGGATTCATATGACATAAATGTCTCCCCGTAGAAGTAGATAAATTTTCCGGAAAGTTGCTGAAGGTCGATGATCCCGTAGAAATCCCAGCGGTAAACGTAAAAAACACTTCCCTCAGCATAGGTTACCAGATCGCGGTACTCTTCGAAGGATTGTTTCACGGCATCGGCCTCTTTTACCTTGTCGAGGTCATGGATCACCACTTCAGTCCTGAACTTTTCAGGATAAAGGAACTCCTCATACTTTTTCACTGCCTGGTCAAACAGGTCGCCCCCGGCTGAACAGACCGTCACTCCAAGTGTTCCGATCCGGATATTGAATTCGGTCAGACCGGCACGATCATCCCGGAGCAGAAAGTCCCTGATCAATGTCAGATGCTCATTCATTAAAATCAGTTTTGGCGGCAAACTTAACGAATAATTCCAAATCTGACCGCTTCTAAATTTCTTTATCTTTGGTCAAATTCCAGATCAGATGAAGCGTTCTATCAAGATCACCCTCCTACTGTTTTTCATCCCGTTGTTCCTTTTCTCCCCATTATTGCTTACCGCACAGAGGGGAGGCATCAGAGTCCCGGTCGATTCAGTTGGGTTTGCCATCCAATCCTGGCAGATGGATTCGGTGATGGCAAGGATCAACCGGCAATTCGGACCTCAGATAGAGCAGGCACTGGTGAAACAGAAGATCACGAAAAAATCGCGGTGGAAGATGGCTGTTTGCCCTCACGACGATTATGCTTATGCCGGATGGATGTATCCAATGGCTTTGCGGAATATCAACGCGCCCACAGTTATCCTTCTCGGCGTTGCTCACAAAGCCCGGAAATTCGGAATTGAAGGGGTGATGGTCTTCGATTCGCACGAGTTATGGCAAGCCCCCTACGGACCGGTAAGGGTCTCCGGCCTGCGTGAAAAGATCATGAACCAGTTGCCCAGAAAGGAATACATTGTTAACGACAGTCTCCAAGAGGCGGAACACAGCCTGGAAGCGTTGGTCCCATTCCTGCAATATTATCATCCCGGTGTTGAGATCCTCCCCATCTTGATTCCTGCGATGTCGCCGGAGAGGATGGAGGAGTTGGCCGGGTCGCTGGCCTGGGCCATCTCAAAAGTCATGGAAGCAGAAGACCTTGACTGGATGAGAGATCTGGCGATTGTCATCTCCAACGACGCTGTCCACTATGGGTGTGAAGAGTGGGGCGGCCAGGATTATGCCCCGTATGGTTGCGACCAGGCAGGGTATGACCTCGCGGTCAGGCATGAACATGAGATCATCTCCAACTGCCTGACCGGTGGCATTGTCAAGATGAACGTCAGGAGGTTTCTTCATTATACTGTTCAGGACACCAATTTCAGGAATTACAGGTGGACCTGGTGCGGACGATACTCGGTTCCCTTCGGATTGCTGACCGCGATGTACCTTCAGCAGGATACCAAGAGTTATCCGGAAGTCGGGGAGTTGATTGGTTATTCAACCTCCATCGACCATCCGGTCCTGCCGGTTGAAGACCTCGGTATGGGTGTAACGGCCCCCGCCAACATCAAACACTGGGTTGGCTACGTGGCGATGGGATACCGATGAGATATGGGATAAGAGATGCGGGATGCGGGATGTGAGATGTGGGATAAGAGATGGGAGATATGAGATGAGTGAAATGATTTCCTAATTTCCTAATTTCCTAATTTCTTAATCTCCTGTTTTTGACACCTGTCAAAGTTTCTGATATTCAATGGAGGGATAGCCTTTTTGTCCCACGTCATTGTAAAATCCAACAAAACGGAGTTTATAGTAAAAGCCGGTGTGGTTGAAGACAATGTAGTTGATCCCTGGTGTCACTGTATAACTACCGGCGTCGAAGTTGTAATACTTCCAATCGTACCCGATGGCATCTAGACTGGCGGAATAATCCATCTGCTGAGCCATGTCGTAGGTGATTGAAGCGAAATCATGGAGGGTATCTTTCGCAATGCTAACACCGGTAGAGTTGATCAGGACACCGGTCACCAGGTAGGGATAAGGTTCGCCAAGGTCGGTAAACAAGAGGGTGGTGTACGGGGTAAACAGGAGGTCCCACTGATCCGCGGGAGGCTGGAAAGGCCTGATGGCCCCGCCATCCTGGAATGCAAAATAGAGGTAATTGACTGTTGGCTCTTTTGGTACCGCAGCGTAGAGGGCATCTCCTCCGAACAGAGGGGCAAAACGGAAATAGAAGGTTCCGTTTTTCAGGCTGTCGATGATGATCTGCATGAAACCGCGCGGGTTTCCCACTTCATCCATTCCCCGGTTGATGGCATAGACATGATGATTTGAGACCGTATCCCCATCTGCAGTCACATCAAACCAGACCCCGATAGCCGTAGAGTCCGGATTCCCGTCGGAGCGATCGAACCACCAATACAGGCCGGAGGTATCCTGGAGAATCCCAAAGGGGACAACGCCCAGATCGGCCGCATACATGAAACTGGCTGTGTTAAGCCGGATGTGCCATCCCTGAGGCGAACATTCAAAAGCCAGGTCACTTTCTGTTTTCATGTTGCTGCTGACTGTCCCCACGGAATCGAGGTCATAGTATACCTGGAACAGATAGGTTTGGCTCATTTCAATGGTATCGGTGTGTGCATCTCCCCTCGGGTAAGGAGCCACCATCTCATCTTCCTTAAAACATCCGGTCAGGATGAATGACAAAAAAAGAAGAAGCAACGCTATCAGCTTCAGTGGTTTCATTGATATTGATTAAAGTTGAAAGTGAATCTGAAAAAATATGTTCGTCCATAGCCCACTGCTACCCCTTCACCTCCACCGCCACCATGGGCTCCGCCACCCAATCCCGATGAGGGGATGATCTGGTTATTAAAGATATTCTTCACGCCACAGGAGAGACGGATCCTGTTCTTCCAGAAGCCCTTGGTAACAGTGAAGTCCATGGTATTGTATCCATCGATATATCCAAGCGTCAGGGAATCCGCATCCATATAGGGTTGTGGTTTCCGTCCGGTATATTTGTAAAGGAGCGCCAGCGTAACTTCAGGTTTGACAAACCGGTAAGAGGCATTGGCATTGATGTCGGTGGAGAAGAGAAACCCACCTGTGGTTGTCCCGTTGGCCATCTCCACCTGGATCCCAGTTTCAGCGAGACCTGCACTGATCTTCAGGGCGGGATAGAGTGAAAACATGGCATTGACCTGTCCGCCTGTCGTTTTGTAACGGTCTAGATTGACATATGTATAGGAGAGATCATTCCCGCTGCCCGGAACCTGTGCCAGGGTTATGATGTTCTTCAGGGCGTTGTAGAATCCGCTTAATTCGGCTTCCAGGGCTGTTTTCCTGTTTTCTGCGGCAAACCGTAAACTAAAATTAATGTTATTGGATGTCTCCGCCTTCAGGTCAGGGTTTCCGTCGATATCGTGATTGACATCCTTGAACAGTAGGTATAGCTCCTTGATGGAGGGAGCCCTGAATCCTTTGGAGTATGAAACCCGGAGGGAAAGCGGCTCGTTGATGTTCCATTTGGCGCTGAGGGCGTAAACCAGCGGTGCCGCGTATTTGGTGTTGTAGATGACCCGGATTCCCGGTTGGATGGAGAGCACCTTCACCGGATCCCACTTGACGCTTAAAAAGGCAGCGTAATCTCCGATCGCCTGTTCGTTATCCAGGATCCGTTTCCCTGTAGCTGTTTCGTAGTTCAGGTCAGCACCGAGCTGGTAATTGAATTTTTTCCGGAGATCATTCTTTGCCAGGGTCATCCTGGCCATATAGGTGTTCATGAAGGTAGTATCCTGCTGTTCGGGGTCCTGGGTCCTGACTTCAGTAAGGGTGGTCAGATCCTTCAGGAAGGTCTCCTTAAGCCGGTTATAGCCGGAATAGGAGGCGATCATATTGAATAGATGAGACCTCCACAGGTGCCAGTTGAGATCCAGCCTCACAGAGTACCTGACAGTGGTGAAGTAGGAATCAAACGCTTTCTCATAATAAGGAGGTTGTAGATTCCCTTTGTCCTGAAGCAGTTCATTGAAATAGTCGCCTCCGATCTTCACCTTCAGTTTTTCCGTCGTGAAGGAATAGTATCCGTCAGCGAAATACTGGCGGCGGGGCTTGAACACCTCGGATCGGCCGGTGACTGAAGGGGGTGAATATCCTCCAAAGAAATTACGTCCTCCGGACAGGCCTATGCTGTGCCTGCCTCGCATCAGCGCAAAGCTTGCATCGAAGTTAAAGGTCCCTACCGATTCCAAATAGGCATTGACAACCGCACTAAGGCTGGCCGACCGGTTTTCCTTTGAAATGATATTGACAACGCCTGCAAGCGCATTGCTCCCGTAGATGACAGACATGGGACCTTCAATCACCTCTACATGATCCACGTTGTTGAGGTTAATCTGGTTGAGGTCAAAATTCCCGTTCATCCGGCCAATCAACGGAACTCCATCCATCAGGAACTTCACGTTTTCACCCGACAATCCCTGGATGGTCAGGCTTGTACCAAGCACTCCATCCTGCCTGACATTCATGCTGACCTGGTCTTTCAACAGATCGGCCATGTTGATGGCGGCTTTCAGTTCGATCTGGTGGGCGTTGATCACCGATACTTTGTAGATTGACTTGTCTGCCCGTTCTGGAGTATATTGCGCCGTAACGACCACTTCGTCAATGTTCAGCACGGTTGGCTGAAGCTGCACCTCCATTGACTGACCGGGATGAATGGTGTCATAAAATGTTTTATAACCAACGAAGGAGATGGCCAGTTTCGACACCTCCTGCACCTGATTCAGTGCTTTGCCATCGAGAGCCGTGGTGCAATATACCGGATGCCCGCTTTTTAGTCCTTCGAAGCAGACATGAGCAAAGGCAACGGGCTCATGGCTTTTCTGATCAACCACCGTGACAAAAGCCTGCTGACCAAGGGATTTCTCCCCGGTCAGCAGGAATGTCAACAAAAACCAAACAAGTAGTAAACCAACGTCTCTTTTTGAAATGATCACTGTTTGATCAATTTTACTGTGGCGTAACTGTTTCCCGAAGAAACCTGTATAAAGTAGATTCCGGGAGAAATGGATTGAACATTCAGGACCATCGCCTCGGTGTCTGGGAATATTTTTTTTATGATTTTTCTTCCGGAGAGATCGACCAGTGAAAGGGATAGTTCCTCATCCAACGGCTGAAGCGATTCAATGTTCACACGGATCAGATCGGTCGCGGGATTCGGGAAGAGGGTCACCCGGAAATCCGATGGCTTATAATCGTTGATGCCACTGGGGGAAACCAGGGCTTTGCCGAAATCGATATTCCCGGTTGAGCTACCTTCAAACGCGGTGAATTTGAGACGATAAACCCTCTCGGCCGTATCCTTCACATAAAATACCATTGAATCGCTCACCCAGTAGGTCATGGTTTCCATGCTAAAGGTTTTCCAGTCCCATCCGATGGTTGAGCGGCTGCTGTCCCAGGGATCCACCTGCCAGTCGTTGTATTCCGGATCCACAGGATAGAACCTCTTTGTGTAGATGGCAGGATTGCTCAGAACTCCGGTTACAGGATATGGCTCGCCGTTTGGCTGGATCGACATATATTTTGTAAAAAGGAGGTCCCATGTGGAATGGAGCGGCTGATAATCTACAATCAATGTTGTCTGCAGATTGAATCCCACAAAGTCCTTCTCGGGGTAATAATCTTTGCAGTCAAGTTCGATTTCCTGAAAATCGGATCCGTCGAGATTGGCATAGCGAAACAGGTAGGTGTCGTTCGGGGAGTCTTTCTCCACGATCCAAATCTTTTTAAAGGATCCGTCCACCAGCTTGATGACAAAAAGGGAATCGCCTTCAACGAAATGGGTTGCCATATTGTAAACGCCCCATCCGCAATCGGTATCCCCGTCGGTCGTATTCTTGCAGAAAGCTCCGTTCTCCCAGTCATCCGGGTCATTGTACATGGGTGTCCATTCCCACAAACCGTTGGTATCGAGAGTGGACCATCCGGAGGTATCTGCATAGGGGTAGGTCCATAAAACAACACCTGATCCATCGTTGGTTATGATGCTGGAGGTCATGATCATCGTCCGGAATGAAATATCCCAGGTGTTTCTGGGAGTAATGGTAGTATCCCCTGTGGAGAACTGGTAATAGACCTCGTTGGTATAACTGGGTCCCATGGTAACCGTTTCGGGAAACATCGGGATTTGGGAAAATCCTGCTGAAGCAATCAGGATCAGAATAATCCCGCTGATGAGCAAAAGTAATTCTCTTTTCATAATGCAAGCGTATTAATGATGAAAACGAAATGAATTGAACAACTCGTGACCGCAATGGCAAAAGGGGTGCCTCGCGGAGTAAGAAAATGAAAATGTAGCAGGATCAGCTTAACGGGGGAGCCCGGAGGCCTGAGGAAAAGAGCAGGAAACAGTTGTTTATACCGATAAGGGGAAGATCAGACTGCTGGATCACCGGTCGGTAAATAATCATCCGGCAAGTCTCGTCGAAAGTGGTAAGATCGGTCAGGGGATTTTTTACCTCATGGATCTTGATGATCTTGGCTTTATCCCTCGGGGCAATATAGGAATAGGGCATTAACTGTTTACCCCAGATCTTGTTCTGGTGAAAATTGATCAATGAGCCCCATGTGATCAGCATCACGGGGATGATCCACACGGGCATGAAAATCAGGAAGTGCCGTTTTCTTTGTTCAATCATTCACAACAGAATTCAAGGCAAAGGTAACGATCTTTGTAAAATCCAACCAAGGAAACGTATTTTTCTGGAAAATTTTTTCCGTTTCCAAAACAAGACAGAGAATCCTGGAAAGATTATCCCAGGTAAGTCTTCAGCAGTTTGCTCCGGGATGAGTGTTTCAGCCGACGGATGGCTTTTTCCTTGATCTGGCGGACCCGTTCACGTGTGAGGTCGAACATGGCACCGATCTCCTCCAGGGTATAGCTGTGAGGGTAACCAATCCCATAGAACATGTTGATGATTTCACGTTCTTTTTCCGTAAGTGTGGACAGAGAACGCTGGATTTCATGAGAAAGGGACTCTCGCAGGAGCAGTTCGTCGGTAGCTTCTGAGTCATCCGGGACGAAGACATCCAGGAATTTCATCTCTTCGTCTTCATCCAGGGGAGCGTCCATAGAAAGGGTACGGCTTCCCATTCGCATGGTTTCACGCACCTTATGTTCGGGGATGTCCATTTCCCGGGCAATCTCATCTGCCGAAGGAATCCTTTCATAAACCTGTTCAAGTCGTGAAGACATTTTATTCAGTTTGCTGAGTGAGCCTACCTGATTCAACGGGAGTCTCACGATACGGGCCTGTTCAGCCAATGCCTGGAGAATGGACTGTCTGATCCACCATACGGCATAGGAGATGAACTTGAATCCCCGAGTTTCGTCAAACCGTTTAGCTGCTTTGATCAGACCGAGGTTGCCTTCGTTGATCATATCCGGCAAGCTGAGTCCTCGATTCTGGTATTGTTTGGCAACAGAGACTACAAACCGGAGATTTGCTTTACACAGTTTCTCCAATGCTAGCTGATCTCCCTGACGGATCCGCTGCGCAAGCTGGACCTCTTCGTCGGCCGAAATCAGCTCTTCCCTTCCGATATCCTGTAAATATTTATCGAGGGAAGCGGTTTCTCTGTTGGTGATTGATTTCGATATTTTCAGTTGTCTCATTGCACCCTCAATTTACGATCTTTTAACGAAATTTCCAAGGTTTTATTTAATCTTCTTCTCATTTTTTATAAACCGATCCCGTAATATGCTTTCAATCCGTTTGGATAGATCCCTTCGAGTAAGACGCCTCCTCCTTTGCCCGACAAGGCTTCCTGAAGGGCTGTAAGGGACCGGACAGGTTTACGGTCTATTCCCAGGAGGATAAATCCCTCATGGATACCGGCATCTCTGAATTTCCCACTGCCCAGCCGGGTGATCTGGAACCCGAAGTCAAGTCCAAGTTTGCTTTTATCCGCATCTGTCAGAGGCTGGAATGTAGCGCCATGGATGATCACCTGGCCGTTACCGGCCATGGCTTTTGATTCTTCATCACTTTGCAGGGTAATGGTCTTCTCCTCCACTTTACCGTTCCGCCACAGTTTCACTGCCACCTTGTCGCCCGGCCGATGTTGCCCCATAAACGCCGTGAGTTCCGATTGCTGGTTTACCGGCGAGTTATCAAGCTGTAGAATGATATCCCCCTTACGGATCCCTCCCTTGACTGCAGATCCTCCTTCTATAAGGTCCTCGATATAGATACCCCGTGGCGCATCCAATCCCTGGTCCTTTGCCATCTGGGCATCAACTTCATGGTAATAGATCCCGAAGAAAGCCCGTTGAATCCGGCCATAGTTCATAAAATCCTCCACCACTTTCCTGGCAATATTGACCGGGATGGCAAAGGAGTATCCCTGGTAGTATCCCGTTCCGCTGGCGATGGCCGCGTTGATCCCGACCAGTTCACCCCGTGTGTTGACCAGGGCGCCTCCGCTGTTGCCAGGGTTGACCGCTGCATCGGTCTGGATAAAGGATTCGATGGCGCCCTGCGACCCGAGAATATTGATATTGCGTGCTTTCGCGCTCACGATCCCTGCAGTGACCGTTGAGGTCAGGTTAAAGGGATTCCCTACGGCCAGCACCCACTCCCCTATCCTGACATCGTCGGAATTCCCGTAGGTCAGGAATGGCAGGTCCTTCTCGTCAATTTTGACTAGGGCGATATCAGAGCTTGGATCGGTACCAATGATTGTCGCCTTGTATACCCTGCGGTCGTTGAGCGTCACTGTGATCTCGTTGGCATCCTGCACCACGTGGTTGTTTGTCACAATATATCCATCGGGAGAGATGATCACTCCCGAGCCCATTGCTTCATAAGGGAACACCTGCTCCCGTGGGGTTCCCCGTCGCAGGTTGAAAAACTCAAAGAAATCGTCGTAAACAATGCTTTTTCTCTGAAACTGCGCTTTTATATGGACTACCGCGTGGATAGAAAGATCAGCAGCTACCTCAAAATCAGGAACATTCGGAGGTGCAGAGGCCGGCAAATCAGCCTGACGTATCGGGAGCATGACCGGAATTTCACTGTTAACGGGGGTATCTTTCTTCAGAAGGGTAAATAGCCCCAGGGCAATGGCTCCGCCTGCGAGCGCTACGAGAAACAAAATGGCTATCTTTTTCATGTCTGATCTCATTCAATTGTTAAACTAACGGCCTTCCACTGGTTTAAGTGCCGGATGTATGTTAAAAACTGTTAACAGCCATGTTAAAGATTCGTTAACAAATTCGATCATCTCTCTTTAACCTTTTTGCATCTTTCCTGATTAACGGTTATCGTATGTTTCACCAGAATCCAATTAAAATGATGCAGCCTGACAAATTTGCCGCTTTCTGTCTCTTGATGATCATGATCTCATATCATCAACTACCGGCACAGCATATCACGACCTCTGTCGAAAAGTGTGCCGGAGCAGATTCCCTCGCCGACGGGGGCCACCATGTCAGCATTCTCTTCTGGAATGCGGAGAACCTCTTTGATTACCGCGATGATACCCTGACTGCCGATGAAGAGTTCACGGGCAGCGGGGCGATGCACTGGGGCTATGCGAAGCTTCAGTCAAAACTTGCCCATATCGCCAAAACCATCCTGGCAGCCGGGGAGTGGGATCCCCCTGCCCTCGTCGGGATGTGTGAGGTGGAAAACAGGCATGTGCTGAACAAGCTGATCTATGCCTCTCCCCTGAAACGGTTCGGGTACCGGGCTATCCATCGGGACTCACCCGACAACCGCGGGATTGATGTAGCATTGCTTTTCCGAGAGGAGTACTTTGTCCCAATCAAGGCTGAGTGGATCACCATCCGTTTTCCTTTCGACACTTCGGCAAAAACCCGTGACATCCTTTATGTGAAAGGCATGCTTTTAAGTACGGACACGCTTCATCTGTTTGTCAACCACTGGCCTTCGAGGCGTGGAGGTGAAGCGGTATCCGCCCCGAGGAGGAATTTTGTTGCAGGAGTTCTACGGGGAAAGGTTGATTCGATCATTCAGTCAGCAGGGTGCAGTCGGCAGGAACCACCTAGCAATGGGCAGGTAGCAGTAGGCAGTGAACACCAAGGCACCATGGCACCATGGCACCATAACGACACGGTACCCGATCAATTTCCCTTCATTCTGATCATGGGGGATTTCAATGATGAACCGGAAAACGGCAGCCTTTGCCGGATCCTTCGTGCCCATCTGGACACCATTGGTCTATTGCCAACGAGCCTTGTCAACCTTTCATATGTCGTGGCGGGGAACCAAGGGAGTCATAAATTCAGGGAGCACTGGGGCTTACTCGATCAGTTCATTGTTTCAGGGACGCTTATTGACCGAACACATCCCCTTCAGGCCGACCCTGGCAGTCTTCGGATCTTCAGGGCTGCGTTTCTCTTGGAGGATGACCTGAAATACCTCGACATGAAACCAAAACGCACCTACCTGGGACCGAGTTACAAGGGAGGGTTTTCGGATCATTTGCCGATCATGGTAGAGATTAGGAAATTAAGTAATTAGGAAATTAACTAATCAGGGGATCAAGTAATTAAGTGATTAGTTAATTTCCTAATTTCTTTTTCCCCCCATTACCCCCTGAACCTCCCCGCAATCGTGGTGCCGCAGAATTTGCATTTGCTCTCCTTCAGGTTGTTGGTCAGAATGGTGAATCCTTTCCGTTCCAGCACGACGTTGCCGCATTTGGGACAGAAGGTATTTTCGGCAATATTGTTGGGAACATTGCCGATGTATACATAGTTAATTCCGGCATCTTTGGCGATCCCATGTGCCTCCTCAAGAATCTCCAGTGGTGTGTATGGCAGCGATGTCAGTTGGTACAACGGGAAAAAACGGCTGAAATGCAGGGGGTTGTTCTCAAATCCATTATCCACAAGCCACTTACACATCTCCCGGATCATCTGTGGCTTATCCGTCCAGGTTGGGACGATCAGGTTGGTGATCTCCAGCCAAACCCCCATTTCATTGAGAATTTTAAGGGTTCTCAGGATCGGGGCCAACCTGCCACCGTTCAGTTTCTGGTAAATGTCGTCGGAGAAGGATTTCAGGTTAATGTTGGCGGCATCGATATACACTGCCAGATCCCGCAACGGTTTTTCATTGATGAAACCATTGGAGATCAGCAAATTCTTAATGTTTCTTCTATGGGCAAGTTTTGCCGAATCAAACATGTACTCATAAAAAGCGGTCGGTTCCGAATAAGTGTAAGCGATGGATAGAGCTCCGCTTGAAGCGGCCTCTTCCACCAAGGCTTCCGGAAAGAGATCATAATTCCTTGTATCGCGGGGACTGACCTGGGAGATCTCCCAGTTCTGACAGTTAAGACAGGCCAGATTGCACCCGGCGATAGCTACGGAATAGCTTCGTGAGGAGGGATAGAAATGGAACAATGGTTTCTTTTCGACCGGGTCCACATGGATGGAACATGGGTTTCCATAGGCGATGGTGTACAGTTTGCCATCAACGGCCAGTTTGGTGCGACAAACGCTCTCATTGCCCGGAGTGAGCGTGCACTGGTTCGGGCAGATCTGGCACCTTACTCCTTTGGGCGTTACGATGTAGTAGGGAGACTCTTTGCTGTAGCGTCCCAATCCGCCAACCGGATTCACTGATGAATGATCCATATCTGCGATATTTGCCAAAGCCTCCAATGAATGCACTCCAAGCACTGCCCCTCCGGCGCCTGTCACGGCACGGCGAAGGAATTCACGCTTGGAGATCTTTCGGCTCATAATTCATTTCGGGTTGTGCTGCCTCACAAAGATAATAAAAATGGGGGAAAGTCCCGGCACTATCTTCTACCGGTCATGGCAAACCAGAACGCTGACATCGTATTCAACAAGACCAGAACGATCAGCGTCGATCTTATGCCGATCAGTGGAAGAAGAACAACGGTGGTGGTCAGCGCTCCAAGAGCAGAACCGTACAAATCCACGGCATAATTGGAAGCCGCAACCTTCTCGATCCCCCCTTTGGATAACAGCGCGGCACTGGAGAATACCAGGCCGGTAAGGAACGAGATTCCGGCAATAAAAACAAGGAAGGCCGTAAAGAGGAGTGCATCTGATATGTAAAGGACCGGGAGCAGGGTAATAAACAAAAGGATCACCGTGATGCTGAGTGCCATCAGCATCTGAACCAGTAGGTAATGCCTCGGTTTCACCGACCTGAAGATCACCTTTCTCATGGCGGATCCCAAGGCCAGTCCTGCCATGAACATCATGATCAGCACTCCCAGGGCCTTGTAAACATAACCAAACGTGATCTGGAACCCTATCAGAAGAATGATCTCCGTGGAAGATGCAGAAAAGCCGGCGGTGAAGACCCCGGCATTCACCCGGTTGATCGTAAGGAATGAGAGTACCAACAGCATCACGATCATCCCCCCGATCAGCGTGTAGTTCCTTCCAAAGTAATTTAACCAGTAAGACTGCTGGTAGAAGTACGCTACCGGGTGGAAATCGTAGTTGATGTTCCCGTTCTCATCAAGATGATCCATGACATATCGATTGCGGTCCTTCAGGAGATCTTCATCAAAGTAATAGGGATTTACATAATCGGTGGGAATCCCTCTTTTGCTGATCAGCGTGGGGATATTGAGTGAAAGTGGATTATCTGATGCCAGGAAAAAATTCCGACCCGAAGGCAGGATTTTAACATTCATGAAGTGCCGCTTAAGGGTGCTGTAGATGGAAGAGTTCAGTTTTTCTGCCTCTTTGCTGATATAATCGGAACCGGTGGGCATGGATAACGATACCACACCGGAAGAGTCCATCCGGCGCTTCAGGGAAGAGAAAAATTCGTCGGTGTAATAGCGGTTCAACTGCAGGGTGGAGGGATCGGGCAGATTCATAAGGACTACATCGTATCGTTCCCCTTCCTGTGAGATATACCTCCGTGCGTCGGCAACGAGATAGTACACCGCCGGATCAGAGACCGTATCCCCCAGAGATACTGCAATCCCGATCAGGGCGGGGTTGAGTTCCACATAGTCAATCCGTTCGGGGCTATATTTCAAAATCTCAGGGATCGCACCGCTCAGTCCTCCCGAGATCAGCAACACCTTTTTCGGGGCATTATGCTGAATCATGCCGAAATGGACAGCTTCTTCATCATGGATCACATTCCCTGAACTGAAGAGCAGAACGCCATTCTCGAATACATTTTGCTGCCCGGAAGATTCTGTGACCACCACCCTTCCGTAGGGTGTATCCCTGTCGACCAGCACGTGCTGATCCTCAAACAGCAGCGAAAGGCTGAAATCGGAGAAGGATATGGTCCACAGACCATAGATCACCCCCGCAGATACGACAGTGATCATGATCTTTGGAGCTATTCCATGGAAGGAGAAGGCATACAGGATGGTACAGACCAGGAAAACCGAGGTGATCCAAGCCATGGCAGGGAACGATCCAAGAACCCAAAGAAAGACAAAGTTGATCATGGCCCCGGAGGCCATGCTACCCACCGATTCCACAGCATACGCGCCACCCAGCGGGTTCTGTCCGGGTTGCCTTGGAAGAATGCCAACCAGGGCTGTGAAAAGAAATCCGCTCAGAAAACAGACTGGGGTTTGCAACAGCATGGAGGAGTAAAAGATCTCCTTAAGTCCAAGCACTGTGCCGGGAGGAAAAACCACGCTGCGCCAAACGTCAAGTTTCACGATAGTGAGAACCGGGATGACTGCCAGAAGAACCATCAGAAACAGGATGAATGACTCCCGTCCCTTCATCTGGCCGGCAAAGCGTCCGATAAACGCACCGAAGCCACTGATCAGCATCCAGTTAGAAAGTACGATCCCGAAGACAAGCTCGTTACCCTGAAAAACAAAGAGGAATTCACGGAGGAGATAGATCTGGGTGGCGATCGAAATAAATCCCAGTCCAAACAAGGCAGAGAAGATTGCAAATCTCTTGTACATTTCGTACCTTTACCTTGGTATAATTTCAAAAATAATGCAAACAAACCGGTTTTTCCTTATATTGTTAATAAGCTTTATGTTTGGTTCACAACTTGGATGTTCATCCCAGAACCCGGACGGAACATCGAAAAAGAAGGACCGGAAGCCTGTGGCAGCCGGAAAGTACTATCCCGGAGATGCCGCTGAGCTCCGGTCGATGATCAACGGATTCTTTTCTTCAGCTTTGCCAAAAAGCAACGGGCAGATTGCGGCGATCATCTCTCCCCACGCCGGTTATGTTTTTTCAGGGCAGGTGGCTGCCAATGCCTTTAAACAGGTTGATCCCCACCGCAAGTTCGACAACGTTTTTATCATCGGATCAAGCCACCAGGTATCCTTTTCGGGGGCATCGGTCTATAACCAGGGAGATTACATCACACCCCTTGGAATCGTGCCCGTAAATACCGGACTTGCCGATCAGCTTATAAAGGAAAACCCGCTCTTTCAATACCATCTCGATGCTGATTCATACGAACACAGCGTGGAGGTTCAGATCCCGTTTCTGCAGGTGCATCTGAAAACACCCTTTCAGATCGTACCAATCGTTCTGGGGACGCAGTCTCCGGAAACCACAAAGAAAATCGCTGAAGCCTTGAAACCCTGGTTCAATGAACGGAATCTCTTTGTAATCAGCAGTGATTTTTCTCATTACCCTGATTATGAAGATGCTGTGGAGGCCGACAAAGCTACCTGCGATGCCATCCTTGAGAACGACCCGCAACACTTTGCCAAATTTCTTGACACATATCAGAAAAAAAGGGTCCCTGATTTACTGACCAACTGCTGTGGATGGACATCGGTACTGACCCTCCTGAACCTGACTTACGGAGACCCGGTATACACCTATACACCTCTCTTTTATCAAAATTCAGGGGACAGCCGTTACGGAGATAAAAGCCAGGTGGTCGGATACTGGGCGATTACTGTTAGCCGCAAGAGTGAGAATGCAGGCCAGTCCGGGCAGTTCATTTTGTCGGAAGAGGACAAGGTTCAACTTCTCGCGATCGCACGAAGCACCCTGAACGACTATATCCGGCACGGGAAGGTCCCTAAGGTGGATGAAAAAAGCCTTTCCGGGAACCTGATGGCAGAGGCCGGAGCTTTTGTAACGCTAAAGGAGGGAGGCGTCCTTCGCGGATGTATCGGACGTTTCACGGCTGATATCCCGTTATATCAGGTGATCAGGGAGATGACAGTTGCCAGTTCGACCCAGGATTACAGGTTTTCTCCGGTTCAGGAGAAAGAGATTGACAGGATCGACATCGAGATCTCGGTCCTGTCACCCATGAAACGGATTCACGATATCAGCGAACTTAAATTAGGCCGTGACGGGATTTATATTAAAAAGGGGAGTGCTGCCGGAACCTTTCTCCCTCAAGTAGCCCTTGAGACCGGTTGGTCAAAGGAGGAGTTTCTTGGCCACTGTGCCCAGGACAAAGCCGGGATTGGCTGGAACGGATGGAAGGATGCGGAGCTTTACACCTATGAGGCCATCGTTTTTTCCGAACCCGCAATTACCGGCCGCAAATAGATCGGTAGGGGCAAATGCTGCATCTGGCCTCATCTGCCGTCTGACTGAAATCCAGTGCAGGATTGAACATCTCAGTCAGAATCCCCGTCAACACCTCCTTCACTATCAATGAGATATCCCCCCCAATGATGGCCAGTGAAGATTTTCCATCCCCTCCTGGAAAAGTGACCGGGATAAATCCTGATGCCTGCTTTCTCAGTGAAACAATGCCTGCCTGACAGGCTCTCGCCGGGCGATCGCCTACCAGCAGCCAGGCATAGGTAAGAAGCTGAAATCCCTTATCCATGGCAGGATCCGATTTCAGTAAGTCCCAATCGGAGATGGCAAGGTCTTTGGGGTTAACGCTGCCGGTTTTATAATCGATCACCCGCGTGACCCCAGCGGCACGGTCCACCCGATCCAAAAACCCCTTTAACCGAACCTCCGTTGCCGATCTGCCGGAAGGGATGAGCAGCATCCGGTGAAGAGGTTGTTCAATCATTTCGACCGTCAGCATATTCCCATTTTGGGCAAGGGTCTCAATATATTGTTTTTCCCGCCGGATATATCTCCGGATCATGATCCTGGAAGCCTCCACCAGCAGCAGGTTCTTTCCGGTATCTACTGTGTCTCCTTTAAACAGGTGACGAAATGCTTCATCGACCGTATGATCGATGCGGGATTCCATTTCGGCAAGATGTCCGGAGGAGAGATTGGTTTTAAGAAAGGGTTTGTAGAGGTTCATCAGGACACGATGGACTGCAGACCCGAGGGCCCTGGGATCGATCTCATCCTCTTCTCCTTCCGGTTCCTTTATTCCAGCCACTTCAGACAAGTAAAATTTAAGCGAACATGACCGGTACAAATTGAGCGATGTTGGTGCAAATCCCGATACAGCCTTTTTTTTCAGGATATGGAGAATATCATCCGTTTTGATGATTCGGATGGCTTCTTCGCGCTTTTCATTCCTCATCTCTGTCACCAGTACCTCATGGCGGATTGATATCGACGGGTTGATTGCAGGCAATTCAGCCTCAATCTGGCGGATGAACCGGCTTGGATCACCGCCGCCCATTTTCCCTGGTTCAGTATTGTAAAGCAGCCATACCTGTGAAGAATGCTGCAGAAGCCGGTAGAAGTGGTAGGCGTAAACCGCATCCTTGTGGAACGTGAGGGGAAGATTAAAATTCCGGCGTACATCAAACGGAATAAACGATTGCATGATTTTTCCTGAAGGAAGTATCCCTTCATTGCAGGAGAGGATCACCACCCGGTCGAAATCCAGTGTTCTGGTCTCGAGCATTCCCATGACCTGGAGCCCTTTCAGCGGTTCCCCGTAGAAAGGCAGCATGGTTGTTTCCATCAGTTGTTTAAGAAAGACGGCAAGACTATCCCAGGTAAGAAAACCGGCTGACTCTGTTACCATAAGTCTGAGCTGACGCAGGATCCTGGCGATAGCATAGGCACATTCAAGTTCGAACACTGCCCTTGAAGCATCATCCTGTTCCTGCTTCGGAAGGTTTTCCTTCGCGGTGGAATCCACGATATCCTGAACGAATCCCTGGAGCGATTTCAATGCACCACCAAGAGAATCCCAGACGCCGAATATCCCGTCAAGAAAATCCAGTTTGACCCCAAAGAGTCCTGAGTTCTCCAAGGTCATATCGGATCGCCTCAGGAAGGTCTTTTGTCCGGTTTTCACCTGCTCGATGAGTTCCCGGAAAGCAAACTGGTTTCCTTCGGTTCTTTCGGAGGCCAGGCGGCTGATCATGGTGTGCTGAAGCACCTTCACGACATCCCTGAAATAAAATCGCCCGGATTGCTTTTTACCGGTGGTCATCCGGATGGCATGCAGATGCATGTCATACACCAATAATAGGATCTCTGCCAGAGGGGTTTGGATCAGGGGCAGCCCCATGGTGATATTCACGGCCTCGATCCCCTGAGGCATCGAATTCAGTATAGGCAGAAGAAGGTTTTCATCCGGTAGGATGACCGCTGTCCGTTCTGTCAATGCCGACTCCTTCTGCCACTCTTCCAACAGGTTCCCGGTTAGTTTCACCTGTCCGATAAGATCCGGTGCCCCGATGATCCTGATCTCCTTTTTTCCTCTCCTGAAGTCATCTGATTTCCATCGCCGCGATTGTCCGGGCCATTGCCGGAACCATTGCCGGAGAGAATCCCCGGCTTCCTGTTTCGGCTCATCCACGTAGTAGCTGTCGGCATCCCAGAGAAATTCACCGATCCCTTTCTTCACCAGAAGGTCCATTAGTTTCTCCTCGGAGGTGGTCAGGGCGTTGAAACCGGTGAAGAGGACCTTCTTCCAAGGGATTTCCGCTTCTCCCTGCTCCATCCGACGCCAGGCCTGTCTGAAAAGCAGCCCCTGGTATGCCTCTCCCCTTGAGAGAAGATACGAAGTCAACCCATTATAATAGGTATAAAGAGACTGGTAAAATTTCAGATAATTCTGCTGAAAGTCCGTCAGTGGGGTGTTGTCCGGATTCCAGACGGTCATCACCCGAACCTCATCCAGGTATGTAAAAAGTCGGGCCGGATCAACCAGGTACCGGTCCACCTCGTTGAAATCGGAAAGCAGTTGTCCTGCCCAGTGCAGGAATTCATCAAAGGGCTGTGCTTTTTCCTTTTCCACTTCCCGGTGGATCCGAAACAGGGAAAAGAGACAGGTGATTTGATCCGCTTCTCTCAGTCCCGAGATGGTTGCCAGAAACTCCTCGATAGACATAACAGCCGGCGACCAAGATGTTTTGGAAAGCATTCCGGCCAGATGCTTCCGCAAAAAGAGCCCTGCCCTCCGGTTGGGAAGGATGACGGCAACCTCCGGCAAGCGGGTGCCATAACTTTCATAGATATACTGGGCAGCTTGTTTCAGGAAGGGGGGCATGGCACGTTGTTGGACATTTCGTTAATGATGGGTCTGTTCCCTTCTTCCGATATCTTTCCAGAGAGCGTTCTTTTCAGGATATCCCAGGATGGCGTAATTGGCTGCCAGTTGAATGTAGACATCAGTCAGAGAGAACCTCCTGTATTCCGGCATCAGGGTAAATATCTCCGGTTGTAGGATCTGGATCCCGCTGAACGCCATGGCGTGCAGCTGAATCCCGGGACGGCTGATCTTCGTTTCACCGCTCTTCCGGTTTTCCCAACCGGAGAGCCTGTCACGGTCGTCAAAGAGAAAATAACGGGAAGATTCGCGGTTTCTGACAGCCAGGGTGGCAAGCGGGGAGTTTTCACGATGAAAAAGAAGCATCTGAAGCAGGTCCAGATCAGAGAGGACATCCACATTCCGCACCAAGAAAGGCTCCCTGTTCCGAAGAAACCATTCGGCTTTTTTTACCCCTCCTCCTGTCTCCAGCAGTTCATCCGACTCATCGGAGACACTGATCTTCAGTCCGAAGTTATCATTCGCTTCAAGGAACTCCATGATCATTCCTGCGAAATGGTGCACATTGACAATCACTTCGGTTATTTCAAACTGTTTCAGGTGTTCCAGTGCATGCTGAAGCAGCGGTTTTCCGTTGACTTCCACCAGCGCTTTGGGGATTGAATTGGTTAGCGGCCGGAGCCGTGTTCCCAGACCGGCCGCCAGGATCATCGCTTTCATAAGCATCCTCCTGAAGACTTACCCATAAATGACCATCTCCGGTCAGGTTCAGCAAGGCATATCATTGTGTATATTTTATTCTTTTCTTAGCGTAGCTTTTTTCCAGCCGTTCCCGTGGAATGGGCCGCCCATGCGCCGGAAGAAACATCCGGCAGCTTGTTTTCAGCAGCAATTCCCAGCTAAGCATCAGTTGTGGCACATCGTCAGCAAAGACTGGAAATGTCGTCCAGGGAACTTGCCCGAACAGGGTATCCCCTACCAGGGCAATCTCATCTTCAAGGATGATGGACATTGAGCCTGCAGAATGACCCGGGGTGGCTATCAGGCAGGCATTGAATCCCAGGGGCCGCAGGTCAAGCCTGTTACCGACAACGTTGTCAGCTTTGCACGGCGGATAGGGAAATGAGGGATTCCCTCTTTTTTTCTGCAGCCGCATGAGTGTGGTTGTGGCCCGGTTTGTCCCTGCCGGCAGCGGGGTTCGTCCCTGTTCGAGGAACCGGGCCTCTTCCTGCTGGACATACACCGTAGTCTGAAACTCTTTCCGGATCATGGCTGCGTTTCCCACATGGTCGAAATGCGTGTGGGATAAGATCAGCGCGTCGAGCCTGGTTATCCCCATGGCACGAAGCCGCCTGGCCAATCGTTTCGCCTCCATCCTCATGCTACTGTCAAATAGTACAGCATGCTCTCCGCTTTTGATCAGGTAAACATTGCAACGACTTCGTAGGATCACGAAAATCTCCATACCACCGGTGGTTCTCCAATGCTTCATTCGTTCCCGTTCATTAGGTTTGTATGGCTCACTATGATCCGTATATCGAATTGCTCCATTAGATGCCGTTCGAGGTACTCAGCACAATAGACCGATCGGTGCTGGCCCCCGGTGCAGCCGAAGCTGACGGAGAGGTGCTGAAATTCCCGTTCAAGGTATTGGCTGACACTTTGATCCACTAGGGAGGTCACATTTTTGAGAAACCGGCCAACTTCTTCCCTGTCGCTGAGAAAATCGATGACCGGTGCCTCTTTCCCGGTCAGCATTTTATACTCCTCAATCCTGCCAGGATTGGGAAGTGCGCGACAATCAAACACAAAACCCCCACCGTTCCCCGTAGGATCGACAGGGATCCCTTGCCTGTATGAGAAGCTGTTGATGGTGACGGTAAGCTTTTCGCTGTTGGCTGTTGGCTTTTGGCTTTTGGCTTTTCGCGTATCGTGTATCGCGTATCGCGTTTCCCGTATCTCGTATCGCGCATCCGTAGTCATTTTATCCAGCAGCGCAAACAGGGTGGGAAGATCAACCCCAAATCCCTTCTCCTGCCACTTTTTCCTCAATTGGCGAAAGTTGTTCAGGGCATAGGGAATACTTTGCAGAAAATGGCTTTTTTTCTCGTAATAGCCCCTGAAGCCATAGGCTCCCAATGCCTGCAGGATACGGATCAGGATAAACCCTGGATAGTAGAACAGAAACTCCTCCCGTTTGCCGGGGACAAGCCGTCCGAGCTCCGAAAGGTACTCTTCCAGCATCTCTTCCCTGACGCCGGGGGGAATATCCGCTTTGGCATCATAGAGGAGGGAGGCGACGTCATACTGAAGGGGGCCTTTTCTTCCTCCCTGATAATCGATAAAAAAGGGTTTCCCCTCCAGCAGCATGATGTTCCGTGACTGGAAATCGCGGTACATATAAAAGGAGGCATCCGCAGAAAGAAGAAAATCCATGAAGGCCTGAAAGTCCTCTTCAAGTGCCTGCTCATCAAAGGGGATCTGTGAAAGCTTCAAGAAGTAATATTTGAAGTAATTCAGGTCCCAGTGCATGGATTGCCTGTCGAATGCCCCTCGGGGATAGCATTTCCCGTAGTCGAGCGATTGTCCTCCCCGGATCTGAAATTTTGGAAGAATAGCCAACACCTTCCTGTAATGATCGCGGATTGCATCGGGGAAACGGTCTTCTGTTGTTCTCATCTCCGAAAGCAGGGAGAAAAGGGTCTGATCCCCCAGATCGGTCAACAGGTAAGCATACCCACCCGGATCTTCCGCCAGGATCTCAGGAACCGGCAGGCCAATTGAACGGAATGTCCGTGTAAAGGAGAGAAAGGCTTCATTTTCCCTTTTATCCTCATGGAAGGCACCGATCACATTTCCCCTCGCCCCGGTCAGCCTGAAGTACTGGCGGTTGGATCCGGAATCAGCCAGTTTGACGATCCGGTCGGGTGGTTCCTTAAAAGTTTGCTCATACAATCCCTTGACGTATTCTTCGATGTTCATCCCACCTCCTGTTTTTATCAATTTCAACTGGTTTTTCCTGCACTTTACCTGGCTTTGATCCTAATCTGACACCTCTTCCACCTCCATCGTGTTTCCAAGGTAAACCAACAGTTTTTTTACATTTGAATGACCCATCTCCTCGAGCAGCCGGCCATAACGCCGGATCTGCTGGTGATGCGAGGGTGATTTCCTGCCCGTTTTATAATCGATCACGGTCACTTTTTCCCCATCCTGTACCACTCTGTCGGGCCGGTAAGCATCCCCTGCCGGTTCTATGATCTCAGGTTCGTTCCTTACGGTCACTGTGGGGTCAAAGCACCCCGAAAGCAAAGGATGGGCAGTGATAGCATACAGCATGTGCCTGAGCGCTGATTCCTCTTCCGGAGAAAGGTTCCCGGCGAGGAAGGCCTTCGTTACCGCTGAATCAATATCTGCCTCCGTCCGGATCTCAGCCAGGATGGCATGGATCCTGCTGCCGAAGTCCACTTTTCCTGCCGGGTCCTCCACCTCAAAGAAGGCAGGTGCCCGGTGCCTGATTTTGATGATATCCCTCCAGTTGATGGAAGGAAGTGACGTAAGCATCCGGATATCAAGTTTCTCCTGTGCGGCAGGATCAAGTTTCGACAGGACCTCACCGAACTCATAAGAGTCCCTTCCATCTTCCCAGATGCCGGCCGATCTCAGGTAACCTTCGAAAAATGCCGGAAGGGAATTCAATTCGTCCGATTTGGCGGGTGGTGGCACAGTCAGGATATAGAGTTGCTCTTCGGGGCGCGTCATCGCAACATAAAGCGCATTGACAATGTCCAGAAGGGATTTGGCCTTTTCCACCCTGTATTCCTCCCTGAAAATTGTTTCATCCAGGGCTTTTTCGAAAGGAAGAAAAGCAGTTTTCAGGGGGATCTTTTCACCTGGGGGCAACTCTATCCAAAGGTAGTTTTTGCTTGTCCGGTTCAGTGATTCATCAGCATAGGGAAGGATGACCACCTTGAATTCAAGTCCTTTCGCTTTATGGATCGTCATCACACGAACTGCATCCACCCCTTCCGGGACCACGATGGAAAGTTCACCCTGATGCTGTTCCCACCAGTCGGGGAAGTCAGCTGCACTCTGACTCTCCTTTTCCAGAAAACGGCTGACAGCATCCAGAAAAAACTGGATATAGGGGTCGGCCACGGTTTGGAATCCGAAGAGCCGGATCAGGGTCTCACACAGGTCATAAAGGGGCAAACCCAATAATTCCTCTTTATCTACCGTCAATCCGTTTCGCTTCAGGATCTCAAAGAACCGGTCTTCCGGAAGTTCCGACTCTCCAATGGCCAGGAACAGGGGATGCGGATCATCCATTTCTTCCTTCAGTCTGCCCGATTGATGAAGGCAATTCAACACCGATGCCTGCAGGATGGTATTTTCAGGGTCAAAAAGGGAGCGGATCAGGGTAATGATCATTCGAACCTCAGGAGAATAGGATAGGAGCAGCGACTCGGCGGAGATCACATTGATTCCGCTCAGGATCAGCTCACGGGCAATTCTACCCGCCTGTTTGTTTTTCCGGCAAAGGATGGCGATGTCGGCCAGGGCATATCCCTCCTTAAGCAGCCGGGAGATGATCTCCCTGATCCGGATGATGGTTTGTTCCGTATAGAGGGGCTCCTTTTTATCTTTGGCAATGATATCCAGCCGGATATACCCCCCCATCCTCCCAGAGGCGGGGTGCTGCTCAAGGTTGTCGTACACATTCTGCAAAGAGGGGTCGAGGTGTTGAGCAAGCCATCGAAAAAATCGGTTATTAAAGTCAACGATGCCGGGTAATGACCGGAAATTGAAATCCAGGAAAAGCTCGTTGAAATACCCGACAAAAAGCGTTTGCCTTTGCCGGATCAGACTGTTTTCCTCACTTCCCGGGAGCGCCGGCAGGGAGGTGAACTGCGTCACCTCTCCGTTCCGCCAGCGATATATTGCCTGTTTTCCGTCTCCCACCACAAGGTTAAAATACCCGCTGGCCAGTGCGTTCTCCATGAGCGGAACGAAATTGAGCCACTGAAGCCGTGATGTATCCTGGAATTCGTCAATCAGTACATGGTGGAATCTCTCTCCCAGCCGTTCATAGATGAACGGTACCGGTTCGTGCAGGACGATCCGGGCAATACGCCGGTTGAACTCGGAAATGTGGACAAGATTGTGTTGTTTTTTAACGTCATCCAGCACCCTTGTAATCTCGTTCAGAACTGCCAGGGGGTAGATGGTCTTTCGCAATAATTTCGCCAGGGAATAGCTCTCTTTCTGCGTTGCATTCAGGGATACAGCCTGCCGGCAGAGCTGCTCCAGTTCTCCTTTAATCATATTTATGGCATGGATTTCCTCGGGAGTGGCTTTTTGTGATACCCAAAGGTCCTTATCCAATGTTGTCCTGACATAGGAGTTGGGGTTCAGTTTATTCATCCGCCCCTGAGCAAGGTAGCTGAAATATCCCGGAATCCCTGTTCTCCCGTGGTAGAATGATGTTTCGGGGACCGCAGCACCGGCAATCAGATCCAAGGCTTTTAAGCCCAGCTCCTTATATTGTTCCTCAATGGATCGGATCCTGGCAACAAGTAGTTTGCCGATCGATTGAAAATCCCCGATCGTGACAGACGCCAGTTTTTTGACCTCTGTCTCACCCTCCTCGTCCAGAAGAACTCCGGCGAAATCAACCAGCAGGTGATCGATATTCCATCCTTTGTCCTCCTCCATCAGGGACTCAAGGAAACTAACCAAAAGCTGTGTAAGTTCCTTGTCGCTGCCTGCCTTCTCAAGCATCAGGTCGACCGCCTGGGTCAGCAGCTCTTCTGATTCAAGTTCCACGTTAAAGGAGACAGGCAATCCAAAATCATAGGCGAAAGCCCGGATGATCCGATGAAAAAAACTGTCGATGGTGCCGATCGAAAATTCGGAATAGCGATGCAGGATATGGGACAACACCTCGCCGGCCCGCCTGGAGAGCTCATCAGCCGGCAGTTCGGTTTCCAGGATGAGGCTTTTCAGCATTTCACGGGATGAGCCGGTCAGACTGTCCGGAGCCTTGGTTGCGAGATCGCGCAAGGTAGCCATCACGCGTTCCTTCATCTCGTTGGCAGCCTTATGAGTAAAGGTGATCGCCAGGATATGGCGGAATTCCACCGGATGTCTCAGCACCATCTTCAGGTACTCCCTGACCAGAGAGAAGGTCTTCCCCGATCCGGCTGAACTCCGGTAGACAGTAAAACTCATAAACGAATGACGCTTCCCTGGGCGACGGTATTTTCTGTGATCAGCCTGACCAGATAGATCCCTGCAGGAAGGCCGGAAAGATCCAACTCTGCATGCTCTGAAGCTGTGTCAATGCTAGCTCGCATCACCTCCCTTCCGAACGTATTGATCAGGATCAGGGTTCCATGCCGGAGGTTGGCCGGACAGGAAATTAACACCCTGTTTTCTGTGGGGTTGGGAAAGATCCTGAGGGTTTGAGCCAGAGGCTCATCGATACCGGGGGAAACCACCGTCACGACCTTCTGGTCGGAGGCGAATTTGTTCAGCCCGTCAATCACCAGCACTTCAAATGAACGGGTGGTATCCATGGTGACGGTGATGGATGGGGTTGTTTCCATGGTACTCCAAAAATAGCGGTATGGGGGTGAACCTCCCGTAACCGTGGCATAGAGAGTGATGATGTCCCCCTTGTTCACGGTGGTATCAGGGCCGAGCGAAACAGAAAAGGAACTGGATGGGAACCGGGTGCTATCGAGGTAAGTGGCGGTAGTCAGCATTCCTTCCGCATTGATCTGGAGTACCGGGATCCCCATATTCTCTGCCAACCACTTGTATTCGGTGATATTTCGCGTGAGCCCGATGCCATAGCCCAGGGAATCGATATGGATACTGTCGTGCTGGGCCAGGTCGCTGCGCACCCGAAGCGCAGAAAATGAGCCGAACGGTGTGATCACCGTTCCCCATCCATCCACGAAGGAGGAGCGCATCCGGTGGGTGGAGAAGAAGAACATGCCCGGATACTGCAAGGCGAAATCGGAAGTGGAAGCCCAGGTGGCATTCGTGTCCAGGGGAAAAGCATAATATTTATCCGGGACATCATATTTCACAGGCAGGGGAATTCCCTGGATCATGAATGCATATCCGTTATCCTCAAAGGCCTCGCTGCTGTTTTTATAATAAACATAGGCCTGACTCACCGGCACACCGGGAAAGAATTCGCTGGTCCCCTGGGGGCTTGCCAGGGTTGAACCGAAAAAGAAAAAGTACCAGGGGGTTGTGGTGGCATCGACAAAGGTGTCCACCCGTTGGATCATGGCTTCCAGGCTGGAGAAGTCCCACACAAATCCACTTCCCGTCTGGTAATAATCCTCCGGAACATCGGATGTCATGCTCACGCGGAGGGTGTCGCCGGGATTCGGCATATCCGACTGATCAATGACGATCTGTGCGCGCGACACAACCGAGGAGATCAGCAAGAGAACAAAACAGAAGAATATTGAAGGTTTCATGATAAGGTAAGGTTTGATATATCTGGTGTGTTACTGTTTTTTTAGTCCTTTGGGTTCCGGCCTTCTGAACAAATCTCCCCAATGGCTGAAATCACGCTGATATGAGATCCCCACCCCTTGTGTATAAGGGGCGTTGTTGTTCAGGATATCGATGGTGTTAGTGCGATTGAAAGCCCGCAGGCGCCACCGGCGATTTTTGGTAAGGACGTATTCTATGTTGATATCTCCCACGATGGTGCTTGCCTGTGCAGATGTGGTGTTTTTATAAGAGGACATGCCGAACGTGCCGTCGATCAGCAGCCGGTCGTCGAACAACTGGGTTGAGACGGTCATATCGATCTCCTGGCCGGTTGTGGTTGTCCCCGGCTGGTAATTTACGCCGATGTTCAGGTGCTGCGCCATTCCCGAAAGCCAGCTGCTGATCTGGTTTGTCACGATGGAGAGTGACGTGCTTCCCACATCAATGGTGGGATCGGTTCCACCGGCCACCGGTTTGAATTGGTTCATCACCATGATGTACAACACCTGCTGGGTCATTTCTGCCGCATTGTTTGTATCTATCGCATTATATACTAGGTTCTTTTCATTCTCCTGTGCATTTGGCAGGGCCATCCCGAACGACAAGATCGGGTTCATCAATTTTCCGTTCAACCGGATGATGCATTCAACCGGGATCCTGCCCTGGACAGTGGAGGTTTCGGCACTCAGCCCGCTTAGTGGCACTTTTGTCTTATATATTGCTGATAATGATATATTTGCATCCGTCGGATCTCCGTTCCATGAGATAGAGCCACCCTCCTTGATCGCAAACGGCATCCTGATCAGGTTCTTCATCTGGAAGAGGAAAGATCCTTTGGAGATGATATAGCTCCCGTACAAGTTGAAGGGGGTGGTTGGAGTTATACCCATGGAGAGGTTCCCCAGTCCGGTGGCTTTGATATTTCCAAGCTGGTCGGGAAAGATCACCTCCACCTGTGCATCCGGTTTCACCTCCAGGCTCATCATCAGGTTCAATCCGGAGGAGGAAGAGGGGTTCGGTTTCTTTTTCGGAACATCCAGAGAATCTTCTTCCGGCTGCACGAAAACAATGTAATCCACCTGGCTCACATTCTGGGTAAGGCTGATCGGGATGGTGATGCTGGTTTGTTTCCCCGTACTGGCGTTCACTGAGATGAGGATGTTGTCAAGGGGGCCCTTGATCTCGACCGTGCCGCTTGCGCGGGCCTTGCCGTAGAAGGTTGAGTTTTGGGCATAGGTGTTCCTGAATGCGGCAAAATCAGTCATCCTGATGTTCAGGTTCAGGTTCAGATCCTTGAAGTAATTATGGGTGATGGAGCCATTCAGGTAGGCCTTGTTTCCAAGCGAGTCGTACAACACCATATCCTGAAAGGCAAACCGGCCCGGTTCGATCAGAATAACATCCGACACCGAATAGGGAACATTCAGGTAACTGATATTGAATTCGGTGCGCATCAGGTTGATCTGTCCCTTCATGGATGGTTCCTTGAAGTTTCCCGTGATGTTGACCTCCCCTGATACCAAGCCTGTGAGTTTTGACAGAAAACCCGAAACAAAGGGATAGAGCATCTTCAGGTTCAGGTTTTTGAGCTTCAGGTCCACATCGAAATAGGGCGTTGATGTACCGGTATAGAGGCTTCCTTCCAGATAAAAGGGGATATTCTGGCCGATGTTTCCGGTATAGATAATCTCGGAAAGGATGTTGAATTTGTCAGCATTCCGGTCATAGTTCACCTGAAAAACAGCATCTCCCAAGGGTTGTTTGTTAAAGCTGAAACCGTCGAGTCTCAGATCGGAGTAAAGGGAAAACTCATGGTATATGTCTGTGATTTTAAATGTTCCCGACAGGATACCATCAATATCAATATCCGGGTTCCCGATGAGGTGGTCGAGTTCAGAAACATTCACCCCGTTGAATTTCAGGTTCAAAGTATCCACGTTATGATGCGTGATCCTGCCATCCAGGGAAAGCAGCTGGTGTGTCGTTGAAAATGACAGGTTATGGAATTCAATGTCGGAGCTATCCAGAATTACGTAATTGTCTTCAGAAACGGACCATCTGTTCCCTGCCAGATCAAGATCGAGTTCCTCCAGTTTGATCTTAATCCCTCCCGGATCAAGAAAGGTTAGGAATCCTTTCAGGTAACTGGTATCTTCGACTGTTTCAGAGCTCAGCCTGCAGAGGATACTGTCGTGCTGCATGGCAGCTGTGAGCAGCAGGGTATCCATCTGGAGATAGATAGTGTCTTTTGGGCCGGACCGGTCCATGATAAGATGATCGCATCCGGTTTGCAACGAGAGCACCTCAGACCTGGTCTCCGCATGAATCTTCCACTCTTCCAGGTCCAGGCCACTGACATTCAGTAATGAGGACCATCCGTTCAACGAAATCATTTTTCCCTCTTCGCTATAGGTTCCTTCAAGATAGGAACCTGGAGCAATCCGGAGAAAAGGGATAAAAATCGATGTAACCTCGTCCGTATTTTTAAAATCGATCCGGTAGTTCAGTTCCTGCCCCGACAGTGTGTATTCCATTGCCGAATCCTGCTTCAGGGTAAAGCTGGCCAGGTAGTTCTGGATGAAGTTCACCAGAGATGGGACCAGCGCACTGAAGGCAAAATGCCCTTTAAAATTCGCATCCAACAGATCCGACAAGATCGAATAGCTTTTCTCTCCCTGGGTAACCTCATCCGAGGTGATCACCAGGGAGTCCAACCTCGCCACTTTTTCTCCCTCCCAATAGGAGATATCATGAAGCCAGAGGCTTCCTTCGGCGTTGTCCACATGATCTCCCTTAAAATCGGCATCGATCATAGCGGCAAAGAGCTCCACCGAATCCCTTTGCAGCAGGTTCAGATTGAAGAGCTGGGCGTGTGCGATATGCGACTTGAAATTGAATACCGGCAATGTATCACGCAGATCTGCCATCCCATGAAAGGAGAGGCTAAGGTTAGGGTCGGTGACCGTCACATCCCCGAAAAACTTTTTACGAATCAGGGAGCCGTTGACCGAAATTTCCTTGTAGTTATATCCATAAAAGAAGGCGGAATCGATCATGACCTGCATCAACAGGTCGGCGTCCCGGAATGTGAATCCATGCCCGTCGAGCGTGGCTTTCAGAGTGACCTTTCCAAGCAAGTCACGGTTTGATGTCAGTTTTCCCAGGTCAAAGGAACCAATCCTGAGATCTCCCTTGTAGGCAATAGGGTCTCCTTTTCTCTTTTTCTTAAGATCCAGGTTCGTTAAAGCCGTGCCTATATCTGTCCGGATCTCGGCATTGGCTACGAAATCATCCACAAAACCGGTGAACTGCCCTTTGATGTTGATCAGTCCAAGGTTGTCGATCTGTGATGGAATCACGAGGGTGCCAGTATCCCCGGGAAGCCTGAAGCTCCGGATATCCTTCGCCGTGGAGCTCATGGAGTTGATCTCCATGTCGATATAAGTTGACATGATATCGGGCAAGCCGACGGCATGGACGGTTCCGTTGAACAAGGTATTCTCCCCGAAGGCAAAGCGCATGTTTTGCGCCTTAAACTTGCTTACGGTACCATTGACAGTACCCTGGATCCGGAACCGGTTGGTCATGGTTTTGATCTCAGGGGCAAAAAAACCTATATCGGTCATATCGAATTCCGAAGGCCTTATGGCTGCCTCGATCCTGACCAATTTCAGGAAATCGGTAAAGGAAATAAAGGCCCGGTACCGCATAGCAAAATCAAGTGAGAGGTCAGAATGATCCGTACGGAGCTTCAGGCTTGTCACCTCCACTGAATGACTGCATACCCTGCATTTTCCCCGGAACTCTTTCAGATGGATCCCGCTTCTCTCATTGGCGGAAAGGCTGTTGATCGTGGCGTTTATCGTATCCCATTTGACCCGGATGGCTGTCATGTCGAGATGGATATCGCGGACATCGATGTTTGCGTAATCCATTCCATCGGTAACGAGCGGCTCATCTTCATCCTGATAATGAAACCGGATACCGTTCAGCACCAGATGGCTGCATGAAACAGTCCACGGAGCGGAAGTGGTGGTGTCAGGTGTTTGTGGAGTTGTATCGGATGAAGCAAAATGGTTGATGATATATTCCAGGTTAAGGAGCGTATCTCCACGATGCTTGATAAGCTGGAACTCCCCCTGGCTGATCATGATCTTCTGAACCCCTATTTTCCTTCCCGACAATGAGAACCATCTTGGTTTAACGCCAAGTTCCTGAGCGGAGAAGAGGGTGGTATCATGGGTATCATTTACGCATATATTTTTGATTATCAATCCATTGCGTATTGACAAATCAAAGCTGCCAACCCGTATTTTGGTACCCATTTCCCGTGAAAGGTAGTCGGCTGCCAATTGCACCGTCAGGGTTTGTATCCAGGGATCGCGTAAAATCAGGGTAAGGGTCATGATCAGGGAGATCAGGACCGTCAACAGATAGAGTACTATTTTACCTGCTGTTTTTATCTTAATTTTGCTTTTTGCACCCTGTTACCATAATCCAATGTCAGTATTCATCCTCGGTATTGAATCTTCCTGCGACGACACCTCTGCAGCCGTGGTTGAGGGGACTGTTGTAATGTCAAACATCATCGCCAACCAAAAGGTTCACAGCGAGTATGGGGGCGTAGTCCCCGAGCTGGCATCCCGTGCCCATCAGCAAAATATCATCCCGGTGATCGAAGCCGCAATACGACAAGCAAATATAAGTAAAAATCAACTCGCTGCTGTGGCTTTCACCCAAGGCCCGGGGCTTCTCGGGTCGCTGCTTGTCGGTTCCTCTTTTGCCAAGAGTTTTGCGCTTGGGATGGGGATCCCTATCATTGAAGTTGACCATATGGAGGCCCATATCCTTGCCCACTTTCTTGAGATCCCCGAGCAGCCAAGGCCAATCCCCAACTTTCCCTTTATCTGTCTGACCGTTTCAGGAGGCCATACGCAGATCATGCTTGTCAGGGATTTCTTTGACATGAGCCTCCTTGGCCAGACCATTGATGATGCCGCCGGAGAGGCATTTGACAAAACGGCCAAGATCATGGGGTTGCCCTATCCGGGCGGGCCCATGATCGACAAACTCGCTGCATCTGGTGATCCTGCCAGGTTCAGTTTTGCCCGTCCATCCATTCCGGGACTGAATTACAGCTTCAGCGGACTGAAGACCTCCATTCTCTATTTCATCCGGGATGAACTGAAAAAAGACCCGGATTTTATAGAGAAAAACAAAGAGGACTTATGTGCCTCCATCCAGGCGACCATTGTCGAGATTCTGATATCAAAACTGAGGCTTGCCGTAGCAGAGATCAGAAAAGAGGGATACCGGATACCGGATGCCGGATGCCGGATGCCGGATGCCGGATACCGGATACCCGATCCGTTACCGGGTCTCCGTAACGTAGCGATCGCCGGCGGTGTTTCCGCTAATTCCGGGCTCCGGAAAGCGCTGGAGGATACAGGTAAAGCCGAGGACTGGAACGTCTTCATCCCCCCGTTCGAGTTCACAACCGACAATGCCGCCATGATAGCTGTGGCGGGCTATTTCAAGTACCTGAAAGGAGAGTTCACCAGTCAAAACATTGTGCCCTATGCGAGAAAAAGATAGCCCCAAAGAAAAGGTATCCTGCGTTGTATCGAAAGATGAGGTGGATCTTGAGCAGGCATACAAGGCCGATGTGTTGCGGGACAGTATTTTTAACCTGATCCGGGCCGATATTCCGGATCTGAAACGGAGCGACTATATCTCGGTCAGCTGCCTGAACAATTACCGGAAGAAATACCTGGAGCGCCTGATCCTGCAGGAACGGGGAGAACTGGACAAACTGGAAAGCGAGGTCATCGATTCCATCACCCACAACCAGCTCCTTTCGGAAAACATCGAACCTGAAATTGAGAGCAGGCTTACCTTCGGACAACGGTTAGCGGACATGATTGCTGAATTTGGCGGCAGCTGGCTCTTCATCATCATCTTCTTTTTCATTCTGTTTTTCTGGATCTCACTGAATATCTGGATCCTGACCAACAGGCCATTTGACCCCTATCCCTTCATCCTGCTGAACCTCGTACTTTCCTGCCTGGCTGCCATTCAGGCCCCGATCATCATGATGAGCCAGAACCGCAAGGAGGAGAAGGACCGGTCGAGGAGTGAACATGATTACAAGATCAATCTGAAGGCAGAGGTGGAGATCAAGATGCTCCATGAGAAGCTTGATCACCTGATGATCCACCAGCATAAACAGTTCCTTGAGATTCAGGAACTTCAGACTGACTACCTGGAGGATATCCTGAAGCAGTTTAAGGAGCAGGGAAAAGGGAAGCCATCGGAATAACCTCACTAAGATGAATGACCTTGGTAATACCTTAGGAAAAGGACCCCGGCTGATCTACGGCTGCATGCGCATCGCAGGCGATCGTTCAGCACCGGCCCTTGAGCAGGGGAAACGGGCTGTCCTATTCGCCTATGAATCCGGATTCCGGCAATTTGACCATGCTGATATCTATGGACATGGCGCCTGTGAAAGCCTGTTCGGAGAGGTGTTAAGAGAGATCCCCGGCATGCGGGAGGAGATCCGGATCACAAGCAAGTGCGGGATCAGGCGGGCGGGAGATCCTACCGCCGGTGATCCCGGCAGGTACGATTTCTCGCGCGAATATATTCTACGAAGCGTCAGGGGATCCCTTCAGCGGCTGGGTACCGGTTACCTCGACACCCTGCTGCTCCACCGGCCCGATTACCTGATGAACCCTGAAGAGGTTGCTGCTGCCTTTGAGGAACTGAAGCAGTCGGGATTGGTCCGCTCTTTCGGTGTCAGCAATTTCACCCCTTCCCAGGTCTCTCTACTGCAACACTTTTGCCCTTTCCCGCTCGTCAGCCACCAGTTGGAGATCAACATCCACCGGACGGAGGCATTCCGTGACGGAACCCTCGACCAGTGCATGATGCTCGGCATGATCCCGGAGGCCTGGAGCCCGCTGAAGGGAGTGGCTTATCCTGTGAAGCAAGAGGGTTTCAATGAAGAGGGTTCGCAGCGGATCTTCCGAGTGCTTCAGAGCCAGGCAGACAATTATGGCAAGGAAACCTGGGTGATCCTGCTGGCCTGGCTGCTGAAGCACCCGTCAGGTATCCGGCCGGTGATCGGGACGACACAACCCGAACGGATCAGAAGATCACTGGAATCACTGCAGATGGAATATGACCGGTCAGACTGGTACCGGCTTCTTGAGGCCCGCAACGGCTTCCCCGTTCCCTAATGGGTTTTGGCTCTTGGCTCTTGGCTCTTGGCTCTTGGCTCTTGGCTCTTGGCTCTTGGCTCTTGGCTCTTGGCTCTTGGCTCTTGGCTCTTGGCTCTTGGCTTTTGGCTCTTGGCTCTTAGCTTAACTTGATCTGCGCTCAGGTTTGGGCAGGTTTTTGCAGCAGTCGCCGAGGGCGGTTGAAGCCATGGGCATGACCTTTCCAAAGATGAGAAAATCGTGGATCTGGCCGGGATAGATCTTCATCTTCACGGGGACTCCTGCTGCTTCCAGCCGTTTGCCATAAGCCACCGCTTCATCCCGCAGGATATCAAATTCGGCGATCAGGATGAAGGCCGGCGGAAGATTGGAAAGGTCAGCGGCTAACAGTGGTGAAACGTAAGGGTTTGACAACTCCCTTGAATCTTCAAGGTAATGGTTGGTGTACCATTGCATCAGCTCAGAGGGGACCCAGATCCCGAAACCAAACTGCCTGTACGAAGCAGTATTGGTATCTGCGAGGTTGGTTGCCGGACAGATCAGCAGTTGAAACGCCGGGGCAGGTCCTCCGCAGTCGCGGGCCATCAGGGCAATCACGGCAGCCATGTTCCCGCCGGCACTGTCGCCACCCACGGCAATCCGTTCATGCATGACAGGCAGTATGGTGTTTTCGTCAGCCAGCCATTCCAGCACGGCATATCCCTCCTCAATGGCCACGGGGAATTTTGCTTCCGGCGACAATTGATAATCCACCGAAACCACCACATATCCTGCATCACGGCAAAGGATTGAACACACAGCATCAAAGTCATCCAACGTCCCCACAACCCATCCTCCTCCATGAAGGTAGACCAGTGCCGGGAAGGGTCCCTTCCCTTCAGGGGTGTAGATCCGCAGTTGGATCTCACCAAACGGCCCGTCAATACTGAGATTCTTTACTGAAGCTACAGGAACCGGATCCAGGGAAAATGAGCGGACAATGTTTCGTTCACGGGCCAGAGCAGGTGTCAGTTCGGATAAAGGAGGTAATCCGGCCGCAGCGATAGCGGTCAGAAACTGTTTCGCCTTCGGGTCGAGTTCCCCTCTCTGGTAGCCGGGATAAAATGAGTCAGACATGTAATCCCTCTTTCACTGGTTGTTGAGCAATTCAAACCGATCTTCATCCACCGGGACAAAGGTATTCCTGAACCGGTTATAGTGGTAATACACCTGGGGCTGAAATCCTTTTGGGATATGGAACGCAATGTACTGGTTCAGGAAAAAATCATAGAGGTAGCTGGCATGCACTTTGCCGAGCAACTTGGCGATGTCATTGACATCACTCACGTTCAGTGAGTCAATTGTATAGCTGTATTTTACCTGTTGGCGAAAAGGATCAAGCACAAAATCCCCCTCCAGGTTATCCGATGCCATATGGGATGAATAGAGCACCGTTTTTATGTTGCCCGGATGATTGAACCTGGTAAGCTCCACCCATACCGAAAAATCCAGTGCATCCAGGTCAAACCGTTTATAGAAAAGGGTATCATAGAAATACTCTTCATCTTCATAGGGGTAGAAGTACTCATCCAGCTGGATCTGGGCGATATTGATCTCATACGACTGAGGCTGTGCCATCAGAAATGAATCGGCTTCGCTGCCGATATAAACCGGAAATCCCAGATTCCGGAGTTCACTCAGAAAGGCATTGACATAATTCACCAGGAACGTGGAATCGCTGATATACTGGATAAAGGTACTTGAAGCAAAAAGGGCTGAATCCTGCTGTGCCGGGCTCATCTGGTCCAGATTCTCGATCATCTCCCCTTTGTGGTTGTATTTATATAGGTATGCCGGAGGATCAAGATGGAAATAAAATTCGGGAGGGTTTGCACGAAACTCTTTAGCCAGTTTGGATTCGGGGGTACAGGCGCCGGCAAGGATCACCAGCAGAATCGAATAGACAAGAACCAGGCGTTTCATACTCAATTAACTCGTTTCACCGGAATTTATTATCCGGCAGGTTAGCTCTTATTCTTTCTTTCGGGCGAGCATTCTCTCTCCGAATGCCCTGCCAAACTGATGACATTGTTCTATCGTGTCGCTGTGCGGGGTAAACCGGATCATCAATCCATCTTCGGCCACATTCAGTCGCAGCAGTTTCATGGCCGAATCGATGATTTTAGTCGCCTCCCCACTCCACCCGTAGGATCCGAAAGAGGCCGCCATCTTGTTGCGGTCCCTGATGGGGTTGATCACACCAAACACCTGATAAACAGGCATCAAGACATTCTGATTAAAGGTAGGACTTCCCAGGATGATGCCGGCGGCTTCGATGATCTTTTGTTCTACCTCTTCCATGTTGGCATGTTCCAGATCGTAAAGGTCAATATCAAATTCCCCGGCCATCCGGATGCCTGCAGCAATCTTTTCGGCTATCAGCCTGGTGTTCTGGTAAGCGGAGACATAACCCATGAAGATCCTGTTAGGATAGGGAAAAACCAGCGCCTCTTTGGCATATTTCTCCGAAAGGTCGACATACTTTTTCCACTGCGTCCTGAGGATTGGGCCATGCCCCGGGCAGATGACATCGATCGCAAGTGGCCGTATCTTGTTGATTGCCTGGATCATAAAACGACTGTAAGGTTTCAGGATCACGTCAAAGTAATAGCGGAAGGCATCGTCGAAATCCCCGACCAGATCGTCAAACATCTCCTCCCGTGCGTAATGGCACCCGAAAGAGTCGCAGGTGAACAGCACTTTCTCCTTAACAAGATAGGTGTACATGGAATCAGGCCAGTGCAGGTTAGGTGCACCGATGAAGCGCAGGGTCTTGTTCCCCAGGTCAAGGGTGTCGCCATCTTTGACGACAAGATGATGAAAATCGATCCCGAGCTGATCCTTCAGGTAGCGAATGGCATTCCCGCTGCCAACCACCCTGGCCGAAGGGGCTTTTTCGAGAAGGGCCTTAAGGCTGCCCGAGTGGTCAGGTTCAGTGTGGTTCATTACGATATAGCGGATCTCCGACGGATCGGTCAGCCGGCTGATCTTATCCAGAAATGAATCCTGAAACCGTTCCTTAACCGTTTCAACCACACACGGTTGATCGGCCTTGATGAAATAAGAATTATAGGTGGTCCCGTACCTCGTCTCCATCACGACATCAAAGGTGATCAGATCCGGGTCCAGCACACCGATCCACGAAACGTCACTGGTGACCTGCAGCATCGCTTTATTGTCTGTTGCCATAGGATTATTTTTTCGATTCCACGAAACCTACCCTAACTCTGTTTCCGTTATAGCTCAAGTTCAAGTTGGTCGTCCTTTTTCGGCTTTTCTTCGACCGGATGCTTCATCTCTTCAGTTTTGTCCACCATTCTCTCCGGCGGGACAGCTTCCTCTTGGACCACGGTGCCGGCATCTGCGGGTTCATCTGCCTGGTCCTCCTCCGGTTCACCAGCCTCTAACACACTCTCTTCGGGCACCTCCGATTCCAACCAGATCAGTTTTTTCACCGGATAAGAGGACAGCCTTTTGCCTTTTGCCTTGAAACCCTTGACCCCGATGAATTCCTCCACCAGGATCTCCTCCTCATCAGCGCCCTTGCTTTTCTGTTTCATATCGAAGAGGATCTGGAGACGTGGCTTGTGATCAGCCGACAGGGAGACAAACTGGTTCCCATGCTCAATGAACTCCATCTTCTTGTCGGACACCTCCGGGATAAACCGCTTGATGTAGTATGCCTTTGTTTTGACATCCTGATAGATCACCGTGTAGATCCTGTGCGGATCATATTTCTCCAACCGGAAGAGGTCTTCATCGAAATGGGTGGAGAGATCGAACGAAGTGAACCTGAAATGCCCCGACCGGGTAAAGATGATGATCTTGTCCGTCCCCGAGAAAGCACCCAAAAGGACGCCCCTTTCTTCCGTATTCAGCCGCATCACCGTGTCGTCGTACCAGATATTCAGGGAGCCAAGGGTGGAGATCCCTTCCTGGCGGATCTCGATTTTTCTCACGGCATATTTCGTGAGGGTGTTCCCCATGGAGTTCCTTCCCTTGATGGCAAGTCCGGCAAAATCAAAGTCAAACGAACTTTTCTTGATCCTTGGTTTCGGTTTCAGGTCAACCTTCACCACTTCCGCTTCACCATTGGGATTTGCAGAAAAGTAGAGCACCTTGGTCCCCGGCGTCCCTTTGGCCATGGAATATTCCTTGTCGCGGGTGACGCCCGTTACGGCAAACCGTTTCACCATCACCTTCCCGTTTTTCCCGTCACGGTATATCAGGTTGTAGATGGTACGGCTGTCATTTTTCATGAAAACCTGGATATGGATCACATCCTGGCCGATAAAGACCTTCTCGGCCACCTTGGTCACCATGAACGATCCGTCGGCACGGAAAACAATGATGTCGTCGATGTCGGAGCAGTCACAGACAAATTCATCCCGGCGCAGGGAGGTCCCGGCGAATCCCTCTTCCCGGTTAATATAAAGTTTCTCGTTGGCGGCGGCCACTTTCACCGCTTCAATGGACTCGAAGTTCCTCAGTTCGGTTTTCCTGTCACGATCTTTCCCGAATTTTTTCCGGATCAGACGGAAGTACTCAATGGCATAATCGATCAGGTTTGACAGGTGGTGGTTTACCTCATCCATCTCATCCCGGATGCCGTTGATCGTTTCATCGGCCTTATCGGAATTGAATTTGGAGATCCGTTCGATAGGGATCTTTCGCAATCGCCGGATATCGTCGTCGTTGAGCGGCCGGATAAATTCCTTTTCAAACGGTTTCATCCCTTTGCGGATCGCTTTGTCAATCTCTTCATCGGTGCGGCACTTCTTGATCCCTTCATAAACCTCGTTCTCGATGAAGATCTTTTCGATGGAGGCGTAGTGCAGTTGCTCGTTCAGTTCCGACAACCGGATCTCCAGCTCCGTCTTCAGCAGGTAGAGTGTGTGCTGGGTGGAGGTTCGGAGAATCTCCGACACTCCCAGGAACCGGGGTTTCCCATTTTCGATGATGCAGCAGTTGGCAGAGATCGGGATTTCGCACTGGGTAAAGGCATAGAGGGCATCCATGGTAGTATCGGGGGAGACGCCCGGGGAGAGGTGGATCAGGATCTCCACATCCTTTGCGGTATTGTCGTCGATCTTCCGGATCTTGATCTTGCCCTTGTCGTTGGCGTTCAGGATGGAGTCGATCACCGACTCGGTAGTGGTTCCAAAAGGTATCTCATTGATAACCAATGTCTTTTTATCCAACTGGCTGATCCTTGCCCTCAACCGGATCTTCCCCCCTCTTACCCCGTCGCTGTATTTCGAGACATCGGCCAATCCTCCTGTCAGGAAGTCGGGATAGAGTTCAAACTCCTTTCCCTGCAGCACCCGGATGGAGGCATCGATCAGTTCGTTGAAATTATGGGGCAGGATCTTCGATGCCAGTCCAACGGCGATCCCATCCACCCCCATCGCGAGCAGCAACGGAAATTTGACAGGAAGTGTGACAGGCTCCTTGCTTCTTCCGTCATAGGATGATTTCCATTGGGTTGTTTTGGGATTGAACACCACCTCCAGTGCAAATTTCGAAGGCCTTGCCTCGATGTACCGGGGAGCTGCCGCACTGTCGCCCGTATAGATGTTTCCCCAGTTTCCCTGCGTATCTATCAGCAGCTCTTTCTGGCCGAGTTGCACCAGTGCATCCCCGATGGAGGCATCCCCGTGGGGATGGTATTTCATTGTATGGCCGATGATATTGGCCACTTTGTTGTACCTCCCGTCGTCCAGCTCCTTCATGGCATGGAGGATCCTTCGCTGAACCGGTTTCAGTCCGTCGAGGATCTCCGGCACCGCTCTCTCCAGGATCACATAGGAGGCATAGTCCAGAAACCAATTCTGGTACATGGCATCCAGGTGGATCACATCCTCAAGCTTTCCGGATTCCAGTTCCGTCGGCTCTCCGTTCAGGTGTTGTTCCTCGGTCAATGTCGGGTTATTTAAGGTTTTCCCGGCACATATCGTCCGGGAAACAATCCGCCTGTTGCGGGGCGCGGAATGCACCACAAAATTAGCATTTCCCGGGAAAGGAAGGAAGGAAGTTTATAAAATTATCCTCGGGTTATGGATGATAAATCCGTGAATCATCACGGTATCCTGCAGCCGTATTGCTATACCAATCGGGATAGAGAGTTCCTGAAGATTCCGCCCATTCGGCAAAATGCAGGTAACTGTATGTAGTCATTGAATACTCGATGGGATAGTCAAAGGTTCCCGGAAAATCGAGAGCCCAGGGAAGGTTGGAAGCCGTTGCGGAGGTTTGCCCCATTGGCACGGACAGTAAAGGTCTTCTCGATCTCAACCACCTGGTTGGTCGCGTTTGTCACGGTTTTGAAGCGATATCCGAGGACCAGGTCATTGAAATCATAGTCCCCCATACTAGGCCAGAGGTCTTCGAACGCCAGGGTTCCTGAAGAGGCAACAGGGTAAAAATTGTTAAAAGCCCGGGTGGCATCAAGAGGATAATCGTCGTCCAGATCTGAGATTCCGTCTCCGTCACTATCCCAGCTGTTGTTGTGCTGTGTCCAGGTACATCCATGCAGCGTTGCATCAAACCCGGAGGCCGTGGCATCGTAAGCTATCGGGCCGGAACCTTCGTCCATCCTCCAGTATCCAACGAGGTGAGGTGTGGAGGGGTCGATGATTATATTGTAATTCGCCAGGATATCCGCACTGCTTCTGCCTGTATTCCACACCCTGACCTCATCAAGATGGCCATGGAAGCGTGAGGTAACCGAGCCAAGGGTGGAGATATTATCGATATAGCCCATGACTGTTCCTGAGCGCGGTGCAGTAGTTGGTCAGCATGCTTTCTTTGAATGCCGGCAGGTCCACCGTGATGTCGGTTCCGGTCAATGGCACCAACCGGTCATTGATCCTGTCATCACCCCTACCCTGTCGGTCTGGCAGCCAGGGGTACTGTATCATAATTTTCATTATTTTTGTTGCTTTGTTTTGGTCCAGTAGCTCAGTGGATAGAGCAACAGCCTTCTAAGCTGTGGGTCGAAGGTTCGAGTCCTTCCTGGATCACCCGGTTTGTTTGCGTTCGATCTAATTCAATTCAATGAATTTCAATGTTTGTTCATCCGGAAAAATAGTGCCATGGTATCCTTGAATAAAACCCAAAAAATAATTTTGTGGATCGGGATTCTCCTGTTGATTGCAATGACGCTTTACCCTCCCTGGACAGCCGTTACCAATCCGCCCGATTACTCCGTTAAACAATCCATTGGTTACGGGCTCTTTTTACGCCCCCCTCCCAGTCCGCTTGGATTTGAATCCTATGTAGTGATCAACTATGGCAGGGTTTTTCTTCAATGGGCGGGACTGGCTGTCGTAACCGGTTTTCTCATGTGGCTGACCAGAAAAAAATAGTTATATTTGTTCCGAACCAAACTGTATTCTTATGAGTTTCCTGAAAGAGTTTAAAACCTT
>Ga0172368_10000922_pt1 | contig 41219 bp, 46 predicted proteins | sample Lak11m_FD_114540 | JGI IMG/M metagenome (GOLD analysis project Ga0172368, IMG submission 114540) | Freshwater microbial communities from Kabuno Bay, South-Kivu, Congo - kab_022012_11m | ecosystem: Environmental > Aquatic > Freshwater > Lake | place: Democratic Republic of the Congo: South-Kivu... | reverse complement strand
TTGCATAAAAGCCTTTTTTCTGTATAATACTTTCCTGTTATGACATTTACACTTAAAGCTGAAAAACGCGATCCAAAGATTAAAAATGAAGATTTACGAAATGCAGGACAAATTCCTGCTATTTACTATGGTGCAAATAAAGACAGCGTATCGATTACTATAAATTATGCTGAGTTTATTAAACTTTATAAAGAAGCCGGAGAATCATCAATGATCACGCTTACAACTCCAGATGGAGATAAACCAGCGCTTGTATGTGATTTTCAAAAAGATGCAATTTCAGGAAAAATAATTCACGTAGATTTTAAAATTATTGATGCAAGTAAACCTATCGAAGTTGCTATTCCATTTGAATTCGTTGGAGAATCTCCCGCAGTTCACAACGGATTAGGCACCATGACAAAAGTTATGCATGAAATCGAAGTTCGTGTATTGCCTAAAGACTTGCCACACGAAATCACTGTTGATATTTCAGTACTTGTAACATTGGAAGATCAAATTTTGGTTAAAGATTTGAAATTGCCAGCAGGTGTTGAAGTTTTGAGTGATGCTGAATCTGCAGTTGTTGTTATGGCAGCTATTCGTGAAGAGAAAGAAGAAGAAGTAAGTGCTCCTATTGATTTCTCTCAAATTGAAGTTGAAAAGAAAGGAAAAGAAGAAACTCCAGGAGAAGGAGAAGCCGAAGCAAAGTAGAGTTCTTACAGAGTTTTCCCAAAACACCACATCTCGTGGTGTTTTTTTCTGGTATACTAGAGCCATGACATTACGACAGTATATTGGTGTATTTATTTTTGTGGCCATACTCTTTGGAGGAGTAATGGGAGCTTTTTTAACTGCGCCAAATATCGAAGCTGCAACTGTATCAAGTGTTCAACAAGAAGAGGCAGTATTACGTCAAAAACTAGCAGAATTAGAGGCAGAAATAGCAAAACAAGAAAAATTGCTTTTGACCCAAAAAGGTCAATCGAATTCGATTCAAGGAGCAATTAATGTACTTAAAACAGAAATTTCTAAAACAAGAAATGAGATTTCAAAAAAAGAAACGCTCATCAAACAATTATCAGGAGAAATCAATCAAAAACAAAAAACTATCGTGGCGCTTGATGCTGAATTGTCACGCGAAAAAATTTCTCTGGCGCAACTTGTGCGCAAGACTCATGAAATTGAATCACTGTCGCTTGTTGAAATGTTACTTAGTAGTGAAAGCATCTCTGATTTTTATGAAGATGTAGATACATTTCTTACCATAGGCAATGCATTATATGATTCGGCAAATGTTATTAAAAATGTAAAACAAAAAACAGATGAAGAACGATTAACACTCGAAGAGCGAAAAGCGCGTGAAGCTGATATTAAATATGAATTAGAGCAAGATAGAAAACGCGTTGAACAAAAACAATCCGAACAAAGTAATCTTCTCAACGTTAGTAAGACTCAAGAAAAAACATATGAACAATTAATTTCAGAACGTAAAGCGCAAGCGGCAACGATTAGAGCTCGACTCTTTGAACTTGCCGGAGGTGTTTCGGGTGGAGGTATTTCATTCGGTGACGCGGTGACCTATGCCACGGAGGCTTCGAAAAAAACTGGTGTTCGTGTAGCACTTATTCTTGCGGTATTGAAACAAGAATCTGATTTAGGAAAAAACGTTGGAACGTGTAATCGACCCGGAGATGCAAGAACATGGAAAACAATTATGCCTGGACCAACGAGTGGTTCGTGGCGAGACGATCAAACGGCATTTTTGAAAATTGTAGGTGAATTAGGAGTTTCTCCTGATGGGCAACCATTATCATGTCCGCTCTCGACTGGTGGCTGGGGAGGCGCTATGGGGCCTTCACAATTTATTCCAACGACATGGTTGGGTATTCGTACACGACTTGCAAGTCTTCTTGGTGTTACAGCTACAAATCCTTGGAATCCACGTCACGCCGTACATGCAACAGCACTGTATCTTGCTGATCTTGGGGCAAGTGTTGGTGGATATACAGCAGAACGTAATGCAGCATGTAAATATTATTCAGGACGTGCTTGTGGACAATCAAGTTTGAACAATACATTCTATGGTGATCAAGTACTTGCCAAAGCTGCTGTTATTCAAAAAGATATCGATTTCTTGAAGGATAATTAATCGATTTAGAGTTCATACTATGATATTGAAAGAGACCCTTGATTTATTTCTTATATTTGTTAGTATATCCACGTATGAAAAAAGGTATTCACCCAGAAGATTATAGATATGTTGTGTTTGAAGATAGCTCATCGGGAGCTCGTTTTTTAGTAGGCTCAACGGTTAAAACAACGAAAACAGTGAAATGGGATGATGGAAAAGAATATCCTCTCTGTATGGTTGAAATTTCAAGTAAATCTCATCCATTTTATACTGGTGAACGAAAAGAATTAGATACTGCCGGACGCGCTGATAAATTCCGTAAACGAGTTGCCGCAGCTAAAACATCAAAAAAATAACTTATTACGTATACAAAAAAGCCCGAATGTGGCTTTTTTGCTTTACCATGTAATATACTATATCTATTATGTCGTTAACTATAGAAGAATTAAAACAAAATCCTCGTACGCAATTTTTTGCACTTGAACTTGAACGACTTGAAATAAAAGCGAACGAGGTTAAAGAGCTGTTGCAAGATCCTGATATGAAAGCCATGGCCGAAGAAGAACTTGCGGAAATCGCAAAACAACAGAATGCTATGCATGTGCAGATTCAAGGTATTTTGGATAAAGAAAAAGAAGAAGAACAATTTCCTAATGAACTTGTTTTGGAAATTCGCGCAGGTGCAGGTGGGGATGAGGCATCGCTGTTTGCATATCAACTTGCAGAAATGTATGAACGATATGCTGATAAACAAAAATGGCAGTGGCGAATTCTTGATGAGTCGACTAATGATTTAGGTGGATATAAAGAAGTCAGTATTGAAATAAAAGGACAAAATGTCTATCGTCGATTACGTTTTGAAACAGGGGTGCATCGTGTGCAACGGGTGCCGGTAACTGAAAAACAAGGACGCATTCACACCTCGACAGCTTCGGTGGTTATTATGCCTATTCGCAAAAATATCAAAATAAAATTAGAAGAAACCGATTTGGAATTTGAAACGTCTCGTGCCGGTGGTAAAGGCGGTCAAAATGTTAATAAAGTTGAAACGGCGGTACGTGTTATTCACACACCAACGGGACTTTGGGTACGTTCGACCGCCGAGCGCTCACAATTAAAAAATAAAGAAACAGCGTTATCGCTTCTTGCTCAAAAAATACAACAATTACATGAAGAAGAAGAGGCGAAAAAATATGCTGCAACACGTGCTTTGCAAGTAGGAACGATGGATCGATCTGAAAAAATTCGCACCTATAATTTTCCTCAAGATAGAATTACTGATCATCGTATTAAAGAATCATGGAGTAATATCGAGGGTGTTCTTTTGGGAAACATTGACAACATTCTTGATACACTTCAAAAATATTCAGAACAAGAGGCTTCTTCAATATAAAAATGTTATACTAGCGGTACATGCACAAGGGCGTAAATTCTTGGAAAAATTTGCTCAAGTTTGTTATTTATTTTTTTTCAATTCCTCAATTACTAGGAAGTCTTTTTACTCCGTGGCAAGGAGATAGTTTTTCTTCGACAAGTAGTTCGGTCGGAGAACGATTTATACAGAATTTTGTTTTTCAATTACTTACAAGAGTATTTGGTTTTCTCATACGAATTATCGTAGTTGTTTTGGGTATTATCGCTATAGTATTTGTTCTTACATTGTTTCCTTTATTTGTCATTCTTCCTATTAATCTTGTTTACGAACGCATGGTGCGTGCAGGATCATGGGGAAAATCATGGTCATACCCGATGACATCGTTTTTGAACAAACATGCGCGTGAATTGCGAACGGTTTCTATTGATTATTTTCCCCATAGTCGTGAATCAGTCATTGAACAAATTGATCGGGTACTTGCTCGTGAAAAACAAGCGAACGTTATTTTGGTGGGTGAACAAGGAGTTGGAAAAACAAGTGTGCTTGCCGAATTTGCTCGGCGTGTATATTGGGGGCTGGTGCATCCACAACTTGACTATAAACGAGTTGTGCAATTGATTGTTGATGAATTGTCGGACGATGATATTAAACGAGCCATTGATGAAGCAGTACATGCAAAGAATATTATTCTTGTTATTGAAAATATTCATTTGCATGAGGCCATGCTTGGATTTTTAGTACCATATTTTTCAACTCCGGGTTTTCAAACAATTATTTCTACTGATTTTGATAATTTTCATGCAACATTAAAATATAACAATGAACTAATGCAAATTGCTGAAAAAGTTGAAGTGTTACCTCCAACGACCGAAGAGACGAAAATGATTCTTATTGAATATATTGCTCGAAACAGCCGTCGTGTGAAATTAGAGGATGGTGTGATTGATAATCTTGTTCATTATACAGATACGCTTATGCAACATATGCCACAACCTGAAAAATCTATTGATATTTTAGACGAACTTCTTTCCAGTGAAAAATTTATAACCAAAGAAATTTTGTATCGTGTGATTTCTCAGAAAACAAATGTACCTGTGGGAAATATTACCCGTGACGAATCGCAATTTCTTCTTTCGCTCGAAGATAAAATGAAAGAAAAAATTATTGGTCAACATGAAGCTATTGAACAAGTTGTTCGGGCACTCAAACGATCACGATCAGGTATTGGGTCAAAAGATAGACCTATGGGTGTATTTTTATTCATGGGACCAACAGGAGTTGGAAAAACATATACCGCACAAATGCTTGCCAAGTTTTATTTTGGTTCTAAGGATACGATGATTCGTTTCGATATGTCGGAGTTTCGAGAACTTGATACGCTCAGCAGTTTTATCAAGCGTGCTGCTGATGCTATAGAAGCTAAACCGTTTTCACTTTTTTTCATTGATGAAATTGAAAAAGCACATCCTGATATTTTGAATGTATTTTTACAAATTTTTGATGAAGGACGTTTGACTATGGAAAATGGTCGTACCGTTTCTTTCAATAATTCAATTATCATTGCAACAACGAATGCGGGAACCGATTTTCTTCAAGAGAATCCAAATATTCCCAAAGAACGTCTCGTTGAACGCATCATCAGTGAAGGCATATTCCGTCCAGAATTTCTGAACCGTTTTGATGCTATCACATTGTTTAAACCACTTAGTGAAGATGAAATACATGCCGTCACAAAATTACTTCTATCATCTATTGCGGAAAACTTGCAGCACGAGAAAAATATTACACTGACTATTTCAGATGCTTTTGTTCAAAAAATTGCGCAAGCTGGTTTTGATCCAAAATTCGGCGCACGTCCCATTCGTCGTGCAGCGCAGGAACTTGTTGAAGATGTTGTTGCTGATAAATTATTGCGAGGAGAAGTTGGGCCAGGACAGACGATAACGCTTGAATAAAACATTGCCGATGAGAAGTTTTTTTGGTATAGTCTGTCCTGTTAACTTTTTGTTGCATAATATTACGCAACTGTAGCTCAGGTGGTAGTTCATTTATAAAAATATCTAATTAGCATAGTGCAGCTGTAGCTCAGGTGGTTAGAGCGCGTCACTGATAATGACGAGGTCCCAGGTTCGAGTCCTGGCAGCTGCACTATGCTTGGTAGAAATATTTCTATAAATGTTAGAGCGGAGAAATAGTATCCCATACTATTTCTCCTGATAATGACGAGGTCCCAGGTTTGAGTCCTACCATCTGCACAAAGAGTTCAAAGAATAGGACGAGGATCGAAGGCGCATGTTTTTAAGGAGTACACGACTATAAAAACAGAGCGTTTCGACTGAAAGGAGAGGCGAGTCCTGGACCGCGCACAGTGCATGTAATGAAAACTATGGAACAAAACTATACGGTAATCTTATTCTATAAATACACTCACATTCCTGACACTCAGGCTTTTTATGCTGAGGAACGTGAACGGTGTCAGCGCTTAGGTATTAAAGGGCGTATGATTATTGCTGAAGAGGGAATTAACGGTATTTATGAAACAACGACTGAAAATGTTGAAAAGTATATTGCCGAATTAACAAATAATCCTCTTTTTACTGATGTTCAGTTTAAGAAAAGTCCTGGTAATGGACATGTCTTTCCGCGACTTTCCATTAAAGTGAGAAAAGAAATAGTGTCTCTTCATTTAGGAAATAATGAAGATTTTAATCCTGCAGATTTTACAGCGCAACATTTGAAACCTACAGAATTGCACGAATGGTTCAATAAGAAAGAAGATTTTGTGATTGTTGATATGCGTAATGATTACGAACATATTGTGGGACATTTTAAAAATTCTGTTTTGCCACCTCTTAAAACATTTCGTGATCTTCCGAAAGTTCTTCCAAAACTTGAACATTTGAAAGGTAAAAAAGTTCTCACGGTCTGCACCGGCGGTGTCAGATGTGAAAAGGCGAGCGGGTATTTGTTGAAACGAGGTTTTAAAGATGTCTATCAATTAGATGGGGGTATGGTTTCGTATATGGAGCAATATCCTATGCAGAATTATAATGGAGCGATGTATACGTTTGATACACGCAAAGTGATTGATTATGATCATGGACAACATGAAATTATTGGACGATGTACACGATGTAAAGGTAAAACGGAAAACTATGTTGATTGTATAAACATGTCTTGTCCATCACAGTTTCTTGAGTGTACGTCATGTTTTGAAAAAAAGGGGAAATTAGCGTGTTCGCTAGGGTGTAGATTGATATTTTGGCGAGATACGATCAAGACTTTACTCAAGAATAAGTATAAACATACCCAAACGCGCTAAAAAAGTTACTTTCTGATATACTGATCAAATAATAGGTAGTATTTATTAAAAATCTTATTTAAATTTTTTATGAAAACATTCAGTATTAAACAAGCCTTACAGTATGGATGGAAGACATTTTGGGAACATTGGTTATTTATTCTTGCGATACTATTAGTGTCATTTGTTATTAGTTGGTTTTTTAGTTTCTTGAGTTCTGCAGGAGATTCTCGAGTAATCCAAGGTATTTTGTCTATTGTAAGTATTGTTGTTCAAATTCTTATTTCCATTGGAATCATTACGGTCTTCTTGAAACTTGCAAAAGGTGAAACTGTTTCGTGGAATGATATGATTAATAATAGAAAACGATTTTTACCATTTTTTGGCGCATCCATTTTGTACCAAATTATTGTATTTATAGGTTTAATACTTCTTATTGTTCCTGGAATTTATTTTGCAATCAAATATCAATTTGCAAAATATGTAATTATTGACAATCCAAAGTCATCTATAAAAGAAGCATTTGCACAAAGTTCAGCAATGACGAAAGATGTAAAATGGCGATTATTTGGTCTTATGTTTGCATTTTTTGGAGTTGCCTTGTTAGGACTTATTGCGCTTGGTGTAGGGCTTCTTGTTGCAATACCAACCATTACCATTGCTCACGCTTCTATTTTTTATGTATTGAAAAAGTCTCTAGATAACCAGCCAAAAATTGCAGAAAATCCAGGAGCAGCTGCTTAAAAAGCTTCTCTCAACTATCTTATATTCTCCACAATGTCCCGCTACACATTTTGTGATTTTCGTGTATACTATGCGCGGTATCTTTCATGGTACCTTTTGAAGGTGACACATACCTTCTTTATTTGTACTCTATGCAGGAAACTTCTCCTCAAAATGAAAATCTTTGGTGGCGCAATGCACTCGATATTTTTTCGAAAATTACAGCATGGGTTGCGATACCGGTTATCGTCGCGCTTGTTCTTGGTAAATATCTTGATACGCGATGGGGAACAAAACCGTGGGCATTTCTTATTTTAACAGGTATTGCATTTATTATTTCATTAACTGCGATTGGTTTTATTACTACAAAATATATTCGTTCTATTGAAAGTGCAATAAAAGATAAAAAAAATGACAACAACAATAAATAACAATGAAATACAAACAGGGGAGCTTGAAGTTTCTCAAAATGTAAATGAGGAAGTATCTCATGAGGCCACGATGTATGCAGAACCGATTACACATATTGGTCCGCCAGCTGGCGGATTGAGTATCACCAACTCGCTTTTAACGGCATGGGGATCAGTTATTCTTATTATAGTGATTGCCATTACACTTCGCGCAAAACTTCGCGAGGTTCCTAAAGGAATTCAAAACTTTTTTGAAATAATTCTTGAAGGTGCGTTATCACTTGCTGATCAAGTTACGGGAAATAGAAAAATTACTGAAAAAGCTTTTCCGTTGGTTTTTTCAATTTTCTTTTTTGTGCTGATTAATAATTGGCTTGGTATTTTACCTTTAGGTGGTTTTGGTCTTATTGAGATAGGAGAACATGGCAAAGCTTTTATCCCATTTGTCCGAAGTGGTACGGCTGATATTAATACGACACTTGCTCTTGCAGTTATGTCAGTTATTGCAGCAAATATTTTTGGTATTGTTTCAATTGGCGCATGGAAGGCATTCAATAAATTTATCAATATTAAAGCGATTGGTGGTATTTTTACTAAAGTTCGTAAAGATCCAACTGTGCTTGTCGTTGCCCCGGTTACATTTTTTGTTGGTATACTAGAACTTGTTGGTGAATTTGCAAAAGTTGCATCACTTTCATTTCGTCTTTTTGGAAACGTATTTGCAGGGGAAGTGCTACTTCTTGCAATGAGTTCAATTTTGTCCTATGTACTCCCAGTTCCGTTTCTTTTCCTTGAGATATTTGTGGGCTTGATTCAGGCGTTCATTTTCTCTATACTTGTCCTCGTATACTTTAGTATTGCATCCCAAGACCATGACGAGCATGCTGGGGACGAGGAGCATCATAAAGTATCTTCACATATTGAAGAACCTAAGGTCGTTATTAGTAGTTAAAATAAATATTATATGGAAATAGTAGCAATCGCAAAAGCAATCGCAATCGGACTTGGCGCTATCGGTCCAGCTATCGGTATCGGTATGATTGGAGCAAAGGCTATGGAAGCAATTGGACGTAATCCAGAGGCAGCAGGTAAAGTTCTTGTGCCAATGCTTATTGCATCAGCCTTCGCAGAAGCAATCGCCATTTACGCACTTGTTATCGCATTCTCACTCTAGTAGCTCCTAGCTACTAGCATCTGGCAACTAGCTTTGACTAGGCGCTAGAGGCTAGGCGCTAGTCGCTCAATTATTTTTGTACTTTAATCTTAAATCTTTAATCTTATAATTCACATGGATTCACTTATTTCAACATTTCATATCGATTGGAAAATTATTCTTGCCCAGCTCATTAACTTTGGTATTGTAGTTGCGGTACTTTATTTTTTTGCTCTTAAACCGCTCAAGAAACTTATGGACGAGCGTTCACAAAAAATTGAAGGTGGTGTAAAAGATGCCAAGACAAATGCAGAACTTTTAAAAGCAACGAAAGCAGAATATGATGCCGTTATCACAAAGGCTCGCGTAGAAGCTACAAATATTTTCAATGAAGGAAAAAAAGAAGCCGAAGCAAAAAAAGCTGAAATGCTTGAAAAAGCAAAAGCTGAAGTAGATGTGATGATTGAAAATGGTAAGAAAACTCTTGAAGCTGAAAAAATAAAAATGGTAGCTGATGCCAAGAACGAGGTTGCAGGATTAGCACTTGCCGCCGTAGAGAAAATTTTAGAAGAAAAACCTGCCCGAACGACTAACGACGTTCAGTCGGGCGGGGGTAAATAATTATTTATGGCAAAAATTTCCATTAAAAATACAGCATTTGCAATTCATGAATACTTGGGTAATAAAACTGGAGCGGATCTTGAAAATGCTTATAGAAATGTCTCGAAATTTTTGAAAAATAAAAAATTACTTTCAAAGTCTGATGAAGTTTTACAAGAGTTAGGAAAATTAATAGACGAAAAGGAAGGTATTGTAAGAGTAAAAGTAAAATCAGCATATACGGTACCAGAACATAAACAAAAAGAAATTGAAGAGAATATAAAAAATAGATATAAAACAAAAGGAGTGAAAAGTGAATATACAATAGACGAGAATTTACTAGGTGGTGTCAGGCTCGAAGTTGGAGAGGAAGTACAAGACAACACCTATAGAAATAAATTAAATCAATTAGAAAAAATTTTAATTAATAAATAATATGGCCAATCAAATTGTAGAAAATTTAAGAAAAGAGATTGCAGGTTTCAAAGCAGAAACAGAGTTCCAAAAAGTTGGTCATGTTATTGAAGTTTTTGATGGTATTGCGAAAATCTCTGGACTTTCTGATGTGAAGTCATCAGAAATGGTTTCATTTGCTGGTGGTGAAGTAGGTGTCGTTCTAAACCTTGAAGAAGACACTGTCGGTGTCATTATTTTGGGAGATTTTTCAAAGATTAAAGAAGGTGACGAAGTAAAAGCAACAGGAAAAATTCTTGAAGTTCCCGTTGGAGAGGCGCTCATTGGCCGTGTAGTAAATGCACTCGGTGTTGCTATTGATGGAAAGGGATCAATTAAATCTGATAAATTTTATCCTGTAGAACGTGTGGCTTCCGGAGTCGTGACGCGTCAAGGTGTGGACCAGCCAGTGCAGACAGGTATAAAAGCTATTGATGCACTTATTCCTATTGGTCGCGGACAACGTGAGCTCATCATCGGAGATAGACAAACTGGTAAAACTGCAATCGCCGTTGATACTATTTTAAATCAAAAAGGACAAAAAATGGTTTGCGTGTATGTTTCTATTGGTCAAAAAGATTCCAAACTTCGCAAACTCCAAACTCGTCTTGAAGAAGGTGGTGCGATGAATTATACAGTCATCGTGTCTGCTGGTTCATCAGAATCTGCTGCGCTTTCATATATTGCTCCTTACACAGGTGTTGCTATCGCTGAATATTTTATGGATAAAGGTCAAGACGTTTTGATTATTTATGATGATCTTTCAAAGCACGCTGTCGCATATCGTGAGATTTCTCTTTTGCTTCGTCGTCCACCAGGCCGTGAAGCATATCCGGGAGACGTGTTTTATTTGCACTCTCGTCTTCTTGAAAGAGCTTGCCGAAAAAATGAAAAATATGGCGGTGGTTCAATCACTGCGCTTCCGATCATTGAGACTCAAGCAGGAGATATTTCTGCATACATTCCTACAAATGTGATTTCTATTACTGACGGACAGATATTCCTTGAAACAGATTTATTCTACAAAGGTGTTCGTCCTGCGGTAAATGTCGGCTTTTCTGTATCACGCGTAGGAGGATCTGCGCAAATTAAAGCTATGAAAAAAGTGGCTGGAACTTTGAAGCTTGACCTCGCACAGTTTCGCGAGCTTGAAGCATTTGCTCAATTCGGTTCTGACCTTGATGATGCTACAAAGCGCCAACTAGAAAGAGGGAAAAGAGCTGTTGAACTTTTGAAACAACCACAATATTCTCCAGTGCTTGTAGAACGCCAAGTAGTGATTCTTTACGCTCTTGTAAAAGGTTATATTGACGATGTGCCTGTAGAAAAATTGAAAGAATTTGAAAGTGGTCTTTTGGAATATGTAGAACGAAATGCAAAGAACTTTATCAAAGAGGTCGTCGAGAAAAAAATGTGGAGTGATGATGGTGAAGCAGAACTTAAAAAAGCTATTGTGGATTATAAGATAGGGTTTAGTAAATAGATATGCCAGAAAGTATTCCAAAAACATTTACACAAATTGAAAATGAAATGAAATTAAAAGGGTTTCATTTTTTGAAATATGAATCTGCAAGGGAAACTAATTTTGATACTAAAATAAAATTATTTGTGGAAGAAGATATCCATTCTGAAGAATCTTTGAAAAAACAATATGAAAGTAAGTATCCAGATTTAGAAATTGAATTAATGAAAATCGGACACCATACTTATTATGTTTTTGGAAAATTAAAATAAAAATAACATGGCTGGAACAAAAGAAATTAAAAGAAGAATAAAGAGTGTGAAGAACACAAAAAAGATCACCAAGGCGATGGAGCTTGTGGCTGCTTCGAAGATGAAGCGCGCGGTTTCAAAGACTTTGGCATCTCGTTTGTATGCAGGATATTCTTGGGAGCTTTTGACTTCTTTGTCTGGCAGATTAGAAGAAATCACGCATCCATTTTTCACTGAATCAAAAAATACAAATAAAAGTCTCATAGTTTTGATTACATCAAATCGCGGACTTTGTGGTGCATATAATTCTCAAATAATTAAGAAAACTATTTTAAAAATAAAAGAACTAACAGGAGAAGAAATAGACTTTATCACTGTCGGCAAAAAGGGCGATGGTGCAATGCGACGAATTGGGCAGAATATTACTTCTGCATTTACTGAATTACCAGATATTATTACGCTTTCTGACATTACACCACTTTCACAACTTATTACTGAAGAATATAAATCTGGGATACCTGCCCGACCGGACGGTCGTTCGGGCGGGTATAAAAATGTATATGTCGCATATACGGACTTTGTATCAGCACTGAGTCAAAAACCAAAAATAAAAAAACTGCTCCCGATTAGTAAAGAAGAATTAAAAGAAGTAATTGAAGAATCATTGGAAGGAAAGAGTAAAGATATAAAAGAGGAAAAGAAAACTGAAGCTACATATTTACTGGAAGGGGAAAAAGAAAAATTGATAGAGATGCTTGCAGAGAAATTGGTGAGGATGCAAATATATCAGATGATTCTCGAATCCAATGCTTCTGAACAATCTTCTAGAATGGTCGCAATGAAAAATGCATCGGATGCCGCAGGAGAAATGATAGATGACCTTACCCTCGTATTTAACAAAGCCAGACAGTCGAACATTACCAGAGAAATTAGTGAGATAAGTGCCGGAATGGCAAGTGTCACATAAAATTAAAAACATTATCAAAAAATTATATGAATAAAACAGGAAAAATAAAAAAAATAATAGGGCCGGTGATAGATGTGATGTTTGATGGATATATGCCAGAGGTTTATAGTGCGCTTGAAGTTAATTTTGAAGGTAAAAAATTAGTTCTTGAAGTCGAGCAACATATCGGTGGCGGTATTGTGCGCGCAGTTGCTATGGATTCTACAGATGGGCTTGCTCGTGGTCTTGATGTTGTTGACACTGGTGCGCCAATCTCTGTGCCTGTCGGCAAGGGAACACTTGGAAGAATTTTTAATGTACTTGGAGATGCGATTGATGACCTGCCTGTCATGCCTGCGCATGCAGGGCAGGCAGGCGCTGGCGGAGTAAATTCTCAAAAGAAATCTCCAATTCACCGCAAAGCTCCAAGCTTCACTTCTCAAGCAACAAAAGTTGAAATTCTTGAAACTGGTATAAAAGTTATTGATCTTATTTGTCCTGTTTTGAAAGGAGGAAAAGTCGGTCTTTTCGGAGGAGCTGGTGTGGGCAAGACTGTCGTCATTCAAGAACTCATTCACAATATTGCGTCCAACCACGGAGGATATTCTGTTTTTGCCGGAGTTGGAGAGCGAACTCGTGAAGGAAATGATCTTTATCACGAAATGAAAGATTCAAAAGTGCTCGACAAAGTTGCGATGGTTTTCGGTCAAATGAATGAACCGCCAGGTGCGCGTATGCGTGTGGCTCTTTCAGGTCTTACGATGGCGGAGCACTTTCGTGATGAAGAAGGTAAAGACGTTCTATTTTTTATAGATAATATTTTCCGTTTTACTCAAGCAGGTTCTGAGGTTTCTGCATTACTCGGACGTATTCCATCAGCTGTGGGTTATCAGCCTACACTTTCATCAGAAATGGGAGCTATGCAAGAGCGTATTACTTCTACAGACAAAGGTTCTGTCACCTCTGTGCAAGCAGTGTATGTGCCAGCAGATGACCTTACTGACCCAGCTCCAGCGACGACATTTTCTCACTTGGATTCTACAGTTGTGCTCAATCGTTCACTTTCTGAGCTTGGTATTTATCCAGCAGTTGATCCGCTTGATTCATCTTCTACTATTCTTGATCCAAATATTGTCGGTAAAGAACACTATGAAGTCGCTCGTGAAGTGCAGAGAATTCTTCAGAGATATAAAGATCTTCAGGATATCATTGCGATTTTGGGTATGGAAGAACTTTCAGAAGAAGACAAACAACTTGTCGTACGCGCAAGAAAGATTCAAAAATTCTTATCTCAACCATTTTTCGTTGCCGAGCAATTTACTGGAGCAGAAGGAAAGTATGTTCCACTTGGAGATACAATTCGTTCATTTAAAGAAATTTTAGAAGGCAAGCATGATGACAAACCAGAGCAAGAATTTTATATGAAAGGTGCGATCTAATTTTTCAGTAAAATGTCAAGTAAACAATTAAAACTAAAAATCGTTACGCCAGAAAAACTAATTCTTGAAGAAGAAGTAGATGCAGTTATTTTGCCTACATTAGAAGGGGAAATTACTGTTTTACCAGAGCATATTCCGATAATTGCTGGGTTAAAATCTGGTGATATTGTTGGTATCAAAAATGGCGAGCATATTCCGATGGCAGTGGTTGGCGGATTCGTCGAAGTGAAAACTGTGAAGGACGGTCCTTCACAAACAGAAGTCGTAGTGCTTGCAGATTTTGCGGAGCATGTTGCTGACATTACCGAAGACGCAATTGCGAAAGCAAAAGCTCGCGCAGAAGAGCTAAAGAAACTCGCTGAAAATAAAGGAGTGGTAGACTTTGAACACTTTGAAGCTGAGCTCGAACGTGCCCTCACTCGTGTAAAGATTGCAGATAAATGGAGAACTAAAAAATATAGAAAATAAAGTGTATAATTAAATGTATGCCAGACAAATTTAATTCATTTGGAGATTTAGATAAAATAAAAAATAAATTTTCGACTGGAACTGAACCAGCATCGGAAATTGTTCATAATGAAGAAAAACCAGATCCAAAAGTAGAAAATAAAGAAAGTTTCAAACTTCAAGTTGGAGATATTATTTCAAGTTATGGTAATTATGCAATATCTTCAGCTGTGAATGAAAAAGGAGGTATTTATACTAGAATCAATCCACATTTTGAAAGTAACGCTCAAAAGACTGGGTGGTTTCCAGTGATGGTTGCTAGCGCTAGTCCAGGACTTTTTGTATTTTTGGATAAAAAACCTGAATTGGGTGATACTCTCAAAATAACAAAAGTATCTGAAAAATACGCAATTGCAGAGGTTATAAAATATAAAATCCCAAGTTAATCGTAGTTTTTATATTTTAATTAGAATTTATTTTTATGTCCAGCACCCGGTGCTTGCCAATAATCCTTTATTGATGCAGAGGATTATTATGTTATAGAAGAGGCATTTTTATTCTCCGTTTGCTATACTAGAAAAGTATTATCAGTAATTCGTTATACATATGGCAATTATATTTATTGTTACGCGTATTATATTTGGACTTTATTTTATATATTCAGGTGTAAATCATTTTATTCAATTAAAGGGAAGCGCTGAGTACGCTCGATTTAAAAAGATTCCAGCTCCAAAACTTGCGGTTATAGTCACAGGCCTTATGCTTGTTGTTGGAGGACTTGGCTTTGTGTTGTGGCAATTTATGTATCTTGCGGCGTTTCTTCTTTTTGTATTTCTTATTATTACAGCAATTACGATGCACAACTTTTGGAGTGAAACTGACCCTCAACAAAAAGCCATGCAAAAAATTCAGTTTTTGAAAAATGTTGCTCTTGCTGTCAGTATTATTCTTATTGTTACTCTGTATAGTGGGATAGGGGTTCTCTAAATACTTAAATATGGATAAAAACCACTTCTTCAGAGGTGGTTTTTAAGTTCTTTACATCAAAAGTCATTTATGCAATACTACGCCTCATATGGAGACAAATACAAATAATATACAACAAAAAAGGGCTTGGATAGGTTTTCTTGTAATACTTGTTCTTGCTGTTATTATTGTTGCTATTGCAACACGGGGTTTTAAAAAAAATGATAAAAAAACAAATGAAGAAGTAACTCCTCTTAATAATACAATACAAGTAATGGAACCGGTCACAGTTGGATCATTCGTGTATCAATTTCAAGGAGTAAATTGGGTCTTTGAACCAAATGATGAAGAAGGTGTCGGAGTACCGCTTACCGATGTAAAAGTTTGGCTCGATAAGTTTTCACGACATGCTGGATCCTATGTAACATTTGAAAATCCTTATAAACTTGGTACCTATCGTGGAGATTGTGTGCAAGTTGATACATTAGATTTTGATACAACTGTTGAAAAACGACTCCTTGCGTATGCACAATGTACATGGAATGAGGAAGTTGTTGATATTACAGTATTTCAAGATGGTCAAAGTATTTTGTTCAAGAAACGTATTTCTGGGGATTCCCAGTTTGAACTTCTTTACAGTATTGACATCACTACTATTGTAAAATAATAGAATGCTTTCACGGCAGGAAAAAATAATATTTCAAGAGCGGAGGCTTCGTGCTCGCGGTCTTTTGATTCAACTTAAAAAACTTTTTCCAACAAAGAAACATGCACTTACCGAGCTTTCCTTTTGGAAAAATCCATGGGAATTATTGGTTGCCGTTATGTTGTCAGCGCAATGTACAGATAAACGAGTAAATATCGTAACGGAAAAACTCTTTAAGAAATATAAAAAGATACAAGATTATGTACATGTTTCTCAATATGAATTTGAGAAAGATATCCATTCGACAGGTTTCTATCGTAATAAAGCAAAAAATATTAAAGGAGCAGCACAAAAAGTCATTACAGATTTCAAAGGTACAGTGCCCGATACAATGGAAGAATTAATTACATTGCCCGGGGTCGCGCGTAAAACAGCAAATGTTGTATTAGGGAATGCATTCGGCAAGATGCAGGGCATTGCGGTTGATACGCATGTTCAACGTTTTGTTATTCGCTATAATCTTTCAGACTACCGAGATTCACCGAGAATCGAGAAAGATTTGATGAAGTTATTTCCCAAGAAAGATTGGTTTCTTGTGTCAAATCTTGTGATTCAATATGGTCGTCAAATTGCTCCAGCAAGAAAATATGATATTTCTCAAGATCCTCTTATAAAACTTTATCCACCCGCAGGCAAAATTTTTAGGGTATAATGGAAAAACTTATGGAAGAAAATAATTATGGAAAACTATATATTGTTGCAACACCGATAGGGAATTTGGAAGATATTTCGGCACGAGCGCTTCGCATTCTTGGTGAAGTTGATGTTGTGTTGTGTGAAGATACGCGAGTGACAAAAAAACTACTTGATCATTATGCGATTACGACAAAAACAATAAGTTATCATGCTCATTCAGATGATAATCGTGAGCAAGAAATTATAGAGATTCTCAAAGAGGGGAAAAATCTTGCTCTTGTTTCTGACGCAGGAACACCGACAATTTCTGATCCGGGAGTTAAACTTGTCGAGAGTGTTCGAAAAGCACTACCTGAAGCCTTTATAAGTTCTTTACCAGGACCCAGCGCGCTTATGAGTGCATTATCGGTGTCAGGTATATCATCAGCACAGTTTGTATTTCTTGGGTTTTTACCCCATAAAAAAGGTAGAGAAACATTATTTAAAGAAATCAGTGAAAGTAAAAGAACGGTAGCATTCTATGAATCACCGCATCGTATTGAAAAAACTTTACAAAAACTTTCTGAAATTTTAGATGCTCAAAGAAATATTGTAATTGCACGTGAATTAACAAAAATCTATGAGGAAGTGGTTTTTGGCTCGCCGGAATATGTCTATAATTATTTTCGGGAACATTCAGATAAAGTACGAGGGGAATTTGTAGTCATAGTAAGTGAAAAAAAATAACATCAAACCAAAATACAGAGGTTTAACCTATGTATTTGTGCTAAACTACAGCTATGAATAGGAAAGTATCATTTGTAGAAGATGAATATTATCATATATATAATCGCGGAGTAGATAAGCGAGTAGTTTTTTCTGATAATACAGATTATAAACGATTTATTTTATTGCTCAAAATACTCAATACTTCGAAAAATATAATCGTACGGGATCTTTTTAAAAATAAAACGTATCATGAGATTATACGTGGAGAAAAAAGTGACCCGCTAGTTGCGATTGGTGCTTATTGTCTTATGCCTAATCATTTCCATATATTGATTACACCATTAGTTAAAAATGGTATTGAGAAATATATGCAGAAATTACAGACAGCATATACTATGTATTTTAACAAAAGATATAAAAGATCGGGATCTTTATTTCAGGGTACATTTAAATCCCAATATCTTGATACTGATGAATACTTAAACTACATTTATTCTTATATACATTTAAATCCGGCAAAGTTAAAAGATAAAAATTGGAAAGAGAAAAAATTCAAAGATTTCAATGTGTTAAAGAAATTTATTTTTGAATATACATACTCAAGTATAAGAGAATACACAATGAATGATTATCTTATTATAAATCCAAAATATTTCCCTGAATATAGAAAAAATTATGTATCAAAAGAAGCTTATTTTAAAGCAATGATTGATGATTGGTTTGATTATTCAAATACATAGGTTTAACCTATGTATTAACCTATGTATTGAAAAATTACTATTTTTCCACACGGTTCTTGTTTTTAAGAGAGAGAGTACCATTAGAGTATTATTATAAACTAATAGATATCAAATATGTTTAAAGAAACCATAACAAAGGCAACAGAAGTAGTGTCTAAAGTACAACAAGTTATAGACGATGCAATAAGTTCGGCTAAAGAATCTTACCGAAAAGCAGCGGAACAACGAAGATCACAAGAGGGAAAAGAAAATCCTGAAGAACTTCTTGATCTTGTAAAAAGTTATGGTGGGCTTATTGGGATGGTAGATGCAGGAATATATATAAGCAACATTGAAAAAGACCCTATAAATGCAGAAGTACCAGATTTTCTTGCAAAAGTATTTAAGCAGTTTCCCGAAGTAGAAGAAAGATTTAAAAAATTTATTGAAGAGAATAAAAAATAATTTTTGAAAAAGATATCTTGAAAATACATCTAGTTGAAAATACATAGGTTTAACCTATGTATTGTGTGAGGTGTGTAAGGAGTAGCTCCTTGGAAATCGAAATGATATAATGGTTTTCTATGAAATATCATCGTTATTTAATTATTATTGGTATTTGGGTTATTATTGTTCCTTTTCTAGGAGTTTCTTTGATGTGGAAAAAAATATTTCTTATTATTCTTGCTATTATACTTTTTGTTATGGCGTCTGCGATTATGCAATCACGTAGTAAAAAAATAGAGAAAGATTCAGGGTCTGCATTTAAAGATAGCGAGTATCAGACAGAAAAAAAATCTCAAGAGCAAGTTGCCTCAGAACAAAAAACGAGTGATAAGCAATCTGAGTCAATTATTTCTGATTCAAAATTATAATGTCAGTTCATTATGTAGTCCAAAGAAGTCTTTTAGGTGTTGCTCTTGTTGGGGCTCTTATTTTTATTTTGACAGCAGTTTTTAATGTTAGCGCTGTTTCGTATGAAAAAGGATCGATTGACAATCAAGATGATGTTGAACGAGCTCTTCTTGTTGATGAAATTCAGGTAGAAGAACCTTTTGTTGTTACACATCTACAAACTCCTGAATCTGTAAAGGCGGTATACATGAGCAGTTGGGTTGCTGCCACACCAAGTATTCGAGACAAGATCATCAATCTTGTAGATGATACAGAGATTAATGCCGTGGTTATTGATATTAAAGATTCAACAGGGAAAGTATCGTTTCTCGTTGATGATGAAACTGTGAATCAATATGGCTCAACCGAAGATCGTATTAAAAATATTCAAGAATTTATACAAAAACTTCACGATAAAAATATTTATGTGATTGGAAGAATTAGTGTTTTTCAAGATCCTTATTTGTCGCCACTGCATCCTGAGCTTGCTATAAAAAAGAAAAGTGACGGTACGGTTTGGAAAGATAAAAAAGGATTGTCGTTTCTTGATCCAAGTAATCAAGATGTTTGGAAATATATTGTTGCTATTGCACATGAAGGATATCGATTAGGTTTTGATGAGATTAATTTTGATTACATCAGATTTCCTTCGGATGGTAATATCGTTGATATTGTGTATGGACTTGATGATACAAGTTCGCGCGCTGATGTTATAGAAAGTTTTTTCAAATATCTTCACACAGAACTTATTACAACAGAAACAAAAATTCCTATGTCGGCAGATTTGTTTGGTATGGTAACCACCGTGAATGATGATTTGGGCATAGGACAAGTATTAGAACGTGCGCTACCATATTTTGATGCTATCGCTCCTATGATCTATCCTTCTCATTATCCAAAAAATTGGAATAATTTTGCAAATCCAGCTGATCATCCCTATGATGTCATAACGCTTGCAATGCAGGAGGGAATAGGCAAGGCTGCTGTTGTTGGTTTTGATCAAACATCGTTTAGGCCGTGGATTCAAGATTTTAATCTTGGAGCAACGTATACTGCCGATATGGTGAAAGCGCAAATACAAGCATTAGAAGATCTTGATATTGATTCATGGATGGTATGGGATCCTGCAAATACTTATACAGAAAGTGCATTTAGAGAAAATGAGAGCTTATGATAGAATACCTCTCATATGAGCGACAAGAAGCAACTTCTCAAATCTCTTACAACTAATTTCATTATTATTGCCGCAGTACTCGCTGTTGGTTTTTTTGCTGGTGTAAAAGTTAGTAGTGAACGTAGTATTGTTGATACACTATCTCCAACAGCAAATACGATTGATTTGCATACATTTTGGCGTGCATGGGACGTACTTGATCAAAAATATCCTTTTCTTGATCAAAAACCAGATAGTGATAAAAAAGTCTATGGTGCTATCAAGGGACTTGCTGCTTCGTATAATGATCCTTACACCGTGTACTTTACGCCAGATGAGGCTAAACTTTTTAACGAAGACGTTGATGGTTCATTCAGTGGCGTTGGTATGGAAGTCGGAGCCCGAGGCGGGTTTTTGGTAGTTATTGCGCCACTTAAAGATAGTCCTGCTGATATAGCAGGAATACGTGCAGGAGATATTATTGTTTCTATAGACGATGCGGAGACAGGAGAAATGTTTCTTGATGAAGCTATTCAAAAAATTCGCGGAAAAAAGGGAACCGAGGTAACCTTGTCAATTGTTCGCGAAGAAGAACTTGAGCCAATTGATATTGTTATTACGCGAGACACGGTGATTGTTCCGACGGTTGAAACTGAGATTATTTCAAAAGATATCTTTAAAATTAATCTCTATAGTTTTTCTGCAACCGCAACACAAGATTTTACTCAAGCTATGCGTAGTTTTGAAGAGGGAGGTTACACAAAATTAATTCTTGATATGCGTAATAATCCAGGTGGATATTTAGATGCTGCCGTTGATATTGGTAGTTTCTTTGTTCCCCAAGGGAAAATTATTGTTATTGAAGACTATGGTGAAATACAAGATCAAACGATATATCGCAGTAAAGGATTGCCATTTAAAAAACCTTCAAATTTTGATATGGTAGTACTCGTAGATCAAGGATCAGCATCTGCTTCCGAGATTGTTGCAGGAGCATTACAAGAAAATGATGTTGCAACATTAGTAGGAGTTACAACATTCGGTAAAGGATCAGTTCAAGAACTTATTCCACTTCCTGATAAATCTTCATTAAAAATTACCGTGGCACATTGGTTAACACCCAAAGGACTATCTATTAACGAAAAAGGTATTGTTCCAAATGATGTTGTTCCTATGACAGCATTAGATTATGAAAATAAAACAGATCCGCAATTGGATAAAGCAGTTGAATTATTAGAAAAATAGGAGTAGATTACGTTATCTATGAAAATTATTCTCTTACAAGATGTAAAAAAAATTGGTAAAAAACATCAAATCGTTGATGTGGCTTCGGGATATGCTCACAATAATCTTATACCTAAAAAACTTGCCATACCTGCAACTCATGAAAATGAACAAAAACTCAAACAAAAAATAGATGCGGTGGTTCAACATGATGAAAAAGAAAGACAACATGTTGTAGATAATTTAAAAATATTATCTCGTGATGCTCTTGTTATACAAGTAAAATCAAGTGACAAGGGAAGTCTTTATGCAAAATTACATGCAAAAGAAATTGTTGATATCATACAAAAAGAAAAAAAGATTACGATAGCACCAGTATATATTATGCTCGCAGAACCCATCAGCGAGATTGGAACCTATGCAATAAAAATATCCGCATTTCAAACAGAAATTACCCTGTCGCTTGTTGTTGAAAAGGAGAAATAGAAAATAAAAGAACAAAAGAAAAACCCCGATCGGGGTTTTTCTTTTGTTCTTTGCTCAGAGATTATTATTCAGGAATTACGTGTATGATTTTCTTTGAGAGGCTTTTTCCATTAAAATGAGTTTTTCGTTTTGTACCAAAAGAAACTTTACCAGAAGCCGTTGCAAAGAGGGTATGGTCTTTTCCGATGCGTACATTTTTTCCTGGAAGAATTTTCGTACCACGTTGTCGGATAACAATAGAACCTTGCTGTGCAATTTCTCCAGCATAAAGTTTCGTACCGAGGTATTTTGGGTTTGAATCAGTTAAGTTTTTCGCGGATCCTCCCGCTTTCCTATGTGCCATAAGTCAGAATATGCTAAAATTTATAACATGCAGAGTATACAAGAGACTGTCCAAAAAATCAAGGAATCTCGAGATCTTGCGCTTATGATAGTGCTCTTGGGACTTGTGGTTATTTTTGTGGGAATAGTGTCGTTTTTCTTGGGCCACATGTCTGTGAATAATACTCAAAAAGATTCGGTATATATTGAATATCCGCCTCTTGTAGAGCCATATGCGAGTGATACAGGAAAAGTTGCAGATAGCAGTGTATCAAATAGTGAAGGGCAGTATGTGGCCTCAAAAAGCGGTACGAAATACTATACATTAAATTGTTCGGGAGTTTCGCGTATTAAAGAAGAAAATAAAGTCTATTTTAATTCTACAGACGAAGCAGAAAATGCAGGCTATGAACCAGCTGATGGATGTTTTTAATTAATTAAAAAGATTACTATCACTTCACTATGAAAATTTATCTTATACGACATGGAGAAACAACAGGCGATATTGAAGGTCGCTTTGGTGGTTATTACGATGACCATCTTACTGAAAAAGGAAAAGAACAGGCGAGGGAATTAGGAACTGTATTACAAAGTCTTGAACTTCAGGTACTTTTTTATAGCCCTCGTATTCGCACAAAAGAAACTGTGGAGATTATTTTAGAAACATTACCTATTCCAACGGAAAAAATAAATGACCTGAGAGAACGTAATATGTATGGTGTTATAACAGGTCTTACTGAATTTGAAGCGCAAGAAAAATTTCCTCAAGAATTTCTTAAAATAAAAAATATGGGAATGCATCATGATATCCTAGACTCGGAATCATACGAGTCATTCTCAAAGAGGGTATTCGGGGCATTTGAAGAAATTAGACAACAATCAGGAGGTTGTTTAGGAATTATTGCACACGGTGGAGTTATCGGAGTGATTATGCGAGATGTATTTAAATACGAAAAAGTTTCTATAGGCGACTGCGGTATTATTGAAATTGAATATACAAATAATAAAATAAATATAAAAACTTTGTACAATGCAAAGTTGATGTAAATCGTTGAATACTCTAGGGAAGCGTGGGTTTAAGAAAACAAGTAACGTCGCACAATATATCTTTTACGACGTTAGACCCTCTTTCCACCTCTTCTGTTTTATAAAAGCGATAATGGTGCCTGACCCTCATTACTTTTGTGTTGGTGAACCACTCATACTATTTTGAACTTGATCAAGATTTACTTTAAATGAACTTGTGGCAAACTTGCTGAGAATTTTATTCCATACCCACAATGCTGGTTTATGTAAATACGTTGCATAGATATCAATAACCTCTTCAACCACGACACTCGCTCGCTCTTGAGTGACCTTGGTCTCGATAGCTTTGATGGCTGAAGGGATACTTATACCAAAAACATTTAAAATAAGGACAAAAGCAATGACAATGATAACAAGTCGTAACATACTTCCCTGTTTGTAATTATTTTTTTGAAACATACAATAGAAAATAATTAACTTTGATATTCATTATAATCGCTTATATTTTTAAATAAACTTGATGTGAGAGGTTTTGGTAAATAATCTAAAGGATCAAGATATGCATCAAGCGGTGCCGTTGGTTGTGTCAAAATTGCGCCTTTACACGAAATACTTGGTTTTGCACCGACGTCTACGGGATTATTACCGTCAGCGTCCACACCAGCATACAGACTAATATGTAAATGAGGTGCTGTACTGAATCCGGTGTTACCTGTGTATCCAATCACTTGACCACGTCTGACTCGATCACCCTTTTTAACATTAATAAGTGACAAGTGTGCCGAAGTGCTTACTAAATTATTATCATGTTTAATAGTAATCCATTTACCGAATGATACTCCTCTACAAGCAGTATCAGTGTCTCCAGTACCCATAACGACACCATCTGCCATGGCGTATAGTTTCAGTGGTGTGCGTGCTCGGAAATCTGCACCACTATGACCATTTGCGCGTGTTCGATGCACGCCTGTTTTAGAACCGAATAATGTAGTAACAACAATTTCATCAAGAGGCCATGACAATGGCGCTGATCCCCTTACTGGTAATGCATTAGGATTACCGTTAAATTTTAATTGAGATTCATATTCACGAATTTCAGCTTCGAATGCTTGTCGCTGGGCTTCTTTTTCTGCGAGTAATTGTTTATACGTATCTTCTTTATTTTTTGTTATGGAAACAAGTTCAACTTGATTTTTTTTGTTTGCTTCGACAAGTTTCTTTTGATTTTCAATATCATCTTTTAACAATTCAAGTTCTTCTCGTTGTTCAGTTTTTTCTTCAACACTACTGCGCAGTGCTACTTTTAAACCTTGAAGTTCTCGGACATGGCGTCGTGATGAATCTTGTAAAGTTAATAAATTATCAATCTCTTGCCAAAAATCGGAGATTTCTGATTGAGCTACTAATAATTCAAGAATGCTATATTGATCATATTCATTCACACGGCGTACAATATTGCCAATGTTTTTCTTCTGAAGATTAATTTTTTGTTCCTTGGTACCTATTTCATCGTTAAGGGTTTCAATCGTAAGATTTGTTTTTTCTATCTTTGTTTCCGTGAGATCAAGTTCTTTGAGAAGATGCTGTCGTTCTTGCTCGATTTGTTTTAATTGATTTTCTAGAGTAAGGCGTTGTTCGCTTGTTGTTGCGATATTTTGTCCAATCTTTTTAATTTCAGCTTCTATTTTTTCGATTTGTGCATTGCGATCTTGGATCTGAGCGCGTAACTCTGCTGGAGTCGCAGCAAAAGCTATAAAAATATTTAAAAATATCGTTACACCGATAATTATAAGCAATAGAGATATTTTATAAATATTATTTGTACGCATAATGTTATTTGAGATGTGCAATTGCAAAAGAAATTCGTTCTAGTGTTTTTTCTTTACCAAGAACAAATGCAAGAGTAAACGGATCGGGTGATTTTTCTTGTCCTGAAAGTGCAAATCGCATTGGCCACAATACATCACCTTTCCCTTTCTCGGTGGCATATTCCCATATGGCATTATTGACATTTTCAATTGTCCATTGTGTAATATTACTTAACTTCGCAAGAGTTTCTTTTAAATGAATCTTGGTCGCATCTTTGTCACTTTTCTTCCATACAAGCGATTCTGGAGCGTATGAGAGGGTGTTATTAAGGTAATTAAACTCCCCTTTTTCGATCATATCTTTAAGATCTTGTCGTTTATTGATTCGCTCGCGTATTAATGTAACAAGGACTTCTTCTGCTTCAGGATTATGCCGAGGAAGTAATGTTAATGTTTCTCCTAAATAATCGATGAATTCTTTATCTGACATTGTATTGAGCCATTCTTTATTTATCCAATCAAGTTTTTCAATATTGAACACTGCCCCACCACGCTGTACTTTTGTAAGATCAAAAAGTTGTACTAATGCTTCTTTAGAAAAAATTTCTTGTTCACCTCCTGGATTCCATCCAATAAGAGCAAGAAAATTTAGAAGAGCTTGTGGAAGAATACCTTGTTCATTATATTCAAGGGTTGGAATAACTTCAGGATCACGTTTTGATAATTTTCCTCCACGTGGACTCATAATAAGAGGAAGATGCGCGTACACTGGACGCGCGAAACCCAAAGCTTCAAGTAATAAAATTTGCCGAGGAGTATTGGTAACGTGTTCTTGTCCGCGTATCACATGCGTTACACCCATAAGTCCATCATCAACCACTACCGTGAGATGATATATGGGATTTTCTATATCACGAGCAATAACAAAATCTCCTAGATCATCTGTTTGTACTGATATTTTTCCAAGAATAATATCGGAAAAAGTAATCAGAGTATGAGGGTTACTAAAGCGGATAACTTTTCCTGTACCCGATTGGTTATCTTCAGCTTCGTAGGCGTGACCCGAATCTATTAATTTTTTAATATATTCTTTGTATATATCTGTCCGTTCTGACTGACGATAGAATGCATCATAGTCAAGACCGAGCCATGAAAAAGCATCAAGCATATTTTTTTCATATTCTGGTTTACTGCGTTCTTTATCGGTATCTTCACTACGTAAGATAAACTTGCCGTTATGTTTACGTGCAAAGAGATAGTTATATAATGCGGTTCGTACGCCCCCAATATGAAAATTTCCTGTTGGGCTAGGAGCCATACGCGTAATGATGTGTGTATTTTCTGACATATCCTAAAGAGTATACCGTAATTTTTCATACTCTCAAAGAGGAAATTATAACATCACAAAACCTAGGTTTTTGATGATTTGTTCAAAGATACTCTTCTGGGGATCTTTGTGATTCCAAAATCTTCTTTAAAATTTAAATAATTTCATTTTGATTTGCCTTGTTTTTCAAACGATTTCGGACAAGTAACAATTTTCGCAATATATTTTTTCTTGTCGATCAGGCGAGTATGAAGTTTCAAATTCATTGTTACATCCTTTGTTCATACAGGTACGATGCCAAAGTTTCAGAGGATTTATTTGTTCAAGTCTTGCATAATAGCGGCAATTGGGACACAAACGAGGAATTGGTAGTTTGTGTTTTTTATAAAAGTTATATTCTGGGTCTATAATTTTAAATGCATCAGTACAACCGTGTTTATTTGAGTTTGCGTTATCACACTCAAATATTGCTGATAGTATAATATCTTTTTTAAATCCATGAAGATTATCAGGAAAATTATTTTTCTTAAACGTTACGGTGTGTGTTGTTTTTTCTTTTTCATACCAACGATAACCTTCTTCAAGAGCCATTTGTTTTGTGATAGGAAAATAATCCATAGCAACACTTTCATTATATGCAAAAGGTGAAAGTTCAATAGGATAATATTCTCCATAGGTATACGCTCTTCCTTTGTTGTCTATAAATGGCATATCCATCATGTGTTGTTTAATTTTTTGTACCAAGATTTCGTATGCTTCTTTTGTGTATTGTTTGTTGAATATGCAATACTCTTTATTTTTTAAACTCGCACATGCAAAAACATTTTTTACATTGGTGCACAAATGTACGAATTCACAATCTTGATAAAATCCTGATAAAAGACCGAATTTTAAATTGTAACTTCGTGTTCCAGCACCATGAGTTTCATAGATACGTTCACCATTCAAAGATCCCCACACATCTCTGCAATCTTTAGCATTACCTACCCTATTTGCATAAGAAACATTTTCAGAATTGTACGTATCAAAACAATAATTACAATATGAAAGATTGTTCATTCTGTCCCCTGTTGCATGCTGAATAGAAGTTGCTTCAGCAAATTTATGAATAGCTTTTTGTTTAAGCTTATGAAATTCGTCTTGCATTTCAGAAAATCTATCAAAATTGTCTGTGATCATATCATTTTTTATTTTTTCAAATTCATTTTTAGTGTATTGAGTATTTTTAAAACAATACTGTTTATTTCTTAGATTAGAACACAATATACAGTTGGTGCAATTGATGCAATCATATAAAAACCAACTGTCTAAACAATTACTAGAAAATTGAGCAAAGAAAACATTAAAATTATTTGCACAATGTATATTTTCATACACAGAATCAACATTTTTCACTATAAAAGAATCAAATACATTACGGGAAGTATCAACATTGCGAGCATAATAAATATCTTCAGAATCGGTAAGAGAATAAGATAAATATACATTTTTGCAGTCAAATACATATTGAGAATATTCAGCGTTGATGCAGTTACCCATGTTAATGAGTGCTTGCACAGGAACTTTTCTTAAAAATTCTGCATACTGCAGGAAAAATGGTTGAGAAAAATTATATTCGTGAGCATAATCTTCTGGATTCCACGCGTCGCTTATAAAACATTCTCGACAGTACACGTAAAAACCACTTTCCGATGAATAGGTTGATATTATTTTCTTGTGACATAATGCACAGATATTGTGATAAAGATTTGATTCATTACGAACAGCTCCGCGACGAATCATGCGACATTCGGGGCAAAATGTTGGAGGAGGTACATCAATTTTTTTATAAAAAGCAAAGTCATCAAATTCTATAGTAAAACTTTGATTGCAATTTTGACATTGTTTTATTGTAGGATTCATATATTAAAATTCTTACGTAACCAAACCCTTACTTTAAATTTAAGAGCACGAAAAATAATGCCAAGTTTATATCCAAAAGATTGTAGTTTGGTATTCATAGATATTATATAAATTCACTTTGATAACATTTTTCGCAATAAACAATTTCTGATCTATCAGGAGAGATTGCTGTTTGAAATTCATGAGTACAAGGATTTTCACCATGTTCATGGATGCATGTATTGGCATAAACTCCATTTTCTGACCGAGATCCACTACACATACAAGTACGTTTCCAAAGTTTGGGAGGATTCTTTTTTGCAAGACGCCCATAAAAACGGCAATTAGGACAAAGTCGAGGTAGTGCTATGTTTACACTTCGATAAAAATTAAGTTCGTCGGGAAGAATTCGAAATGCAGTCGTACATTGTTCATTACAATGCGATACATAGTTTCCAGCATCATTCTTTTTTGCATGAGCACAACTAATAATCTCGTGAATGATATTGTCGGGTACATCTTTTATGTGATCAGGTAAATTTTGAGATTCTATTGTTACGTTATAATCTTTTGGTTCTGAGTCTCGCCATGCATATCCTTTTTCCAAAGATTGTTCTTTCGTCAAAGGAAACCAGTGATGAGCCGAAGTTTCATTGTATGCCCACCATGAATGTTCTGTGGGAAAAAATTCTCCATAGGTATACACTCTTCCCTTTTTATCTATAAACGGCATGTCCATCATATGTTGTTTGATTTTTGGTATTAGGATTTCATATTCTTCTTTGGTGTATTGTTTATTAAGAATGCAATATTTTTTATTACGTAATTTTGTGCAACCAAAAAGATGGGATCCCGTATAAATATGTTCAGAATATTCTGTATCAACAACGTTATTACTTGCGCGTATAAAAAAACTATTTTGAGATTGTGTACTACCCGTGACCTCGTATAACAGTTCAGAATTATCTCCTCCGCGACCTACATCATAACTATCTTTTAGGAGAAGTCCTGCGAGAAAGACATATTTACAATTTTCGACACCTTGTCGTGTTGCAAAACATGTTTGGCAATTCTTTGTATTTTCTATATCATCACCGGTAATGTTTACAGCATTTTTAATAAAAGCGTAGCGACGTGGTATGGTGCGATAGAGTTGCCAAAATTTTTCTTCAATTTCTTGTAGTTTTGTAAAGCTTCCTATGTCGAATTCTTTTAATTTTTCTTGGTAGTCTTGTTTCGAGTACTGTTTATTAAAGATATGATGTTTTTTATTCTTGAGATTTATACAGCCAAAACAATTAGAACATCCACTACAATCAAAAAGGAAAGAAGATTCTAAACAATCATTTGAAAAATATACAAACTTTGTATCAAATACAGCACCAGAATTTACTGTTTCATAGACACGATCTGCGTTTATAATTACATCAGAATCAAGAGAATTTCGAGAAAGCAGAGGAGAATCACAATAATAACAATCAACTGCTTCAAATCCTCCAAATGTTAAATAGCAATTTTTTGAACGTATCATAGCATGACAATATTCACACCCAGTAGAATTTCGTTTGTTGGTTGCTTGGGTGGGGATTTTTTTTTGGAGTATGCGAAACTGTTCAAAAAAAGGTTTCGAAAAATCATACGGAGCTCCATAAAGAGTAGCGTCCCAACGGTCACTCCACCAACAGTCTGAGCAGTACACGGGTGCATGAAGATTAGAAGAAAATAAACTAATGATATTTTTATGACACATGTCGCATGTATCTTTATATAAAGCTCGTTCCTCGCGATATGCTAATCGACGAATCATGCGACATTCTGGACAGAACGTTGGTGGTGGAACATGTATTTTTCCATAGAAATCAAAATCTTCAGGTTCTATAATAAAATTACTTTTGCAATTCTGGCATGTTTGATTTTTTGATTGATTATTCATATTGACTTTGGTGTATTAATCAAGAATCTGATTGAGAATATCCTCAGGAACTTCTTTGCGCGCTTTCTCTTCGGCATCGCGTTTTTGTCGCTCTTCTTTTTCTTGGACAAGTATATGAGTATGAGACTCAAGATGTTTTTTATCTTCCTCAAGTTGTTTTCGTTCCCGTTCTAATTTTTCAACTTGTGCTTTTACTAAATCTTTTTCGCTCATGATTTGTTGTTTTTCAATTTCTGCAGTTGCTCGCGCTTGTTCCAATTGATCACGTTCTCCTCGTAATGTTTTTTCATTGGCATCTTTCTCTCGCATTTCTTGTTCAACACGTTTCTTTTGTTCTTCAATTTCATGAAGTTTCTTTTTAATATCCTCAGCTTCTTGTTCAAGTTCTCGACGACGTCTTTCTTCGGTGACTAATCGATCGGCATGTATTTTCATTTCTTGTTCCATAATTTCTCGGCGTTTGCGCTCGTCTTCAATTTCTTGGCGTGCACGTTCAGCTTTACGTTCGGCTTCTTCTTTCATTTTTGCGAGAAGTGCAGTTCCCCCGTCTTGCTCCTGAGATTCTTTTTCTTCTAAAAGAATTTTGTTACCAAGCTCTTCTAGTTTTGATGCTGTTTCTTGTTTTTTTACAAACTGCAATGCTTCAGCCAAAGCATTTTGTGATGCTGGCTTTGCAATGCGATCATTCGTTGGCATCTTTACTTCTTCGGAAGAAGATTTTGATGATGGTTCTGTTAATGATTTTTGAAGACTACTGAGCGATATTGTTTCTTGAGGTTTCTGTTGAATATTATTTTCTTTGGGCGTTTCTTGTATGACTTGAGACGCGGGTGATGTTGGTTTATTAAAAATAGAACCAAGAATACTTTTTAACCCCTCGGTATCACGAGCAGTTTTTACAGGTTCTTCTTTTGCAATATGCACGCGACGTGGTGGAATATTTTCACGAGGCGTTGTAGGGCGTTCTTTTGAAAAATCTTTTTTGAAGTCTTTCTTAAAATCTTGTTTGAAATCTTTTTTTACATCACGCGATGATGGTGATGCCGTAAAAGGTTTTGGTGGAGTTTTTTGTTGCGCTGGATCAAAAGCAATACCAATACTGGTAAGCGCTGCAATAGATTCATCGGTTGCTTTATTGCGGAATGGTTTGACTTTGATAGGTTCTGCTTCTCCAGATTTAATTTTCTCGATGTGTTCTTTACAATATACGGGGCGCCCACGCTCTGGTTTAAAAGGCACAATAGCAATATTACGACAATCTTTAAAACTGCAACGTACTTTATAATTTCCTTGTGCATCAGGTTTTGCATTTTCAGCATTGTCAGAAATATCATCACCGTCTTCTTTATTGTCAGATTTACCCGTGCTCCAGTCTTCGATTTCTTTTTCAACTTTAGAACGTTCGATGGCATAGTTATCTCGTGATGCTTGAATAATTTCGCGGGCAATATTTTTTGATCCTTCAATGTGAAATGGAGGTAATGTTTTTGCAGAAAATGGTCGACTCGTAACACCATCAACCATAAGACGCAAATAGACTTGATAATTTGGCAAGTTTACGAAATCTTGAGCTTCAAGTTCTGGGGTGAATTCTTGTTCAATAAATTCTGCGTCAGCGCCACCAATGCGGAATATTGCCATAGTTCCGACGTTTCCGAATACGGCGTCGCGCACGGTTGTTGAATCAACGGTGTTGAGCTGTGCAATATATTGATGCGCAATACAAAGACAAAGACGGTATTTTCGAGCTTCGGACAAAATGCCAGCGAATGATTCCGTAACAAAGTTTTGAAATTCGTCGACATAGAGATAAAAGTCTTTTCGTTCTTCTTCGGGAATACGAACACGTTCCATGGCAGCAAGTTGAATTTTTGTAATAAGCATGGCTCCCAAGAGTGCCGAGTTGTCTTCACCGATGCGTCCCTTGGAAACATTCACAATCAATATTTTTTTATTATTCATGATATCAAAAATATTGATGGTGCTTTTTGATTGACCGACAATATTTCTAATAATTGATGTAGACAAAAATTGACCCACTTTGTTTTGAATTGGCGCAATAGCTTCGTTACGAAATCGATCTTGCCAAGATTCATATTCATTGACCCAAAATGCACGCACCACAGGATCAGTAACATTCGCGATAATTTTTTGGCGATAGTTTTGATCAACGAGCAATCGTGGAATACCCAGCATAGTAGAACCTGGCGTATCAACCAAAGCGAGGATGGCATTGTTCATGATGTATTCCATGCGGGCGCTCCATGCATTGGCCCAAATTTTTGTGAACACACTCATGAGTCCCGCTGCGATCAAGTGTTTATATTTAAGATCAGGAACTTCAAGGACATTGAATCCAATATGAAATTCGGTATCTGCCGGATTAAAATACACAACGTCAGCTTTTCGATTTTCTGGAATAAGCTCGAGAACTTCTTCGGCAAGTTCGCCGTGAGGATCAACAACCGCAAGTCCTTCGCCATTGGCGATATTCTGAACAATCATGTTTTTCAACATGACTGATTTACCGGTACCAGATTTACCAAGTAAATACATGTGTTGGCGACGATCTTTTCTTCGGATGCCAAATTGTTTTTCCTGTCCACGAAAATTTGTTTTCGCAAAATAGGTGACTTCAGAATTTCGGGGTATTTCCATATTGGGTATTATAGCTTAGCAAGGCTTTACATGAAAGAAAAAAGTAACAAATAGTGATTATCCTAAAAATTCTCGTTTGTATTCCTCGGGTGACATGATATAAGGTGCTTCTTCCACTGTATAGGGTGTTTTGAATGTTTCGCCTGAAAGATTTGAAACCCGTTCAATTAATTGCATTTGATGCACCCACATATTTATTTTCTTTTCGATCCGGGTAAGAGGTGCTGTATGTGGTAATGGTAAATTCATATACCGTAGAAATTGTAATTCTGCCGGGGTAATGCGATATTTATCCCCTGTTTCTTGGCATTCGATGATTTCATTCAGAATAGAGTCATCAACGTCACGAATATGATCAGGTAAATTTTTTGCGTGTATCGTTGCGGTGTATTCATTTTTTATATCAGCATATGTTGTGTAATTTTTTTCTTTCAGTTGTTCGGGTGTTAAAGGAAAAAAATTGTGAGCAAGAGTATGTTGGTAATCAAATGGTGATAGTTCTATAGGAAAAAATTCTCCATATTCCCCTGTTTGTTTCATATGTTCTATTATTTTTCTTCGAAGTTTAAAATATTCTTCTTTTTCATAGGGTCTATTAAAAATACAATAATCTCGTTTTCGAATTGAAACAGAGCCAAACTGATAGGAACATTTTGCAGCAAGTTTTGAATACTCGATATAGCTTGCACTTTTTCCAGATTCCTGCGAAAACAACATATGTGAAGCATTTTCACCAACAATACAACTTTCATAACTACTATCTAAATTTTGTCCCCAATTAGTGACATCATAACAGTCAGTAATTGGGGGTATAGAAAGAAGCATGACGTATTTGCAGTTTTCGCAATTACTTACATCATAACCTTCTTTACAATTTTTTGATTGGAAGACATAACTTCCTGTTGCATCAATATTAAATTCATTATAGATTGGCTTTGGAGTTTGTGTTTTCCAAAATTCCTCAGCTTGTTTTTGTAATGTTTGATAATTTTTATAAGAACCCAGATCAAATAGTTCAAGTTTTTTAAAATATTCTTCTTTGGTATATTGTTCATTAAAAATACAATAGCGTTTATTTTGTAAATTAGATGATGCAATACAATCTTGGCAATTATTGCAATCACGCAAAAAATAACAACCTATGGATTCGGTAACATTTCCTCGACATCCGACACATTTGTTACTTTTAAAAAGATGATGACAATCATAAGCGTATTCACAAAACATAACCATTGCAGAATCATAAATATTTTTTGAGTTTTCGAGATATACACTATACGAGCAATCTTCAGCAAATCCGGCACTAAATACAAGATAGCAATTTTTAATATAATCAGCGTGATTAGCATAAGGTGACGTTGTAAGCGCATCAGGACCAAGTGAAATACCTATCACAGGAACTTGTTGCCATAGCTCTTTGAATTGTTCAAAAAATGGTCGGCTAAAATCGAAATCACGCCCATATTCAGTTGGATCCCAAGAATCCCCCCACCAACATGTCGGGCAATAGATTTTGTATGGTGCATCAGAATGATACATGGCAATAAAATCAGTCTTGCAAAGATCACATTTTCGTTTATAGAGTTTAATAAGATTAAAAAAAGTTAAACGACGTTGCAATCGACATGTCGGGCACCATGTTGGTGGAGGTACTTGCATTTTTTCATAAAAACCAAAATCCTCTATCTCAATAATAAAATCTTTTGTGCAGTTACGACATTTTTTTATCTCGGATTGCATAAATTTTGAATTTTTAGAGCCTTTTTGTCTAATGTCTAACGACTAATATCTATATCAGCGGTTCAGCATTTTCCATTGATACCGGAGCGGCAGTACTTCCCGGTCCACCGGTGATGATAGATTTTTCTTGTGCGCTACGAATGATTGTTTTCTCTTCTTCTTCAATCAATTTCTTTGCGGCCTCTTTAGTGACAGAATATTTTTTTCGCGACAGTTCTTTAATTTTTTGGTAATTTGAAGCATAGGGTGGCGGATATATACCAAGTGTTTGTGCAGAAAAAGGTTCGTAGGCTTCCCCATCGATAGTCATTTTTATATAAAATTCACGAACACCTAATTTAATCATGTCTTTAACTTCGAATGTCGGTTCAACTTCAGGAGCAAGTTTTACCGCATCATCTCCACCCACACGGAAGATAATAATGGATCCCACATTACCGAGTACGGCTTGAATAACACGTTCCAAAAGTTGTCCAATATATTGGTGAGCAATCGTAAGATTGAGACCATATTTTCGCGCTTCTGAAAGGATGTTTTCAAATGTTTCCGTAACCACGTTTTGGAACTCGTCAATGTAGAGATAAAAATCGTGGCGTTCTTCTTCGGGGAGCGCTGCTCGTTCCATACCAGCTTGTTTGATTTTTGTAACGAACATAGAACCAAAGAAACTTGAGTTTTCTTCACCAATACGTCCTTTGGACAAGTTGATAAGAATAATTTTTTTAGCATTCATTAGTTGGGCGATATCGACTTTATTTTCTTTTTGTCCGAAAATATTACGAAGCATCGGGTCAGACAAAAATTGTCCGAGTTTGTTTACAAGGGGAATAATAGCGTCAGTATCAAATTTTTCTGACCAATCAGCGAATTCAATTGCCCAGAAACGTTTGACCATGTCATCTTGAATATACTCGACAACTTTTTGACGATAATTACGATCGGTAAGCATGGAAATCATGCCACGCATAGTTGCATGAGGGTAATCAAGAAGTGCAAGTGTTGTAAATCGAAACACGTGTTCAAGTCGTGGTGTCCAGTTTGCACCGAATTGTTTCTCCATAACTTCGATAAGTCCTTGGGTAAACTGGTGTTTAAAATCAGGATCAATATTTGCAAGCGGATTAAAAGATACCGGGTACTCTGTATCTGATGGATCGATAACACAAACATCGTCCATTCGATTTTCAGGTATAAAATTTAATGTTTCTTCAACAACGTCGCCGTGGGGGTCAATCAAACATACGCCGTGGCCACCTACAATATCTTGGCGTATAAGAAGTTCGAGGAGTTTGGTTTTTCCAACTCCTGACTTTCCAATAATATACAAGTGTCGACGTCGGTCTTTTCGTTTAATACCGAATACGAATTTTTTTTCTTCAAGGGCTGCAACATAGTTTGTCTCACCAATAAAAGAACAGTCCGTTGGATCAACACGTCCAATCATGGGAAGCTCTGGTGGTGGTGGTGCATATTTAATTCTCTGCACGCGATTTTTGCGTGGGTCAATTGCCATAGATGTTAGCAGTATACCCTGTTTTGCAAACTTGTTCCATGGTAATATGAGGATATAAAAATTGTGTTCATAAAAGGCTATGATTTTTCTTAAACAACCTCATGACTTTACATCGAAATTTGATATCGTGAGTGTTTTTATTGAACACGATGCGCAGTTTCTGCTTCTTCATCGTCAAAATCATAAAGCGCAAGGTGATTCGTGGGGTGTGCCCGCAGGAAAAGCTGACACGGGTGAAGACCTCTACCGTGCTATGGCGCGTGAACTTTTTGAAGAAACCGGTATTGTAATCGAGCCACATAATCTTGCGTATCACCGAGCGGTGTTTGTTAGATTTCCAGAGTATGATTTTGTGTATCATATGTTTAGTACACGAGTTTCTGAACGACCGAGAGTGATCATTAATAATAGCGAGCATAAAGATTTTGTCTGGGTAACACCCGAAAAATCTTTTACTATGAATTTGATACAAGACTTGGATGCTTGCATCAAATTACACTATGGAATATGAAGGATATCAGTAATACTTTTTGTCAGATAGAAGCATAAGGTGTTTAATTTCTATTGAACATCTTCCATTTTGTAATCCACACCCTTCCTTGTCAAAGGGGTTAAACTCCTCTACTATGGACAATAAAGGGTTATTACTAACTAATTTTATAATCTATGAAGAAATTACTTGCTATTATCGTTATCGTTATTATCATTATCGTCATCATTGCTCTTGCAGGAAAGAATAAAGATACAGTACCAGCTCTTGATGATCAGCTTTCAGAAAGTGATACGACATCAACTGACGGATCTCCAGCAGGAACAGTAGAAGAAGGCACTATTACTACTGATGTAGGTGCCGATGCAAGTGTTGGCGGTGATGCTGTTGCACCAGCAGACGAACCTGCAGTACAGTAAAAACATTCCTATAAACAAAAAAACTCGCATGAAGCGAGTTTTTTTGTTTATGATTTTAAGTTCTTTTTACGGCTATATTCATATCCGACGATACTTGCACTTACTGATGCATTCAATGATTCAACATTTTCTGACATAGGTATCGTAATGTGGTAATCACAAAGCTGTTTCGTGTGTTCTCGCATGCCTTCGCCTTCACTACCAATAACGACAACCATCGGTGAATCAAAAGTTTCATCATAAAGATTTTTTTCGCCTTTCGCGTCAAGTCCCGCAATCCAGAATTTGTGATCTTTTAATTTTTGAATAATTTGGTTAGCGTTACCAATTTTAATGATAGGTATTTTATGTGCCGATCCTGCAGAAGTTTTATACACAACACCCGTTACGCCTGATTGATTATGTGATGGTAATAATATTCCTGCAATACCAAAAGCGGCCGCACTACGAATAATAGCGCCTACATTGTGGGGATCAGTAATTTCATTGAGAAGAAACACCAGTGGATTTTTTGTAAAATCAAGATGTTCTAACCATGTGGTGAAATCAGCATAAGGAAATTCTTTTATTTCAGCAACGATACCTTGGTGGGAAACCTCTCCTACCATCTCTACAATTTTCTTTTCGTGTACTTTTAAAAGAGGTGTTTTATAAGGGCGTACCATTTCTCGAATATGCTCGAATGTTTTTTGATCTATAGTATCTTTCATATAGAGTCGACGCACCAGATCAGGACGATCATTAAATAACTCGTTGACTGGATTTTTACCATAGATATACAGTTGATGGCTTTTCATATGTCGATCATAGTATCACAACTGGTGTAATTTAAAAATGGGTATGATGAGGAGTTTCTTTTTTATTCATTTTCCAATCTTCTAGAACAATAGTGTCTATTTCACATAGAAAATGATAAGCATCTTTAATATTATTTATATTAATTTCACCGCCTCTGACTTTTAAATCAAGAAATTTTTCCGGGTTTGTAGTTGTATTAAATGTTTCTCTAAAGATTCTCATCGCTTCCCTTTTTGAAGTTGGAAAAATATTTTTATATGCCAAGCTATATTGAACAGCATATATGCACCATTTAAGTATTTGTATGATATTTTTTCTTTCAAGAGATTGGTTGATAATGTATTTTCTAGCTTGATATACGAGTGAGTTTAATACTCTTACAACTTCTAAACATAATAAAGTATGATCAATATCTTTAATAACTAAAACATTTTCTCCAATAATAGTTCTACCATGTAGTTCTATCTCCCTACGAAGATATATTCCTCGATTATTATGCCAAAAGGCTTCCATACGATTGGATGGTAAATCATTTTTGTCATGAACATTAAAGTCTACAAGAATGTCTTTTTCTGAAAACATTTTTTTTAGAAATCTAAGTTTCTCTAGATTTTCAATATTTGATTCGTTAAATATAACAAGAATATCAAAATCACTTGTTTCACAAAAATCTTCACCAAGGGTACTACCGTATACAAAAGCAGATAAAATTTCCCCATTCTGAAATTTTGAAACAAGCTCGTGTTTGATTTCAGTGATTATTTTTTCCTTATCTAGTAAAAGCATATATTAATTTCCATATTTATTATGATAATAATCATATAAAGATTCAGTATCTTCTTTTTTTAGAGAAGATATATTTTTACCCAAAGAAACTATATGAAAATACTGTCTACATATCTCTTCTAAAACAATGGCATACTCTATTGTTTTTTCTATAGATTCAGTGAAACAAACGGTACCATGTTTTTCTAATAGACACACATGGGTAATATCTTTTTTTAAAATTTGATCTCCCAAATTATTTTTTCTATGATTTAAATATGGTAAACAGATAATAGGTTTTCCAAAATAATCAGCGTGCATAGTTGAAATAATAGAAAGATCGCTACCTATGATAGCCATGACTGTTGCAAAATGAGAGTGGGTGTGAATAATTGAATTAATATGTGGCAATTTCTTATATAAAGAAAGATGCATACTAAGATCAGAAGAGGGCTTTAATCCTCGTAATAAATCACCAGTTTCTAATTCGATAATTGAAACCGTTTGTGGAGAAAGATTATCATACGACAATCCCGATGGTTTTATTACTATATATTTGTCATTGAGTTTTAAACTTAAATTGCCAGAATGAAGAAAATCTATAGAGGATAAGTTTATTTTCTTACATTGATTAATGAAGTTTTCTATTTTCATATCTAAATCGTTAGATATGAAAATCGGGATATCATTATTCATGATACCCCGATTATACATTTAAATTTGAATAAAGTAAAGATTTGATACTTCTTTTATCCATACTTTGTCTTGTGGGGAGAGCATTTTTTCAGATCGAGTCATTAACCAATAATGATTCACCAATGAGAGAAAATATTCATAAGCTCGTGCGTAATCAAGATTCATTATGGAAGATAGAAATTCATTTCTCAAAAACAGAGTAGGTTTTTGATCAGAATCACTGTAATGTATTAAAGTTCGCACTTTATTTATTATTCTGATTAACCCAACTGATTTATTATCATACAAAGCCTTTGAAAACTTAATATTGGCACCAATTTGACATGACAACAAAAATCCTCTCAATAATTTTGATGATAACGAATTCAGTAAATCTTTTGAAAAAACATCGGCCCTCATTTTTTTACCATCAGGACCCAATATTAATCCATGACACACGACTCTTTTAGGAACAAATTTCTCTGGTAAATAAGCTAACGAGTAGTATGTAAACTTTTTTAAAACATCACCTTGAAAGAAATCAATTTCTGGATCAGTAAAATGACTATTTATAAAAGCTGTTACTAAACTTTGAACAGCAAGTAATTTTGGGTCAAGTGGTTTATTGTTATGATAAAGAGTTAAAGTTCGTTCTTTTTCAAGACAGAAAGTGCATGTTTCAGGAAATGATTCAATGATTTTTCCCATTGAAATCACTTTTGATTGAGGATAAAATGATACCCCTTCTAGAAACTTAAGGAGTATATGTTTCTGTACATCAACACACAATCGTTCTTCATTATCTTCAATAAGAGAACTACCGCACAGTTGACATTGAAAAAGTGATGGGTCAGTTCCAAAATTAGTTTTACATTTGGAACAACTTTTTACTGTAATCTTTTTAGTCTTGTAACCAAAACCATCGAAATACACTTGATCGTCAAGAATAAGAGATTCAAAATTAATACCAAAGTTCTGATATTCATCTCTTATACTCATAATAATAGAACTAACACACTTTTTAACTTCATCAGTATTAGATATATCAATACTTAAATCGCGGAGTAAGTTTTCAGTTTTTTTTCCGTTTACATTTATCACTAAGGGAAAATAGGATGTATAGCCTAGTATTTTGAGAACTTTATTATACATATCAGCAACTAATGTTGAGTAGATATTACCTAAGGTAACATTCTCTCGTAATTGCATTGGTGCGAGAAAGATTATTTGCTGCTTCATTAACTTATTTTTATTTGAAAGAATTTCAACACAATGTGAGTATTTATTTGTCAAGATACACTTATTTTATTTATTTGTCAAAACGCCCTTTTCTTTTCTTGCCGAACTTCCCATCACCGCGCGGAGCGCGGACGCATTTTCGCGGGGAAATTCAATCGGGTGGACTAAAGGTTACGTTATTCGAATATTTCAGCACACTTCAAGTTTCTCCACTACAATTACGCAATCTAGAACGTTGCACAGAGGCTTTTGGATGGTAACCTCCTCAGGGGGGGTGGCATACCCCCATATTCCGCAGGAAAAGTACCTGAGAATAATATCATGTATAAACACCCTTAACCAATTTCAATCAGAGATATTTTGATTAATACCTAGCCCTAACTCTGTTTGTTTAATTTTTCAAAAATAGATTCCATATAATTTCTTACAATTACAAAATTTTTTTTTGGGATCAATGTTTT
>Ga0172368_10000920_pt1 | contig 41294 bp, 32 predicted proteins | sample Lak11m_FD_114540 | JGI IMG/M metagenome (GOLD analysis project Ga0172368, IMG submission 114540) | Freshwater microbial communities from Kabuno Bay, South-Kivu, Congo - kab_022012_11m | ecosystem: Environmental > Aquatic > Freshwater > Lake | place: Democratic Republic of the Congo: South-Kivu... | reverse complement strand
ACTTACCGGCAAGATCGGGTTGACGGTCATGGTCACTGCATTTGATGTGGCAGGATCGCCCGAAACACACGGTTCGCTGCTGGTTAGCACACAGGTGATCACATCATTATTGTCCGGGACATAGGCAAATACTGCATTATTCGTCCCGGCAGGCAAACCATTGACAAGCCATTGGTAAGCAGGGGTTGCTCCTCCATTGACCGGGGTCGCTGTGAAGGTGACCGTGGTGCCGGCACAAACCGGGTTGGCATCGGCGGCAACAGTGACACTCACCGGAAGTACCGGGTTCACGGTCATTGTTTCCGTATTCGATGTTGCCGGACTTCCGGTAACACAAGGTTCGCTGGATGTCAGCACACAGGTAACCAGGTCATTATTAGCCGGAACATAAGAGAACACAGCATTGTCTGGTCCTGCGTTTATTCCGTTCACCCTCCACTGGTAAACAGGAACGGCACCTCCGTTGGTCGGTGTAGCCGTGAAAGTGACTGAAGTACCTGCGCATACCGGATTGGCCGAAGCGACGATCGAAACGCTCACCGGAAGCAGCGGATTTACGGTCATCGTCACCGGATTCGAAGTTGCCGGGTTTCCGCTGACACATGCTTCACTTGATGTCAGTACACAGGTAATAATATCATTATTGGCAGGAACAACTGAATAAGTCTCACTATTTGTTCCGGCCGGATTTCCATTCAGAAACCATTGATAGGCAGGAGTTGTTCCGCCATTCAAAGGAGTTGCTGTGAAGGTAATTGAGGCGCCCGCGCAGGAAGGGTTGACATCCGCAGCGATTGACACGCTCACCGGCAGGATCGGGTTTACGGTCATTGTTTCCGTATTGGAGGTGGCAGGACTGCCGGTAACACACATTTCGCTGGAAGTAAGCATGCAGGTTACTTCGTCATTATTCAGCGGAGTATAGGTAAAGGCCGGACTGTTGGTACCGGCATTTATTCCGTTAACCATCCATTGGAATGTCGGTGTTGCTCCACCATTTACAGGTATAGCAGTAAAGTCGACTGAAGTACCGGTACAAACCGGATTGGCCGAGGCAGCTATGGTTATGCTTACCGGTAAATAGGGATTTACTGTAAGCGTTACCGTATTAGTCGGCAGGGGGCCGGTACAGGTAGCGCTTGCATTTTGCAGTTGCCTGAAATAGGTTGTGGTCGTCAGGGCATCCGGCTGATAATCGAGCAATGTCGCTCCGGGGATGTCGCTGAAAGTAACGTTATCAGCAGAACTTTGCCATTGATACGTCGGAGATGTTCCATTGGCGGGAGGAATCCCCAATAAAATTGCCGGGATGGCTCCGGAGCAAATGGTTTGGTCAGATCCGATAGAACCAACAATTAAATTCGGATAGCCGCTTACCACATTATCCGTGTAGGTTACAGGTGTGATTGCACCTCCAAACTCGTCCCACATCGCGCAAAGGGAAGGTGGTGTTACATCGGGCGCTCTCCTGAAATGGATCGTTGTACTCCCCCCCTGATAAATAAATTCGAGGTCAATGATTTTTTCGCCATTGAAATTTGTCCCGCTTGATCCGTTGCCTAAAATACCCAGATAAGTGGTATTGGGATATGCGACATTATAGGCATAATTGTATGTCGCGGTAAACCCGGTATAAACATTGGCATACCCGGCGCCAGGCGCCGGAGTGAGTACGCTGTGGTCGAAATCCAGGAACAGGTCCAGGGCAAGAACACCGTCACCTGCAATATAAATGGGAACAGATACAGTTGCTCCGATGCACAGACCGGAGATGTCGGGTTGAAGGGATAATGAGGCGCTGACTGTCGGCGAATTTGGATCAGGGTTCTGACCATTTGAATTTGAGCTTAAAAAGCTAAAAATCAATATCAAAAAGATCATCGCAGTGGGTAAATAGATTTTTTTCATATCGGTGTTATTATGTTACAGGTTTTTATGATGAATTTTATAATTATAGCCTTTAAATAACTCATACTCAAACTCTTGATATATTATAATGCAAAGAAATATTCACTCATAATCAAGGATTATGAAGAACATATCTGATGCGGAAACATGGCGTAAAAGTACAAAATATAATTATGTGCACACAAGAACCGGTGATTTCTTTTGTGATTTATGCCGCAAAGTATGGCTTAAGAGGATATGATATTACAATGCAATCACATAAAATCTTTCCAGGATTACAAATACAGAACATGTCAGTGTGATCAGGACGGCCAGCATGGCAATCCAGGGTAAGGCATGTGTCAGCAGCATATCTTCGGGAGATGCAGCAATTATGGTATGTTTCTGCTGCTGCTTTTTCCCGGCAGGTTTTTTTAAGGGTGGATTGAAAATCCTATGCATGAAGCCCGGGAACGACGTATTCAGAAAAAGTAAGAAAAACAGGGGGGCTATGGCGATGAAATAACGTCCCTGAACGGCAGTGATGGGATCGCATCCTACCGGGTTACAATAAACATACAAAGCCGTTTCAATCAAAACAAAGCCTGTAATAAATACTCCCGAGATAAGGCCTTTACCGCGGAATCCGATTCCTTTCCCTTTCATGGCGCATGCTACAGAAAACAAGACCAGTAAAACCAGGTATGAATAGGCAATAAGAGGAGGAATCGGTGCGTCGATCCAGCCAAAAAGCCCTACAAAACTGGTGAGGTAAAGAGGAAGTGATTTTTCGAGTGTATGGAACAGGATACCCGTGTATTTGACAGGGTTATGGATAATAAATTCTTTCTGGGATACCGGATCGATCGGATTCACAGGTATCTGCGGGTTCACCCGGGTGGCATCATCTGGCTGCGGCTGTTGATTCTCTTTTACCCCCGCCGGTGTCTGTTCAGCTTGTTCCAGCGCCGCATTCATGGTTTCCGGAAAATGCGGGAGCATCGGAAGCATGGGATTTCTGACATTCCGGGTCACAATTTCTTCCCCGGGACCAGGAATACCATCTGATTTCATCGCCATTCCGGACACCCGGGAATTTACAGCGCTGAATTTTTTGAAGACCATCCTTCCCGGGACCCAAAGCTGAGAAACAACCACAACAGCAAGGAGAAGACCTGCAAAAACAGCCATGTATCGTTTCAGCGTACCGAATCTGGATACCGGTATGATCAGGAAGGTCAGCACCATGATGGAATAGGGTTGCTTGGCAGCCGCCAGCAGGATGGCCAGAATGAACAGAACCGCAATTTCTCTGGTTGTGATTGTTTTTTTATCCCTCAGCGCATGACTCAGAATGGTCGCCAGGAGCAGAAAACTTAAACCGATGGTCACAGCATCATAGGACATGGAGGCTACCTGGTACAAAGTCATCGGCATGACTCCCAGCAGGAAAAATACCCACTTGAAAACAGGAGTGATCCTGATCGCCAGGAACAGGAGTGCAATGGAAATCAGCAGGTTGACCAACCTTCCGAAATAAAAGAGCCACAAGGGAGTCAGCCCTGAAATTTTCCCGACCGCGATCCCAACGGCCTGCGGCAGATAGGGCAAGGTGTAATCGGGCGTGACTTTTGAGGTTCTGACTGCAGGATCAGCCTGTATTGATCCGAGCGACAGGATCTCTTTCCGGCTTGTTTTTTCATGTGTGCTGAACTGCATCCTGTCACAGATGGCACCGAGATCCACCAGCGATTTCGGGAAGTCATCTTTCAACTTGTAAATGTTAAATTCAGAGATCTGGTAAGCCCTGTAAAAATGAGCCGGCTCATCCGGCACCATAAAGGGTGGCGTGATCAGGAGGAAAATAAGGCCAAATATCATGGAGTATACCAGGAAAGCATATTCCGGACGTATCCTGAACCTCCGGATGAATGAAGCTATTTGTTTCCTGAATAACAGGAGCAATGCAATTCCGCCCGACAGAATATAAAAAACGATCTGTAGCAAGGAAAAGAATCTTGTATCGGTTTCAAAGGTTCGCGCACCAATGCTACCGGAAAAATTAACCAGTCCCTGTTGTTTTTCAAATGACTGAACAATATCATTATTCGCAATCGATACCACGTATAATTTCCCCAGATTACTATTTTCCTTCCTGGCGAGGCCGACATAGCTTCCCTGGTCGCCGTCGATGGAGTGGACGCAGGCATAGATCTTCTTACCTATTCCGATGTCGAATGTTTTCCCGAAATCAAATGGGAAATATAGCGCTTCGCCAAAATCAGCAGAAGAAAACCGTTTGGTAAACAGGATCCGGTGTTGTTCATCGAGCAGCAAAAATACATTCTCATTGGTATACCGGCTTGGCAGTTTTGCCATGTACAGGTCAATTCGGCTGATATACCGCTTTTGCATCGCGATCTCCTGGACAAATAGAAAATCCTTCAGTACGGCGCCATATTCGACTCCATGGCTTAGCTCAACCTGCTGCGCGGGTAAGAAAAAATGAAATGACCTGTGATTTGCAATAAAAAGAACGGCAACAATAAAAACGACAAAGGCAACAACCGGTGTTCTGTATTTCTTCATGCGCGGGGAGAGCAATACCTTTTCAGGACAAGTAACTAATCCTGTAATTTTTTTATGATTAATTTATCAATTCTGTTACCATCGAGGTCGACAATTTCAAATTCATACTCTTTCCATATGAACCTTTCGCCGGGTTTCGGGATATGTTTCAGGATACTCATGGCGAGTCCTGCCAGGGTATCAAATTTGATCTTGCTTTTATCAAATCCCTGGATGTTGAATTCATAGGCAAATTCATAAAACGACATCTGTCCGTCGGCAAGCCATGTTCCGTCATCACGCTGGTTGATCTGAGGCTCATCCGGGTTAGGTTCATTGAAATCGCCCACGAGCGCTTCGAGGATATCGTTCAGGGTAACCATCCCGACTGTTGATCCATATTCGTCAACGACCAAGCCGTAATGTATTTTGTTTTGTTTGAATATTTCAAGTGTTTCGTACGCCGTTAACGTTTCATGAACGAATTCAGCGGGTTTCAGATGTTTTTTCAGATCGAATGCCGCATCGGATATGTTCTCCAGCACGAGGTCCTTTACGAAGATCACACCCAATACATTGTCCAGGTCATCTTCGCACAACGGGTAAACAGAATGGAGATCTTCCCTGATCTTGGTCCGTATCTCTTCCGGATTCTCATGGATATCAAACCAGACCAGGTCAGAGTGATGCGTCATCAGCGAAGAGACTTTCCGGTCACCCAAATGAAAAACACGTTCTACTATATCCTGTTCAATTTCCTGGACCTCCCCGTCTTCAGCGCCCTCCTGCACCATGGCCTTGATCTCCTCCTCGGTCACCTTTGAATCAAGCGAAGGCTTGATCCGCATAAACCACAGAAGCATATCCCCGGCTTTAGAAAGTATGTAGGCGAATGGATAAACTACGACCGAAAATAACCATAACGGCCGGGCTGTTGCTTTTGCAATACCTTCGGGATTTATCAACCCGATCCGTTTGGGGACCAGTTCGCCGATCAGGATGGAGGCAAAAGTTACCAGGATTACGACAAGGGTCAATGCCAGGGAATAGCTCGCACTCAGGCTTACGCCAAGATCCACCAGTAAGGAAGCCATCTGGTGCGCGATCGCATCGCTTGAAACCACCCCGGTAAGAATGCCAATCAGGGTGATCCCGATCTGCATGGTGGATAAGATCCGGGAGGGAGCGTTGGCATTGTCAAGTGCCAGTTGTGCCAGTTTGTCACCACGACGGGCATCAAGTTCGAGCTTTGATTTACGTGCAGAAACCAGAGCAATCTCAGCCATTGAAAAAGTGCCGTTGATCAGAAAAAGGATCAGTAAGATGATGATTGCTGATATCATGAGGTCGGGATGTTAGAGGTTGCAGGCAAATATACGAAAAATGAGATGAAGATCCGGGATACCGGGTACGGGATAAGCAGCCCGCATCCTTTGTCCCGTATCCCGTATCTTTTTTCGTAACTTTGTATTCTTTGAAAATGACATTTTTATGAAAAAATATATCTGTTTCTCCATTATAGTTTTATGGCTGGTTTCCGGTAATGTTTTTCCCCAGACTGCCAGGATGTTGCCCGAGGTGACCCCTGAGGGGAAAGGCAAGGTCAATACCAGGATCGATAACATTGGTTACTGGACACGGATGGTTCAACTGGGATTTGTAAGGGCAAGTCCTAAAACCAATGTACCGGCTGCACGTTTTACCGGAACCGCGATCCCGTATCCCGACTCCCGCTTCCCGCAAAATTCCCCGGATGTTCCTGTTACCGGTGAAACCGATGTTACCCAAAGCGAAAATTCAGTCTTCATTGATCCTTCGGATGAAAGCGTCGTGTTGAACTCCAACAATTCAAGCAACTGGATCTCGGGCTACGCGGCGACTCCATATGGCGCCGATGCCTTGTATTCACTCGATTACGGTCAGGGTTGGGCAGGATCAACCCGGGGAGTTAACGGCACCAATGCCGGTGATCCCTCCACGGCAATCGGCCTGAATGGCTGGTGGTACGTCGGAAGGATCAACGGGGATTACGGTCAGGCCGTTTCATACAGCAAAGATAAGGGAAAGACCTGGAAGAGGGTCAAGGTAGGCCAGGGCCCCGCTGTCGGGATCGGGTTGCTTGATAAAAACCACCTTTGGATCGACAACTCGCCAACCAGCCTGTACAAGGGATATTTATACGATGCCTGGACTAACTTTATCCCAGGAGATCCCGACACAAACCAGGTGGAGCTTGTCCGGTCAGCCGATCAGGGGCTTACCTGGTCGCAACCTCTTAACATCAGTTATGCTGCGTCGGCCCTGAAATTCAATCATGGTGTCAACATTCAGACCGGCCCGAACGGTGAAGTTTATGCAGCATGGAGCATCTACGACGCGTGGCCGGCAGACGAAACAGCCATTGGTTTTGCAAAATCCCTCAACGGCGGAGGTGTTTTCATGCCGGCAACGAGGATCATCAGCAACATCAAGGGGATCAGGGCTTCCATGACCGGCAAGAACATGCGGGTAAGTTCCTTTCCGGTCATGACCGTGGACAACAGCAACGGGCCAAACCGTGGAACGATTTACATCGTTTGGTCCAACGTGGGGTATCCCGGCGTTAACACCGGTACTGATATTGACCTTTACCTGGTACGTTCAACGGATGGCGGATCAGTCTGGTCTTCTCCGGTAAGGGTAAACCAGGATCCGGCGGGGTTGGGTAAACAACATTTTCTACCATGGATCACCTGCGATCCTGTAACCGGGGGCTTGTGTGTGGTCTACTATGATGACAGAATCGCTGATTCGACCAGCGCGGCGGTATTCGTATCCACTTCGTACGATGGGGGTAACACCTGGGTCGACATGCAGGTCAGCGATAATGTTTTTACCCCGGAACCCATTCCCGGTCTGGCCTTCAGTTATTTCGGGGATTATATTGGTATACAATCCGTTAACATGAAAGTGTATCCGACCTGGACAGATAACCATGATGGCGGCCGGGCTATGACCTATGTTTCTCCTTTTGACCTTGGACCTAATCCCAACCAACCCTGGGTTTCCTATTATTCCGACTCCCTGGCTACCGTATCGGGAACCGGAAATGTCACGATGAATTACGGCGACTCGCTGTACCTTTCATTAGGCCTGAAAAATATCGGCGATCAGCAGGCAACAGGTGTGAATGCTGTTATTTCAACGATTTCACCCTATATCCATATCACCGATAGTACGGAAAGTTATGATACGCTCATTCCCGGCCAGGTAAAGATCGTACCCAATGGTTATACCTTTAAGGTTTCCGATACGATCCCCGATAACCTGATGGTCCGGTTCGATGTAAGGATAATTGGCTCCGATACCGCCTGGAACAGCCATTTTGCCATAGAATCCCATGCCCCCTCCCTGAAGATCAATGGCCTTACCATCACCGACACCCTGTCGGGTAACCATAACGGGCGTATGGATCCGGGAGAAACAGTACAGGTGATCGTACCCACGGCTAATACAGGTGATTTTAGATGTCCTGCAACGACCGGAACGTTATCCACGACTTCGCCTTACCTGACATTATTGACTGACAGCGTTTACCTGGATAACATTCCGCCAAAACTTGTAAAAACAGCGGTGTTCACGGTCATTGTTGATCCTGAAACCCCCATCAGCAGCGGGGCCGATCTTATTTATACAGCGCGTTCCGGCTTATACGAGGTGCAGCGCTCATTCCGTGAGATAATAGGTATGGTGGTTGAGGACTGGGAAACCAATACGTTTAATAGTTTTCCCTGGCAATCAGGCGGGGCAAAACCATGGATTATTACCAGCCTGAAGAGCTGGGAAGGGATATATTCATCGCAATCAGGCAGTATCAACGATTATCAGAACACACAGATGTACCTCACCTATACAACTGTGAACAATGACAGCATCTCCTTTTATCTGAGCACGTCCAGCGAACAGGACTATGATTTCCTGATGTTCTCCATCGATGGGGTATTGCAGGAACAGTGGTCGGGAGAAACCCCATGGACCCGTGCAGCATTTCCGGTTGCAGCCGGAGAGCATGTTTTCAAATGGACTTACCGGAAAGACCTTGCTTACGCTTCGGGACAGGATCGCGCGTGGGTCGACTTTATTGCACTTCCGCCACCCGTCCTGCCATCGGTAGATCCGGGACCCGACGATACCATCTGCGCGGGTCTGAACGTTATGCTGCAGGCATCAGCACAACAATACGATTCAATCAAATGGACCACCACCGGTGATGGGATATTCGGGAATGACACCATGCTGGTCACGGATTACATCCCCGGGACCAATGACGTGATTTCAGGTAATACAACGTTGAGGCTAACCGGTTTTGGCACTTACGGAAGTTTGGGCAGTGACAAGCACATCACCATCAACCCGCGTCCGGTTGCTGCAATTTCGGTATTTCCACGCGATACCGTTTGTGCCGGTCAATCCATCTTCCTGTCTGCCGATACCGCGGGTATCCTTACCTGGCAGTGGATACCTGGTACTTACACTTCCCCTGAAGTGATCTTTGACACCTCAAATACCGGTGGGATCGGGACACACCTGATCCGGTTGGTGGTTACCAATGCATTTCAATGCCAGAGCAGTGATTCCGTGTATCTGACCTTTAAAAATTGTCTGGGGATCGGTGAAAATTATGACAATGCCATCGTTATCTATCCAAACCCGAACAAGGGTATCTTTATCCTGGATATTAATAACCGTGAACCTGGCTCAGTGGAGATAACCGTCACCAACGACATCAATGCGGTGGTGTTCAGGGAAAAAGACCCGTCGATCAGGAATCACAGGAGTAAAAGAATCGATCTGACGTTCTTGCCCGATGGGATTTATATGCTGTCTCTGACAACTTCGGTGGGAACGACTACCCATAAACTGATCATCCGGAAATAAGGAATTCAATCTTTTCGGGCCTCCGCTTCAAACCGGGCCTTTGCCTTATAGATAAACAGGGCACGCAGCTTATCCCAGAAGTCTCCCCCCAATACGAACAGACTTGCAAGGAACATGACATCCGAGGCAATAACAATGATGTAACGCGTATGCAGGGCAATGGGGAACAGGTGTGGCATGAAGGAGATCATATAGTTGGGAAGGAAGGGAATTACGAACAGGAACAGCCCGATGTTGTAACGCAACGGTGTGATTTGGTGAGGTTTGGCCACCTTATGATAGAAATAGTGCATCTGGTAATTGATCCAGGCATAGGAGGCTTTTCCAAGAATGGCAACACTTCCGATCTTCATCAGCGGTGCGCTGATCCAGAAAACACCCAATATGAACCCCTTCCAGAAAGAACTATCAATAAATTCCCGCAGGAGCAGTCCGGTGGGAAGCATGAAAAAAGAGGCGATAAAAATTATCAGACCCAAGTAAAAACGAAAACCTGGGTTTTCCGGAGCTTTCATTTCAGTTGGACGATGGATGAACATATTTATAAGATTGGTTTAACAATAATGATACGACTTGACAGATTATTTATTGCAAGAATGCTGGGTAATGGGGTGACAGGGTAACAGAGTAAAAAGGTAACGGTGTAACAGGGTAAATAATTATAGAAAGAACATCGCGACGCCTGAAACCGCCAGAACAGCACCTGCTACCTCTTTAAACGTTACTTTTTCTTTGTATATTATCATGGAGGGGGGAATAATAAGCACCGGAACGATGGCCATGATGGTCGAAGCGATCCCGGTATCGGCGTATTTGATGGCAATCAGTGAGAAGGAGACCCCGAGGAATGGTCCGAAAAATGCTCCCAGTGAAAGTTGCAGCATGGGTTTGCGTTTGTTGAGTGCACGATAGGCATGCTTCCAGAACCCCATGATGGTAAACAGGATGCTGAAACCGGCAATTCCTGCAATGACGCGGATTTGAGTGGATGCAAATGTATCATACCCCTGCATACCGACCTTGCTGAGAACCAGTCCGATCGCCTGACCCGCGGCGCCTCCTAATCCCAGAAAGATTCCCCACAACGGGTAGTTGAATTTAATCTTCCTGAAACCGCCGTTGCTCTCAGCGGTTGTATGTCTTTTCAGTACCACAATTGCAATACCCGTAATCGTTAAAATCATACCTATCCAGCTTTTCCACGACAGGGTCTCGCCAAGAACCAGCCATCCGATCAGGGCAGTGATGGGCGGTGCCAGCGCCATCAGGAGCATCGAAATGCGTGCTCCGACAACGACAAATGCCTGAAAAAGACACAGATCGCCGATCACAAACCCGATCAGTCCCGAAAGGGTGAGATAAAACCAGGCGTGCGGTGTGGCATCAAGGGGTAAAAATGTTCCCCGGTAGAAAAAAACAAACAAGGTCAGGAAACAAAATCCGGCTAACAAACGCAACAGGTTAACGACCATGGAACCAATCTTCCGGCTTGCCGCTTCAAATGAAAGCGCGGTGACGGTCCAGAAAACCGCGGTAAGCAGTGCGGCCAATTCGCCGGTATGGTTTATCAACATTCGTTTCTCCTCATTTTTTTCGGGTCAGCCACTCTTCAGGATTCTGAATCACCTTGCCCCGCCAGATCTCAAAATGCAACTCCGATTTCTGATCCCCTGAATTGGAATGTACCTTCCCAATGGTCTGCTTGACATTTACCTGCTGTCCATCCTTAACGTTCACCTCATCAAGGTTTGAATAAACTGTCAGATACTCTCCATGACGGATGATCACAACATTGTTAAGGCTTGGGAATGACATCACCCGGCTTACCGTTCCTCCGAACACAGATTTAACATCCGTTCCATGCTCTGTCATGATATCGATGCCATTATTTTTGACCTTGACATGTTCAAGCACCGGATGAGCATGCTCGCCAAAGCTGCCGGAAATGAATCCACGGTCGCATGGCCAGGGCAAATGGCCGCGGTTCGCTGAGAAAGTGGCTGAAAGTTCCTTTGCTCCAATACTTTTTTCCGGGATTTTGATATTATCCGCGATCAGTTTTTCAATGGCTTTTTCGAGCCGACGGGCAGCCTGTTGCTTTGTTTTCAATGTGGCAAGGAGTTGTTTTTCCTTTGAGGAAAGCACTTTTATGGCATCCGCTTTTTCTGTTTTTTCGCGGTCAAGTTTTTGTTTTTCAACCTTTTTCGACTGTACCAGGTTCAGTTTCTGAACTTTCACCTCTTCCAGATCCATTCGATGGACATTGATGGCCTTTTTGGTCGCTTCGATCCGGTCAGCCTGTTTGCGCCGGTATGCAGCATACTGCTGGTAATATTTCAACCGTGGATAGGCCTGGTTGAAATCCCTGGCAGAAAAAAGGAACATCAGCTTGTTCTGTCCGTTCATGGTCCGGTGAGCATAATAGATCATACGGGCATATTCCGACTTCATACTGCGAAGCTGTTTTGACATCCGGCTGATCTGAATGCTATCAACGGCCATGGTCACCTGAACATCATTCAGTTCGAGGTTGATGGCTTTGATCAGCGCTTCACGGTTTCGGATCCTGCTATTCAGTATTTTCAACCTTGTCAACGACGTTTCCTTGCTTTTCTTCGTTTTATCCAATTGGTCCGTGGTATACCGGATCTCCTCCTCCAGTTTCTGTTTTGTTTGCTGCAACTTCTCTTTTTCCTTTCCCGATTGCGGAAATCCTGCCGTCAACTGGAAAAGACAAATTATTGTCAGCAACCATTTGGAATTCATACTATTGCTGAAACAGATCAACTGTTTGATCATCGTGAAATGGCTTATTTGACCGGCAGATAACTGGCAGGAATTTTAAACGGGAACTGCATCGGGACATTGAGCGTCATCTTTGAGAATTCGGCTGTGACCCGGATGGTGTTTTCAGCCAGGATTATGTAAGTCATCTTCCTGGGAAAAAGCTGACCCTCCAATGGTTCAAAATCATCATAGGTTGATTCCAGTTTGATATTGTCGCGCCGGATCTCTTTTACATCGGCATGGGTGATCTTGAAACTTTCAGGATCGAGCCATATATTCTGGATAAAAATTTTCAAATTTTCCTGACTGTTGCGGACAAATTTTTTCAACTTATGTCGTTCGCCGGTCGATAATTTGTATTCACCCCGGTCAATGGACGCCCGGAATGTTCCATCCTCATAAAACTGAAGATCAGTACCCAGCAGAAACGCCTGCAGCAGGTCAAAATCAATATTTGATTTCAGAAAGCGGTTTACAAAATCATAATCTCCCAGGAAATAGGTATCGTTGAGCCGGTTAATCATTTTAACCGAGTCCTGTGAAATCATCAGCCTTACTGCCTCAATACCGGGCATGAATGTCAACGAGATCCAGATAAGGCTGTCTTTCCGGATGCGGAGCTGTCCATTGAAGGAATTTTCATTACCCTTGTTTGAATATTCAGCCGAGAATTTTGCCGAAAACCAATTGAATTTCAACTCCTTTTCCTTCAGTCTGGCAAATAAAAATTCCGCTCCTTCTTCCCTGATCGGGGCTTTCATTACTTTTCTTGCCGGGCTGCAGGATGTTAAAAATAACACGGTCGCCATTAAAAACAGGCTAAACCGGTACATTCGACGGACGTAAAATATCATGAATTACTGGTAATATTTTTTTTCGCTGATCTTTTTATCCAGGAAGTCGGATCCTGTACCTTTTTGTTTTGCTTTAAGCCAATATTCAAGAGCGCCGGTTGCATCACCGAGATTATACAGCACATCGCCATAATGTTCCAGTACTTCGGCATTTGGCGTTTCATTGTTTTGAACGGCTTTCAATATCCAAACGGCAGCATCCTTGTATTTCTGCTGTTTGAACAGAACCCAGCCGTATGTGTCCTGAAACGAAGCATTCTGGGGATCGAGGGTCAACGCTTTTTTTGACATTTTTTCCGCCTTGTCAAGTTCAGCCCCGCTGAGGGAAAGATAGTAGGCATAATTATTCAGAACATAGCTGTTGTCGTCTTTCAACTTAAGCGACCTTTCATAGGCCATGAATGCTTCGGTTTCATTCTTCATGGCATGCAATGCATCACCCTGGTACATATAAAACTGTGCCAACAGCTCATTGTTGTCCACAACAAGATTTGCCCCTGATGCCAAAGCTTTCAGGGCCGCTTCATTCTTCTTCAACTGCAGGTTTGCCAGGCCGGAAAAGAGAAAAGGCAGGGGTTGGTCGGGAAAAAGTTCAATGGCTTTTTCGCTGTAAGCAAGAAGGTGTTCAAATTCACTTGCCTGGAGATCCAGCTGAAGAACCTGTTCCCATACGACATATCGGCTGCTGTCAAGCGAAAGAGCCTTCAGGAAAGCCTCTCTTGCTTCATCTACTTTCTTATCCTGTACAAGCAGATCACCGTAAATGGAGAAAACTTTGGGATCTTTCGGATGGGTATCAACCAGGATTTTTGACAGGATAAATGCCTGCTCTTTGAGATCGTTATAGATCTGGTTGACCGTATAAAAGGAAAGGAGGATATTTACTTTGGTATCCACTTCAAGGTTAGGATTAGCAAATCCCAGCTTCAGTTCTTCGAATGCTTTTTCCTTGTTGCCGGTTTTCCGGTAATAGTCTGCCATCGACATGTGAATATAAGCATTGTCAGGCTCTATGACTGCAATTTTTTGATAGGTCTCCAGCGCTTTATCCGGCATGTTATTCGACATATAAAACTCCGCCAGGATCGAATAATACCTCGATTCGTCAGGATAAGCGGCTATCAGTTTCTGAATCTCGCGTTCAGCTCCTTTCTGATCATTGAGGTGGAGGTAGATCTTCTGTTTTTGAATGGTGATCTCCTCCGAAACCCCGGCTTTCTCATCAATTTGATTGTAGATCTTAATGGCATTCTGGTATTTTTCAACCTGGAGGTAGAGGGCGGCAAGCTGATAGAGATAATCGAGGTCACCGGGATTTTTTTCAACAATTTTTTCATAGATGGCTATAGCCTCACCGAACTGGGACGCAATTTGACAAAGTTCAGCCAGAAATAGTGAATACCAGATGTTTTCCGGATCGAGGCTGCTTGCCATACGACACAACCTGATCGCCTCGTCAACGTTTTTTTGTTCCGCCTCCAATCTTGCCAGTTCAAAATAGCCCACGGGATCCTCTCCATAACGGCTGATATACTGTCGGAACAACTCCTGTGCTCCTTTAACGTTCCCGATGATCGCCTCCTTCTTTGCATTGATCAGCATGGTCACATTTCCAATTTTAGCCTCCTCTTGACCGGATTGCTCTTTATTTGATTTTTTCTTATCTTTCTTCTGCGGGTCGGGTATGTTTACTTCAATGTCAGATAAAACCTTCTCCATTTCTGCGGTCCGGGCCAAAAGACTAAAAGAAAAAATAATCAGCAGTATGGCAATGTTTCTTCTCATTCGTAATTCATAATTCTAAATTCGTAATTCATAATTCATAATTCATAATTCATAATTCATAATTATTTTATCCCCGTATGTCCAAATCCGCCGGAACCCCTCGCTGTATCAACAAGTTCATCCACTTCCACCCATTCTGCTTTTTCATGTGCCGCGATGATCATTTGTGCAATACGTTCACCATCATAAATAACAAACTCCTCCGTTGACAGGTTAACCATGATGATCTTTATTTCACCGCGATAATCGGCATCGATCGTCCCGGGCGTATTCAGCAATGTGATCCCTTTTTTAATGGCCAGCCCGCTGCGAGGCCTGATCTGAGCTTCATACCCCATCGGGATCTCAACATACAAACCGGTTGGAACAAGAATCCGTTCAAGTGGTTTGAGAACGATCTCCGCATCAAGGTTTGCACGCAGATCCATTCCCGCCGAAGCACCGGTTTCGTAAGCAGGCAAGGGATGTTTGGAGTGGTTGACAATCCTGATCTTCATGTTGGTAAGTAAGGGTTGCAAAGGTAATAAAAATCCTGATCAGGAGAGTCTGAAAGAAGTTGGCCTTTCAACCTTCCATACCACGACGAGAAAAATGGCAAGCAGTACGATGCCAAGTGAAACTTCACCTAACGGGGAAACCGGATTTATCCATTCATTCACTCCGTACAGGATCACCGATAATCCCACATAACCAAAGAATTTTTTCAGATTATAACCGATGGGATAATATTTTTGTCCGATCAGGTAGCCGAGCAGCATCATAACGGTATAACATGCCAGTGTGGCATAGGCAGATCCCAGATATCCATGGATAAGATATTCGGATGAAAGCGGGATCAGGATCACGTTCAGCCCGATGGTGATCACTGCGCCGATGATGGTGATCAGTGCCCCCCACATGGTTTTTCCGGTGAGTTTATACCAGATCGACAGGTTATAATAGACTCCCAGGAATAATTTTGCGAGCATCAGCACCGGGATCACGGCCCGGGCACTCCTGAAATCGGGACCGGTGAACCGGATAAAAATCAGGTCGAGGAAAAGCATGGTGACGAGGAAAATGGTGGTGACGATGATGACGAAGAAATCCATCACACGGGCATACACTTGTCTGGCATCCATGTTTTTCATCTGGGAAAAGAAAAAAGGTTCGGCAGCAAAACGATAAGCCTGTATAAACAGGACCATCAGCACCGCGATCTTATAACAGGCGCTGTAAATTCCAACCTGCGCTTCGGCATCGGCCGGGGACAGAGGCAGAAGGTAACGAAGCAGGATGCGGTCAACGGTTTCGTTGATGATGCCTGCCATCCCGGCTAACATTAACGGAAGGCTGTATATCAGCATCCTTTTCCAGAGCCGTAGATCCAGCACCCATTTCAGATGAAATACCTGTGGCAGCAGAATGATGACCGTAATCACGCTTGCCATCAGGTTTGCAATAAAGATGTATTCAATGGTCCAATCAGACCGGTAAATAAATCCGATTACTTTTTCACCGCCGGTGCCTTTGAGTTGTTCGTAAAGGTATGGGCAGAGCAACAGGAAAAACAGGTTAAGCAATATATAGCTGAAAATATTGACCGATTTGATCATGGCAAAATAAACCGGCCGGTTCAATGCGCGCAGGCGCGCAAACGGGATGGCCGCGATGGTATCAAGGGCCATGATCCACGCGAACCAGACGATAAAGTCGGGATAGTCGGGATAATCGATCCAGCCGGCAATGGTTTTTGGAAAAAGCGAGACCAGGATCAGGAATGCCCCACTGGTGATCGACAGTGAAATAAGGCCGGTGCTGTACACGCGGTTTTTATCCGGTTCTGTTTCGCTGAACCTGAAAAAAGCAGTTTCCATGCCATAAGTCAGGATCACCATCAACAATGCGGTATAGGAGTAAAACAGGTTGACCACGCCATATTCCTGCTGCGTCAATAATCCATAGGTATATAACGGGACGAGCAGATAGTTGAGAAACCTGACCAGGATACTTGGAATTCCATAAATGGCAGTTTGCCCGGCGAGTTTTTTAAAGGGATTCATCGGAACAAAGATATTCGTTTTTTGCATTCCTGCATTCCTGCATGCCTGCATTCCTGCATTATGCTTACCTTTGCCCGCATGCCCAAAAACAAATTCTACGTTGTGTGGCGGGGAAAAAGACCCGGCATTTATCCTTCCTGGAACGAATGCAAAAAACAGGTCGATGGATTTACCGGCGCCCTTTATAAAGGCTTTCCAACCCTTGACCTTGCGAAAACTGCCTTGAAGGATGATCCTTCGAAATATATGACCAAAGGGCTGAGCGCCCCGAAAAAGATCACCTGTTCCAATCCGCTGATCGGGGAACCGGTTGCCGACAGCATTTGCACGGATGCAGCCTGCGCGGGAAATCCGGGTATCCTGGAATACCGGGGCGTTGACACAAAATCGGGGGCAGAACTTTTCCACGCGGGTCCTTTTCCGGAAGGAACGGTCAACCTGGGTGAATTCCTGGGCATTGTGCATGCATTGGCTTACCTGAAGCAACAAAATAGCGACTGGCCGGTCTATTCCGATTCACGCACCGCCATCGCCTGGGTCCGGAAAAAAGCCATCAACACCAACCTGGTTGTATCCCCCGCGAATAAAGCACTTTTCGACCTGGTCGGGCGTGCCATCAAATGGCTTCACGAAAACAAGTGGCCTAATAAAATCATGAAATGGGAAACCGAATACTGGGGCGAGATCCCGGCCGATTTCGGTCGAAAATGATCATGCCCGTGTTGCATAGAAGGCATCCACGATGTGGTTGACATCTTCTCCCTCTTCCCTGATCAGAACCGTGATGATATCGAACCTCACTTCGCCATACTGACGACGATAGTTGACATAGGCATTTGCCGTACGGACCAGTATCCGTTGTTTGCTCCTGGTCACCGCTGCTTCGGGTTCGGCAAATGTGTTCGATGTGCGGGTTTTCACCTCCACGATCACCACAAAATTGCCATCACGGGCAATAATATCGATCTCCTCCTTCCCCAGCCGCCAGTTCCTTTCCAGGATCTTGAAACCCTTTGCCTCCAGGTGGGCCACCGCGATATCCTCGCCTTTCTTTCCAAGATCAATATGGTTTTCCTTTTCGTTGGACATCTTTCATATAATTTTAAAGAGATTGTGTCTTTAACGCTTAATCGGAAAAAAGAGGAAAGGTGAAGCCTGTGTTAATAAAATTCAAGTTCGACTTCATTGCCGACGGTAAACCTTACCTTTCTGCCCATGATCAGGGCCAGGTTTGTATCCAGGTGCCCCGCGGGAAAATCAAAGCAAACCGGGAATTTGTACTCTTTTACCACATCGGCTATGATCCCGATGGCAGTTTTTCCAAACGGGACGGTATTATCATTCATTTTAGACATTCCCCCGATGATCAACCCATTCAGTTTATCCAGTTTCCCGGCCCGTTTCAGGTTCATCATCATACGGTCGATGTGGTACAAATACTCCTCCACATCCTCCAGGAATAAAATTTTTCCTGCTGTATCGGGTTCAGAAACTGTACCCATCAGGCTGTAAAGAATGGAAAGATTCCCGCCGATGAGCATGCCTTCAGCTTTGCCCTCGCGCGAAGGGCCCGACCGGGGATGGGAATAAGTGATCCGTTTCCCAAAGAGCGCATTCACCATGGATTGCAACGTTTCATCCTGGCTTTCACTTTTGATGTTGATTGGCATGGAGGCATGCAGCGTCTCTATTCCGAGTTGACGGTGAATATGTGCATGAAATACAGTTACATCACTATACCCAACGATCCATTTCGGATGTTCCCGGAAACCCGCGAAATCCAGGTTGTCGATGATCCGCACCGCGCCATACCCACCCCGTGAGCAAACAATCGCCCTGATCTTCTCATCATCCATCATCTGCTGAAAGTCCCGGCACCGCTGTACATCCGAACCGGCAAACTGATGCTGCCTGCTGAAAACATAACTGCCCAGCACCACTTCCAGATCATGACGCTGGAAAAACCGGATGGCCGGATGCACCTCTTCAAAAGTGATGCTCCGTGCCGGGGAAACAATGGCGATCTTATCGCCCTTTTTAAGGTAAGGTGGGGTGATCATCCGCCAAAAGTAAAAAAAAGGCTGAAACAAGATACCCTTTTCGCAGTTGACATGCAGAATATTTATTAAACCTGCATTTTTCAATATTTTATATCTTTGCCCCCTCATAATTAGTCTGTTTTCACAGTCTGGCGTCATGAATGAAAAACCTGTATTTAAAAGATATACCGTAACCTCTGCCCTGCCCTATGCCAACGGGCCCATCCATATCGGGCATCTTGCCGGGGTTTATGTGCCGGCTGATATCTACGTCCGGTTCCTGCGGATGAATGAGGAAGATGTCGTTTTTATCGGCGGATCGGATGAGCATGGCGTTCCAATCACCATCAAAGCGTTGCAGCAGGGGGTGACCCCGCAGGACATCGTGGACAAATATCATGGTATCATTAAAAAATCTTTTTCAGATTTTGGTATTTCATTCGACATATATTCCCGCACATCCAATCCGTTACATCATGAAACTGCATCTGCATTTTTCCGCAAAATGTATGATGCCGGCCAGTTCATCGAAAAGGTCCCCGAACAGTATTACGACGAGGCTACAGGCCAGTTCCTTGCCGATCGTTACATCACGGGAACATGCCCCTACTGCGGTTATGATAAAGCCTATGGCGACCAGTGCGAGAAATGCGGAACCTCCCTGAATGCCACCGACCTGATAGAGCCGACTTCGGTACTCAGTGGCAATAAGCCGGTATTGCGTGAAACAAGGCATTGGTTCCTTCCGCTCGACCAGTACGAACCATGGCTGCGCGAATGGATCATTGACGGGCATAAAGACGATTGGAAAACCAATGTTTACGGACAATGCAAGTCGTGGATCGACCAGGGATTGCAGCCTCGTGCCGTTACCCGCGACCTCGACTGGGGCGTTAAAGTACCTGTGGATGGTGCCGAAGGAAAAGTGTTGTATGTATGGTTCGACGCTCCCATCGGATATATTTCAGCCACCAGGGAATTAACGCCGGATTGGGAAAAATACTGGAAAGATCCGGAAACCAAACTCGTTCACTTTATCGGTAAAGACAACATCGTGTTTCACTGCATCATATTCCCGGCGATGCTTAAAGCCGAAGGCACTTATATACTCCCCGACAACGTCCCTGCCAATGAATTCCTGAACCTGGAAGGCGATAAAATATCCACTTCGCGAAACTGGGCGGTATGGCTGCACGAATACCTCGAGGATTTTCCCGGGAAGCAGGATGTGCTGAGATACGTGCTTACATCGGCCGCACCCGAAACCAAGGACAACGACTTCACATGGAAGGATTTCCAGGCAAGGAACAACAGTGAGCTTGTAGCCATCCTTGGAAATTTCGTGAACCGCACCATTGTCCTGACACATAAATATTTTGATGGCAAGGTCCCGGAAGCATCCGCATTTACCGACGCCGACAAAGAGACCCTGGAAGAGATGAAACGATTCCCCGGCCGGATTGCAGGGAGTCTTCAGAATTACCGGTTTCGTGAGGCATTGGCCGAGATGATGAACCTCGCGCGTCTTGGCAACAAATACCTTACTGAAAATGAGCCATGGAAGATTTTCAACAATGACCCGGTCAGGGTGGGTACCATTTTAAACCTCTCCCTACAGATCTGTGCCCAGCTCTCGGTCATTGCCGTACCTTTTCTACCCTTTTCCGCGGCAAAGATCAGAACAACGCTCAACCTGCCTGAGTTCAAATGGAAAGAGGCAACATTGCTGAACTGGCTCCCGGCCGGTCATGTGCTTGGTCAGCCTGAACTTTTATTTGAAAAGATCGAAGACCCGGCTATCCAGGCGCAGATACAAAAGTTATTAGCCACAAAACTTGAGAATGAGGCTGTACGAGCCATCACTCCGGTGAAGTCTGGTAAAGAGGCGATCGGGTTCGAGGATTTTTCTAAACTTGATATAAGAGCCGGAACCATCCTGGAGGCGGAAAAGGTTGCTAAAACCGATAAATTGCTTAAACTGAGGATCGATACCGGTATCGATCAGCGTACCGTGGTTTCCGGGATTGCCAATTATTTTAATCCGGAAGAGATCATCGGCAAACGCGTTTGTATCCTGGTTAACCTGGCCCCCCGCAAACTAAAGGGTATCGAATCACAAGGTATGATCCTGATGGCCGAAAATCCCGATGGCACCCTGTTCTTCATCACCCCCGGCGAAGGCGTTGTGAACGGCGCCGATATCAAATAGCTTAGACCTTCCAGGTTTTAGAAACCTGGAAGGTCTGAAATAACATCAAATCAATAATGAACAAGATAGAACTTTAGACCTTCCAGGTTTTAGAAACCTGGAAGGTCTGAAATAAAATCAAATCAATAATGAACAAGATAGAACCATTGGAGCATGGACATTTTTATCACCTTTATAACCGGGGAATAGACGGATGTGATTTGTTCAGGGAAACAACCAATTACGAGTACTTTTTTAACTTATATTACCAACATATTGAACCCGTTGCGGATACTTATGCGTGGGTATTGATGAAAAACCATTTTCATTTTTTATTGCGGATCAAAGACCTTTCAAGGTCAACAATAGACCTTCCAGGTTTTAAAAACCTGGAAGGTCTTGGAAGCAAACCTCCGCACCAGTATTTTTCAAATCTTTTCAACGCTTACACCAAAGCCATTAATAAAAAATAAGATCGGACTGGCAGTCTTTTTGAAAAGAATTTTCATCGCAAACGGATTGAAACTCAGGATTACCTAAAACAAGTAATATTGTATATTCACCATAATCCGGTTCATCACGGATTTTGCAATCATCCTGTTGAATATCCCTGGTCATCGTATCTGAGTTGTGTCTCGATAAAACCTACACATCTGCATCGCGATACTGTGATCGGTTGGTTTGATGACCTTGGAAATTTTAAACATTGTCACGATAAAAAAGTTGAAATTGACCGGATTGAAAAATGGTTGGCGATATAGATCATTAAACATTAGTCAAGACCTTCCAGGTTTTAAAAACCTGGAAGGTCTGAATGAACCAGTAAACGGCGCCGATATCAAATAAAAAGTATTAATTTTGCACCCTGAATCGAATTTACGGGATCAACATTCCAATTCGTAATTCGTAATTCGTAATTCGTAATTCATAATTCATAATTCATAATTCGTAATTTAAACTGGCCCTGTAGTTCAATGGATAGAACGGAAGTTTCCTAAACTTTAAATCCAGGTTCGATTCCTGGTGGGGCTACAAAACCAAGATAGTGGTATTTTAACTGAAGTAGTTTACTCATTGGAGAGTTCAATATTAACTGTTACATGATAATAAGTCGCAGTACCAAAACCCATTATCAAACGGGCTATCTGCATTATTGACGACATTGGAATCAACTGCTGATTGCTCTTCTTGTACTGATGCTTCATATTTTCGATAAACTATCTCACCTTTTTTAAATTGAATTGGATTTGAAAAAAATGGAGCATCAAAAACAAAGCTGTGATACTCCCCGTTTTCCCCACAAGGATCAACATTATCGGGAAGATCATGCAAAAAGTCATCATCAATTATTCTTCCAACAAAACTCTTATCCAGGTATTTGTCGTTTACGCATGTCGTTATTGCCTTAAATCCTGAATCGATGAATTCCCGTAAAATCTTGTCGGTTGGAATCTTCCATAATGGAAAAACACCTGTTAAATTCAATTCTGCCAATTTATCTTCCCGGTATTTTCGCAGATCTTCCAGGAAAATATCCCCGAAAACAGAAGCAGTCACTCCTTTGCCTTTCAAATCAATTAAAGCTGCCTTCATTGTAATATCGTAGACTTCCATAGCAGGCATTTCCGGAATTTGAATTTTCAACAGTGGTAGCCCAATACGCTTTGCCTGAATATCCAGCAAGTCAACCCGCACTCCATGCATCGAGATTCTTTGGTACGGTTGACTTATGGTGGTCAATAAACACGTTATCTCGTATCGCTGGTCTTGCAGGACTTTATTCAAACAGAATGCTGAATCTTTACCGCCACTCCAGTTAAATATTGCTTTTTCTTTGAAATGCATGATCGATTTATCTTACGGAGGATCAAATTTATTTGGTCACTCCTCCAACAATTTTAGAAAACTCGGTATCAATTGGTTCCCAAAGCTCAATCTTATTTCCCTCGATATCAAGTATATGAACGAATTTTCCGTATTCAACCGATTCTATTGTATCCAGAATAGTTACACTATCGGCCTTTAACAGTTCAACAAGTGCCTGAAGGTTATCTACCCTGTAATTGATCATAAAATCCTTGGTGGATGGTTCGAAATATTTGGTAGTTTCTTTGAACGCACTCCACTGTGTATATCCCTTTTTCGTGCTGTCAGCCCCTGTTCGCCATTCAAAGGTTGTCCCGTACTTATCCATTTGAAGTCCAAGGTTTTTCGAATACCATTCCTTCAGTTTCTGCGGGTTTCTACATTTGAAAAAGATGCCGCCAATACCAGTTACCTTTTTCATTACCGGTGTTTCAGGGAGAGTTGGTACCATTTTACTAAATGCAAACCCAGCTCCAAATGTGGCAAGGAATGCAATGGTTATCAGGGTTGGTTTCATCATTTTATTTTTCATGTGTCATAAATTTAGTTTTGCAAATTAGACTTCACTCTTTAACGGATCTATCCCGAAGATGTCATTAAAATTCTCCAAAGATTCAACATTGTCAGTGACCACAGATAATTTGTCCCCCGTCCGGATGGTTGTATAACCGTCGGGAGATATATATCTTCCGCCCCTTTGAATGGTGGTTACTGTAATGCTGCTCCCCAGATCAAGGTCGACCAATGCCTTGCCGATGCAGGGGCAGGTTGGTTCGATCAATATCTGGGTCATGATCGATTTGACCTTTGGCCGCAATTCCTTATCCAGGGCGGAGATTTTCTTGATCTCCGCGGGAAGTGTTAACCGAAGCCACTTTGCCAATACGGGTATCGTTGTTCCCTGAAGGAGAATGGACGTGATGGAAATGAAAAAGACAAGGTTGAAAATATTTTTTCCCTCATCAACACCGGCGGTCAACGGATAAGTCGCGAGAACAATTGGTACTGCCCCCCGCAACCCCACCCATGAAATAAATAGTTTTTTGCGATGACTGACCTTAAAGAAAAGCATTGAAACATAAACACTTAACGGCCTTGCAATCAATATAAGAAAGACAGAGATAAGAAATCCCACTCCGATATAAGGTATCAATTGCCCTGGAAAAACAAGCAATCCAAGGGTTATGAACATAATCCCCTGCATCAGCCATGCCTGGCCGTCAAAATGTTTTATAAGGCTTTTTTTGTGAATAAATTCTCTGTTCCCGAGAATACATGCTGAAATGTAAATGGCAAGAAATCCATTACCTCCTATAAAATCAGTAAAGGAGAAAGTGAACATCATCAATGTGATCAGTAGTACCGAATAAAGACCGTCAAAGTCAAGTTTGATCCAGTTTAAAATCTTGTGCATCAGCAATCCCATAAGGTACCCGACCAGCCCGCCCAGGATCATCTGCCGGAAGAACATGGGGACCAAAGAAACGTAGGAAGCATCCTTATTGGAAAGGAGATAAGTGAAAACGATGGTCAGAAAGTAAGCCATCGGATCATTACTCCCGCTTTCCAGTTCAAGCAGGGGCCGAAGATTCCCTTTTAATGCAATACTCCTTGATCGCAGGATCGAAAACACGGCCGCCGCATCCGTGGAGGAAACGATGGAACCTAATAACAGACCTTCAAGTAATGTGAGTTTTGTAATACTGGTGACAAGGACGCCGACTATCGCTGCCGTCAGGATCACGCCTATGGTTGAAAGCGAAATTCCCTGCCAGAATACCGGCTTTATATCGTTCCACCTTGTGTCGAGGCCACCTGAGAAAAGAATAAATGAAAGTGCAATTACGCCAATGAATTTTGCTGTTTTCGGTTCATAAAAATAGATTCCTCCAATCCCATCTGTACCGGCAAGCATACCCACGAAAAGAAAAAGAAGCAGGACAGGTATGCCATACTTTGTGGTTTTACTGCCTAATAAGCCAATAAAAAGAAGGATCGATCCAAGCAAAATTATATTATCAAGTGTAAGGATCATAGAGAAACGCTGTCATGTTTACTCAAAATTACAAATTGTTTACGGCTGTTTAATGCCTATGCAGGAATTTAATGCTCATGTCCTGCTGTTTTAACTTTATTTAACTTTTATTAAGACTGATTATATATTGATTTGTGTTTAATTTTGTATCCGAAGAACATTTTTCCTGTCGGACAACAATAAGGAAAAAAACGTAAATAAGTAACCTAAAAGTAAACACTATGGCACGCGTTAGCACATATCTCAATTTTTCCCGGAATACCGAGGAAGCTTTTAATTTTTATAAATCCGTTTTCGGAGGGGACTTCACCAGTGGAGGGATTGCCCGGTTTGGTGATATGCCACAGGAAGAAGGGACACCCGCCATCCCGGATGAAGATAAGAACCTCGTCATGCACATTGAATTGCCCATCGTGGGTGGGCATATGATCATGGGCACCGACGCTCCTGAATCGTTAGGCTTTAAAGTCAATTTTGGCGACAATGTCCACATCAACATTGAACCTGATACCAGGGCAAAGACCAAAAAATTATTTGACGCTTTATCACAAGGAGGAAAGATAACAATGGATCTCCAGGATATGTTCTGGGGAGCCTACTATGGAAGTTGCACCGATAAGTTCGGTGTTCAATGGATGTTCAACTGTACTGAAAAAACAAATTAGGCTGTAGCCCGTTTTTATTTCTTCATTTTAACCTTTGTTTTTACCTCGCTCACGAACTCTTTGGAAGGCTTAAAAGCAGGAATCATGTGGGCAGGAATTTTTATTGCAGTATTTTTTGTGATGTTCCTGCCGATCTTCTCTGCCCTTTTCTTCAGGAGAAAAGTACCAAAGCCCCTCAGATAAATGTTTTCTCCTTTAACCATGGATTGTTTCATGGTTTCCATGAATGCTTCAACAGAGGCTTGAACAACCACTTTTTCAATACCTGTTTTGTTGACAATTTCGTTGATGATGTCTGCTTTGGTCATTTTCTTTGACGTTTAAGGGTTAATGTCTGATTGAGGGCTGAAATATAGGAAATTTCAAAACATCCGGGTGATTTGTGAAAAAATATTTTTTTTATGAATAACCAAATTATACCGGGGATTTTTTTCACTCCGTCACTTCACACAAACCATTCTTCCGGTTTCAACCCGGTCGTTCAATCTAAGCTGGTAAATGTAAATTCCACCCGGGATTAGTGAATGGGTCGTCGAACCAACGGAAGTAAAACTTACTTCATAATACCCCGGCGCTTTGATCTCATCAACAAGCCCGGCAATTTGAACCCCGAATGCATCAAATACTTTTAAAGTAACCTGTCCCGATGATAAAACCCGGTAACCAATGGTTGTCCCGGAATAAAATGGGTTTGGATAATTTTGGACCAACCCGGTTGAACCGGGCCGGCCTCCGTCATCCTCAACCCCTTCCAGGCTTGAAAATTCTATAGGAACAGTCCATATCTGGTAAGTACCGGTAGAATTATCCATCCAGACCGCCCAGATTTTCGAATCAGTCGATGTGAGATCAATGATGTCGCCCTGGTAACCCTGTCCCAGTCCTCCGATGGGAACGGGTTCAAAATGATGGTCGCTGATCTCATATTCCTTCCAACTGCTGCCCCCGTCGGACGAACGGGCAAGAAAAACACCGGTTGAATCGCTGGTCGTGGTCCGGTCATCGTAAAAAATGATATTGACCGCTCCATATTTATCGATGTGAATATTCGGGAAGTATTGGGTTTTCCCGTTATTCAAATTATCCTGATTGACCCTTATCCCCTGCGACCAGGTCAGTCCGCCATCAACAGAACGGTACATCACAATGTCAGGATCGGAACCAGCCGGCAACAGGTCTTTTTGCCCGGTAACAATATAGATCCATCCCCGTCGAGGACCATGAGTTGTATCAACGGCAAGCAAGGGGAGTCCATTTACTCTGATATTATTCTTATTGGAAAGGATCCCGGTGATTCCGTTCACGGTGAAAGCGTGTTCGGTTATTTGCCAGGCAGTGCCTCCGTTTGCTGAAGAAGCGAAGCCAACCAGGATCTCCTTGAAGGGGGAATTATCCGTTACTCCCGCCCAGCAAAGATAAACTTCTCCGTTTGGCCCGATGGCAAGGTCGCCACCGGCACTTCTGTGTGATGGATTATTTACCTGTTTGGGGGTAGCCCATGTCTGGGCCCCATTGCCGGTAAAGGTGAATATCAGGGGATAGGGTAGTGCGAATTTGACCCAGGCGGCATAAGATCTCCCATAGAACTGACTTGTCGAACCGGCATCTGTGATCAGGGTAGCACGTTCCAAATCGTCGGTGGAGATGACATTTTGATAGGACCATGTTTTCCCGTTATCCAATGAATAGTGTGAATATAACCCGTATTGGGGGGACCTTCCCAGCCGGGTAAGGATAAAGGTTCCGTTTTTATCGATCGTGATCCCGGGATCACCTCCATGAAAAGCAATGAGCTCGCCCGTGCAGGTATCATTGCCCTGCCAGCTTTCTCCCCCGTTAATGGTTGTATAGATCCCCTCGCTGATAAAGAATGGAATAAAATTGATCGTGTTGCATGCCGAAAACATGATGTTCTGATCCAACGGACTTTTTACAAGAAAAACTTCGGTTTGAGCCACGTTACTGGGATAGATCCTGTAACTCTTTCCGATATTCAGTGGAAGATCATTGGTCACAACGGGCTGGGCTGATAATTCAGAAAAAATGAAAAGAATGACCAGTATAATATATCCTTTACCCATTGATATGAATCATTACTTAACCAATATCCATAAATTCCTGCATTACCAAAGATACCCTTGTATTTGCATGCACAAAGGAACAAAATAGATTTCATTTAATGACTTTTATAAAAGAAAAATACTATCTTTCGCCAAAATTCAGGTTACTCAGACTCCGTTGCCAAGGATATGAATATCATCGAGATAAAACAACTGGCAAAGTATTACCGTCGTTCCCGCGGGATCGAGGACATTACTTTAAGTGTTCGCCAGGGTGATATTTTCGGATTTATCGGTCCAAACGGTTCAGGGAAATCGACCACCATCCGGGTCTTGCTGAACCTGATCTTTCCCACATCAGGCAGTGCAACCATTTTTGGTTTGGATGTAGTTAAGGATTCAAAAATAATCCGTGGACGTACAGGCTATGTCCCTTCCGATGCCATCATGTACGACCGGATGACCGTGCTTGAATTCCTGAGGTACATTGCTGCATTTTATGGCCAGGGAAACTACGACGAACGGATCCGCACCCTGTCCGACCTTTTTGACCTCGATCCAGGGAGGAAGATCCAGGAACTCTCGATGGGAAATAAAAAAAAGGTATCGATCATTCAGGCCATGATCCACCGGCCCGAACTGCTGATCCTGGATGAACCGACTTCCGGGCTCGATCCGCTTATCCAGTCAAGGTTCTTCGATTTGCTGCATGAGGAGAACAGGGTGGGAACCACCGTGTTTTTTTCGTCACATACTTTAAGTGAAGTCCAGGCATTCTGCAAAACGGTAGCGATCGTCAAGGATGGAAAGATCGTGAATGTTGAAGAGATAGCCTCCATGCGGAAAAAACAGTTGAAAAAAGTACGGATCCTGTTCCCGGAACCTGTAAACATTGCAGACCTTGGTCCCGACGGGATAGGGCATGTGGAATCAGGATCCGGGAATAGCCTGGCATTCCTGTTTTCCGGCGATATCAACACCTTGATAGGGAAACTCGCCGGGCGAACCATCGAAAACCTTTCCATCGAGGAACCATCACTGGAGGAGATTTTCCTGCATTACTACAAATAAATGAACACAGGCATGAACCGTATCCTTTTTTTTATGGAAATGCGGAGGAACTCCAGAAGTCTCCTGATATGGTCGATCGTGACTGGTGTCCTGATCTTTTTTACAATGTCTTTTTTCCGTACTGTCCTCCAATATCAGCAGCAGATCTCCGGGATGATTCAAATGGTGCCGGCGATTGCCATAAAAATGAGAGGGTTCTCAAACATCAACGACCTGTTCTCCGCCATGGGTTTCTATACCGCCAACAACCTCGTTTACATGATGTTATTAGGCAGTATTTATGCCATTGTGCTGTCATCCAACATCCTGCTGAAAGAAGAATACGGTAAAACCGCCGAATACCTGATGTCGCGACCGGTCACCCGGCTGGAGATCTTCACCACAAAACTGGCCCTGGCTTTTCTGAACATCGTCCTGCTGAACCTCCTGGCTACCCTGATTGGGTTCATATCGATCATGGTGTATAAGAAAGGCCCGTTCGATCCAGAACCATTTCTTGTAATCTCCATTTATACATTGCTGCTCAATCTCCTCTTCGGGGCTTGTGGCCTTTTAATTTCAGTCATGATGAAACGGGCCAGACCGGTTACTTTTTCCTGTGTCGGATTGACGCTGGTCCTCTATTTTCTCTACACAATTTCGCGGATGTCGGGCGTTGACGGTACTTTCGGATATATAAGCCCCTTCAAATGGGTGAACGTAGAAGTACTTTCCCCCTCCTACGGACTTGAATTAAGCAGGGTTGCAGCTTTTCTCGGGATAACAGTATTGCTGATCCTGGTTTCAGGACTCACCTATCGCCGGAAAGATATTCTTACCTGACCGAACCGTAACCCTGACAGGGTGGTAGACCCTGACGGGGTGGGGACTTATTGCAGTTTGACTAATCCGATCGATTTTGTTTGCGAGCCGGCCGATATCCGGCAAATGTAGAACCCGGCAGGAAGGTTTCCGCCAGGTAAATTCAGGGTGTAGGTGCCTGCAGTTTGGCTTTTTTCCACGGGTGTCATCATTACGTTGCCATATAGATCACAGATGACAACCTTTACGATGCAATTTCCCGGGATTTTATACCGGATTGTGGTTTGATCGCGGAATGGGTTAGGAGAGCATGACAGGGATAAAAGGTCATGATCGGCTGCTTTTTCATTCATCCCGACGATCGTGGGGACAATATGTGCGTAATAAACATCCTGCTCCCCGTTGAACGTATTCGCCCACGCGAGATGAGCTCCTTCATTATCCGACACCATATCGAAATAATCACCCATTTTATCCTGTTGCGGATAACCAACCGTTGGATCGAACTGGTCAGAAAGTTTTTTATTGATCGACCATGTTTCACCCTGGTCATCGGAATAACAGTAATACAGCGCTGAAATAAATGAACCGGGGACATCGTCCCGAGTATCAAGCCAGATCACATCAATACGACCGTTTGGCGCTACCGACATGGTGCCAAACCACTGGTAATTTACAGCACTCTCATCGGTATTTAGACGTTTTGGCGTACCAAATGTAGCTCCGCCGTCGGTACTTTTTGCAAACATCACATCAGCGGGATCATACAAAGAGAGCCGTACAACGGATGCCAGGACGTAAACATTACCACGGCCTGATCCATCGGAGCGGTCAACGTCAACGCATACCTGGCCAAGGATTCCAACAGGGTTGATTGGCATCTGCCCTGTGACATATCCGTCAAGATCGACGTAAGTAGCATAGTTCCAAGCAATTGTTGACCCCGGAAATTGAGCATTGGTTGATTTTACTAACGTTGCGCCATCATAGGTGCCTCCACCGGTAATGTACAATTCTCCTTCAGGTCCAACTTCCATAGTGCCCCAGTAAGGATATCCGTCTATTTCCAGACAATTTTCAAAGCTGGCGCCAGCATTGGCTGATCGGGTGAAAAATCCCGGATAACAGGAGGTATAGTAGGAGTTCCAGCAGGAATAAATATTTCCGCTGCCTGGTCCGCCGGTGCGGTCGACCGTCATCCATTGTTTGTCACCTCCATGGGCAGCGGTTCCCAAATCCCATGTGGCGCCGCCATTGCTGCTTTTAAAAACATCGCAGGTGTAATCGCCTGTCACGTTTGTCAGGCTGTTATAATAAAAATTTCCGGCCGTGTCGAAATCAAGAACCGGGTCTGACCGGAAAATACCAGGTTCGATCACACCGGGAAAGGTCCAGTTTTGTCCTCCATCAGAGGAATAGCCAAATCCGGCCTGCCTGAAATTGCTGTTCACATTGTCGAATTGCCGCCAGCCGATGATCATGTTAGCCGGATTGGTCGGATCGACCGCTATGGAGGGTTCATTGGCGGCATCCCCGACAATATTGTTTCCGCTTGCATCAACATTGACCTGTGTGGTAAAGAAACCGGCACCTTTCAACCGGGGAGCAGGAGACGTTTTTTGTATGTCGGATGTTGGGGCAAGATATGGCTGATCAGGGACTTCATAGTGTATCCTTGCCCGTTCTGAAGCCGGTATTTCAACTTTCTGGCCAAACAACACCACGGGGCAAAAAAGAATGATCGTCCCGAAAGCTAAAATTGAGGTCTGTAGATTTTTCATATTACAAAATTACTGATTATTTTTAATTGTGTTATTTTTAATCCTGGCTGCCCGGGGGAAGCAGGGACCCTGACGGGGTGCGAAGACAACAATTTGGGCGGTTCCTGAAGTTTATTTATTTTTGAAGTTTCAAAAGCGACCATGCACGAAGTATTATTTATAAACGACCTTAATCCCGGAAAACTCCGGAAGCAATTTGATAAAACAGTCGAAGAGCTTGCTGCCGGTAACTTTGTCGCGGCAGAGGTGAAGAAAATGGCAGGAACCTCATTTTACCGGGCAAGGCTGGATCACGAAACCCGTTTGCTGTTCCGGTTTGGCAAGTACGGTGGTCAAACCTTTCTTCTGGTACTGGAAATCATCTTACATCACGAATACGGAAAATCCCGGTTTCTACGCGGGGCTGAAATTGACGAATCGAAATTAATTCCTTTAAAGAGTGTCATCGAACTTCCGGATTCAGACCAGGTCAATCTGACTTATGTCAACAGACGCTTCCCAAAATTTCACCTGCTGGATAAATTTCTTTCATTTGACGATCAACAGGAAGAAATACTAAACTTTCCACTACCACAGATCGTTATCGGCTCAGCCGGAAGCGGGAAAACAGCCCTGACCCTTGAAAGGATAAAGTCCCTTCCGGGCCGGGTGCTTTACGTCACACTTTCGGCATACCTAGCCGAAAATTCATCCCGATGGTTTTATGCAAATCATTATAATAATGACCATCAGGAGGTAGATTTACTTTCCTATAAGGAGTTTGTCGAATCGATCCGGATCCCGGAAGGAAAAGAGGTGGATTTCAGAATCTTCAATGTTTGGTTTTTGGGATACAGGCAAACCACCCGTCTTAAAGATGCTCATTCGGTATTTGAGGAATTCAGGGGTGTTATCACCGGATTGGATATCTCTAAAGAATATCTCTCCCGGCAGGATTACCTTGATCTGGGGGTCAAACAATCTATTTTTCTTGCATCTGAACGTGAAACCGTTTACACTCTTTTTGAAAAATACCTGTGTTTCCTGAAAGAAAACCAATATTACGACATCAATATCTATTCCCATCACCTGTTACAGGTCTGCCAACCTTTATACGACTTTATTGTTGTGGATGAAGTTCAGGATTTTACCAATGTACAGTTATACCTGATCCTGAAGGCCCTGAAGAAACCGTTGAATTTCATACTTTGTGGTGATGCTAATCAGGTGGTACATCCCAATTTCTTCTCCTGGTCGCATCTTAAAAGCATGTTTTATCAACAGGAGGTAAAGGGAAATGAGATTCGGATCCTTCATGCCAATTACCGAAACAGTCCGGCTGTCTCAAACCTCGCCAACCGCCTTTTGAAGATCAAGTTTGCCCGCTTCGGGTCCCTGGATAAGGAGAGTAATTATCTTGTCTCCACGGTTTCTCAAACGGATGGCGAGATGGTTTTTATGGAGGAGACAGGCAAAACGGTTGTTGATCTGGCCAGAAAAACACGGATGTCGGTCAAATATGCCGTATTGGTGTTGCGTAATGAAGATAAACCGAAGGCCGGCTCCCGGTTTTCCACACCACTGCTTTTTTCAATTCAGGAATCCAAGGGCCTTGAATATGAGAACATCATTCTTTATAACGTTATTTCAGACAATTCCGCTGAATTCAACAATGTTTGCGATGGGGTTGCACCCGAGGCGCTTACCGGGGAAAGTCTGGTATATGCACGGGGAAAGGACAAATCCGATAAATCGCTGGATGTCTATAAGTTTTACATCAATTCACTTTACGTTGCCATCACGCGTGCTGTTAAGAATGTCTATATCGTTGAGCACACCCATGGTCATAAGCTTATAAGGTTGCTCGGTATCCGGGAGGATATTCAGGAAAGGACCATCAGGGAAGATGTTTCCACGTCGGATGACTGGAAGCGGGAAGCCAGACGGCTTGAAATGCAGGGGAAGACTGAACAGGCCGAAGCAATCCGTAAAAATATTCTGCGCACCATAGAACCCGGTTGGGAACCGATGACCTTTGAACGTTATCTGGCCGTAAAAAAGGAGGCTCTTGATCCTGATAATTTTAATAAAAAGACTAAAGACCGGCTTTTCGATTTTGCCCTGATCCATAACCAGGTGTTGATTCTCGAAAAACTTGCCGGCTTGAAGTATAAACGTGCCGAAAATTACGAAGCAGACCGGGGTTCTATCTTTCGCAGGTTCTATCAATATTATAAAGAGGATAATCTTAAGATGATCGTTCAGGATATAAACCGGTATGGCATTGACTATCGCGATATCCATAATTTCACACCACTTCATGCAGCGGTATTTTCAGGAGCGGTAAAAATCGTGGCAACTCTACTCGAAAATGGCGCCAATCCTGAGCTTGGCGATACTTTTTCTAAAACACCCGTTCAGATCGCCCTTCAACAGGCGTTTGTGATTGCTGATTATGCAAAAAATAAACTTGGTAAAATCTATCCGCTTTTGCTGTCCGAATCGCTGAAAATCCAGGTTGAAGGTTCTTTGATCAAGATTGATCCATCCAAAATCGAGTTCCTGATGGTGAATCTCTTTATTGCCGTTCAATCAGCCATTCAGCAAACCAAACGCCATTATCAATCCTTGGGAATTAAAACCGATGATCTGATTCTGAATCTGCAGCGTTTTCCGGATACAGTTTTACCGGCTTTCCGCAAAAAAAGGGAGTATTGGCTTGCCCTGCTTGCAAAACATGAAACCGACAGCAACAATCCTTACAATAAAAAAATCTTCCTGCGTATTGAACGCGGCTCTTACATCCTCAATCCCGACATGCAAATCTGGCATAATGAAGAATGGGCGCCGGTAAATTCTCTAATTGAAAACCAGGACATAACCGTAGAGGAGATCAAGGCCCACTCCCGGGAAAAGCAAAAGAAAGAATGGGAAGATTGGCAAAGAAAGTATGAGAAAGAAAAACAAAAAAGAGAGCGCTGGGGGAATATTCCCTTTTAACATTCAATCCTTTTAATATGCAACCAGAGAAAACAAAATTCATTGGTAAAAAACCGAAAGCAAAAAAAAATCCGGAAACCATACCATATCACCGGAAACCCGTGAATCTATCGCTCGAAGACTGGCAAATCGCCCTGCGTAAGCAATTTGTTACCGATAAATTTTTCAGCATCAAAAAGCTTGACGGTCACCCGGTTTTCAGCGATTATTCGGTTTACAATCCTGAAACAAAGAACACCTATAAAGTTGCCCTCCGCGATAACGACCAGGTGATGAACTTTTGCAGTTGCCTCGACTTCAAAACGAATCATCTGGGCACCTGTAAACATATCGAAGCTGTTTTACAAAAAGTAAAAGCCATCCCCCGCCTGGCTGTAATGCTTAAGAATGGATACACACCACCGTACACTTCCGTTTACCTGCAATATGGCAAAGAACGGAAGATAAAATTGCGTATCGGAACCGTCTCCGCGGTGAAATTTAAAAACATTTCATGGGAATATTTTGACAAAGAGATGACATTGACACCCTTTGGATTTGCAAACTTTGAGCAATTCCGGATGAGGGCAGGAAATATAGATCAGGAATTCAGATGTTATGATGATGCCCTTGCCTTTATTCTTGAAACCAGAGAAAAACAACGCCGTGTATTGTGGATCGATGAAAGGTATCCTGCAGGTGAAGACCTTGACGGGATCCTTTCCACTAAATTATTTCCCTATCAGGAACAAGGGATCCTTTTCGCCGCAAAAGCCGGAAGAAGCATGATCTGTGACGAAATGGGATTAGGGAAGACTATCCAGGCCATCGGTGTTGCTGAGTTGATGAAGGAGGAGAGAGGGATTTCAAGCGTTCTGATTGTTTGTCCCACCTCGCTGAAATATCAATGGCAATCGGAAATCGAACGATTTTGCAAAGCCACCTTTCAGGTCATCGAAGGATTGCCGCATATCCGCAGGAACCAGTATGAGTCGGATGCATATTACAAGATCGTTTCTTATCATACACTGAGCAACGACCTTGATTCTATCAACCAGGTGAAGTTTGATCTGGTGATCCTCGACGAAGCACAACGGATTAAAAACTGGAAGACCAAAATCGCCCGGAGTGTTAAAAGGATCCTTTCTCCTTATGCTCTTGTACTTACCGGCACTCCGCTCGAAAATAAACTTGAAGACCTCTATTCCATTGTTCAGTTTGTTGATCCGTTCAAACTGGGTCCATATTATCAGTTTCTTGACTATTACCAGGTTAAAAATGAAACGGGCCGTGTGACGGGTTATAAGCACCTGCATGAAGTCAGCAAAAAACTTTCGGATATCATGATACGCCGGTCAAAAAAGGAGGTGATGTCGCAACTTCCGGAGCGTATGGATAAAATCCTCTTTGTTTCCATGACTGAGCAGCAAATGAATCTGCACCAGGAATTTGCTGATATTGTTGCCCGCATCGTTAATAAATGGAAACAACTCGGCTTCCTTAAAGAGCCTGACCGCCAGCGGTTAATGATCAACCTCAACCTGATGCGGATGGTATGCGACAGTACTTACATCCTTGATCAACAAACAAGATACGACACCAAGATCGGGGAGCTGATGAACATCCTCGAAGAGTACCTGGATGGAAATCAAAACAAGGTTGTGGTTTTCAGCCAATGGGAGCGGATGACCCGGTTGGTTGCCCGTGAAATGGATGAACTGAACGTCGGATACCGTTACCTGAATGGAAATGTTCCCAGCCGAAACCGGAAGGAACTGTTCGACCATTTTAACAACGATCCAACATGCCGGGTATTTTTATCAACCGATGCGGGAAGTACCGGGCTTAATCTGCAATCAGCCTCGATGATCATCAACCTCGATATCCCATGGAATCCCGCTGTTCTCGAACAACGTATCGGGAGGGTGCATCGTTACGGACAGAAAAATAAGGTATCGGTCATCAATTTTGTTTCAACGGGGACCATTGAACACCGGATGATTGGGGTTCTGAATTTTAAAAGCGCACTTTTCGATGGGATTCTGAATGATGGTGAAGATTCGATTTTCATGGGAGAAGACAAGTTCCGGGCATTCATGAAGACTGTCGAAAGTATTACCTCATCCTCTGAAACAAACGATACGCCTGCAATACAAACTCCAACCGATATTGAAGCCGAAACAGCCGAATTGAACATTGAGAAATCGGTTTCACCGACAACAGATCAATTGGAGCCGGGATTTGGCGCAGAAATTCCCGGGGATGATGATGTGGCTTCAGCAGGTGCCGGCCAGGCTGCTGAATCTCAGGCAGGCGATGTCGGTCTTTCTGTCTCCCCTGCTGCTCCTGAGCCTTTGGAGTTGATATCCAAAGGCCTCGGATTTTTCAGCGGTTTGGCGAAAACATTTTCCTCTCCCGAAGCAACTCAAAAACTGGTATCCTCACTCATTGACAAAGACCCTGCATCTGGTAAAACCTATCTGAAAATCCCGGTGGAAAATGAAAAAGTCGTGGGGGATGCGCTGAATCTTTTTGGACAATTATTCAAGGCGTTTGAGAAGTAACATCAACCCGCCAGGTATCCTACTCCGCATTCCCTAAAAAAACATCCCATACCATCAAGGTTTCAGCGCCGAATTTCTTTTCATGTTTCGTGACCACGAATCCTGTTATTCCTGTACCAAGCATCCGGTTCTGGTGTTTCACGGTGTGTTTTCCGGCAGGGACATAAACATAGCTGAGTGTCCCGGTATAGATCGAATCACCGGTACGCTGCAAGGATTGCTTTACCCCGGTCGAATCCGGGATTATCGCTCCAAACATAGCAGATGCTCCACTCCCGGCCATTAATTGCCGGACGGGCACCTCCCTCCTTCCGGGATCATCAGGATCTTTAAGTTCCAGGACTGAATTTTCTGAGATGAAAAGATTTTTGATCATTTTCCTGGCTTCGTCTCTGAATGACTTGTCAATTGATGTATCACCCAGAATGGCCAGGTAATCGTTGAAGTCGGAAAGTCTGATCATTGCAGCGGTTTCAAATGCCCTTAAGGAGGCCATGGAAAGTGAATCGGGTGAAAACACGGAAATAATGCTGTCGCGGGTCTTTGCAATGCCAACCTGCTCATGGATTTTATCTGCCTGTTCCCGGTCATCACAGCTTTTGGCAGTGAATAACAGGTAGAGGAGAATCAGGGCTGATATGTGAAAAAAATTTTTCATCATTTCTGGTCATTGATCCGGAATCTGAGCACCATGATCTTCTCATTCCGGTAAGTGGTACCAAGGATCTCAAGGTTTTTCAGGCTGCCCGATGGAAGGGTCATCCTGCCGATGAACTCCTGCTTGTTGTAAAGTATCATTCCCTTTGCCTCCCGGTCATTCACGACCTGGCATATCATTGCTTCGTCATCGATCATGGCTTCAAGGCTTTTTCTTCGTTTTTCCCAGTCATCTACTTTCATCATCGAAAAATAATGGATCATCATGGCATAGTCGTTGGCATGAAGATAAACAGTTTCATTCAATTCCAGTTTTTTCAGGATGCGGGTGATGGTATCAGTGTGGTAATATTGGGCGGCCACCACCATTTTAACTTTACTCTGATCCGTTTTTAACCTGAAACAACCATCAGGTCCGCTCAGGTAATTTACCGGCGATTCACCTTCATGCAAAAGCCTGATTTCAATCCTGTTGCCGGCAATGGCTTCCCTGGTATCGGCATCATGGAAACAAAAGTTGTACTCCCGTGTATTGAATAACCTGAACAAACCATAAAAAATGCAAACGATGACCAGGGTCAGGAGCGGGATGAGGATGAAAAACCGGTTCGAACGGGTGTATTTGTGCCCCGGATGTGTTTCATCACTGATACGTTCCTTGTTTTTAAAGACAAAGTCATCCCAGTTCGCATAACCGGCATAACGGCTCAGGAGGTTCAACATATCAATCCGAGGGACCGATGACTGACCGGATTTCATGTGGGTATAAAACCACTTTTCGCTGATGTGAGCATTCACCCTGATCCGCAGATCTTCCTGAAAATCGGTGATCTCCTGTCCTTTCCAGTCAGCAATGGAAGGATTAATGCCGGAATAGGATTGCTGCATCACCTCAACGATCTTCTTTTTCAGCATTTCGAAATTGCTATGATCTGTTCCGCGCAAAATTGCAGGATTTTTGAGGTTTTTGATTGCAAAATACCTGTAAACTTTTTACAACTGATTTACAATACATTTTCAAACAAGCCGGCCTGCCATAAATTACTTTCGCCAGGAAAAAATATTTCCGGAACTATTTGCCGAAATCAAAATTAATTAAAAAATCGTCAAAAAAACTTCGACCAATGAAAAGGAAAATCCTGCTTTATGAAAGAATCACCCGACACATCACCATGAAAAGGTCAGATTCCATTTCATGGGAATAAATAATTTATCTTTGGTAATAAAAACACAAAAACAGAAGGAGGTACATTATGTTAGAACACGTTCACAACCATATCACGAAGGAATTGGAGCAGAATACCAAAACCGACATCATCTTCATCCTTTCGGCCATCATCCTCAACCTGATCACGCTGGCGATCAATTCGGGACTTGTTGAAAAGTCGCGGACCGAAAGTTCAACCCTGATCGTGATGTTCGTTTTTGTCACCCTGATCGTGCTGGTAAACATCGTGGTTATCTTCGGGCTAATAAAAGGAAGGCAAACCCGGATGAAACTGATAAACGGGCTCCTTACCATGTACAGGGACCAGAATGTATCGAAATACTATGATGAATCGTTGTTGGGCAATTACAATGTCAGGTACAATCTTTTCATCATGGTGGTGGTATGCACGGGGGTTATCGCGACGATTGTGCCATTTATCCTTAGATGATCGCGGCCATGAAAACTTCACTGAATATCATCCACTGGACACCCCGCTTCCTATGTATTCTGGCTATCCTTTTTGTAAGTATGTTCGCCCTCGATTCGTTCGATTCAAAATTTACGGTCTGGCAACAGCTTCAGGCTTTTTTCATTCACCTCATCCCGTCCTATATCCTCATCATCATCCTTATAATCGCCTGGAAACGGGAGTTTTGGGGTGGACTTATCCTGATGGTTATCGCACTGGGATTTACCCCTTCCATCTTCATCCATAATTACCATAATAATCATTCAATCTGGATCAGCCTTTCCATCATATTGATGATCAACTTTCCTTTTATATTAACCGGGGCACTTTTTATGACCAGTCACTTTTTGAAAAAGAAAAACTTAAAGGAGACCGGTCAGCTTTAAAAATTCGGTAACTGATTACTATTGTACCGGGAACGATACAGGTCTCATTGGCGGCTGCCTATCAAAACAAATTTATTATTGAAAATCAATATGATACCCAATGGAGACGGCGATCGGAAGTGGTGAATTGGTCATTTTTATCTCAGGGTCATTTTTCATTCTATTGATCTGGTCATAGAACTCCGGTGAACGGAATGGAACGTTCAGGTCAATATTTAGTCCGTTTCTCTTCTTTTTACCAAACCTGATTTCCGATCCGGCCCCTACGGTAATCCCAAAGAAAATTTTATCATATCCGGATTTCCCGCTTACCTTAGTCACCCCGTTAACACCATACATGGCCTTCAGGTATGGTCTTGCGATATGTTTTCCGTCGGCAGGAATAAGTCGCCCAAGACAGCCGACATTCCAGCCTAAGTCAACCAGATCCCATCCACCGGCCACAAAGATTCCCATGTAAGGTATCGGGTTAAACGTGGCTTTGGCTCCAATAAGACCGCCATAATCAAGTCCGACTCCGATTCCGCCGTCACCCCATCGCCGTTCAACTTTTGAAACCTTTTTTGTCTGCACAAGCGTATCGCTTTTCTTCGGAGTAGCCGGCGTCTGAGCCATCAGAAAATTACCGGTCAGGAAAATCAAGCACAAGAAGATTATCGCTTTATTCATAAAACCATATATTAATTCTCAAAAGTAAACACTCCCTTAGAAACATGCAACCTTAATCAGCTATAAATTGCAGAATTGTTTTATGTTTTTTTCCTGATCATGTATTACCTTTTCTACTTTTTCCGATTAAGCAATAAATACTAGTATGACTTATTGTTTCCTTGAATATTTCTTTTCAATATTATTCAAACGCTCAGGGGTCTGTGACCCCTCAATGTAGTGCTCTTAGTTATCTTAGTGGTAAAAAAGGAAACCACTGAGGCACTAAGGGCACTAAGAAGCACTTAGGGAAAATTAAAGCTGATGACACAAAAATATATCAATGAGCTTGCATATAAAATTGTCGGTTGCGCAATCGATGTGCATAAAAACCTCGGTCCAGGTTTATTGGAATCAGTTTATCAATCATGTCTTATTGACGAACTGAGGATGGCTGGACTGGATGTAAAATCTCAGATTTATATTCCAATAATCTATAAAGGGAAAAATTTAGGTGGAACCCTGAAGCTCGAATTATTAGTTGAAAACGTGATCATTGTTGAACTAAAAGCAGTCGATATTATGATTCCCCTCTACAAAGCACAACTTTTATCATACTTGAAATTGACAGGAAATCCTAAAGGGTTATTGATAAACTTTCATTGCGAAAACATTGTTGAGTCCATGGTTCCTCTGGTAACGGACATGTTTGCAAAACTGCCAAATTCTTAGTGTTCCTGAGTGCTCTTAGTGCTCTTAGTAGTGAATAAAACCACTGAGGCACTAAGGACACTTAGAAACACTTAGAGGAAATAAAAAATAAAATACGAGGTGAAAAAATTGAAATACAATCTGTATCTTAGTGTATCTTAGTGCTCTGAGTGTTCTTAGTGGTAATAAAACCACTGAGGTACTTAGGCAGTGAGCAAATATAAAATGAACACTAAAATTATTTATTAGGTGATATTTTATAATTCCATTCACCATGGAAGTTTGCCTTTTTCAATTTTATTTCACTAATCATTTCATCTGATATTTTTTTTCCTGGTTCATATT
>Ga0172368_10000919_pt1 | contig 41331 bp, 20 predicted proteins | sample Lak11m_FD_114540 | JGI IMG/M metagenome (GOLD analysis project Ga0172368, IMG submission 114540) | Freshwater microbial communities from Kabuno Bay, South-Kivu, Congo - kab_022012_11m | ecosystem: Environmental > Aquatic > Freshwater > Lake | place: Democratic Republic of the Congo: South-Kivu... | reverse complement strand
TATATCAAAGAACTCGATAGCATGGAGCCGACTACTCATGCCCAAAAAATCGCCAAGCTCGCGCGTGAAGGAAAAATTGAACCGGAAGTTTTGAAGCAGGTTCGCGAAACTTTGCGCGATCCGAACAAAATGGAGAAGAAAGAATATCAGCATTTCATGAAGGCCTTGGGTCAGGGGAAATTCCCCAATAAGGCTAAGTACGCTTTACGTTTTATCCAGGCTTTAAATGGCAGCGAAAAGGAACGCGAATATGCCATCGATCTAGTAAAAGATTTGAGCGAAGAAAGCACCAGCGCTTTGACCGAACGCCGTGAAAAAGATGCTCTAAAAAAACTCAGCGATCTACGAGAAGAAGATTTGGAAACAATAGCGATTTCAGAAACATCCACGGCCGCAAAAGCTATTACGGAATCTGCCGATATCAAAAGTATGGTGGAAAAAGCTTCTCGCACCAAACCGGAAAATTGGAAAGTGGAAGCTGCTCCGGAAAAACTCATTGAAGAGCTTGATAAACTGGAAATAGAACAGGCTGAACTCTCAGAAAAGTCCAATCAGGTTGATCGTCAATTCCGCGCCGCAAAAGCCGCCAAAAAGCCCGATCAAGATCTAATAGAACGTCTGAAGCAGGAGCTGATTCATCTCGAAAATGAATTTGATAAATTACACAGAAAATTAAAAAAACCTCGCCTTGAATATCAAAATTACCTCTCCAGAAATTTGGCCAGATATCGCGCGCTGGAATGGTTTTTCAAAAAAGCCGGAGTGGACGTCAGAACAGCCGAAAGACTTCGCATGTGGTTCTTTGATTTGGCCAGCGGCAAGGCAAAAGCCGGAGAAAAAGCATCGCTGAAATTAATGGGTTTGGAAATTGATCCGAACACCGGAGTTACCAATAAAAAAGAGAGTTATATTGAAATTGTGGGATTGAGATTTGACACGGACGATCGTAACGGAATCGAAGCGGACGCGGCCGGTGAGCTTGTCATCGAGTATAAAGATCAAAATGGTGAACTTAAAATCGAAGGTTATAAGAACTTCATTCAATTACTCACTGCCTTTGAAGGTTATGAAGAAATAGATTCATTGGAAGATTTGAATTCTCGTGCGACCGAAGAATTTGGTTATGCCGACTTACAAATAGGCCAGGAATTTGACACTGATATTTTGGTTGGTTTCGATAAAAACGGCAAGCCGATCAACGAAAGACATAGTTTCAAAATTGAAAATATTGATCAGAAAAATAAGAAAATTATTCTCGATCAATCCGTTACTAAAATTCCACGTCAATGGATAGAATTTTCCGTCGATAATTCTTTGTATTTTGATCGCAAACAACGTGAATTCAGCTTCGGCGAATTTGCCAAATTCATAAAGCAGCACAATTATCAAAGAGTTGTGGATATTAATGAAACCGCTGAGCTTAGCGAAAAAGCCAAAGCACATGAAGCCGCAAAAAGTGCCGAATTCATGAGCGGTTCTTCAGAGCTTTCAAGACAACGCTACGAAAAACTCACAGCTGATGGGCATCCAAAAATAGATTTTCCAAAATCTGGCGAATCAAAAGAGGTTATTTTTATTGATGGTAATGACTTACAGCGTTGGGGCAAGCTGAAAAGAGAAAAAGATCATAATGGCATGGATTTTTATGTACTGGAAGAAATTCCTCATCATTTCAAAAATGGTGATGCCACAGTTACCAATTTAATTGAAGCCGGTATACCAAAAGATGTAGCTTTCACCAAAAGAGCTTCAAGTGATTGGGAAGAAGGAGGAGAAGATTCCAGAAGAATTTTGCAACCTTTGGAGCTTGTTCGCATGGTGAAAAATGGAACAATTATGAATGCGCCGGCCACCAGACCTAAAGCAAATGGCAAATGGGAAATTGTCAAAGGTCCGGAAAAAGCCGCTGCCATGGAATTGGCTGAAAAAATAGCCTTTGAAGAGGAAGAAGAGGAAGCCGAAGAAGAAGCAAAAAAGCACGCCGCAGGTGGAGAACATCACGCCGAAGCTCACGAAGCCAACTCAGAGCACGTCGAGCACGGTCATGAAGAACATGGTCACGCAGAACATGGCCATGAAGAGCACGCCGAACACGGAAAACAATATTACGAAGAAGCTTTGCCAATCGATCAAGTAAGAAAGTCCGGTGGCATGAACTACACAGAAAAAAATTACCTTAAAGCCCTCTGGACCAATACACGTTTCCTCAGTATGAATGACTGTTGGAAAATGGGTAAATCCATGTGGGAATATTATGATCGTCGTTGGGAACGTAGACAAAAAGATAAATTCGCCAGAGTAGGTGAGGAATTACCATATTTTTCTCCTGAAATGCGTCGTATCGTTGAAGCCACCGAGCACGAAGAAGTGCATCAATATCAGGAAGCCTTCGAGCATAAAGGTATTTACGAAATTCAGTATCGTCTTGAACACACCAGTAATAAAGATGAGTTGAAAGCCACACTTGTCACATTATCCGATAAAGGACAATTGCGTTGGGATAGTCTTCCTCTTTGGCAAAACCTTAATAAATTCGTTGCGGCTGAAAAAGCCATTCCTATACCATCTAATGGAGATCCTCACACCACAGTCAGTTCCACAGACTTGCGAACCGGTTTTGATTACTTGAAGCCCGCTATCGACTCTATCTGGGGTGAAGGTACTTATGATGGATTCTATTCAAAAAATAAAAGTGCCTATTCCAGCAATGCCAAAGGTTTCTACGAAGAAGGTAAGCAGCTCGAAGGTGTGGATGGAGGACATGCTCGCAGACTTGGAATTCTTTTACAGCAACATAAACAGGGTATCTATGTGAATCCACATGAATACGAAGGATTGATCCTACATTCCATTGAAGCCGGTAAATCCAGTATGCAGGCCAAGATTTATTACATGATTGAAGGTGTGGCCGCGGCCAATCATAGTGGACGTACCATCATGTCTTTCGATCGTATCGCGCATATCAATTCGGAAATGTTAGCTCAATTTCCGATTTTGGAATATATCACCGCTCGCGTCCCCCGTGGTCCTACCGGTAAAGAATCATATCGTTTTACTTTGGATGATTACAAAAATTGGGTACATATGTTCGATAGTGGAGATCCTTCCAATCCTAATAATTTTAAACCAAGTAAAAAAGTCGACGAATTCATGTGGGATTACGTTATCCCGAGTGATGAAACCGAAAATCGTATCAATAAAGCCATTCGTAATGGTGAAAAACTCGATCATGATGACATGTTTGCCTATCTTCCTCCGGCAAATTTTCAGGTAGTAAACGATGCTTGTAAAGCCACCACCGGTTCTAAAAAATTCTTGACCATTGAAGGTTATGCCAATGTGTTTCCGGGATTTAGCCAATACATGCGCACGGTTGCCAGTACCGGACGCAAAGTGAAGCTCAGAGAAGCAATCAAATCTTATGTGCGTTTTGAAGGAATCATGACCAAACGTTTTCAGAAAACAGATGATGCCAAAGATACCTATCAGCGTATGAGTAGATCCACACTTACCGGCCGTACTATTGTTACGGATACACCTCCTCAGGCTTTCATCGATCAGATCAATCCGGCAATCCAGGCTATTGCCGCCGCTTACAATGATCCCGAACTAAACGCCATTGTAGCTGATATTTATCATCCTGAAGTTGAGGACATTTACAGCGATGAAGGTAAGAAACAACAGCAACGCATGAATCTGGCCTTTGATAGGTTCAACAAAGTCTTTGATAAAGTGGTAAAAGTAGATAATGGAGCAAAAATGGAAAGAATCATTCTTGGTGCCAATTTCGAAGGTATGCCGGGAATTAGTGATGAAGAAAAATACAAACGCAAAGCCCAATTCACAGATAAGAGCAAATTGGACTAGAGAGATTGACAAGATCCTGCAAGATGTTAAAATGAGACTCCGCGTTTAAAACATCTTATGAGCAAAGGTAGAGCAAAGACTAATGAATTTAATGATTTTGTGGACCAACAAAATGCAATCGCGGCATACAGACATGCCATGAGAGGTCTTGGTCTTGATGGAAATCTTTCCAGTGAAGATGAAGTTCTACGGGAGCAGATGGCAGCCCTGGTTGGAGAAGAAATATGCCAAATGGCTCAGAAAGCGCTTGATGGTCAATACAAGGAAGGAGAAGCACCTTTAGATTTTCGTGCGCTCATAGGAAGTAAAATTGTAGACTTATTAGACAAATTCGTTGCGGATGAAGTTAAAGGTCCCATTTCCATGCTTGACGTTATCACTTTGGGGCTTACCGATTATGCGGACATCAAAAAATTTCTAAAAAGACACGGATCGGATTTGGACAACCCAAGAGATCTTCAATACGTCAGTGAAGTTTTGCGGGAGGCCATAGCATTTTTTGATCAAGTGATAGCCGATGAACCGAAGCATAAAATAAATCCTACCCTTAAAAATATCGGAAATACACATGGCATAAGTCATGTTTTTCAAACGGCCGCCGGTAAACACGATAGAAAACTGATCCCTCAGGCCTGCGGTCTTTTGAGAGTAGCCGCTGCCATAGACTTTTTAAATCGAGATCCGTTGTTGTCACTTTTACCTCAAGCCGAAGCGGCTATTAAAGAAATTCATCGGAAATATTTTACTTCGGCAAAAGGAAAACCTCGTTTTGATTCACATAAACCGGGAGAAATACCTATTGAATTGGTTAGATGCCAGCTTAGAAGTAAGGAGAGAAACAGAATGATAGCCAAACTTTTACATAAACCTCAAAATAACACCAAAGAAGTTGTGGACCATGTGGGTATGCGCGTCATCACCAAATCCGCTTTTGATGCTTTGAGATTTTTATATTATGCCTTTTTCAAGCCTGATACTGCCATTTTCCCGGGTATGACAATTCGTACAGACGAAACCAAACAACTACTTTTTAGTGAATCAAAATTAATGGAAGCTTTACAAAATTCTAGAAAAGCTAGAAAACTTGTAAAAGAACTGGCAACACCGACAGATGATAATGATGACTTGATTCATGATGAAGATGAAAAATTGGAAGGTGCTAATAGATTTTCTGCAAAACAATATAAAGCTCTTCAGATTACTTTCGACTTACCGCTTACAGATGAACACGGCAATAGAAGAAGTTTCCCTATCGAAGTACAAATAGTTGATCAAGCCTCAAACGACACCAACGAAACAGCAGCCCCTCATTATGAGTATAAAGAAAGACAAACAAAAGCTGTAAAAGGTCGATTATTGGGCAACAACCTGGATACCAGATACAGATCACATCAAAAGCAAGGCCATTAAATCAATTCCAAGAATTTATCCACAGTCATTACTTCCTGTTTTTTAGTGGCATAATCTCTGACGGCGATATTCTTGTCCGCGACTTCCTTTTCACCGACGACAATCATATAAGGAACCTTCATCAGCTCGGAATTACGAATTTTCTTGCCAAGAGTTTCGTTCGAATCATCAACTTCAAAACGTAAACCTTTTGCCATAAATTTCTCGGCTACTTCTTTTGCGTAATCCAAAAACTTGTCGGACACCGGCAAAATCTTTGCCTGCACCGGTGCGAGCCATGCAGGAAAAGCTCCGGCATAGTGCTCAATGAGAATCGCCATAAAGCGCTCCATTGAGCCAAGAATAGCTCTATGGATTACCACCGGCGTATGTGCTTTTCCATCAGCCCCTTCATATTCCAATTCAAAACGTAGCGGCATTTGGAAATCCACCTGAATTGTCGCGCATTGCCATTCACGACCCAAAGAATCTTTAATTCTGAAATCTATTTTTGGTCCATAAAAAGCGCCATCTCCCGCATTGATTCCAAATTTCATACCGGCCTTATTCAAAGCGTTTTCCAAAGAATCTTCAGCATTTTTCCATTGTTCAGCCGTACCCATAGATTTTTCCGGACGAGTGGAAAGCACCACGTCATAAGTGAAATCAAAAATTTCCGTATATAAATATTTTACGAAATCAATACAGCGGATTACTTCATCCTGAATTTGTTCTTCAGTAATGAAAATATGAGCATCATCCATGCAGAATTTTCTCACGCGTGTCATTCCGCCCAAAGCTCCACGCAATTCGTTTCTATGAAGCATGGCAAAATCCGCAATACGAAGCGGTAATTCACGATAGCTTCTATTCGTCATTTTATAAATCAACATGTGTGACGGACAGTTCATCGGCTTCAGTGAAGCCTCTTTTTCATCCATCATCACTTGGAACATGTTTTCTTTGTAATGTTCCCAGTGACCGCTCTTTTCCCACAAACTCTTATCGTAAACCAAAGGAGTTACCACTTCCTGATAACCGCGTTTGCGATATTCACGGCGCAAGAAAGCCTGCAATTCATTGAAAACAATAGTGCCTTTTGGCAGAAAGAAAACAGACCCCGGAGAAATTTCATGAAACTGAAAAAGTTCCAGCTGCACGCCTAATTTTCTATGATCACGTCTTTTAGCTTCCTCAAGCCAATTTAAGTGGGCGTCCAGCTCCTCCTGAGTAGCGAAAGCCACACCGTAAATTCTTTGCAGCATAGGATTTTTTTCATCTCCTCTCCAGTATGCTCCGGCGATTTTCATCAATTTGAAAGCCCCGAGTTGGCCGGTATGATCCACATGTCCACCACGGCAAAGATCCACGAACATCGCTTTACCATCCGGTCCCGGCATCACATTTTCATAAAAAGTAATTTCCTTTCCTTCACCCACAAATTCCTTAGCCAATTCCAACTTATATTTTTGTCCTGTTTGTTTGAAAAATTCCAAAGTCTGATCAGCAGGCTCTTTTTTTAAAACAAATTTTTGATTTTGTTTCACAATCTGCTTCATTTTCTTCTCAAGAATAGGCAAATCTTCCGGAATCAAGGTTCTCGGCAAATCAAAATCATAATAAAAACCATTCTCTATGGTAGGTCCTATGCCTAATTTTGCTTCAGGAAACATTTGTAAAACGGCTTGTGCGAGCACATGAGCGCAAGAATGCCTCATGGCATCAATATCTATTGGTTGCTTCTCTTTTGACATGCTAGAATCTTGTTAGAAATTGCTCACGAAACATATAATTTTATCGAGAAATTTGCAAATGAAACTTACGAAACTTCAGCTTGAAAACTTCAGGAATTATGCGAAATTCAGCTACGATTTTCCCTCAGATAAGGAGTTAATTGTTGTTGTCGGGCCAAATGGCACAGGTAAAACCAACTTTCTGGAAGCCATTTATCTGCTTTCCTTGGGCAAATCTTTCCGTTCTCTGGTACATGATGATTTGGTAAATTGGGAAAATGAATATTTGCGCTGCACCGCAAAAGCTTCCATCGATGATGAAGATTGTAGTTTGGAAGTTTTTTATTCCATGTTGCCGACTCGTCGCAAAAATTTTAAAAAAAACGGTGTAAATCTGAAAAATAGCGAATATTTGGGTAATTTACTTACGGTACTATTCCATCCGGAAGATTTGAATATGCTTTATTTAAATCCGTCTTTGCGCCGTCGTTATATGGATATTGTACTGTCCCAGACAGACAGAAATTACCTTCTTTCTCTTTCCAAATATAAAAAAACTCTCAAACAAAGAAATGCCCTTCTGGCACAAATTCGCGAGGCCCATTTTAATAATCTGAATGAAGCTGCTTTGCTTGAAGATCTCGCCGCCTGGAATGAAGAAATAGTAAAATACGGCACGCCGATCATAGAGAAAAGATTGGAATTTACAGCTTTCCTAAATAAAAATATCGAAGAAATATATTCTTCAATTTCCGGTGAAAAAGAGCGTATTTCCATCGAATATGTCAGCAAAATTTCAAATCCTTCAGCCCTTCCTGGCATTTATTTTGAAATTCTGTCCGCTCGTCAGCGTCATGATATTTTCAAGGCCGAGACCTCCATTGGCCCTCATCGTGAAGATTTGGCATTTTACTTGAATGGAAAAAACATTTGCGCTTCGGCTTCACGTGGAGAATTCCGCACCCTACTTTTGGCTCTAAAACTAGCCGAAATTGATTTCATTAAAGAAAAAACGGGCAAAAACCCCATTTTACTCTTAGACGATGTATTCTCAGAGCTTGATCGCAAAAGACAGCTCCATTTACTTAAATCCATAAAGGGCTGCCAGACAATAATTACCACTACCGACCTCTCCGAAGACCTGTCTGAGCTCAATTGCGAAATACAGAATTTCGGTGGCTGAAAATTGCGGCTTCGCTACTTGGCTTCACGTTTTTTGACTTCTAATTTACGCACTTTGATCATTTTTACAGATCAAAAATCACCGCTGAGAGCGGGCCAGAAGGCAAGCACCAATTTTGTCAACCGTAGCCAACGGGAATTGCGAAATTAAAGTTAGGACTCAAAACAAAGATAATTAACCAGTTTTATTCTAAAAAAGTTCGCATAAAAATCTGTGCGCGCGCACAGATTTTGGTCGACTTTTCAGCTCTAATAAGGCATTTTACTCTTTAAAATCGAGATTTTGATGCTGCTTATACGAACAATATATTCAGGTCAAAAGTGCTTTTAATAAGACATAAAACTCAATTTTTCAATTCACGTCTGCTGTTACTTATAAAAGATCTCAGGATCAAGCGTCGGCATTTGATAAGTCGGTCTAATTATGCTATAATATACAAAAGGGCGATCGGAAGCTCAAAAACAAAAACAAATGTCACAAGTAGTACAAATAATCGGGTCAATTATCCTTGCGACTGTCCCAGCGCTAATCTGGGGCAATATCTTCTATCATAAAAATGCTGAAAAACGCAGTTTTACCGTTTTGACTTTTATTATGGGGGCCATGGCTGTTTTTCCGATTCTGATCTATAAATTCAGCTGGCAATTTTTCCCTTGGATGAATGCTTTCAAGTTCGCCAATAATTATCAAGACGATGTCATAGGTTTTTCGCATGCGATTGTACTTCCTTTAAGCATTATTATCACTTTCATGCTTGTGGGAATCATCGAAGAAACCATGAAATTTACATCCGTAAAAATTGTCGATGACGATGAGATTAAAAATATCGATGATTCAATCGAATTTTTCATTTTGGCCGCCTTGGGCTTTGCCTTCACGGAAAATATCCTTTATTTTTACAACATCTGGATGACCGAGGGCCCATCGCATCTTTTCTTGCCATTCCTTTTCAGATCTTGTTTTTCAACCTTTGCGCACATCCTTTTTTCGGGAATATTTGGTTATTATTACGGAATTGCCCACTTCGCTTCACCTATCCTTCAAGAGGAATTACGTGCAAAAAATAGTTTCTGGTCCAGAATTCCTCGTAAACTTCTGTCTTTCAAGCGAGAAGTCCTTTTTCATCAGGAAAAGATTTTAGAAGGATTGATTATCGCCGTAGGTTTACATGCCATGTTTAACATTTTCTTGGAAATGGGCTTAACTTTCATGATAGTTCCTTTCTTGGTGGGTGGATACGTCACCCTTACCTATCTTCTTGATCTCAAAGAAAACCATAAGAATTATGGCAAATTACTCAATTACGTCCGCAATCATCCTCACAAATCAGGAGTTTACTTCAAACGCAGCCCTGTGGCTCAAACCGCAGATTAAACCAAAACCCATTTAAAGCTCTTGTAATAGCTTTTTTTTCGTGCTAGACTCCCAGCTACTATGTCTCACGATAAAATCATTGTTCAGGGTGCGAAATTGCACAATCTGAAGAATATAAGCGTCGAAATTCCAAAAAATAAATTTACCGTAGTTACCGGTTTGTCCGGTTCTGGTAAATCTACTTTGGCTTTTGACACGATTTATGCCGAAGGTCAGCGTCGTTATGTGGAAAGCCTTTCCACTTACGCGCGTAATTTCCTTCAGTTAATGGAAAAACCCGACGTGGAAAACATCGAAGGTCTTTCTCCGGCTATTTCTATTGATCAGAAATCTGCCCCTAGAAATCCACGTTCTACCGTAGGAACGGTTACTGAAATATATGATTATCTTCGTCTGCTTTTCTCTAAAGTGGGTACGCCTCATTGTCCTGAGTGTGGCCGTCCGATCGAACGCCAGACCGCTCAGCAAATTCTTGAAAATGTTTGCGACATGAAAGAGGGGACTCGTATCCTTGTTTTGGCACCGATGATAAGAGATCGTAAAGGACAGCACACAAAAATCATTGATAAGATTAAAAAAGAGGGTTTCGTGCGTGTGCGAGTGGATGGTGAAGTACTTTCAGTTTTGGAAATTCCCGAGCTTGATGAGAATAAAAAGCACAATATCGAGATCGTCGTAGATCGTTTGGTTATCAAAGATCTCGAGAAAAAATCTCAAAAATTGTCTACGGGCGAAGAAATTGATATTCCTAATCCAAATCGTACTCGTTTGGCTGATTCTATTGAAACGGCTCTTAAATTTGGGGAAGGATTGGTGATGATAAGCGATCATGATACCGGCAAAGACAAGATTTATTCCGAACATTTTGCCTGTCCTACTTGCCATGTCAGTATTCCTGAAATTGCTCCAAGAAATTTCTCTTTTAATAGCCCTCATGGTGCTTGTGCCGAATGTCATGGACTTGGCACAAAATTGGAAATAGATCCTGATTTGGTAATTCCAAATCCTAATCTTACTTTAGCTGAAGGCGCTATTATGCCTTGGTCTACCACTACGTCTCATTTGGCTTGGTACAATCGTATTTTGGAAAGCGTGGCCAAAGCTCACAAGTTTTCAATGAATACTCCTGTTAAAAAGCTTTCTCCGGAAGCAATGAATATCGTTTTAAATGGTGATAAAGAAAGAAAATACACGGTAGAAATTGGTAACTCAGAACCTGATGCTGATGAAGCGCCCACCAGTCATTTTACCGGCAAATACGAAACCAGTTTTGAAGGTGTGATTCCGAATCTTGAACGTCGTTTCCTTGAGACGGATTCAGATTATGTCCGCAAAAAAATCGAAGGATTTATGCGTATTTTGGAATGTCCTTCTTGTCACGGTAAACGCTTAAAAGCTGAAATTTTAGCTATTAAAATCGCCGATAAATCAATCATCGACGTCACAGAATTATCCGTGAAAAAAGCTTTGGGATATTTTGAGAAATTGGAACTTAGCCCAATGAAAAAGGAAATTGCGCGTCAAATTCTTCAAGAAGTTTGCAATCGTCTCAGATTCTTGGAAAACGTAGGGCTTTCTTATCTTACTTTGGATCGTACGGCAAATACTCTTTCAGGAGGTGAGGCTCAACGTATTCGTCTTGCCACCCAGATCGGCTCTCGTCTTTCAGGCGTAATTTATGTCTTGGATGAGCCAAGTATCGGTTTGCATCAAAATGATAATGATAAATTGATTAAAACTCTCGTTTCTTTGCGCGATCTCGGCAATACCGTAATTGTAGTCGAACATGATGTGGATACCATGTTGGCCGCGGATTATATTCTCGATATCGGCCCTGGTGCCGGTAAAAACGGAGGTAATGTGGTCGCCGCCGGTACGCCGCAAGAAATAATGAAAAATCCAAAATCCATTACCGGTAAATACTTATCAGGAGAGGAGGAAGTTGTCGTACCGAAAAAACGTCGTAAAGGAAATGGCAAAAAACTCACTTTAATAGGCTGTACGGAGCATAATTTAAAAGACGTAACAGTGGAATTTCCGCTAGGTGTCTTCATTGGTGTCACCGGAGTTTCCGGATCAGGTAAATCCACTATGGTAAACGACATTCTTGTTAAACGCGTATCTAAAGAAGTCTACGGTTCGAAAACGTCTCCAGGCGCTCATAAAGAGCTCAAGGGAGTGGAACACATAGATAAAATCATCAATATCGATCAGTCTCCGATTGGACGTACTCCACGTTCAAATCCGGCTACTTATACCGGCGTATTTACTGATATACGTGAGATGTTTGCTCAGACTCCTGAAGCCAAGCTTCGCGGATATAAATCCGGTCGTTTCAGTTTCAACGTAAAAGGTGGTCGATGTGAGGCTTGTGCTGGTGATGGTATCAAAAAGATTGAAATGCACTTCCTACCTGATATTTATGTTCCTTGTGAATCTTGTAAGGGTAAAAGATACAATAATGAGGCTCTCGAAATCCGTTATCGCAATAAAAATATTCATGAAGTATTGGAAATGACTGTAGAAGAAGCTTTGGAATTTTTTACGTCCATTCCTTCAATTAAAACTAAGCTCCAGACTCTTCACGAAGTAGGTCTTGGTTATATTCACCTCGGTCAATCGGCTACCACTCTTTCAGGAGGTGAGGCTCAGCGTATCAAATTGGCTACCGAGCTTTCCAAGCGTTCTACTGGAAAAACCCTCTACGTCCTTGATGAGCCGACCACGGGTCTTCACTTTGAAGATGTAAAGCGTTTGCTTAGCGTATTACAGCAATTGGTCGATAAAGGTAATACTGTGCTCGTTATCGAACACAACCTCGACGTAATCAAATCTGTTGACCATATAATCGATATGGGCCCGGAAGGAGGGGATAAAGGTGGTACTATGATAGCCTCCGGTACACCCGAAGAAGTAATTAAAGTGAAAGAGTCTTATACGGGGCTCTGGTTGAAAAAGATTTTAAAGTAAACATTCGGCATCTTGAGTATTTCCACAATAGGTCAGTTTAGATAACTATTTTTAATAGTGTTATATTTAATAAAATATAATTAAGTTTAACAAACTTTAATTAAATATAGTAAATTATAGAATAGTTATCTCGTATAGCTATGATTTTAGTTAAAATTTAATTAAATATAATTAACTTGCCAAAACTATTGCAAAGTTTTGTAAGATGTGGTAAGTTTGGCGCACGAAAAAAAGTTCATTGAAAACAAGAAGAATATTGAAAAATGCTCCGAAAACTGGTACAATTTAATAAAGTTTAATTAAATTGAATAAACTCAATGATTGAGAAGTTTCTAACCACAGAGCAGGTTGCCGATATTCTTCAGGTCCATCCCTTTACCATCTTGAAATTTCTCAAGTCAGGTAAGCTCCGCGGTGTAAAGTTGGGTAGAGTGTATCGCATCAAAGAAAGTGATGTGCAGGAATTCCTCGAATCACGCATGACAAGAGGCTCAAAAACACCACCACCCACGGAACTACACGAGACAAAATCTGAAGAGCAAATTTCAAACGATCAAAATCTTTATATTTTGAAGAAAAATGATGATGAGGGCGGACTGCCTCACTACATCATCTAATAAATTTAAATAATGATTATTCACTGCCTCTCCTGTGGAAAATCAATCTCGAGTCACGGTCACTGCTGCCCATATTGCACGTCTGAATTGAGCGATCTGACCTACGAATTCAATGGGATTGAAGAGAAGGCCAACCTCAAGGAACGAATGAGGAATATGGTCTTCAGCTTAGTACACAAATAAAAAAGCGCCCTAGAAAAGCCCTTGTACTAAACCTGAGAGGCTTGCGGTCCCTTAGAGCCGCATAGAACCTAAAATTGTTTATAAACCTATTTTAAAAAACTCCAATTGCCCTTAGTTCGTGCCCACGAACTACCTAGAAAAGCCCTAAAAACTCCCCGGTCTTGCCAGGGAGTTTTTATTATCTATTAAATTATTGAAAACATTCTCTATCCTTAATCTTACCCGATAGGTTCAAAACGTCGTTTAGAGGAGTGAAACTGTTATTGATGATCTCCAATGTCCCATCATCCGCTCCACCTGTCTTACGGCCATCCAATGCATTTAAAAATTGTTCCATACTTCCATCTGCCTGAGATTTATATCTTGCGTCAAAATCGGCCTTGATCTGATTAATACCTTGCTCCATTTGGTATTTTTCCTGACCGCTCAAAGATGTGGAAAGATACTCGCTTTGAGTTAAGCCGGTGCCATTATTTAGATGAGTATCAATATAGTTTTGGGCTTCTTCCAAAGCTCCAGTAGGCGTGAGATTATTCACATTTAATTGCCCAAACGATTTCACGTATTCAAAAACGGTTTCATCGGTAGTAAATAATTCAACAAGTTTTATGGTTTTTAATTCATTCAATAGGGAAGGACCTTTTCCTGTTGTTGTGGCACCGATAGTTTTACCGGCATCTTTCAATCCGGCTCCATCCTCTTTAAAAAATTTCACAAATTCATTCCATTTATTGCCGACAGGTTCCCATGCGCTTTGCTCGCAGCTCACATATTTGTCCTTTCGGCTGGTATATTTCGATTCCAGCTTGCTGAATAAAAGATCGAAATCATTTTGTGACATAAAATCGGCCTTCACATATTTTTTCGACATATCGTTGTATAGCTGTGTTCGACTTATTTTGGTTGCATCCTTAAATAAAGATACTTGAACAGGTACCGGCAGGCCGATCACCAAGCCATTATCTACCACATGTCTTACATAATAAATTTCCACCATTAATTTCTGATACGACTTTTTAAGCTGAGCAATGGATTGATTATTACATGTCAAAAACGCATCTCTGATCATTGAACGAATCTTATCTTCCTGTTTTATCAGGGTATAAACATCATTACTTTGACACTGATTTCTCATCAAAACATCTTTCCATGGCTCAATAATCCCCTCATAAAAACTGTCATTATAAATCATGCTGCTCAAAAACGCGCTGAAGTCGATATTTCCTTTTTGAATACAACGCAGCACACTTAGATTTCCCTGGCTGTCCTGAGTCGTGGTATCCGCATAGGTAACCAGTCCATTCAAGATTATAGACAGTAAAATTCCAATTATAATTCCGTATTTTTTCATTTAGTTAATATCAGGTTTTTTTAAAATTTCTTCCAAAGATTTGCTCTTAATATCTTTAAAAGTATCCTCAAAATTCTTCAATAAAGCATTCATTTGGTTCACTTCTTGAAGCACATTGCTTGAATAAACCACTGAATTTGAAATATTACTTGCCGTATCCATACTCTTTAAATCCTTATTCGCATCTGCCGCAGCAGCGGCTTTGATAGCTCTCACCTGAGCGGCTCTTTCTGACTGGGTTTGATTCTGACCTCCAATTTGATCCTGCAGTTTATTATTGAAATCATCAGTAAGATCCTTTCTATCCGGACTATCAAAACTTAAAGAGTTCAGCAATTTAGGTTCATAAGTTTTTACATACTTATTCCATTCTTCAAAAATATTTCTACCAAAAATCAACTTATCGTTTGAAGGTGTAGGTACGGGATTCCAAATCGTAATAAACTGAAAATTAATATACGGAACAGAAATTGCCTGTTTGCACTTTGCCGATTCCATTAAATTTCCAGTCGCCTTATTTGGAGTCAAAGAATGATTTAATGTTTGCGATAAGTATTCATTGATCTTTTGTGCCTCACAAAGAATACAACTCTGACCCTGCATATAACTCGATAATACTTTTGGAATTAATTTTATATCAAAACATACACTGGCTTTGGCATTCACAAGATCTCCGCTGTAATTCACCGATGCGCCACCGCCGGCAATGTAATTATTTTGAGCTCCTCCCAAACTGCTGAATCCTGAGGCTCCAATTCCGGCAAAAAGACTAGGTTCATTTACACCGGCACACCATTGTTTGGTCCAATCACTGGCCGGTGCAGGTGAGACAGTTTTATTATCACCGGAAGCCGCAGGAGGAGGATTTTGACCTCCAGCATTATTGCCTCCGCCTCCGCCTCCAGCTCCGGCACCGCCGCCTCCGTCGCCACCTCCATTATTTTGCTTATCACCACTCGCTGTTTCATTATTGTAATTATTTAACGCGCTGCTTAAGCCACTTGTATCCGTGTCACATACATCTTTTTTCAAAACTTCAGGCTGAGCTTTCTGATTTGTATTGTCGGCAGCGTTTGCGGCGCCAGTACCGCCAGTATTACCGGTACCACCGGTGCCTCCAGAACCGGTAAGAGGTAGAAACGCCGTACTAAATTCATTAGGAACATAGCCAACTTGTTGAGTCTTTTTTTCTATCGTAGGATCCAAAGGAGAAGTAAAAGCGTCTTGATAAACCCCGCCCACAGTCACCGGAGATTTTTTCAAAAATAAAACATCCTCAATTAATGAAAGATCATTCACCAAATCAAAACCTGAATCGCTCAAGTCACCATTTGCGAACATTTCCGTAGGTTGAATTTGAGTATCTACTTCATTTTGTATTTGATAGAGCTCTGCCAAATCTCCAAAATTATTTTGAATTTTAGCTATGGCTTTTGCCGCATCTGCTTGAGAAAGTTGCGGATGTTTGGAATTATTGAATAGAATTGTTAAATCCCCATTTACTGCCGCGCGAGCTTGTTCTACGGTAAGCCCGAAATTTTTAGCCACCTCTTTCAAAGCGTCTTTACCGGCGTTCCTTGTAACTTTTACATACATCAAATTATATAAATTATTTCCCTGCTTCGAAGGATCTGTAGGCGCGAAAATCGTACGCCAATCAAATAAATCGTTATCGGAAGCCGCCACGATACTATTCCACCAGCTTACACCGTCATCACCATAAGCCACTTGAGCATTTTTTTCATATATCAAGCCGGCGGATATGCCCACTCCAATGATTAACCCTATAATGACCGGAAATAATTTTTTCATTTTATTGACATTGAGTTGTGCTGACATCTATAAATCGCGTCGGAAATTCCGCGACTCTCAAACGAATATCTTTTAAAATTTGTTTGTACTTGGTTAATTGTTTGAGAATTTCTTGGTATTTTCTATGCATCGGATAAGCCAAACGGAATTCATTATATGCAGCTACCGTAGCCTCAAGAACCGCCTTGGCATCTTGAGATTCTTTATCTATTCGCATCGCTTTACTGCTTTGATTGCGCAAAACTTCCAGGGCATTGGTTCCTTGATCTACAGAGCTCAAATCAAGACTGCTCTTTAAGAAATTCAATTTTTTTAAATAATCGGAATAAATATTTAGTGAACCTATTCCCACGCAATAACTGCTGAAATTAGTATCTCCACATTTTTGAATTATGGCATTTACATCATCACCGTCAGCTAAATTATCCGGAGGTAAAAAGAGCTTCTTTTTATCGGCATTTTGATAGAAATCGTCTGATTGAACCACCGTTACCATTTTAGAAATTCTTGCATTAAAATATTCATTCATCTCCCGGTTGTAACCTTCAAATGCATCGTAAAAATTACCGGCTGATCGAAAATTTATTTTATTCCCATTGGCTGCGTAAATAGTGTACCCTCCATATATCAAAACTACAGTCGCAATGACCGTAAAAAAAGTTATCAAAATTTGTTTCAGTAATTTTATCATCCTGAGGTTATACATTTTGAAATGAATCCTGGCAGCACCGATTTAAAGGTCATAAAGTAGCCATACATTTGAACAATAGCGGTATTTAGATCTCGGAGTTTACTATTTATCGCCTGATATTTTTCCAGCATAATTGAAGCAGATTTTACGGCTGCGGTCTTTTTTATATGATCAATCAAAACTTTTTTTGCCTGAGTGAAATATTCATCTTTTACATTTGCACATAAGGCGTAAGCATCTTGCGCGGCTATAATATTTTCATCCGAATTATTAATTGATACCTGAGAAAAAAGTTGATTCAAATTTTCTTTAAAACCTTGATATCTCGCAATTGCCAAGTTTGTTAATGAGCTATTGTTACTTTTATTTTGAAAAGTAGTATCCAAAAATTCCATGAATTGTTTCAATTCCAAATCAAACAACGGAGCCAAAGCTGTCCTGCATTGTGTCATTCCGGATGCATCAAACATTTTTTGCAACTGAACTCTGAGTTGATCATCTTCCGGAGACGCAAAAGCGGTTATTGATTGAGTCAATAATGAACATAGAATGCCGATAATTAATAAATATTTTTTCATTTTATTTATTTATTGATTGTATTTGCACTTCATTACCCTTTGTAAATATATACGTTTTATCATTTGGTTTGTTTGCATAATACTGTGAATAGTAAGTACCAACAACAGAGAAGAAAGTATCACCTGGAATCAAATCTGCTTTATGTAGGAATGTCGAAACACAAGGACAAGTATTACATTCAGCCGGCACGATATAGAGGCCAGGCACACTCTTGTTTTTGCAAGATGTTGGTAGTTTATCATCGCTACTATCCAATGGATTTCCACAATCTTGCACTTCCTTGCCGTCAGTCTTTCCTCCGCCGTCAGTATCCGGATTATGTGGATCGGTATGATAAATATTCACCTCATCATAATTCGATAATCCATCATTGTCATCGTCGACGGCATCATCGGATTTATCCAGAGGATTTGTATGTTGGGCAATTTCTTTACCATCGGTAACGCCTCCACCATCGCTATCGGGATCCAGTGGATTAAGATTATTTGAGCATTCAAAAGCATTGGTTAAACCATCTTTATCAGGATCTGCGTTTGGATCAGTGATATGGTATTTAGCTTCACAATAATCCGATAAACCGTTGTTATTTGTATCGGTCTCAAAACAATTATAAGTATCAAGTACACGCTGCACCATTGTTAATAGTTCGGAGAAAGTCATGAGTTTGCCCGGCTCTTTGGCTTCAGCCGGAGTGACAATAAAATTATTTTGTAATGGTTTTGTCCCTTTCAAATAAGGAGTCAAATCTTGAGCTGCTTTCATATAATCTCCATACCAAGGATCGCCTTCTTTCAAGGCGCTTGCGTCAATAATATTTCTGTATTGCAAAGCCTTCAAAATAATTTTTACCGCTTCAGCACGACTGATATTTGCCTCTGGTTTGAATGGGAATAGCCCTTGAGCATTTGCTTCACCCTTATATCCATCCACAAATCCAAGTAATGTAGCTTCTTTGATATCCGGATAGTAATCACCGAGTTGATCGTTATCGGCATATCCGGTACCGGCCTTGAAAGGCTGGTAAGCTTCCGGTCTAGGTATTATACAAAGCATTTTTAATAGAACTCTTACGAAATCTTTTCTCTTTACCAGATCTTGCTGAGTAAATTTAAATCCAGGATCAAAAATCAAACTCGTAATATCAGGCTTACTTACAAGTGGCGAAGAGTTATTTAATACACCCGCTGAAGGAATATGCGGAGTCATATATGGCACGTCATTTGGTCCCACCACGATCGCGGGTTGAGCCAATGAAACATACACTTCACCAACCGCTTTACCTTCAAAATTGATCTGAATTATCAGAGGTTCTTTGGTATGATCATTTGGCTTTTGAGTCAGCGTAATTCGTTTATCAATCACTACAATATTTCCCGTACTGTCAATTGAAGCCATGATTTTATTTTCTGTGGTGTTTCTCAAAACAACGCCTCCTGGATTATTAGGATCATTGCCGGGCAAATTTTCAAAAATGAAATTATCATTATTATCCAGATCATCCACATTTGTACCAATCAAAAATTGAATATTGCCAGAGTTGAAGCCATAATTTTGATATGTATTTACATCGGAATTTGCATTGGAAATTAAATACACCGTGCCCAAAACTACATTATTTTTATCAACAACGCTTACGCTGGTCGGCGTCTTTGGCGGGATGGCATCGTTTGTGACAGTCTTATAACCTGGCTCCAGTTTGCCAATATCGCCAGTCTTTGGATTGATTTCAGCTATGACTTTGCCATCTGCATTTTCCACTAAAATCATATCTTCCAAATTGAAATCGGAAACATTAAACGATCCATCATCACCGGTTGTCACATCTTTTACTTTATCAATTCTCGGCACGAGTTTTAATTGGCCGTTTATTACTCTCTCAATATAACGATTACGCATCAGCCAGAATGGGAATTGCGGAGTCTTTGGCAATGTAGTACCAGTAGCAATACCCGTAGTCGCAAATGATTGATCCAAGCTTACATTTGGAGCGACAACGTGCACTGTAATTTGCACACTGGCATCCTTGCCCGAAGCATCAACCACATGTAATAAGAATTTATGGTCACCAATATCTCCTTCATTATTAAACGGACCAATATTGAATTTTGGATTCGTCTTATCATCAAAAGTAATTCCATCACCATCTTCATCGGTCATCACGCTCAAATCGCTCCATAAAGTTTTTGGCAATTCCGTAGTTTTCAATTTTTCTTTCGTAATTGGATCGGTTTTATCCGTCGAGTAAGGCAAAGTCTCCAAATAATATTGGGTTACTTCACCATCAGGATCGAAAGACCCGCTGGCATCAATTTCCAAATTCTTAAATATCGACAAAGTATAATCCGTAGCATTTATTACCGGCATTGGAGATTCGGTATCCGCGCATGACTGAGGTGCCGCCACGGTCACGTCAGAATCCAAAGACTTTTGTCCCAATGAATTTATTGCAAACACACTGACATAATAATTTCCATTTGTTACTTTCTCAGAAATTCTCGGAGCATTCGCGTCACTTAATTCTGAAACATTAATTTCAAAAGTATAAGCTGGATTTTTGAAATCATCATAAATGGATTTTCTCAAAATCACTTCATAAGACTGCGCACCTTCCTGAGGCAACCAGGAAATATCGATTTTGCCTGCGCCAATATAAGGAACCTGCACTCCCTGCACCGCATCGCCACCTGCATTTAAATAATCACCAACCGCATTTTTCGTGAATCCAACAATCACGTCACCCTTTGGCAGTTGTGGGCTATTTTTGTAATTGGTTTTCAAATAAACATCACCACCAGTTGAATAAACAATGTCATAATCCTTATCATGATCCACGTCACTGAAAATAATATTTGTTTTACCCTTTAATTCATCAGTGTAATTCAAAACGCTTTCATTCGCGCCATTTGCCGCCACGAAGAAACCAATAGGTGGAGGAGTTGGCTCATTACTTCCACTTACGGCATTTGAAGGCGAAAAATCTATGGCGGAAGCAATCAGATCTTTTTTATTTATCAAGTCCGCACTAGTTGCCGCTTCGGTAATGGCATTTTCTATATCCTTTCCAAGGAAGCTGAAAGACAAAGTTTTTCCTGAGACATGATCACTGACATTGCTGGTTCCGGCATCATTGATTGAAGGATTTGCCGCTATTAAATCAACGTGAGAATTTCCATCTGCAAGTATTTTTGTGAATTCATTATAATCATCAATCTTACTCAAAACATCGCTCGAAGTATCGAGAGAATCAACTGAAGCAATCATTTGATTTCTGATTTCGGCCAATTTTTTCAAGTTTGGATTATCAGGCAAATCTTCAAATTTTATATCATTTTTAACCTCGGCAATACTTCTATTTAGTAGAGGGTCATTCCCATCTATAAAATGTTCCGTAGCCAATAAATGATATACCTCAGGAGCATTATTCTCTTTTTTGATATCATCCACATACTTCTGCATTTCAGAAACATCGAAATTAAAGCTCAGTGGCAGAGCGCTGCTCTTGTTTTGTGTGCTCTGGGTGTTTTCGTTGGCTTTGTTTGTGGGGTTTTGGGTTGTTTGGGTTGCGTTGTTTGTCTTGTCTTGGGCGTCTTTGGCGGCTTTGTTGGTGGCGTCTTGTATCGCCTTATTTATGATTTGGGCGTATGGGAAAGCTGTAATCCTATTTATTGTTTCTACAAATCCGGTGATCGTATCATTCCAGCTTTGTGCCCCCTTATCAGCAACGACATAAATGGCATTTGTATTTACATCAAAATTTATTTTTCCGGTGATTCTGATTTGGTCCACATAACTGTATTGAATAGGAGGGAATTGCATTCCAAGATTTTTAATCAATGGAAGAATTGCATCCACGCTTGGCTGAGTCAAAGTCTCAATTTCCGTATCCAATGACGTCTCCGGAATTGGAATAAAGCCATTTTTTAGTAAGCATAAAATTTTGAAAATAAATTTCAAATTAGCCATTAATTTTGCCACAATTGGAGGTATACCGGGTATCTTTGGCGGTCTCGGTAAATCCGGTAACTGTGGCAATGGTACCTGAGGCAAATCCGGCAATTTTGGCAATGAGAATTTCGATAGATCCGGCAAATTTAAATTAAAATCCAGGCCAGACAAATCTATGCCCACATCCGGTAACACCTCAGGCAAGGTGATATCCGGTAAATTTGGTAAAATTATTGGTTCTGGTCTGAAAATTACATCCGGCCAAACAATCTTCATGCCGGTTTTGATTTGAGAGAAATCCACCACTACATCTGGCCATTTTGGCAAAGGAACAATAGGAATATCTGGTATGGCTACAAAAAGTTGCATTAAAAGTCCAAGCTTGCTGAAACGATCACTCTTACATTTATCGCAGGATTGCTGATACTCGGTAATGACATCCAAAATCACTTTCCACTGTTTAAATGTTTTAATGGTATCCTGAATTGTTTTGATCCATGATTCGATAATTTTTTGCTGTCTCTTAATATAGCCACCGGTATAATTCATGATCGCATCAAGATAACAAATTATCTGAGTGGCATAGCGTGATTGAATATTTTTAAACTGCAAAATATCCTTTGGCAAATTCGAAATTTTATCCAAAATATCCATTATTCTTTTTACGGAAGCGGTAAGATTTTGAATATTAACTACGATCTTGTCACAGATAGTTTTTCTATTTTCATTGGCACTGCAATTCCATGCATTGTACTTTTGCAATTCATTATCCATGTGCTTCAGCCACGCATCCGCCTGGATCTTGTATTTGGCTATTTCTTTTGGAGAAATTGCCGGAACTTTAATTACAATTTCCTTTCCTTCCAATTTAATGAAAGGGAAATTACTTATACTTGCGGCAAAATCATGGAAGCTGGCGAAATTAAATTCTTGAGCTGCCAGCTTGCTTTCCTGAGCGACCTTGGAGAAATCCGGCAGGATGAAATAGAAAGTAGGGAAGCGCAACAACTTACTGTAAATTTCATCTACTTCTCCATCCAGCCAATTTGTAATTACGCTTGGGAATCCTGGAATTTTTATATTAACTTTTGCATTTGCTGAAAGAGGGCTTGCTGGACTACCAAAACTTCCACCCATATTTACAGCTTTATTTCCACCGGTTCCTTCACCATCGGTAATGATGGCGGACTGGCCTGTGGCAGGATCTACCAATGCATTTTTAGCTGCGGCAATACCTTTATTTACCGTAGTCTTTATCGCGCTGCAGGCTCCGGGAATTCCTCCTGGCATAGCAAAAGCAAAACACACACCTCCGGCTGAAGTAGGACCCGCGCAAATTGCAGTACCTAAGCCCATTGTCAAAGTAGGTGATAGATACACTCTGAATACCGAACTCGGAATTGTTGAGAAACCAAAAGGCGCAAAATATGGAGGTGAGCTCAAAATATTTATTGCCGGATTTCCTGGAGCTCCGGGAAATAAAGAATTCGGCGTCAAGAAAGCAATATTGTATGGAATAGGTAAACATCCCGCTCCCGAACATCTCATACTACCCAAAATATTGCCGACGGAATTGGCCACCGCGTCGCCGGAGTTTTGAGAAGTGGTTAAAATTTTATTCCAGTTGTCCGCGCAACCGTTATAGTCTTTATCTTCAGTTTGAGTTCCGCCAAGTTTACTTAAAGCCGCTTTCGCCTCTGGCGATAAATCGTTTGCGCCATTCTTCAAAATATCCGTCGGTGAAGGTAAACCGAGTTTTTTGAAAGTATTATCAAGAGCATTTTTTGAATCATCAGCCGGAGTTACATCGAATTTTTCATATGACTTAGGACCGGTAGAATACAAATAAGTAACCACGCCATCAGGATTTATTTCCGGCCTTATCATCAAATCCAAATAAGGATCACTATTATTACTTGGATATTTCACGAAATTATTACCGATATCAAAATGTACTTTTGGTGTTAATTCCACCTTCATGTCATAAAGTATCGTTCTGCTTCCATGTGCCGGCACACTGACATTTTTTATAATTCCGGAACGCAAACTCGTGCCTGTATCAAGCCATTCCAGTTTGTCCGGACAGCCGGCATCCAGACACTTCAAACTCTCTTTCATCAAAGTCATTGAAGTAGGCGTGGCATCTGAAAGCATTAAGTTGTTGATATTTGAATCGCTGTCATTTTGCAGAGTAATCAAATATTCAATCACATCACCGTTCGCGACCGATCCACCATTTACATCCTTGGCTTTTTTGACCGAGTTCACAAATTTTCCATCATCCTTCAGATGAATGAAATTATATGTTTTATCGAAAGTTTGAGGAGGTACATCTTTTGTCGCGATATTATCATTATTTGAGATCAAGTTTTGTAAATCACTTGCGTCCTGAGCATACTGCGCACTACTGAAACCGGGATCCTTTTCCTGAGCGCTTGGAGTAGGAGCCTGCAAAGAAGTTAAACTGAACTGAATAAATTTATACCAGTTTGATTTACTGGATTCTGTGCCATCGGAAGTTGCCTTATCAACTCCATTATCCGGAACTTCCATGCCCGAATAATTTATAAACAAATTATCCGCCTCATTGGTACTGCTATCCAAATTGAAACCAAAATTTTTGCTATATCCATAATTTGTATCAAGACCCAAACAAGATTTTCCATCAGACTTATTATAGAAAATATTAATGCTTCCGGAAGAATCGCTGGTCACCAAATCTTCACAGCCATCATTATTCATATCGGCAGCTTTCATTTCATAAACTTTTCTATCCTGCAGCGCCAAATTCAATGTTTTTCTATCAAATGAACCATGATTATTTTTAATCAAACTTATGCACTGCTCACCGGCGTTACATGGCTGCTTTGTGCCAACCACCAAATCATCATAACCATCATTATCCACATCGATTTTTGTGGCACTTTCCGCGCCACCATAAATATTCAAAATATAACCTTTATCTCTGAATCTTTCATTGCTAACTTCATTTTCAAGCAGTCTTACAAGTCCACTTTCATAAACCAGCAATAAGTCATCATAGCCATCGCCGTTGGCATCGAATTGTATCATTTGCTGAATTGGTTCCTGACCGCTGAAAATAGGCTTACCGATGTCTTTGGTATAACCGGTATCTTTACTCACCAAATCACCGTCCACTTTTAATTTAATTGTCGGATCACCATAAATTATGCCAGAGTCTGAGGCATAAGGCACAAAAGAAGCGCCTACAGAATTTCCTGCTGAAAATAAAAGCATATGCTTATTCGATCCTTCAAACCCTAACCCAAAATCCTTATTTGCTGCATCCAAACTGCTAAAACCAAATCCTGGAGATTGATTACTTTCAATATCTTCTTCGTTATTTATTAAGTAAACACCCTCCGGTTCAGATGTAGAACTGCCGGTGTAAGATGAAGTGAATTGATATTTATTTTTCGTGCTAACCGGCTCCACATAAATTCCCGGAGTAAAATTGGCCAATGGTTCGTTTGCATTCAAAACCTTAACCGCCTTACCGAAATTTTGTCTAAAAGAAATTAACGCGATGTCCGCGCCACCTTTCGAAAGAATAAATGAAAAATTATTTGTTTCTATTGAATCATCCTTTGTAGGAGCACGCAATTTATAGACTTCATCGCTAATACTTATTCTTCCATATTTATCCACTTTAACTTTCGTATCGCTACCGGTTTTCACATACACTCCATCATCAGCTTGGCTGAATAACTCTTTATTTGAATCATCAAGAATTTTTACGAAAATGCCGTCCTTATCAGGTATTTGCGTGTTTGCATCAACCAAAAGCACTGGAGAATCCGTCTTCGGAATTACAAATACATTGGCCAAATCATCTCCCGCGACATCATCAGAAATAGAGACTTTTTCATAAGGAAAAGAATTTGTAGCAGGCACGACTTTTCCATAAGCTGTACTGCTCAGGAAATCTATTTTTCCATATCCATCCACGGCAAACATTCGTTTTTTTTCATTTTGAGTCGCTGTAACCGTACTAATAGCCTCCACCTGTCCTTTAGAATACAGTAACGAATTGGCTAAATTATTTTGTTCGCCAATTCTGCCGAAAGCTCCACCAAGCAGAGAAACGTAAAGCGACCTTGGGGAGAAATTCTTGACGATATCACTTGTGACATGTTTATTTATCTTCAACGAAATCGTGCCATTTAGCACCTTGCCTTCTTGATCACAAATGCCTTTTTTATTATTTATATCATCGACTTTCGCGCAGATATTTGCATTACCGGAAATATTTTTTCCTGACACGGTAACGCTGGTAATTCCACCCTTTGTGACGGCTTTTGTCGGAGTAAAATCTATGAAATCCGCAGTCGCATTCGTTGCCCCAAAATCTATTACCGTTCCATTATCTCCATCCAGCAAATTATCATTTTCATCCAACAATCTTGCGGTCAAAGTAACCTGCTTATTTGAATTAGTATCAATAGTTTGATCTGAACCACTCAATTCAATCTTTGCCGCCTGTTTGGCGGAGATTTTGAATTTAAACGAGTCACTGGCAAAGCCCGGCAAATCAATCAAAATTTCTTCCTGGCCTGACACTTTCGCTGCCTGGAAAGTTACGTTGGCAGGGTTGAGCTCTCCATTAAACATATTGGTCGGCGGAGTAGCGGTGAAATTGCCAAGATTAGGTTTTAGAACAGTAAATTGAATTGGACCGTTATAATCTTTTACGGTTTGACCATTATTGAGCAATTTAACTCCCAGTCTTGAAATTGACACTCCATCGGCCGGTAATTCATTTATTGCTTTAAAATTTTCGTCAAACAGTTGCAAAGCCAAATCGACTTTATCTAAAATCTGGAACGATTTTGTCGCGCCGATATGCTGTTTGAAATCGATGGAACTAATGTCATTTTTGCTATCCAATAATTGATTTTGTAAATCCTGATCCATCACCACCGCCACCACATCGGCCGATCCGGATTTATCGCCGGCAAATAATTCCACACTGGCTTTGCCATCCACGGTATCTACTTGTGTGCCAATTATCTGATTATCAGTATCGCTATTTAGATCAAATTTTGCTTTATCATTTACGAACAATCCTACTTTCTCGAAAGAATTATTGGCCACATTGCCAAATTTATCTTTCAAAATAATATTCAAAACCATTTTCGATTGATTGTTGGCCACCAAAATGCCTGAATTAGATTGAATTTCTACGTTTGTCGGATCTCCGGCCATCAGATGAAGATCTTTTGAAACTACTTGATATTTTGTATCAACATTTCCATCGTTTTTTAAAACTTCTTCCTTGATAGAAAAATCTCCGACAATTTTACCAGCTTTCAAATACACCGTCGCGATACCATTTTTACTATTCACTATATTATCTCCTTGGAAACTCGCGAAATCGGAAGATAATGAGAATTTTACTTTGTGTGAGCCATTCACTTCGGCATTTCCTTTCGAATCAAAAATAACCGCATCGATTTTCATCAAGGAACTATCGTCAGCCACCATTGAATCTCCGCTTTCGACAATAAATTTGCTAGCTTCACTCTTTGCTGCGTCAACAAAAGGATTATCTGAAAAAACTTCGGCAAATAATCTTCTTGTACTTGCTTGAGGACCTTGAGGCAGGAATTTTTGATAATATTTTTCACCAATAAAATATTCTTCCCATTTCTGATTCGAATTTTGAATATCGGCTGGTTGAGTCTCCTGAACTTTTTGAACTTCAGGAACTTTTTGAACTTCGGAAGTTGGAGCAGTGGTCGGAGATGGCTGTGTTTTAGGAATTTCCTTGGCCGTTTTATCCTCAACTAAAGTCGACTTAAGTATTTGTAAATCTTTTGTTTGATTTATAGCTTCATTCGTGACACTACCACCGGTTCCACCGGGGCCTGAACTTAAATTATTTTGATTGGTGCTTCCATTGGTTTTACTTTGACCCTGTCCTCCATTGGTAGAAGTTGGAGCTATCACTCCGGCTTTTTGCCCAATGTTTTGAATAATATTTTGCATTCCACTAGCTTTATTCCCGCTAGTTTGAGTATTCGCGCCGCTAGCTCCTCCACCAGTGCCACCCGTGTTATCCGTACCAACACTTGTTCCTCCGGTAGTTGTCCCTCCGCCAGTATTTTGACTTCCACTTACGCCGCCAGAGCTCGTACCACTTCCACTCGTTCCACCAGCAGCATTTCCTGCCGCTCCAGTTCCCGTCCCGGCACCCCCGCCATTTCCACCGCTTGTCGTTCCACTTGCATTATCGGCTGCATTATTCGCCGCAACATTTTTAGCAATATCATCAAATCCTGCAATTTCATGGTATACATAACTATTAATTTGTACCTGATTTGCATTTGCATCCGGAACATTTGAATCTTGCTTTTCCGCACTGCCGGTATTTGCAGGAGCAATTGGCAATTTAGTTTTTTCTCCCGGTTGCCAAGATTCCGGAGTCAGACATTCATTGGTAAATTGAGGTACAGTCGTTAAAGAATTGATAAATTTTTTCATTTCTTTCAAAAAGTCTTGTATCCATACAAATTCATATTCATCACCGGACTTTCCTTTACCACCGCTTTGATCTGAAGAACCACCGTTTCCACCAGCACCTTGTCCACCGCCATTCGCAGTACCCACTACTTGAGAAAGGGGATCAAATACATTATCTTTTTCTTCAGGCACTGCTTTATTAAAATTCATATAGAAGGAATCACCTTGCCCATTAAGAACAAGATAAGTCGCTTCATAACCAAACGCAGGTTTCACTCCGGCCGGCGCAGGCAACAAAGTCCTGTCGGCGGCATAAGCATCCGCATCGCCATTTAAATAATTTTGCAGAATATATTGATGCTTTTCATCTATACTCATTCCCAACCAATTCAAAGCATCATAAACTTTTTTTGTGGCCGCCGTATCCAAATTAAAACCATCCACCGGATTATCCATTTCATTATCTTTTCCGTTTGGAGCCTTAATTACCGGTTCTAAATAATTACCGTAAATTTCATCGCTAATTTGTTTCAAAGTGTAATCGCCGGCTTTGACATTCGGACCAAAAATTCTATAGCTGCCGGGAACCGAGGCCAACTCCGTTGCTTTTGTCATCAGCGCAGCCTGAAGTTGCGCCATATTTTTTATATTTGGATCAAAAAGATTTACATATTTTACTTGCTCAATTGTTCCGGAATAAATTGGAGGATTGGTGTCACCTAAGCTATTTATTATCGCTTGAATATCAAGATTTGGCTTGTTTGGTTGATTTTTATCGGCCGGATAAGCAGGACCTTTGGAAGGCTCAGCCTGCAAAGCTACATATCTCGGATTATCAATCGGCAGACTTAAAGTGGATTGAGCTTTTAGTTGCTGAGAAATCGTGTAATCCGTAGGTTCATTATGCAAAATCACACTGGAAATATTTTTGACCTTATCAGCTTTAATTACCAGCGTGATATCTTTATCAAATTTTTTGTCAGGGAATGAAGCCGTGCCATAAGGGACGGTATAAGTTCCATCATGAGAAAGAAGTTTTCTTGCTATTTGCTGCATGTCCCAGCTTGGGATGCCATACTTTGTGCCAGCTTCATTGAAGTCATAATATTTTTTATCATACACTCCATCTCCATCACTATCTATCCATTTGTAATCTGTTAATCCGTTCCCGTCATTATCTATTCCATCAAAAAGACCATAATTATCGGAAAAATCTTTTAAAGTGATTTTTGGATTTTCATTGAGAATAACTTCGCTGGCGTCAATTTTATCGTGACCATTCCAAATGGAATTTTTTGGATCAAAAGTGCTACTCTCAGCGGTGCCATCATCTTTTTCATAATCTACTTGTTTAGCTTTAGATCCACCGACAAATGAACCAATGGAGTTCATTACTTGACCATATAGATCCTCAATCAGGTTTCCATTTGCGTTTCCTTTGGTTGACGCATCAAGTACAAACGAAAAAGGATTCGCATCCTGATCAAGGGCGACATCAACTGCAGGTAATCCGGCATAACAAGAATTGTAATAAATCTCGTCCAGATCATCATATTTTCTGTAATTATTTTTACCGTCATTTGGAAATTGATAACTATCAACATGCTTTGAATAATCATCAGCATTATTGGAATTTTCTCCTTTATTATTACGTTTTACCTTTTCCTGGAATTTTAAAATATTGCCCAAGCCGGGAATTTCCATGAGTACAGGCGCCATGCTACCCGCCGGATCAAGAACTGGCATCGAAGCCACAATTCCCAGACATCTATCGCTATTTTTAGATGTTGAATTTGCGTTACAACCCGCAGAGTCGTCATAAGCTCCACCGTTATAGCCATCGTTTTTATTATGATATAGGGTAAAAATGGCACCTTGGCTATAGCTCTTATCACTATAAGAACCGGGGTCGTTGAAATTAACATTCGGAGGGGTATCCAAAAGCACATACGCTCTTGTATTCCCCAGTGGAGGATAATCACTGGTCAATCCTTTATCGCTATCGGTATCTTTTACTGTAAAAGAAAAATAAAGCTTTCCTGCTTTATTGCCTCGATAATAATCCACGCTAAAATATCCCACCACGGAAGTTGCACCTCCCTTATCCAGATTATCTCCAGGTCTCAGTTTTATTTGATAAGGAAAATCTTTTAGTAATTCAGAACCTTTGCCTGTTTTATTGATTGAATCCAGAACGGTTTTCGCCGCCTGATATGAATCTTCAATCGCCTGATCAAAGCTATAAGAATAATTTATGTTCTTACCATTCACCTTCACAATTACATCATCTTTTTGCAAAGATTGTTCCAGTGGACTTTTATAGTTTCCAATTTTGCCAACAAGGGGATTATGGATGAAAGCTGAAACCCCATAGGTCGGATTATTGTCAATTATAGCGCCGGTATCATATGTTCCATCGCTGTTCATTTGGCCCGCATAAGCTCCACCGGTGGCCGTAAATAGCTCTGATGGTTTTCCGCCCATGGAAACTGGGGAAAGCATTCGGGTATACACGCCGGTAGTATGCAAATCAACCAATGTTCCCAGATCATCTGAACGCAGCGAACGAGTCAAAATTGAATACTTCCCACCGACAGCTTTCGGATTAAAGCTCTGATTCTTATTCGGATCAAAATAACTGGATTTTGTTGATCCTAAAAATGGAGAGCATTCTTTTGGACTATTCAAAACATTCGCATCAACCCCATTTACATACCATTTGCCATCTTGTTCATTTTTATAGTTAAAACGATAAAGTATGCTCTTAGCCGCTTGTATAATTCCATTGCCAAGATCTTCTTGCACTTGAAAATCATCATTGCCGATTTTTCCCGACAATTGTGAATAGTCGATCATAGGTAGTGGCTCCTGAATTTTTTCCGCTATTGCATTTATTTTCTTTTCGAGCGCGTCATTAACGCTTTTAAGATAATACTTTGTATACTCATCTTTAATGCCGATGAGACCGACCACGCTATCAACATTTGGACTTCCATTTGAGCTTTTATCATAACGAGCAGTGTTGTAAGCATAGTCATTTACACTACCGACGTATTTACTTAAAACTTGATAGTAAGGAATTAAGGTTTGATCAATTAGTGATTTAGAAGAAACATCCGGCATATTCGCCAATGGATTCGGATCTTTCAGAAAACTTTCCAAAGCCGCATTGCTTGTTTTCGACTTGATATCATCCGGAATATTTTTCAAAACTTCCGAATTTTGACTAGTCAACTCCTGCGCCCAAAACTTGTTGTAGCGCATGTAAGTCAAATCTTCCAAAGAAGCTATATATTTCAAATATTGCTTATAAGAATCAGTATTTTCTTGATCCTCTTCGTGAACCAAATCACCAAAAAACATTCTACGATCAAACTGCGAGAACATCGGAATTCCTTTGTAATAAAGGTGATTTTTATCGAAATATTCCGCTAATTGCTCTCTGCCGGCAAATTCATCATTAGGCGCTCTGATTACTCCATGCCATATTTCCGGCTTAGGAAAGGCAACAGACGCATTACGCTCAAAGCTATTGGTCTTTGAATTATAATTATAAGCCTTATCGGAAAAATCCGTATAAGGGAACATACTTATGTATCGATTTCCGTTTTTATTCACCACCGGCAAAGGAATATCTCCAACCAACACAACTCCTGATAATTTATTTTCGTGAGTGCCGTCGCCATTGCGATATAAATTTTCCAGGGCACTAGCCAAATCTTGTACTTTATCTTTATTCTTATTGAATAAAATGATTTTTACGTCGGTCAGATCATTATTTTGGTTTACATCTTTCGCATAGCGCAAAACACGCTCCCCCAATTGAGTATCTGATAAGTCATTATTGTATTGTGGATATTGAGCTTTTAATCCGTCGTATGAATTTTTATCTTGATCCAAATCTGTATCGACAACCACTGCGATTAAATCATAAACCGTAGAAGGAGAATTTGGTTTATCGGCCTTTGGCACTTGGCCATCATCAGCATAGGCGGTATTTATTGCTGGTAGTAGATCTTTTAAACTTGAACTGGAAACTCCGTGGCCTTCTGACGGAGTAGTTTCTGCAATTATTGAGCTATCTAATGCGCCACTTTGACTCAGCGCGGCAGCTTTCGCCACCGGTACTGAAATAATCTCTCCGCCCACCATCACAAGAAGTAGTAAGAAGCTTATTATTCGCTGTCCAAAAATTTTTTTATCGAGCAGTTTTTTCAAGGCAAACGAGGGATAATTTACCAAGATAAAATTCTACTCTTCTAATCAGTTAAATACAATTTTTCCACCCATAAAAATTGCAAAAAAAACACTCTTCCAATTGACAGAAGCAATTACCGATCTCTGCCTCAATTTTAATTCAGTTTTTTCAGTGACGGATGTCCCAAAATGGACTTCATTTGCTCAATTGCAATTTGGTTTAGTTTCAATAGTCTCTTCACTGATTTCAATCCTTGTTTTATCATCTCAGCATTTATACTTTCCAGATTGCACAGGACGACTAATTGCTCAATCGTCGCATAATCCCGCACATTTCCTTCTTTTTCAGGATTTTGCTCACGCCATTCACCAGCTGTAAAACCAAACAAAGCTTTGTTTAACAAATCACCTTCACTTGCATAAATGAATTTTTCTGGGGCATTGGACAGCTTCAACGGAATTAAATTTTTCTTAATTGAATCAGTATGAATTTTATAATTAATTTTTGCCAATTCCCTCTTCACGTCCCATTCAAGAGTTGAGCGCTTACCGTCTTCTTCTTTGAGTCTTTGAAATTCTTTGATCAAATAAAGTTTAAATTCCGGACTAATCCAAGAGGTAAATTCAAAAGCAATATCTTTATGAGCAAAGGTACCACCACCATAGCGGCCGGACTGAGAAAATAAACCAATTGCCGAAGTTTTCTCAATCCATCTTTTTGGAGACAAAACAAAAGAATTACTACCAGCCTCGTTTTTAAAGGGGTCGAATTCGACCACTTTAAAATGGGGATTATTTATTTTTTCCCAAAGACCTAGAAATTCAATAGTGCTTCTGTTTCTCATCCAATTTTTCACTACATCCTTTGGTTCAAAATGATTTTTATACCTCGCAATATCTGTAAGAGAAATATAATCATTTTTATATTTTTGTATAAATGATATTTCAATTCCATTAACTTCAATTTTGTGATCTTTTCCCATAGAAAGATAAGTTAAATATTAATTCAACTTAAATTCTAAAGGACAAACCTTAAATTTTCTTAAAATAAAACTAAATTTTTTCTAAATTATGGACACAAAAAAGCCCAACATTTCTGCCGGGCTCTTTAAATATAAAATCTATTGTTGCAAAATGGCATAACACAAATTACTTGCCGCGGTCGCACCGCCACCACTGCAAGTTGGAGCAAGAATTGTGCCGCCACTTGCAAGACCGCATTCAGCATTTGCTTGAGCACAATTTTCCACTACAGCGTATAATCCAAACTTATATGATGAACTTGGTGAAGATTTATAGAAAAATTTTCCTGGAGCGGTTCCGGCGCAGCCTTTAGGAGTAAGAGCATCACCACCAAAACCAGTAGAACCACTTCTGTTTGACGGATCGGCAGGGACTGAACCCCCAAGCTTAGTCACGTAGTTAGAAAACGTTGTTGAATCTACGCAATTTCCAGCTGGGTAATTTGGGTATGAAGTGCCTTCCAGATCTCCATTGATTAATACTTTTTGTAACTTCTGTAAGGTAGTAATTCTCGCAGTATCCCTGCCTTTTGCAGGTGCGCCGAGCAATGTTGGTAAGAAAGGTACAGCCAACACGGCAATGATTGCGATGACAATCAAAAGCTCGATCAAGGTAAAACCTTTTTTAGAATTTTTCATAGGAAAATAGTGAAATAGACTTAAAAATATTAACACAAATTTTAAAAAAATAAAAAGCCCGACATTTCTGCCAGGCTTTTTAAAATTAAAACTTAAATTCTCTTACTGTGTCAAAACTGCGTAGCAAGAATCGGCATCAGTGGTAGGAGCAGTAGTCATATCTGTAGAACTGGCAGCAATCTTGGCGCAACTAGTATTTCCTGAAGCTTGTCTTTCCATTTTTGCATAAACACCAAAAGAAAAACCGGCACCAGGAGCATTTTCATATGCATAAGAACCTGTACAGCCAGCAGCAATACCTTTAGTTACAACCTTGTTCGTATTTTGAGGATCAGCTGGTAAAGCACCACCAAAAGAGGTCAAATAATAGGCAGAATCTGCAGCTCCAAAACTGGTAGCCACACATCCAGTACTAGGATAAGCCTTTCCTTCGAGGTTAGCATTCACCAATACTTTCTGAATCTTTTGTAACGTCGCAATTCTTGCAGTATCCCTACCTTTAGCAGGTGCGCCGAGCAATGTTGGTAAGAAAGCTACAGCCAATACAGCGATGATCGCGATTACGATCAAGAGCTCGATGAGGGTGAAACCCTTTTTTGAGTTCATCTTTTTCATAGGAAAAAATTAAGGAAATTTACTAACCCCAATATTACCCGTGATCTGCAAAAAAACAAGCAAAATTTTTTCGACCATGCTATAAGCTCGAACTCAAGCTGGAAAGTTTCATGATCGGCAACATCACGGCAGCTACTACCGTACCCACAGTTAAGCCGATCACGATAAGAATAATCGGTTCAATAATTTTAGAAATTCCAGCCACAGCCGTATCCACTTCATCTTCATAAAAAATCGCTATTTTTGCCGTGATTTCATCCAACTGAGCGGTTTTTTCACCTACATCAATCATGTTCACAAGCATTGGCGGAAATAAATTAGTGTCAGATAGGTTTTCCGCCAGAGGAATACCTTGTTTGATATCTTCCACAGCCAATAAAAGTCTTTTTCTGTAAACTTCATTGCCGATAGAATTCGCCGTGATTTCCAAAGTTTTAACAATTGAAACATTACTATCCAAAAGATTACTCAATGATCTGGCAAATCTGGCTAAATAAGATTCTTTATACAAAGTTCCAAAAACAGGAATATTCAACTTTAATTTATCCAAAGAATATTTTCCTATATCAGTTTTCCTGAAAATCATAAAAAATCCAACCAAAGCGGCCACGGCAAGGAAAAGCACTATCCATTGATTCACCATGAAATCACTTATGCCCACGACGATCTGTGTCACTAAAGGCAAATCTCCTTTTGCCGCAGCGAAAAGTTCTTTCAATTTTGGAATTACGAAAACCATTAAGCCTGCTACTACGATTATCAATAAAGTGAAAATTACTACCGGATAAATCATCGCGCTCTTCACTTTTGATTTGATTGAATACGCTTTTTCGGCGTCATCAGCCAAGTTTTCAAGCACGCGACTTAATTGTCCGGATGCCTCACCGGATTCCACCATACCCACTTCCGGTTCACTAAATACCTCAGGATAGGAAACCATGGAAAGAGATAAACTGTCACCGGCCTCAATCCTTTCAGCCAAATCCTTCACCACCATTTGCAAGCGCGGACTCGAAGTCATTTGCGCCACCAGGGATTTTAGAGCCATTACCATCGGAATACCTGAATTAATCATTACCGATAAAAGATGAAAGAAAGTTGCTTTGTCTTTTACTTTTACTTTGGAATGGGCAAGAAAATAATTATTGATTTTGTTATACCAACCCATGACGGCATTTCCACTGAATTTTGCTTCCTTTAAGCCACTTTTATCCAAGACGATTCCTGAGGATTTATCTTCTTGAATATTTAATACCACATGCTCTTTTGTCGCTTCTTGACCAGCGATTTTAAACGTTTCTGTACCTGCGGTGGCGAAATCTTTTTGATCGGGCATTTTAATCTGATTTACGAGCTACACGATATACTTCATCCAAGGTAGTCATACCTTGTAAAGCTTTAATAATTCCGGCTTGTTCCAAAGTCACCATGCCATTTTTCAAAGCGGCTTCTTCAATGTCCAGAATATTAGCGCTACTACCTATTAGTCTGCGCAATTCATTATTCATTCTAAAAACTTCATAAAGACCCACACGTCCTACATAACCCACGTTGCCACATTCGGCACAGCCCACTGCCTCATAAAATTGCATTCCCTGAAGCAAAGCAGCATCAATTTCACCTTCAACTTTTAATCTTCCCATTGCTCTTTTCACCAATTCCAAAAGTTCCGGAGAAGTTTGCGCCGGTTTTTTGCATTTTTGACAAACTCTGCGCACAAGTCTTTGTGCGATAATAAGCTCAATTGTTGAATTTAAAAGATATGGCTCCACACCCATATTTACCAAACGCGTAATAGATTCAACCGCGCTATTCGTATGCAAAGTTGAAAACACCAAATGTCCCGTAAGAGAGGCCTCGATAGCGGTATTTGCCGTTTCTTTATCACGGATTTCTCCCACCATTATGATATTCGGATCTTGACGAAGAGCGGTTCTCATACCGGATGCAAAATCATAATCAATGTCATGATGCACCTGACTTTGATTGAGTCCATCAAGCTGGATTTCCACCGGATCCTCAATAGTCAAAATATTTACTTCAATCGTGTTAAGTTTTGTCAGACAAGAATACAAAGTGGTTGTTTTACCTGAACCTGTAGGACCGGTATTGATAATAATTCCGTTAGGGGATTTAAGTGCCGCTTCCAGATTTTTCAAAGAAACTCCAGTGATACCCAATTCTTGCAAATCCGGAATTTTTCTTGATTTATCCTGGATACGCATTACGATCTTTTCTCCATTTACAGTCGGCAAAGTGGAAACACGAAGATCCATGGCGCGACCATCTTTTGTAGTCACATCCGCACGTCCATCTTGAGGAAGACGTTGTTCATCAATCTTCAAATTGGACATAATTTTAATTCTGGAAACCACCGCGGGATGTAGATTTGTAGGATATTCTACGATTTTTCTTAGAACTCCGTCCACACGATAACGTATTCTTACGTAATGTTGCTCCGGCTCAATATGAATATCACTTGAACGAAGGTCCAACGCATAGCTTATCGCCACCAAAACCATTTGCGGAATATTCGCGGCAAGAATGCTGTCTTCCAGTTGTTTTTGTTTATCTTCGTTCATTTATTTTTGGAAATAAGCATTTATCTGTATCGAGAAACTGATGATTCCATTAGTTCCCGGATTTTGATCATTATTTTCAAAGTTCAATCTTATTGATGAGATATCCATTAAACGTACATTGTCCTTCAAGCTTCCGGAATTTTCTATCATATGAAGAAATTTTTTGAAGTTATCACTGGAACTTCTGATATTCATTCTCATAGGTAAAATTGAATAAGAATCACCGGGAATCGGATCCTGATAATCTATATTGGAAATTTCAAAAGGATTATTTTTTGTGGAAAGCTGAAGCTCATACGCGTCCATTTGTTTTGTCAGATTGGTATAATCATCGGTTGTAGGGAAAATTACCTGCAATTTTTGAGCGACATCTTTATTTAATTGATCGGTTTCAGTTTTTTTAGCATCTGTAGCCGCCTTTTCAGTACTTAAATTATTTCTTAAAGAAACGATTAAGCTGTTATTTTGTGCCACACCTTGAATTGCGTATTGATAATCAGTCCATTTGCTAAAAGTATAGAAGCCCATTAATGAGGCAAAAAGTACGCATAATATGGCATAAGTACGAATGTACATTTTTTGTCTTCTTTCCTCTATTTGGTAATTGAAATCCATATTATTTTTTAATTTGTTTTAGTTGTATTTGGATTATTTTTTAGATCAAAAGTTAATCTTAAATTCGCCAAATATCCTTCGTCCGTCGATCCGGATTTGCTGAATGATCTCATTTCAGCATTTTTGAAAAGATCGGATTGATTTAATTGTTCAATCAATAGAGCTATCATCGTGAAGTTTTCAGGAGTTGCGCTCTTGGTTTCACCATTGATGGAAATTTTTCCGGTAGAGCTATCAAAATCATAACTATTATATCTTATACCACCCACGGAATTGTAGAAATTTTCATTGAAATTTTTATCAACCAACATTGTTCTATGGTTGATTTCATCGATAATATCTGACCACTTAATTCTCTTCATCTTAATATTTTGCACCGAAGTCATGTCATTTACAATCAACGAATTTACCTTCTTTGTCATCTTGTATAAATCTTCATCTTTCAAAGAATTGAAATCGGTTTGAATCAAAATATTTTTCAATACGGTATTTCCCACTAATTTTAAAATTTGTTGATAACTTCTATAGTCAGCTTTTGTAGCTTCATCTTTACCGGAAGATAAAGTGGTCAATTTATCAGTAATCGCCGTACGCAACTTGTCATCATAAAGAGATTGGAGCTGTGCATCTTCCGTAAATTGAGAATCAATCAACGGAGCTGTAAAATTTTTGGAGAATTTTTCTCGTGCATCTGCAAAAGAAGTTTTCATATTCGCTCGAACTTGAGCCATGGCCGTTTTTGCATCCGCCTTTTCTTGATCGGAAGAGGTATTGCTCTTGGCCACATCGTATTGTCTTAAATATTCATCACCGTCATAACTGAATTTATCCAGAGAAGTTTTTAATTCCTGAAATCTGTTTAAATTCAGATCCGTTTGGAGAGAAATAATTTCAGCATTTGTTGAAGCCAAATCCGCCGAAACATTTGGAATATTGAATCTTGAAGTAATGAAATCAAAAGTATTCGTAAATTGAGAAGTGAAGAAAGCTAAAGATGCCAAGCTTCCTACAAATAACAGGCCAAATAAAACTTTCAAACTTACCAAAAGTACACTTTTTTGCGGTTTTACATCATGTAAAAGAGAAGTATCGAGCTCCGGAGCTTCACCCAAAATAGGAGCTTCATTAGCGCCTGTTTCTGTGGAAACAATATTCTTTAACAGATCTGATTCCACAGGCTTTGCTGCTGTTGCATCCATCGCTGGAGTATTTGCTGGGGTAGTTTGATCGGCCATATTTGTTTTTATTTTTTTATCTGATAATTATAGCAAATTTTTTGAGTTTTTACAATACCGCAAGCCACAAAAAAACACTCCGCCCATAAATGACGGGGTGTTTTATGATTTTTGACCTAATCTGTAGAATTATTTCAATTCAACAGTAGCTCCAGCTTCTTCCAATTTTTTCTTCCATTCTTCAGCTTGAGCCTTTTCTACACCTTCCTTAAGAGGTTTTGGTGCGCCGTCAACGATAGCTTTAGCTTCAACAAGTCCAAGACCTGTTAATTCACGAACTACCTTGATTACAGCGATTTTTTGACCACCACCTGAAGCAAGAATAACGTTTTTCTTTCCGCTATCTTCTTCTGCAGCAGCACCAGCAGCAGCTGGAGCAGCACCCATCATTACTGGGGCAGCAGCAGATACTCCGAATTTCTCTTCAAGGGCCTTAACCAAAGAAGCGAGTTCAAGCACTGGTAATTTCTCCACTAATTGGAGGATTTGTTCAGCATCTTTGCTGAGATTTACGTCTGACATGATTATTTAGGTTAAATAAATATTAGAATTAAACGGGCTTTTTATCCTTGATGGCACCAAGTACACGTACAAAACCACCAATAGTATTGTTGAGTACATCGTGGAAACCTTGGATTGGATACTTGACCAAGTAAACGAACTTGCCGAGAAGTTCCTGTTTTGTTGGTAATGTAGCCAAAACTTTCGTATCAGCAATGCTGAGGACTTTACCCTCAAACAACGCTCCACGCAGCTTTAGGTTTTCATTTTTCTTTCCAGCTTGGAAAATGAGTCTTGCCGCAGCAGTTTCATCTTCCATACAGAAAGCGGCTCCAACCGGGCCCTCAATAACGTCATCCGGAATCTCTGGGAATCCAGCCTCTTTTGCAGCTATCTTGATGAGAGTTTTCTTCGCGACATCGAAGCTTACTCCTTCTTTACGCATAGCTTTGCGCAACAGGCTTAGATCCTTTACAGACACTCCTTTGTAGTCAGCGAATACGACAGCTTTCGCTTTTTTCATATTCTCTACTAACTCCTTTAGGACGACCTCTTTTTGTGCTTTAGTTTGCATAGGTCTTTAAATTAAAAAAATCTCAGTTATCTCATAGACAACCGAGAAGCAAATGGCCCATGTGGGCGCAATTTCCATTGTCTCGGCGGGTCTTAAAGCTCATTTCTCTGAGCTGCCAGCTGTCTATGACGGAAGCATTCTAGCAGGGAACAGACCAATGTCAAACAAAAACTAGTTGATTTATAAATTTTAACAATTTTAGAATTAATTTAAGAAAAATTTAAAATGGTTCCGGGTTCAAGTCCCGGCATCTCCGCCAAATTGTACTTTCAGCGAAATTGAAAGATGTTGCCTCGGCGCAAAGCGCCTCGGCATGGTATTTTTCCGCTTGATTGGCTTCTTTTATGAAGTTTATGGCAAGTTCGAACCGATTATTGCTCTTTCGCCCAAAAGCGGTGATTTTTTCTTCCAAATCCTTTTTAGCGAGAATGAGCTGTTGTTTTTTAGCTGAATATTCCGCTTGCGATAAATTGCCGTCTAACTGCAAATCAAGCAAACGATCAAGTTTTGTTTCTATTTCTACAAGCTCATTTCTCGCTTTTTGGGCGAAAGAGCTTTCCGCTTGGGCGGTTTTCATTTTTTCGCGAACATATTTTTGCTCGCAAGGATTTTTCCGTTTGGTGCATCGCAAATAGTTGTGTCCTTTTTGTGTTTCGGTGGTAATGAAACAACCGCACTCTCCGCAATGGAAAAATCCTCTGAAAATATACGGCTTTAGTTTTGGCGTTTTTGGTTTACTTTTATTCATCATCACTTCTTGAACGGAATCAAAAAGTTTCTTTGTGATAATCGGTTCGTGCTTTCCGTCATACATTTCGCCGTTGTATTCAATCACTCCGTAATAGATTTTATTTTTGAGCATATACTGATAATTTGAGACGGAAAGCATTTTGCCTTTCTTGCCAACCAAGCCCGAGGAATTGATAATCTTTCGTATTTGAGCGAGGGGGTATTCGCCAGTCGCGTACATTTCAAAAGCCCGCTTGATATATTTTGCTTTTTCTTTGTCCACGGCGATACAGCGGGCATTTTTGTCGTTCAAATATCCCAATGGCGCCCAAGCGGGCCATATTCCATTTCGCAATTTCTGGCGAATACCCCTCTTTATATTTTCCGAAAGATTATCCACATAATATTTTGATTGCCCAAAAGCAATGGACAACATAAATTTTCC
>Ga0172368_10000918_pt1 | contig 41346 bp, 45 predicted proteins | sample Lak11m_FD_114540 | JGI IMG/M metagenome (GOLD analysis project Ga0172368, IMG submission 114540) | Freshwater microbial communities from Kabuno Bay, South-Kivu, Congo - kab_022012_11m | ecosystem: Environmental > Aquatic > Freshwater > Lake | place: Democratic Republic of the Congo: South-Kivu... | reverse complement strand
TCAAGTTCCCGTATAAGAGTGAGCTTGAATTCACGCGTATAGCTTTTTCTTGATGTTTTTCCCATGTTTTCCCTCTCTGAGACACACCTTAACTAGTTGTCTACTTTGAGGGGCGCACTCCAGCATCTAACAAATCCTCATACCCTTTAAGACCGTTAATTGTATATGCGTCGTTTGGCTCTAAATTCGGAACAAAATTTTCAATTCCAGATACAACAGATGCTATTTTATTTCTCAAAATATTCAAATTAGAAATTATATTGTTTAACCGTTCATTTAGAGAAGTGTTTGGCCAATAATCTTTAGTTTTTTGAACTTTATATTGAAAACGTTCTTTGCAATCAAAAAACTCAATAATTGCTACATGAGGGTAAACTTCTATAAAAGCAGGAGTTTTCTTATATTCATTTTCCCAGCCAAAACCATTCTCAGTAAGCTGGTTGAAAATTATTTCCGCCAGCTCACCCGGACGATTTCGGGAAGGGGAGTGTGTTGAAACTTTCTTTTTACCATATTCGCGAGATATAGCGTTATCCGCCTCTCTTCGACCAGTTATTCCCTGAGGTGATAGAGGTATATCAAGAGCAATCAAATCGACCTTCTGGCGACAAGATTCAACTATTTTTGAAAAATTAGGCATTGAACCTTCAACTCGATTTTTCCAAATTGGCTTTCCGCCTTTGCAGAACTCATCATAAGATCGACCAGCTCTTAACAATTCAGGTTTTGAGTTCGGAGCATATTCTAATAGGACAATCCCTGAAGGATTTTTAATTGACCATGCAGGGTCCACACCCAAAACATATTTTTCCATTTTAATCATTCCATACTATTACGAATTATGGCTTCTGTTCCTCCTTATGCTCTAACACCTCTTCCAGCGTCACCTGAACCGGCCCCTTCTCCTCCGCAATTCCTTCCTCCTTTGGCGCTCCCTCCTCTTTTGCAAGCGTAGCCACCCCAACGACCTTGTCCTTCTCACCGACATTCATTATCTTGACACCCTGCGTATTCCTTCCCTGCACACGGATCCCGCTGGCAGGAACGCGGATGATAATACCATTTGAAGTTGTGATCATTATCTCTTCATCCTCACGGACAGTCCTGATATCTACCACATTGCCATTCCTGATATTGACATCGATGGTGATAACGCCCTGTCCTCCGCGGTTGCTTGTGCGGTATTCATCAAAGATGGTGCGTTTACCGAAACCGTTCTCGGTAACAGTAAGAAGGGTTGCGCCTTCCTCGACAACTGCCATGCTCACAACCTCATCTTCGCCTACAAGCCTCACGCCTCGAACTCCATAAGCGCTGCGCCCCATGTCGCGGACATCGTTTTCCTCGAATCTGATGGCCTTTCCATGCTTTGTGCCAATTATCATTTCCTTGGTCCCATCTGTGAGTTTCACAGACACAAGTTTATCCCCATCATCAAGAGAGATGGCAATAATCCCAGTCTTTCGGACATTTGAAAAATCAGTAAGCTGCGTCTTCTTGGCAGTTCCTTTCTTCGTTACCATCAACAGGAAGTGATTCTCATCGAACTTACTGATCGGAATATATGCGTTGATCTTTTCACCCTGCTCAAGCGCCAGCAGGTTGACGATAGCAGTGCCCCGCGCCTGTCTTCCGGCCTCAGGTATTCCATATACCTTCAGCCAGTAAACCTTGCCTTTATCGGTAAAGAAAAGGAGGTAGTCGTGAGTATTTCCAATAAAGAGGTCGCTTACGAAATCCTCTTCCTTGGTCTCCATTCCCATTACACCCTTCCCGCCACGGCGCTGCTGTTTATATGCATCCACAGCGATGCGTTTGATGTAGCCGCTGTTTGTTATCGTAATGACATCATCTTCTTTCGGGATCAGATCTTCAGTCACAAGGTCTCCGCTACTCTCAATTATCTCGGTTTTTCTTTTATTAGCAAATCGGGCTTTGATGTCTGCAAGTTCTTCTTTAATAAGCGCAAGTAGTTTTATTTCACTTGCCAGGAGTTCCTGGAGCCATGCTATTGTCTTTTGGAGTTCGCCGTATTCAGCGTCGATCTTCTCTCGCTCAAGACCCGTGAGCCTCTGAAGCCGCATGTCAAGGATAGCCTTTGCCTGTTCAATGCTGAGTTTGAACTTTTCAATAAGACCATCGCGCGCTTCATCTGGTGTCTTTGAAGCTCTTATGAGCTTGATCACTTCATCGATATTATCAAGCGCAATTATCAAACCTTCGAGTATATGGGCACGCTGCTGTGCTTTTTTAAGCTCGAACTGGGATCTTCTTATTATTACATTCTTCCTGTGTGAAATATACTGGACGATTATTTCCTTGAGTGGAAGAACCATTGGCCGCCCATCGACAAGAGCGAGGTTGATAACGCCAAAAGTTGTCTCAAGCTGCGTGTGAGAATAAAGCTGGTTCAAAATGATATTCGCCTGCGCCTGTCTTGATATTTCCATAACGACGCGGATGCCATCTTTATCTGATTCATCACGCAGGTCGGTGATCCCAGCTATTTTCTTATCGCGAACTAATCCTGCTATGTCTTCGATCAATTTTGCCTTGTTCACCTGGTAGGGCAGCTCATTAACGATGATCGTTTCCTTGTTCTTTACTTCCTCGATTATTGCCCTGGCGCGCATCTTTACTGAGCCGCGGCCTGTCGAGTATGCATCCCGGATCCCCTGCCGTCCATATATGAATCCGGCTGTGGGAAAATCAGGCCCTTTGACGACAGTCATGAGTTCAGTCCATTCGACAGCGGGATTATCGATGACCATCATAATTCCGTCAATGACTTCCCCAAGATTATGGGGTGGCATGTTGGTCGCCATGCCTACGGCGATTCCTGTAGAACCATTGATAAGTAGATTTGGCAGCTTGCAAGGAAGAACTGACGGCTCTTTTAATGAATCATCGTAGTTGGGAACAAAATCTACTGTTTCTTTATCGATGTCACCGAGGATCTCATCAGATATTTTTCCGAGGCGGACTTCGGTGTATCGCATCGCAGCGGCGCTGTCCCCATCAATTGAGTTGTGAACGAACACGCCGCATGCAAGTAAGAAATTGTGATATTTATCAACTGATATATCGTATGTATCAACACGTTCTTCAAGGAATCGTATTGATATTATGCGATGGTTATAATTTCTTGCGGAATGCAAGAGATGGTCAAAATCATCAAAATATTTTAGAGCTTTTTCGATTCGAGGAATCCAATTCATATTCCTATTTGCGTCATAAACCTCTGGAGTGACCACATCATATCTCTTCAATAATTGTGCTACGTATCCTGATATCTTCTGGCGCATGACATTGTTCTTATATTCAGGATCAGCCCAATTTTCAACATGTTTTATTGATGCACGCCCTGCCAGTTCTGACATCATTAAAGGATTTTTCTGCATTCGCTGCTCATTACTTTTAATTACTCCATTCCTTTGAGCATCAATGAAAGCTTGATCCTGCCACTGTCCTGCGATTTTTTCTTGCTGCATGGCTTTTGTTTCAGGTTTTTCCCAGCATTTTCGAGCCATGTTAGAGAAATGATCTTCCGGGTATTTTGCTCTATATTCCGGATTTTCCCAATTGCGCCTTGAATTTTCACATAATTTTGCCCGTACTTTTTCGGATGACAAAGCCAGCGAAATAGCTTCAATTATCTCTGAGCGCTTTTCTTCATTCTCCCACATTTTCTTGCTTTTTTCAGAAATAATCTGTGCAACTCTTGCTTTTTCCTCAGGCGTTAGTTCACGTTTATCAATATTAGCAAGTGCAACTTTCATTTTTAAACGATAATCTTCATCCTGCCATAACGCTTTCATACGTTTTGAAATGTCGGCACAGGCTTGAGGATTCTCTACGAAATATTTCCTTATGCCGATTGCACTGCGAGGAGCATTTTCTTTGCGGAATTGTTCTTGTTTATTTCGTTCCTTGAATCTTGACCGGCGTTCTTCAATTACTTCAGGATGGTCATCATAATACTGTTTTACACCCTGTTTCTGTCTTTCGCGGAATTCATCATCCTTCCATAATTCCGAGATATACTCTGAATGCAAATGCAGGTGTTCAAGAAATTCCATTCGTTCGATATTATTCGGACTATTATCCAAACGATTAAAATTCCTGTGGTGCCTGACAAAAGCACCCCCAAATTCTCTTGCTATTCCTCGTTGGAAATTGAATTCATCAGCCATGTGATGCACAAAAACATAATCTCCAGATGCGGGTTGTAAAACTTTCAGGTAGTCATTAAGCTCTTCTTTAATAGGAGCCATTTCAAAATACCCAGGCATCAAGCTATCATCTGGAGTTAGATCCTGCGCTTCTTTATAAGTACCATCGCGCAGCATGAATCTATGGTCAGGTGTGCAGCGAACTTTATAGCCATTATCGATTGTTAATTCAATAAGCTCTGCGTTGCGCCTGGTTATGCGCGCATTCTTGCCTTCTCCAACTACGATTTGTCCTTTCTCATCAACGGAATATACATAAAATATTTCATCGGGGTTTAAATTGGCAAGTTCCTCTAATGATTTTTCAGTACCATCTAAGAGCTTGATCTTTGTATCCCCGGTAAAGCAGCCAAAGTTCCCCTGCCCATCGATCAGCGGATATCGCAGCGAGAACTCCTGCACCATCCTTACTAGAGAATCATAAACCGCAATATCACCATGTGGATGGTACTTACCAAGAACATCTCCCACGATCCTTGCTGATTTCTTATAAGGCTTATCGTGTGTCATCCCGTTCTCGTTCATCGCATACAGGATGCGCCGGTGCACTGGTTTCAGGCCGTCCCTCACATCAGGAAGGGCGCGCCCCACGATGACGCTCATGGCGTAATCGATATAGGAGCGCTTCATTTCGAGTTCAATGTTGACTGGGGTGATCTTTTCGATAAAAAGTTGCTGCTGTGGGTCTTTTGGTTCGGGATCGGTCATGGTGTATCAGCTCGGATTAGTGTAAATTTCAATTCCTTCTTCTTCAATTGTCATTATAAAATCTCTTTTCTCTTTTTTCATTGCTTCAAATTCTAAGGGTGAATATACAAGAGGTTCAAGGGGAATCAGGGTATTGTTTAGTTTTATTACATCTTCAATTCGATCTATAAATCTTTTTGAGGTTTCTTTTATCACCATAAGGTCTATATCGCTTCCTTCATGCGCTTCTCCTCTTGCGTATGAACCAAAAAGCACAATCTTCTGGGGAGTATAGTTACGGATTATGCTTTGGATGATGTCTGTGAATGCATCCTGAATATTCTTATCATTTGAAATTTGTGTGATATTTAAATACATAAGAGGTCTCGTAGCTAAAGTAATCCCGCCACAAAATTGTGAGGTACTAGTTCTCGAAAAATCGATTTAATTAACCGCAGATGAACACAAATGAATCCAAGGAGTGTACAATAGAACACGGATTGCGCGGATGCGCACGGATCCGTGAAGATCCGCAAAATCCGTGTCACCCGTGTTCTATTTAGATGAGCAAATCTGCATTCATCTGCGGTTATCTGCGGTTTTGCATTTACAATTGAAGATATTATTTTATAATTATCCATATATAACCTCCCCCGTTCTCATAATCGAAGTAATAAACGCCACAGATGCATCCTTCCATTTCTCCACCTCTTGCGGAGTATAAACGATTATATCTTTAGGAATATGAATATCTCGAACCAGCTTCATTATTCTTGTCACTCGACTATGCATCGGTTCATCCGATGGCATTATAACCAATAAATCCAGATCGCTTTCCTTTGTCGGGGTTCCATAAGCATAAGAACCAAAAAGTATTATCTTATCAGGATGAACTCCGCTAATGATGCGGTTTTTGATTTCCTGGATAAGTTCATCTATTATGGATTCCATGATATCTTTATAATTTAGTTTCTTTCAGACGTCCCGAACTGTGGGTTGCAAGCATTTTATTAAACAACGCATCGATATGATCTGGGTCATTTTCAATAACTTTTTCATAGCACTTTATCGCCTCATCATATTTATTCAAACTATGAAGCGCAAGCCCTTTACCATACCATGCATAGAAATAATCAGGTTCGATCTCAAGTGCTTTTTCACAGCATTTTATTGTTTCGTCATATTTTCCTAAATTATATGAAACAAGTCCCTTACAGTACCATGAATCAGCATGATCTGGATATAAACTGATTGCAACTTCATAACAACTCAGCGCTTCATCAAACCTGTCCAGGATATGAACCATCAACCCTTTGTTGTACCAGATAAACCATGAATAACCACCTTTTGGATCAAGTTCGATCTCTTTATCGAAGCACTTTGCAGCCTCTTCATATCGTTCAAGACTTCGAAGTGCAAATCCCTTCCAGCGCCATGTCTTTGCAAGTTTAGGATTGACCTCTAAAACCCTGTCGTAACATGCGATTGCATCATTAAATTCATTCAAATTATGATGAGCGCGTCCTTTATTGAACAGTGCGTCAACATTTTTTGGCTCAAGCTTCAACATCCTGTCAAAAAATTCTATTGCTTCTTTGTATTTTTTTAAATTACTGAGGGCAAGACCTTCTTGAAGCCATTTATCGGGATTTTTTCTTTTTGCGGAGGATTTCATAAATAAGATCACTTCATTGTAATTCTATTAAGAAGATAACTCTGATGCATTTGAGCAAAAGGTTGCGGAAAACAAATAAATTAATCTGCGTTTATCTGCGTTTATCTGCGGTTTGTTAAATGTCAATTTTTCCTTCCTCTAAATGGTAAATGGACTTCGCTGACGATGTGGTTCTTGATTTCTTGGATGAGTTCGTAAGTTATTAGTTGCATGGTTATATTCACAAATAGATATCACGAGGGTGAATTTTCAAATAAAAACTTGGCCAGGATATAGAAGATTTCTGATCTTTCAAATGTATCTTCACATTGTCAAGTATAATAAACTGTGATTCGCATTTTTCCTTTAAAGATTTTAGTTTAGCTATGAATTTCGGATCTAATCTATATTTGAAATTGCTTGGTTTAACTTGTTGATGCGGTAGATCAATTTCGTTGGAGTCATCTATTTTATCAATATAGTTATTATCTTGATCATGAATATTCATAGAAATTTTTTCAATCTTAAAATCAAATATACTGCGATTTGTAATATAGAAATTAAATTCTATATGCGGTGATAGATTTAAATTTGATGCTTTTACAATGGGACAATAACACTTACGACAAGGATCAAAGTCTATCATTTTTTCGATGTTATTTGAATTTTCCTCACTAATCATCCTTAAACGAGGAAGTAGTCGTATAAATACTAAAAATTGTTTTATATAGTGACCCAATCGGTTAAATTTGCTTTTTAGGCCAAAAAAATTTTTGATATATGTAAAAATCGTAATTAATGCTACAATACTTCCGAGTATATAATAAATAATTGGAATTTGTTCCAAAGCAATCATTTCTACACATCCAGATTCCTGACATCCTTCGCATGCTTCTCGATGAACTCACGCCTCGGCTCAACCTTATCGCCCATAAGGATTGTGAATATCTCATCTGCTTTGATGGCATCCTCAAGCGCGACTTTAAGCATAGTTCTTGTTTCAGGATTCATCGTAGTATCCCATAGCTGTTGTGGATTCATTTCACCAAGACCTTTATAGCGCTGCATTGTGATCCCATCTCTTCCGATCTCTGCAAGTTTCTTGTCGAGTTCTTCCTCATTATATACGTAGAACTCTGATTTGCCTTTCTTCACCTTAAAAAGAGGGGGCTGTGCAATGTAAATAAACCCACTTTCGATAAGCGGGCGCATGTACCTGTATAATAATGTCAGGAGCAATGTCCTGATGTGGCTTCCATCAACATCGGCATCTGTCATTATCACTATTTTATGGTATCGTGTTTTCAGGATATCGAATTCCTCGCCGTCGCCGATCCCTGCGCCGATCGCGGTGATGAGCGCACGGATCTCTTCGTTCTTTAATATCTTTGTCAGGCGCGCCTTTTCCACGTTCAATATTTTGCCGCGAAGAGGCAGGATTGCCTGGAATTTGCGGTTTCGTCCCTGCTTGGCGCTATTGTGGACGAATACACCGCTTGCGAGGGCAAAGTTATGTGTGTAGGGAACCTCAATATCGTAGACATCCATTGGTTCTTCAAGACGCTCAATGGATAAAATACGATGGTTGAAAGTTTTTCCAGTAAATAAATCCAAATAATTGCGATCAACCACAGAGGGTTCCAGCCGTTCTCTGTGTCCTCCGTGTTCTCTGTGGTTTTTCAAATTGCAATTACAAAAGTCTGCCAGCATATGAGTGAAAATCCATCGACCATTTATCGGGTCAAGTACCATCTCATAACCATTTATTGTAATCCCGGGTTCTTTGATGTTTGACAATTTACGATAAAGTGGCATTAATGACTCATTGGGTTTTACTTCATTTATTTGTTTGAAACTGCCATCCCTCATCATAAACGGATGATCTGGTGTACAGATGAGGGTTTCGCCGTTCTCCATAGTAACTTTTAAAACTTTAGCGGCGGTTTTCGTCATGCGTGGATTAATGACACGCTCTAATCCGATCTTGCCATCATTTCGAATTGTGTAACAAAAATGTTCTTTGCCGGTTGCCTGCTCTGCTATGATCTCTTTGAAACTGAGGGAGCGCCCATCGGCAAGGGCAATAAGTGTATCTCCTGAAAAACAACCACCGGCAGAATCTCCTTCCACGATATAGATTTCGCTTAATGCCGGATCTTTTTCAGAACAGTCCGCAAGTTTACCTGGAAGCGCGCTTATTTCAAGTGCGCTCTTTCGCCGCGTGAGTTCACGGGCTTTTCGAGCGGCTTCGCGGGCTTCTGCCGCTTCCAGCGCCTTCATTAAAATGCTCTTGGCTGCCGCAGGATTCTCCTCAAGGAACTCAGAAAGTCCTTCTGAGACCAGCGTTTCAACGATGCCTTTGATGTCGCTGTTTCCAAGTTTTGTTTTTGTCTGCCCCTCGAATTGAGGATTCTGGAGCTTGACATTTATGATCGCAGTGAGCCCTTCCCTCGCATCCTCGCCTGAAAGCTTATCGTCGCCTTTCAGGAAATTCTTTGACTTGGCATAATCATTTGAGACTTTGGTAAGCGCAGCCTTGAATCCCACGAGATGCGTCCCGCCTTCGTGAGTGTTAATATTATTTGCAAAAGTATAGACGTTCTCAGTATAACCGTCATTGTACTGCATTGCGATCTCAACAACCGTCGTATCTTTTTGTTTCTGGAAATAAATGGGCTTGGCATGCAGCATGTTCTTATTCTTGTTCAGGAACTCAACGAAGGATACAATGCCGCCTTCATACTGGAATATCTGCTCTTTCTGCGTGAATTCCTCTTTGAGGGTTATCTTAACCCCTTTATTCAAAAATGCAAGCTCACGAAGCCTGTTTTCCAGGGTTTCAATATCATATTCAAGCGTTTCGAAAATAGTTTTATCAGGCTTGAATGTGATCGTCGTCCCGCTTCCTGTAGATTCTCCTATTGTTGTTACAGGGGTTACAGGTTTCCCGCATTCCTATCTTTGCTTGTAGAGTTTGCCATCACGTCTTACTTCCGCCTCAAGCCATTCGGAAAGTGCGTTTACTGCTGAAACGCCTACGCCGTGAAGACCGCCGGAAACCTTGTATGCATTATTATCGAATTTTCCACCGGCATGGAGCATCGTAAGTACGATTTCAAGCGCAGATTTCTGGTATTTCGGAATGACTTCGATCGGGATGCCTCTTCCGTTATCCACGACTTTTACGCTGTGGTCGGGTCTTATGGTCACTTCGATATTCGTACAAAAACCCGCAAGCGCTTCATCTATACTATTGTCTACAACTTCATAAACAAGATGGTGGAGCCCTCGTGCATCCGTACTTCCGATATACATGCTTGGACGTTTGCGTACGGCTTCAAGTCCTTCAAGCACCTGGATCTGTCCTGCCCCATATTCTGTATTTACGTCGTTCATATCGAATACCTTTTGAATAAATATATTAATATTTTATTTGAAAAATTCTCATTTTTCAACTATTTCGGAATACAATTTATTTCCTTCAGTCTGTTACTACCTTCGGCCTTTAAATGCGTTCATGACTTATATACCTTATTGCCTCAATGCATAGCGTTTTAATTTTTATAGGAAAAGTGATAAGTAAATGAAAAAACTGTTGCAGAAGAAGTATTAGAATATAAAAGTTAAGGATTGTTTTTTGGAGATTTTTATTATCTTTTGGTTAAAAAATATAATAATACAATATTATATACCCTATAAGCAACAAAATCGTAAGCATCAGGCTTTCCCTCCACTTTTTATTCCACTGCGCCCCAAAAAAAAGCCCAATGACAAATCCCAGAACATGGGACATGTAGGCCACATTACCTCCAGCCGCATCTTTGACCGCTATGACATTGAAAATAAAATAAAGAAGCGCAAGAGGTCCGATTGGCGAGAGGAACCGGAAGGAGTAACCGGGGCGGCGCACAAGCAGCAGCGCAGCCATAACTGAAAATATTGCGGCGGAGGCGCCAAGCATGTTCGCCCCGGGATAAAACGGTATGCTCAGGATGAATGAAAGTACACCGCCTGTGAAGAAAACAAGAGCAGTATTGAAAGCGCCAACTTCATCCTCAAGACTGTTTCCGAAAACATAAAGGAAAATCATATTCCCCACAAGATGGACTGAATTAGCATGAACAAAAATCCCCGTGATAAGTGTGTAGAATCCCCCATTGAAAAGAGCATATACGCTAAAGGCAAGGTTTTCATTCGCGCCCCAGGCGTACAGAGTGATGGACACACATAAAAATATCAGGATGTTTGTGAATTTCATTGTTTTTTCACAAGCTCTATCGTATGTCTTGCTACTTCATCCGGATCAACATGAAGCCTTGCCACGCCGGTTTCCATTGCAGAGCGCGCCACAGCGCAAGCTACTGACGGTGCAACCCTCGGATCAAAAATGCTTGGAATGATAAAATCTTGCGATGGTTCAGGCACAAGCAAAGCCAGGGCATTTGCTGCTGCCAGCTTCATATCCTCATTTATATCACTGGCCCTGATATCAAGCGCGCCCCTGAATACTCCGGGAAAACCAAGTGCATTATTTATCTGGTTGGGGCAATCAGATCGCCCCGACCCCACAATGCGAGCGCCAGCTTTTTTTGCTTTTTCCGGCATGATCTCTGGTGTTGGATTCGCAAGTGGAAGAACTATCGCATCATCTGTCATGGAACGTACCATTTCTTCATTTACAAGCCCGCCGACAGATAAACCTATGAAAACATCTGCACCTTTCATCGCATCACTGAGATTTCCTGAAATACGATTTTTGTTCGTAGCCCTGGCAAGCTCTTCTTTGTATGGGTTCATCCCTTTTCGGCCCTGGTAAATTATACCAGTTGAATCGCACATTATGATATTTTTCACACCTTCGTCAATGAGAAGCTTTGCACTCGCCGTGGCTGCGGCTCCGGCGCCGCTTATAACAACTCTTATATCGTGGAATTTCTTTCCCACTACTTTCAGGGCATTTATGAGTGCAGCAAGCATGACCAGAGCAGCGCCATGCTGATCGTCGTGGAATACGGGGATATCAAGTAATTCCTTGAGGCGTGTTTCTATCTCAAAACAGCGGGGTGCAGCGATATCTTCAAGATTGATACCCCCGAAAACAGGCGCTAAGAACTTTACGGATTTGATTACTTCTTCTGTATCCTTCGTGTCAAGACATATCGGGAATGCGTCCACACCTGCAAAAACCTTAAATAGCATCGCCTTTCCTTCCATAACGGGCAGGGCAGCATGGGCGCCCAGATCTCCCAGACCAAGAACGGATGTTCCATCACTGACGACTGCCACAAAGTTACCTTTTGATGTGTAACGGTAAATGTCATCTTTTTTCTTCTGTATCTGGAGGCAAGCCTGCGCCACTCCAGGTGTATAAGCAAGGCTCAGGTCATCTTTTGTTTTTATTTTGACCTTGCTTCTTAATTCTATTTTTCCCTGATGCTGCTCATGAAATTTGAGTGAACGTTCATATATTGATCCAGTCATCTAAACACTCTCCTTTAATGCTCTTTCTACTGATTCCTTATGAAGCTTTGCAGCTTTATGTATTCCGCCCTTGTTCCCCCTCACCGCCCTGCACGGATATTGCTGGATGAGAAGACCGGCCCTGGCGGGCGCTTCATCGATCTTTGTTCCCACCAGTCTTTTTGCCATGTGCCATGTACTGCCACAGGGCGCGCCTCGAATGACCTTTACATTCGTTATCAAGCCATCATTTGTATTAATTATCACTTCGGGTCCCCCGAAATTTGATGTGAATTCATCGATGATGCTGTCCCCGATGCATTCGATATCGCAGCATATTTCATGTACCTGCACATTTATGTTGTATTTTTTTGAGAGTCTTGTTATTTCAGCCTGCCCGCCTGCCATCGCCGTGCCTCCTGGTATGATCACGGCGCTTGTTCCATTTTCACCCGCCAGGCGAATGATCTGTGGCGCCAGGTCAGGATGAAGAGTATATGCGATTATCAGGTCGTTTGAAAAAATACTTTTATCGGGTATCAATTCATTTATAAGATCAGCCGGTGTTTCTATAAAATCGGGAAGTTTCTCCGGGAGTCCAATTGATGATATCTTGAATTTGGAATTATTTTTTATATTTTCAATTAAGCGCAGGCCGTATTTTCCACGGGTTATTACGCCAACAGATATCATTGGAATAAATCAAGGAGTATCCTTGAAATCCTTTTTTTTAGTCAAATTTTTTACAAGTTCTTTTTCATCGGGAGTATAATCATTTATTTTTTCATTTTTTATGTTTTCATCAAGTAGTTCATAAAGCCTAATTGGCTGCATATTTTTTTTATTTTTTTCGTCTTTGCAACGGTGGCACTTGTTCTTCCACCATAATTCAAATAACATTTTATCAATTGAACTTGATTGTGATGGTTTTCCAATATTGATTTTTAAATAATAAAAAATTAAAGGAATCGCTAAAAAGATCATAATTGTTAGAAGAAGCGATGCCAATATTTTGACAATGTTAATCGTCTCTTCTGAATTTTTGTCTGTAAAATTTGTGAACATTGTTAGCAAATTAAAATCCATTGTTTTGAAAATTACATAAATTGTTGCAATAATTATTGTCAAAGTTGAAATTAACATAAATAAGATAATACATAATAAGTCGTTAATCTCACAAAGTTCTCTAGAATAAGATTCTATTTTGCTACACAACTCAATTTTCTCAGTTGCATCATTTTTTTTCTCATTGAATATCGTTTCTTTAGTCCATATTTAGTAAGCATTTCTGTATTGACTTATATATTGTGTGGCAATCATACCAAATAAGCCGAAAAGTATAACTAGGAAAACTAGTAAGGTCATCATAAAAGGATAAAAGAGAGTGAGAAATTCTTTTATAGAATCAAATAATGCTTATAAATAAAACTATCAAAGCAATTGCAGGTACTATACACCCTATTCCTGCATAATAAGCTAATTTCTCTGTGCCCATTTCTTTTTCCTCCTTTATGTCACCGCAAAGATATTTAACTTAAATGTTCATCCATAAAGTATCTACACGGCCTAAATTGTCGTAACGTTGATAATATGAATGACTACTATAAATAAGTTTTCATTTACACTAATAATAAATAAATCAATATATTACTAATAGGAATTATCTATTTATACTATTTTATGTATTTTATTTCAATATACTCTAATTAATTCAATATAAAATTATTGAAATTAGTTCTTACAAAGTTGTCAATAGCGGATATCTCAAGGATTACCCCAAACGGAAGGGGGTAGCACACGGCAATGCATGAGGTAACTTCTTGTCACCGGCACATCGGGATAATTACCAAATCCTGATCCAAAAACACTCCCTAAAATCCCCGTCATATATCCAGATACGTATATCTATTCATCACATTCTTATAATTACTCATAATATCTTCTGCATCAGCTTTTGATAATCCGCACTCCCTTACCGCCTGGTTCACTTCGGATTCAAATGCTTCAAGAAGATAATTGTTATTATATTTTGCATAACCAAGCACATCGCAGTTGCGGTCACCGTTCACGATCTGTTTTATATGCCATCCTCCAGCTTCATCCACAATGATATGTACCTCATTCGCTGTGCCGAATAAATTATGATAATCACCGATCGTGTCCTGGTATGCTCCGATCATCATGACTGCAAGATAATATGAACCATTATTGAGTTCATGAAGTTCAAGGATCTCTTTTACATCTTTCAGGTCCACGAATTTGTCGATCTCACCATCGGAATCGCATGTTATATCAACGATAGTTCCATATATCATGGGTTTCTCATTGTTCCTGCTCACAGGCACTATCGGGAACAATTGTTTTATTGCCCAGAAATCCGGAACCGACTGGAAAACCGAGAAATTACCGATATATTTTTTAGACAAAAGCTTATTCAGGTCATCGAAATCATCTGATTTGTTCTGCGTTTCCTTTGCAAACCCGACAGCTTTTTCACAAATCTGCCAGAAAAGCATCTCCCCCATGGATTTTTCTTCCAGGTCAAGTTCACCGAGATTGAATAGGGAAAGAAGTTCTTCACGATGCTGCAGAGCATCGTGGTAATACTCTTCATAATTTTTTATATTTATTTCTTTTGCCCCATCGTACAATTCATTTATGATATGAGGCTCATTCCCGCGTAGCTCAATGGGTTTATTTAAATCGCCGTTCTTGTTCCCTTTTATATTAATGACAAGCACTGAATGATATGCTGAGATCGCACGGCCGCTTTCGGATAATATTATCGGATGAGTTACATTTTCTTCGTCGCACACATCTTTCAATGAATAAACCACATTGTTGGCATATTCCTGTATAGTATAATTGGCGCTTGCATCGGATGAAGTCTTACTGCCGTCATAATCAAGTCCGAGACCTCCACCGATATTGAAATATTTAATGTTGATGTGTTTTATTTTTATTTTTGCGTAAACTCTTGCTGCTTCCTTTACCGCTTTCTGGATCCTTCTTATCTCAGTTATCTGGGAGCCGATATGGAAATGAAGCATCTGGAGCTGGTCTAGCATATTATACTCGGTAATTATTTTAATGCTCTCAAGAATTTCCGTGGTCGAAAGCCCAAATTTTGCGGACTCACCGCCTGATTCTGCCCATTTGCCACTCCCTTTTGAGTAGAGCTTGGCTCTTATGCCTATGATCGGTTTAACATTCAATTGTTTTGCCATGTCAAGAAGGCGTTTTGTTTCGCTGAACTCATCTATGACTATGACGACTTTATTATTCAATTTTATAGCATTCAAAGCAAGATGCAGGTATTCATTATCCTTGAAACCATTGCAGATAAGAAGAGCGTTATTGCTTAGATCGAATGAGAGCGCTGCCAGAAGCTCTGCTTTTGTTCCAACTTCAAGACCGATATCATATTTTCGGCCTGATTTGACGATTTCTTCAATAATTTCTTTGCGCTGGTTTACCTTCATGGGAAAAATACCCTGGTAAGTGTTATTATATTTATATTCTGAAATTGAATTAGAGAAGGCGCCGTTCAATGCTTTTATCTGTGACTCAAGAATCTGGGGGAATCGGAATAATATTGGAAAATTTATTTTTTTGGATACAAGATTATCAACCACATTTTTAAGATCAATGACATGTGCATCGTTTTTCGTAGGCTTTACGATCAAATTCCCATTTCGGTTGAAAGAAAAAAACCCATTACCCCATCTGTCTATTCCATAGAGTTCTATTGCATCTTCAATTTTCCACATTTAATTAGAATTCACGTCCTCATTAATGATAAATCCAGCGCATGAATACTTTATCAGGTTTAAAGGTTTCTAATCAATTATTTAAGCTATATTGAGTATATCAAGAAAATATAAATTCAAGACCGGATAAACAGGATCGATAGGATACGAGCCAATCCTGTTCATCCTGTAAATCCTGTCAAAAAAATCAAATCCACATGAGGCATTCAATGACAAAAGACCTTGTATTCATAACCGTTATCGGAAAAGACCAGAAAGGAATAATCGCGAATATTTCCAATGCGGTTTTTAAACATAATATCAACATCGAAGACCTTAACCAGAAAATAATGGGCGGTTATTTCGTGATGACCATGCTGGCAGATACTACCGACTCCGGGATAACGATTGGCCAGTTAAAAGAAGAACTTGCGCAAATAGAAGCAAACATGGGTCTTAAAATACAGGTGCAGCATGAGAATATCTTCAAGGCGATGCACAGGGTGTGAGTGATGGAATATTCTCTTGAAGAGGTCATGGAAACAGTTCAGATGACCCTTTATCATAATTTTGATATACGGACCGTGACGCTGGGGATCAACCTGAAGGATTGTATTAATTCAGATCTTGATATTTTCAAGAAAAATGTATATGAAAGGGTTTCCAGTTATGGAAAAAAGCTTATCACTGAGGCTTCTAAACTTGAGGATAAATACGGCATTCCCATAATCAATAAAAGGATATCGGTAACGCCTATAGCAATAATAATCGAGGCATGCGCCGAACCCGACGCGCCTGTTCAAATAGCGAAAGTCCTTGATAAAGCCTCGAAAGATGTGGGTATTGATTTTATCGGAGGATACGGGGCGCTTGTGCAGAAAGGCATGACAAGGGCTGATGAGAAACTGATTTATTCCCTTCCAGAAATGCTCTCAAGTACGGAAAGAGTCTGTGCTTTCCTTAACGTTGGTTCGACCGTATCTGGCATGAACATGGATGCTGTGATAAGACTGGGGAAAACATTAAAAGAAATAGCGAGCAGGACTGAAAATGGTGTCGGTTGTGCCAGGTTCGTAGTCTTTTCAAACGCGCCTGAAGATAATCCTTTCATGGCAGGGGCTTTCCATGGCGTCGGAGAACCTGATTTTTCACTAAATATCGGGATTAGCGGTCCCGGTGTAGTGCGAAGCGTGGTTGAAAAGAACAAAGATTGCAACCTCACCGAGCTTTCCGAGGTAATAAAGCGCACAACGTTTAAGATAACACGGGCTGGTGAACTCATAGGAAGAGAGCTAGCATCAAATCTAAAAGTTCCTTTCGGGATCGTGGATATCTCGCTTGCCTCCACCACAAAAGTCGGTGATTCGGTCGCCGGGATCGTAGAGATGATGGGCGTTGAGAAAATGGGCGCGCCTGGAAGCACCGCCGCGCTTGCTCTCCTTATCGATGCAGTCAAAAAAGGTGGCGCCATGGCATCAGGCAACGTCGGAGGCTTAAGCGGTACATTCATTCCCGTGAGCGAGGATTCCTGCATGAACGAAGCTGTAAGGGTTGGCGCACTTTCCATAGAAAAGCTTGAGGCGCTCACTGCGGTATGTTCGGTGGGTCTTGACATGATAGCGATCCCCGGAGATACAAAGGCTGAGACAATTTCTGCAATAATCGCGGATGAACTTTCCATAGGTGTTGTGAACGGGAAGACTACAGGTGTGCGTCTCATTCCCATACCTGGAAAGAAAGCGGGGGATTATGTGAATTTCGGGGGGCTTCTGGGTGAGACTTATGTTATGGAGATCAGTGCTTTTTCTTCGAAGGATTTTATTTTGAGGGGAGGAAGGATGCCAAGTCCTATTACGAGCATGAGGAATTAGGTGAAAAATTAGGTCCATAGATTAAAGTTAAATTCAATAAAACCCTAATAAGACCATGGCAATTTCAATAGCTCTTGCAGGGAAACCCAACTCCGGGAAATCCACATTTTTTAAAGCTGTAACGCTTTCAAACGTCGAAATAGCAAATTATCCGTTTACAACCATCGATGCTAACCATGGCGTAGCTTATGCCAGGACAAATTGTCCTTGCAGGGAGTTAAAACTTGATTGCGGCAATTGTAGGGAAGGCGTGAGGTTTGTGCCCATTGAAATGATCGACGTTGCAGGGCTTGTGCCTGATGCCCATAAAGGAAAGGGGCTTGGCAATGAATTTCTTGATAACCTCAGGCAGGCAAAAGCTATAATCCATGTAATAGATGCATCGGGCGGCACAGACATAGAAGGAAATCCTGTTCCTGTGGGTTCGCATGATCCTCTTGGCGACATATCGTTCCTAGAACATGAAATAACCATGTGGATGGCTGGTATCCTGAAGCGCAATTGGGAGAGGCTGTCAAGAAAGGTGAATGCAGAAGGACTGAGGATCGAAGAAACTATCGCTGCGCAGCTTGAAGGCGCAGGGATAACCGAAGGGCATGTAAAAACAGTGCTTTCAAACATGAGATTACCGCGCGATAAACCCCAGGTCTGGACTGAAGAACAGATAGTTGAACTTTCAGATCAGCTTAGAGCCCAGAGTAAGCCCATGATATTGGCAGCAAATAAGATCGATCTGGCATCACAGGAAAATATCGATCACCTTGTAAAGGCCGGAGCAATACCTGTTAGCGGCGCAACAGAAGTTGTTCTGCGTCTTGCTGATAAGGGCGGCGCGATAAAATATATTCCCGGAGATCCTGATTTTGTTGAATCACCCAAACTTTCCGATGCCCAAAAAGATGCACTTTCGAAAATCCGCACCCTGATGAAGAAAAATGGCGGCACTGGCATCCAGAAATGCATCAATGATACGGTTTTTAAGCTTCTTGACCTCATTGTGGTCTATCCTGTCGAGGATGAGAACAGGTTTACAGACAAACATGGGAAAATACTTCCCGATGCATTCCTGATGAAAAAAGGAAGCACCCCGAAAGACCTTGCCTTCATGGTGCATACCGATATCGGAAAGAGTTTCCTTTATGCTGTAGATGGCCGCACGAAGATGAGGCTGGGGGAGAAGCATGAGTTGAAGAACGGTGATATAGTGAAGATAGTGTCTGTGAAATAGTTGAATGCAGAAGAAGTCAAACCTGATCTTTGAAATGACTATATAAGTAAATTATATGTAGTTATAATCTCCTTATAACTTATAATTATGTCAGAACTCACAACAATCCCTATTATGAAGGAAACACGAGATGCACTTAAAATGCTTGGTATGAAAGGTGAATCATACGATGCCCTTCTAAGAAGACTCATTGAAACAGCAAAATGCCAGATGTTATACAGAGAGCTGGATGACATACGGCACAAAGGCGAGTATATAAAAGTTGATGATATAGATGCACTATGAACTTTATATAAGTCCTTCAGCGTTAAAAGAATTAAAAAAACTTGATTCAAATGAGAGGGATTCGATAAAGACAAAATTGAAGCTCTTGGCATTGGATCCATCTAATACCAGTATTGATATAACACAAATAAAGGGTAAACACCAGCCAATTTATTATCGCATGAAATCCGGAGATTATCGAGCAATATATCATATTGAAGATAATGGAATTTATGTTGATAAGATCGGACACAGAAAAAATATTTACAGGGGGTTTTAAACATGGAGATGCGGGAATATTTTATGGATCAGGATGGGAGACGCGTGTCATTTCTATATGCGAGGCGGCAGCGGTGGATATGAAGGAAACTAGAAAAAAAGTAAAAGAAATATCGGAGAAAGAGTTGATCCTGGAAGCAATAAGAGCAAGGAAATTTTCAGGGTTTGATTCACTTCGACAGGGTATGAATCTTATTGATTTTGCCCTGCGAGTAAATAAGGACCATATGTCATCTGTAAAGGGAAAAATCATGGAATAGACACGGATTTCGTGAATGTATTATGAGAACCATAGAAGAGATTTTGGATATTGTATGCGAATTCTTGAACAAGAATAGCATAAATTATGTTATCGTTGGAGGATTTGCAGTTCTTTTTTATGGCAATCCAAGAACAACTATGGATATTGATTATGTCATTCAATTAGATGACGAGAATATACCTGAACTGATACAATTTTTACAACAGAACGGTTTTCATGCCGACGAGTATGATATGCGCACTGCATTCAAAGAGAGGTCACATTGTACGGTTGAAGATAAAGAAACTTTGTTCAGGCTGGATATTAAAGGAGTTTACAGTGAAATGGATGAACGTGTGCTTCGAAATAAAAGAATGGTTAAACTGGATGGATATTCAGTGTGGATTGCTTCCCCGGAAGATACGATCATAAATAAGCTGGTCTTTGCCAGGGAACAGGATATTATGGACGCACTCGGAATATTTGTAAGGCAGTATGACTCTCTCGATAAGGATTATCTGGAAGAAACTGCAAAAAAAATCGGTGTTTCTGATGAATTAAGGGAGTTGAGTAAAAAATATGCGAAGGGGATTGATCAATGTCATTCCTGATTGTAGAGTCCGGATAAAAAGCTATTTTTAATACAAACTCATAGGGTCGCAAGATGGTAAAGTTCGAATGGGCTTATGATAAGGATTTAAAATTAAGAAATGTCACTGACTTCTCTAAAGAAAACAAACAGGAATTTGAGCCTTTCTATTGCAGGATTTGCTATGATGAAAACCACGAACAAGAAGAGGTCGTAGCAAAAAAAGGACAAATTAAACGCCATCATTTCGCCCTGAAAAACCATACACATTCTCATGAAATAATAGCGCATTCAAACGCAATAGATGATATTTATCGACTCCTGAAAAGTCAATTGGATAAAAAAGACCCCTTCTATATTGGGATAGACTTAAATTGCGATATTACTTCAAAATCAATAACAGAAGAACGAAGAATTCAACGAATTGATATCCTGATAAATATATATGATATTATATTCGAGAAAGGCCTGGAACGTGGAAGAAGACCTTATATCAGCTTATTGAATGATCATGGAAAGGCAATACGGGCAATAGAGATCGTTGTTTCAAAAGCTTCTGATGATATTGAAATAAAAGACCTAACCGAAGAAGGCATCGAATTAGTAATTCTGAAGATCGAACCGCCCGATTGGATTATATCCAAATTGGACAAAGAGAATGAGATCAAATTCATTGTAAAAAGAAATGAATTTCATAATCCTTCCATGCCGATCTGCATCGAACAACAATGCGATGGAAATCTTTGCATCGATGACGAGGAAAAGCGATTATTATGCATTGTAAGAAATGATACTAATGGAAAGATACTGGATTTTGAAAAATGCCCTGTATATCTAAATCAGGAACATCCCCGATGTTTGAATATTCTCCCTTCGGGTAAAAAATGTAATCGCATGCTTCTGAAATCCGAAAAAGAATTTTGTGATGATTGTTCCCAAACAATAAAAGAAAACTCAAAAAATGAACTATTGTTGAAATTGCAGAAGAAACCACTATCCCAGAAACCTGAATTCATTGCAGCTAATAAAATTCAAACGGTTGACCATACCGAAAAAAGCTTAAAAAGCACAAAAATCCAAGACCTCAACCTGTCAGCCCCCATTAAACAATTTTACATCGACTCTGGCATAACTTCACTTTACCCTCCGCAGTCAGCTGCCATCGATGCCGGGCTTCTTGAAGGGAAAAATATCGTTGCTGCAATACCAACAGCCTCAGGCAAAACCCTTCTCGCAGAATTCGCAATGCTGAAATCTATATTGAACGAGAACAAGAAAGGAAAAGCCCTCTATATCGTACCCCTGCGCGCCCTTGCAAGTGAAAAATATGAGCGCTTCCGCAGCTTTGAGGCAATAAAGAAAACCGATGGCAGGGGTGTTTCAGCCGGTATCGCAACAGGAGATCTTGATTCCCGCGATGACTGGCTTGGACAATTTGATATTATTGTTGCAACATCTGAAAAAGTCGATTCTCTCCTTCGAAACGGCAGCCGCTGGATCGATGAAGTAACTGTAGTTATTGCCGATGAGGTGCATCTTATTGATTCGCCAGACCGCGGACCAACACTTGAGATAGTGCTTGCTAAATTGATGAAACAAAAACCGCAGATAATCGCGCTTTCAGCAACGATCGGAAATGCAAAGGACGTGGCAAAATGGCTGTCCGCTGAACTTGTGGTCAGCGACTGGCGGCCAATAGTATTAAAAGAAGGAGTATTTTTCGTGAATGCCATAACTTTCGGGGACAGGAGCCAGCGCGAGGTTAAAGGGTTCAATAAAGACAGCACAATATCGCTTGCTGCTGATACCCTGAAAGAAGGAGGACAATGCATTATTTTTGAGAGCAGCCGAAAGAATACCGAAGGACAGGCTGGTCGCACAGGAATAGCGATATCTAAATTGATAAATGGGGATACCAGGGAAAAACTCAAAATACTTGCCGCTCAAGTCATTGAAACAAGTGAAGTCGAAACCACAAAAAAGCTAGCACAGTGTATCGAAAACGGAAGCGCTTTCCATCATGCAGGACTTATTTCAGAGCAGCGTAAGATCATCGAAAATGGATTTCGCGATGGTACGATCAAAGTTATAGCTGCAACCCCGACGCTTGCCGCAGGGTTGAATCTTCCAGCGCGGCGGGTGATAATCAAAGGTTACAGGCGTTATGATGTGAATTTAGGACAGGTGCCCATACCTGTTCTTGAATATAAGCAGATGGCTGGGAGGGCGGGGCGTCCGAGGCTTGACCCATATGGTGAATCTGTGCTTGTAGCAAAAAATTATGATGAAATGGAAGAGCTGATGAACCAGTATGTTCTTGCGGGCGCCGAAAAAATATGGTCAAAACTCGGCACGGAAAATGCATTGCGAACGCATATCCTTTCAATAATTGTCACAGGCTTTGCCAGAACTATGGATGAATTGCTCGGATTCATGAAAAATACGTTTTATTCCACACAGCAGGAGCCATGGAGTTTGAAAGTCGTAATTGACAAAATAGTAGCTTTTCTGGTAGAAAAGAAGATGATAATTCAAAAAGACGGGCTTTTTCCCACACGCCTTGGAGAGCTTGTATCCCGCCTGTATATAGATCCGCTTTCAGCCTCAACAATTATCGAAGGTCTGGAGAAGATCGACGAGAAAGACATCCCGTACACAGAATTAACGCTGCTTCATCTTGTTTCTATGACAACTAACATGCGTCCACTATATTTGCGTTCAAACGATTATTTATGGCTAAGCGACCTTGTCATGGAACACCATACTGAATTTATAACGATACCACCGCAGTCCAGTTCAATCAATTACGAATGGTTCCTTTCTCAGGTCAAGACCGCATGCGTTATGGTTGACTGGATAAATGAAAAGAAAGAAGAAGATATCGTTAATAAATTCGGGATTGGCGAGGGCGATATCAGGGCGCTTTCCGAGACTGCTCTATGGCTTGTGCATTCGATGGCAGAACTCGCAGCATTCATGAAGCGTTCGTCTGCAAATAGAGCGCGTGAACTTGAAAAACGTGTGGAGTACGGAGCAGCTCCTGAACTTCTTGAGCTTATCCAGATCCGGGGCATTGGCCGGGTGCGCGCGCGTAAATTGTATAATGCAGGGATTAGGGATATGGAAGCGCTGCGGGCTGTCGACCCTGGTAAAGTTGCAAAGATCATCGGCACAAAAATAGCAATAAAAGTCTTAAAGCAGATTGGTTCCACGCCGCCGCCGGAAGAGAAACTTGATGAGCAGCGAAGGCTTGAAGACTTTGGGTAAGTTTAAATACATCTCATACTTTAAAAGAACCGAGTGATACTTTGAGTTTATCGGGAATCTTGTATAGTGGTTACGAGGCTTTACTTGCAAACGAGATAAAGGACAAGCTAGTTCCATCGCATGTTGCAATTATAATGGATGGGAACCGCAGATTTGCAAGAAAACGTGGACTTGCGCAATATTACGGTCATTTTAAGGGAGCAGACACCACAGAAAAAGTTCTTGACTGGAGTTTTGATCTTGGGATCAAACAGCTTACAGTCTATGCCTTTTCAACAGAAAATTTCGACAGGAACGATGTTGAGAAAAACAAGCTTTTTGAACTTATTGGGATAAAATTTGACAAAATATGCGCGGATGAACGCACGCATAGGCGCCGGATGAGAGTACGGGTGCTTGGAAATATCGACTTGCTCCCGCCAGGGCTTAAATCCTCTGCAAAACATGCCGAGGAAATAACCAGCAATTACGATGGCGTGTATCTTAATGTGGCGCTTGCTTACGGTGGTCGCCAGGAACTTGTGGATGCAGCACAGAGGATGGCAACCAAGATCAAGAATGGGGAATTATCCTTGAATGATATTAATGAAGCTACTATCTCAAATAATTTATATCCAACAAGTGGTTCGGTGCCATTTGTGGATCTGATAATACGCACAGGCGGAGATGAAAGGATATCAAATTTCCTTCCATGGCAGGCAAACGGCAATGAGTGCGCTGCATATTTTTGTGCCCCATTCTGGCCGGAATTTCGAAAGATTGACCTTCTCAGGGCGATCCGTACATTCCAGACGCGTGAGCATGAAAGGCAAAAAAATACGGTATTACGGGTCGTGAAATTGTTGAGCTATTATGGGATAGTGGAAGTTGAGGATGTGATTCGTGTTTCAAGGAGATTTATTACGATACCAAAGGAAGAGGTTGTCAAGATTCTTCATGAACTTGCCCTCAGGAATGTTGTATTGAATAATATGATAAAATGGTAGGTTTTTAGATTAGTAATCTATACACAAAGCCAGCTTAAAAAAGATTTATTTAAAGGAACCCATGACCCGAACAAAGCCTTGTTATGATATGTTGTTCAGTAAGAGTGTGTTTAATGGCACCATCTTGATAGGACCAGATCCAGTTGGTGCAAATTATGACCAGAGTGTCTTTCTTAAAGCCAGGTTATTACTCGGGGAAATTGGTCTTGAGGTGACACACAGCGGGTGCGGGTACGAGGAATACCAGAAGCTTTTCAATTATGATAATAAAATAATAAAGGCACGAATACGTCTTGTGCTTGGCAAATTTTATGACGGGGATTTGCAGGAGTTCTTTCGCAAAACCCTTGAGCATGAAGATCTCGTATATCTAAAAACCCATGCAGGATACGGTAAACATCTCAGCTTGAGGGATAATGTGATATATTTCACCGACGCTATGAAGAAGGGATTTTTTCTTCCCGATAGAATACCATACCAGTTATATTATCTTGATTGTTGTAAAAGTGAGATGTACTATCGGGATGTATTTCGCGACTTTGTAGGAAGTAAAAACGTCGATCTTATTTTGAATAAGTGGTTCTGTGATTATAAAATAGTGGGGCCTGTTAAAGTTCTTATCGAGGAACTTATGAAAGGATCGGCCTTTGAGACCATCGCTACAAAGATGAATGATGAATACGGGACACCGCACTTTGATCTGGAAGATGAACCTGAGGATTTGAAACGGGATAGAAAAATGATCACTTATTCCGTTGGGTTGGAATAAATTACAATTGCAGGATATTCATTAACCCATATAATCGCTCTGTATCTTCACAACCTCAGTGCTATCCTTTGCTTGCGAATACCTATCCAAAGGCTCCCGGTTCAAATCCAGGAATACCGGCCCCCATTTGAATTTATTGAGGATAAGCGCTGCCTGTTCCTTTTCTCCAAGTATGTAGAGCGCCGCAGCAAAAGCCTCAACTGAACTTAATTTGAAAGGCTTTCCGAAATTCACTGCATTTGCCGCAAGCAGGTATGGAAGGGCGCGATGCTTCATCATCAGTTTTTGAAGGATCGGAAATACACGTTCTACCTCTTCCCATGAACAATCAAGAACAACGATGCCTTTCCTGGCATCATCCGCAGGTGATAGCGCCTGCTGGGCGAACGGGTCAAGAAATATCGCTTCTCTTGGAAGTGTTCTGGGATTTTTATGGAGATTTGCGAGATTGAATCTGGCAAGCTTTTTTCCGGTGCACTTTTTGGGGTCGCACTGGTCCGCGTGATAGAAATCAAGGGAAATTCCTTTATGCAAAAGATGTGGTAGATCTTTTTGGAAAGGAGGTCTGGCAGTCTGAATATTTGAATTAGATCCCGATGTCATAAACATGATATAGTTAATTTTGAATATCCATTATTATTGTAATGTTTTTTGTTTAAACAAAAACAGGTAAACTCGATATGTTTTACCTAAATTTCAGTCGATAAAGAAATTTGCATGTCCAAGTCGCTGGATATATTATCCATTTCGGCCAGGTCACTATATGTCCCAAGGTCTTCACCAGGTTCAGGTGTCAGGGGCGTTTCTGAAGGGGTTACTCCCGATTCTCCAGGTAAGGCTGATGTCTGGCCAGGTGTTCCTGTGGTTGTTTCTGCCTGGTTCTTGTCAACGCAGCCTAACGTAAAAGCTGCTATCACAAGCACGATCAATATATGTCTCCATTTCATTTTTTTTCTCCTCTAACTCGTTGTGGTAAGAGTAGTCGTAACTCCACCCGTAGTAAGCGTGGTCGTAATTCCGCCTGTAGTAAGCGTGGTCGTAACTCCGCCTGTAGTAGGTGTGGTCGTAACTCCGCCTCTAGTAGGAGTGGTCGTAACTCCACCTGTAGTAAGTGTTGTTGTAACTGCGCCGATCAAGTCCAAATCATTATTTTTATTGGCTTTTCCTTTATTCACTACAAGCTTTCTTAGATCTTTAACAAACTGGATCACCTGGTTACCGACGTGTCTTAAATTCTTCAATGTTTCTCTTTGCAGCTTATTTCCCTGTTCCAGGAATTTATTTGCATTTTTTTCATTTGTTACAGTCCCATCGGTAGCAAAACCAGTATGTGTCGAATATAATTCCTTTGTTTTCGTCTGGGATTCCTTAGCTACTTTTAGCGCATTCTTGAAATCTGCAACTTCTTTTTCAAGATTAGTGGTGTCATTTCCCTGTGCTTTCAGTTTTTCGATCGCTGAGTCAAGTCTTATAGAAACGTTATCGGCCTTAATAATAAAATTATCTGTCCTGTTGTTGAGCACAATTCCCAAATAATAACGGGTTTCAAGATTTATATCAACCACTATTGTTTTCAATTCTTTATGGACATCCCTTAATTCTTGTGTGGAATTTGCCATTTGCACTTTTCCTTTCAACTGTTCCAATTGAGCTGTATGACCATCAATGATTGTTACAGCATTAAACGGTATAGATCCTTTTTCGGAATTTTCCACCCTGCTTTTCATGACCTGGAGCTGGGATTGGGCAAAGCTGATCGCGCTCAATAAATAGTCTTTTGTTGTTTGTTTCAACTCTTTCGTTGAGTTTTCATCCTTCAATTTGCCAAGTTGTTTGTTAGCCTTTTCAAATATGTCTTTAGCTTGTTCAAAATTCTTTCTGGCATTGTCGTACTTATCCTTATTTGCCTGGTATATTTCATTTGTCTTTTCATACTGTTCTGCGACTGTTGCCTTTGCTGCAACGACTCCAGAGAATATACTCATAATGAATAGCGACATAATTATAGGTATTAATATTTTGAACGATTTTGTGGGTTTCATATTTATCTTCCTCTTTCTTTTTTTGTAATCGCAACTGCGATTGCATACCCAATACTATAATGACAGATTACATAAATATACTTTTATGTCATTATAAAATTAAGTTTTATCATGCTTGATAATTCTTTATAACGCATTATAATTGCTTTTTTGGCTTTATAATAAACTATTTATACCATATTTTCAGATTAGACTGTGTGTTCACCGCAAGAAGGTTTATTTTACTCATCATCATCGTTGCAAGCCTTGTCATGAGCGCACAAGCTGCGAAGGTCTATGGGACCATATATGAATGGTCAGACCTTGAGAAACCTCTTAAGAACGTAATAGTTGAGATCGAAGAAAATTCTACGAGAGTTCAATATAAGGTTTCAAGTGACGGAACATATTCGTTTGATATCTCTCCTGGAAGTTATGTATTAAGGGCCAAATATTATATCAATAATATTCTTGAATTCTCAGGTGAAGAGAAATTGCAGATTGATAAACCCGATGAATCCAAGGCTCTTGATCTGCTCCTTTTTCCACCTACAGATTCGGATTATGAGTACCTCGGAGATATAAACCTTACTGGTGAATTGGAGTCAAAAGAACTTGATGTTTCTTATTTTATTGCAGTCATAATTGTCGTTTTATTAATTGTTCTTATATTTGGTGCTCTTATTTTTTATTTCCGTGGAAAGAAAAGAATTATGAAGCCGGTTATTCCTGAGCCAGATGAAATTCCTATAGAGCCGCCTGAAAATACTGCCAAACCGATAGAAAATCTGGACCGGGAACTTCCCGACGATCTTCGTGAATTATATGACCTGATAATGAAAAAAGGCGGACGAACGACCCAAAAAGAGATCAGGAAAGATTATAAATATGGCGAAGCAAAGGTCAGCCTGATGCTTGCTGACCTTGAAGACAGGGGATTTGTCAAGAAAATAAAGAAAGGACGTTCGAATATCATTATTGCAGAAAATATAAAAGGCCATGAGTAAAGGAACTACTTAACAAAGCAATAAGCTTTTATGAAACCATGACGATACATGCTGGTATGAGACGTACGTATCACCTTTACCCACAAAACCCGGAGTTTGAACGCAAATTTAGATTCGAGGAATACCTTCCTTTCCTTGTAAAAATCATGGCAGGAATGGATGGTCAATCAGGTGAATTCATCACGGACGGTCCGGATCGAAAAGCCACTCCCATAAAGGCAAAAAGAAGCATTGCGATTGAAATAACCGATAGAAGCGTTGATTTTGTCCCTCTCAACAAAAACACTCTTGATAGAGTACTCAAGGATGTGACACCACAAGGTACTATCGATTTCAGGGTAATTCTGCAATACTCTGTACTTGATTCTAACTATAACCGCGTCGCCTTTAAGGGGGACACATTTCTAGTAAGGACTAACCTTGATAATGGCGTCCTTACCATGAATATTCATCTTACCGATGGCCAGGGAAGAACTGATTGTGATCGAATAGCAGATACCATTGTTGAAGAGATAAAAAGAAACGCATAAGATGTCTGAACTTTATTATACAGTATCTATGCCCTTTAAAAGAAAGGGAAAAGAACAGCTAAAAGATATGGAATTTGTTATGGCGCTCTCTATGGATCTTAAATGGTTCACTCCTGAGCAGGCAAGATCGGTCATGGCAGAGGCCCAGAAGACAGGGCTTTTAAAAAGTGACGGGGAATTAGTACGACCTTCTTTTGATATTTCCAAAATAGAGATACCTTCCGGATTCAAGCCGCAAACCGTGGAGAAAAAGACTGTTTTTGAAATGGTCATTGAACGGATAATAACCAGTACAGGAATCGAAAAAAGAAAAGTAATATCAATGATAAATAAAAAACAAGAAGAGCTTTCAAAACAGGTAGTGATAGAGGTCAGCGCCATACTCGTAGCAATTGAGAATGCAGTGTTGGTGGATGACCTTATCGATGAAGAATATGCAGCATTAACTACTTTGTCTTCTTAGTAAGAATGCTTAAAATAGTTGGGATATTTTAAATAGTTAGCAGTAGCATTAGTTACAATGGTGATATAATGAGTACTGATTTACTTGAAGAATTTAAAAAGAGCCTAATCTCAAAGGGAAGAACAAAGAACACATTAGACGTTATCAAATCGACTTTGGAAAATGCACAAAGCGATATTGGAAAGCCCATTGAGAATTTAACTATTGATGATTTAAAGAAGTATTTTGAAGGATTGAAGGACAAAAACCAGAAAAATAGTTCTATCCATTTATGCCAGCAGCGATTTATTCAATTTTATCAGTTTTGCCTTGATGAAACAGATAACGAAAAGTACTCACTCATGATGAGAAAAGTCAAACGGCTGCAAATTTCCAAAGGGAAACGGACTATAAACCCGTCTGATATCCTGACACCGGAGGATATTAAGAAGCTCATCAATGTTGCGACTATTGAAAGAGATCGTTGTATTGTCGCAACCCTTTTTGAATCAGGATTAAGGATTGGTGAGCTATTGTCATTAACCACCGATATGATAGAATCGGATGATATGAAACAAGAAGTAACGCTTCATATCCCAAACATTGAAGGATGCAAGACCGGCTCAAGATCAGTTATTTGCTTAGAAGTTTACGGATATGTCCAAGAATGGCTAAAATGCAATCCTTCAAAACAATTTTTCGATTTATCCCAGATGGGAGTTATACTTATTTTGAGAAAATTAGCAAAACTCGCAGGCATCACGAAACCCGTTAATCCGCATAATTTCAGGCATTCAGCTATTACCCATGCAGCAGGATTAAACATGAGTGAAACGCAGTTATCATACCGTTTCTGGGGTATTCCTCATAGCGCCATGCTTTCTATATATATTCACCTTCAAGAGCAATTAAAGAGCAGTGGGTATCGTGATGCTAAGGGTATGGGCGAGGGCAATGGCAAGACCATAATTAATCCATTGGCTTCAAGGTGTGTTGAATGTGGGCGACTGATCCAGGCCGGAAGCCTATGCAAGACCTGCGATGATAACAAGAAGCTAAAAGCTGAATCCTTGAGCATGAAAGGGCGACTTGATGAGATGGAAAAAGAAATGGAATCACGGAAAAGCGCAGACGGCACGCTTAACGCGCTGTTCAATGATCCGGCAATTCAAGAAATACTTTTGAATAAAATGAAAGAACTTGGAGGAAAAGGAAAGAGTTAATCCTCTTTTCCATCGTCTAAATCTTTTACTGATACCGGTGGAAAATCCGGGTCTGATTCTATGAATAATTCGAGACCCGCAGTTTTCCACGCAGTTTTCATTAAGTCAAGAATTTTCAAATTAATGAAGAGTTTTATATTTTCTCGTTTTATATTCTCTGGGATCTTTGATTTATCTTTTTTGCGTTCTTTGTCTTGGTTGTTAAACTCACTTCCAAGCACTGCCTTATATGTCAGTTCATAGGGCACTTTTTCTTTCAGACCTGGTACTCCTGCCATAATACCATGCGCTAATATACGAGCATTATGGATATGAACTCCTTGATTTATACACAGTTCAATGAATTCATTTCTGGTTTGCTCAGCGAGTTTATCATCCCTACCACACATTTGCTCAATCAGGTTTTTAACATATTGTGGAAGAGTCTTTCCATCTACAACTGTGTAAATAATATGATCGTCTTTTAATCCATTACCTCTTATGAAACATCGAATTTCTCCATTATCATACAAGATAGGCAGATTGTAATGAATTGCTCGGCGGTCTTCTGCAAATTTTCTTCTCAAATCCGCTAAGCTCGCCTCTCCCTTTTGCTGAATGTAATCATACATTGTATTTCTTTTTGTTGTCTTGTCTTTCATTTAAACCTCTATGCTTTGAACAAACGTTCAAAAATGCTGCACAATTCCTAAATGTTTTGAACGGATATAAGTATTACTATTATGTCAGAAAAAGAAAGAATCTGCATCACACTTGATAGAACCGTAATCAAAAGGATAGACGATACTCGCGACTTAATCCCAAGATCAACTTATATCGAGGCAGTCCTCACGGGAAAAAAAGAGGCTGTGAATGAATAGCGAACTTCCTCAGTGGCTCCAAATCTTACATGATTTGCAGGAAAAAGCAAAAGAAAATGCTGCTAATCAAAAAGGTAAGTGATATATTTGTTAATGGAAAAATCAGATGAAGGAGCCCCGAACCACAACGAACGGAGCTGTGATTGTTTAATGGACATGGGAGAGATTAAAACTTCCCATCGAAAGAGCAGAGGATCGGTCAAAGCTGAAATTAATTTTGAACATTGTTCCTTTGTCCTGAATGAGAGGGGGAGAGCAGCTTGCAGGACAATCATGAAGCATTACTCACATGACAAATCAAGGATCAGTCCTTCCTTCGTTAATTTTAGCGTCAAGGAAAACGTCTATCCAGAGATACTCGCCTTGCTGTTGGCGATCGTGAGTGACAAAAACAACCAGGAGAAGAGAACATGAGCGGCGACACCTGCCGACACTGTGAGACTGTGGACATCTGCAAGCGAACAGAATCCCTTTTTCAAGGCGCATGTCCTGATTTTAAGCTCAATCCTTTCATCGACCCCAAGAAAGGAAAAAAGGATAAAGAAATCAAGCTCCCAGATATCCCACAAGAGGAGATAGACCCGGAGCCTATCACGATACAAGAGGCATTGAATGTTTATAATGAACATTTGTATATTGAAGAACCCTTCAATATTACAATTCCATTATCTGAAGTTATCGCGAACTTCTCACCGATTGAACCGGATATCATGGGAATCATAGGAGCGAGCGGAAGCGCAAAAACTGAACTAATCCGGGCATTAGGTGAGATGGAAAACCAGTTTTGCTACATAGTATCCAGCATTACGTCACATACGTTAATATCTGGATTGCCTGAGAACATTGATCTTGCGCCCATGCTACGGGGGCGAATATTGACGATTAAAGATTTGACCACGATCCTATCAAAAAATAAAGACGCAGTTTCAGAGATCTTCGCGGACTTCCGGGAGCTCACGGATGGTCATATCGGGAAGGATTTTGGAAGCGGAGTCAAAAAACATTACACCGGGATACATAGTTCTGTTCTTTTTGGATGCACAAATGCAATTGAAGCACACAACAGCATATTTTCAGTATTAGGACAACGGATATTGTTTTTCAGACCACGAAATGATAGACGAAAGTCGATGGAGAAAGCAATCTCAAATAATGGAAAAGAAACTGAGATCAGGACAGCTTTACATAAAATAACATTACAATTAATAAATACGATGCTGACGAAGCATAAAGAGCGGTTAGAAAAGCTTACTCAAAATATTTCTAAAGAGTATATCCAGGATATTGGAGATTTGGCTTGTTTCATGGCGATTGTAAGGACTCATATAAGCCGGGACTACCGGGGGGATATGGCAGCATTACCAGAGCCAGAATATCCAACCAGGCTTGCTAAGACTATGTGCAAACTGGTAGATGCGCATTCAATCCTATATGACCGCGAACCCACAGATGAGGATATGAAAGTAGCATATCGCTTATCGAGCGATAATATCCCCACGGAACGACTGAAAGTCTTAATAGTTCTGCTGGACGGTGAGCCCAAGACAACCACAGAAGTTCAAACATTGGCCAAGATTCCCACGACAACAGCCAGAAGAATTCTTGATGACCTCAAGACGCTTGAGATATTAGACTTTTTTTCAATGGGATCAGGAAAGCCAGATATTTATCAACTTTCTAACGTGGAATACAAAAATGTCCTGACAAAAATCATTGAAAAATCTAAACACGAAAAGAGAAAAGTATCTCCTGCTATTGATGAACCGAGGGGTGAGATTCGGCAAGGGGTATACATGGATGCTTCTGAAGCGAACCATTTAAAAGGGTACTCCACAAATTTATTAATAAAAGAAGAAGAGGCAAATAAGGTTTCATGTAGCCACATAAGCGAATCTCACCCCACGCTTAACCATGATGCAGAAACACAACTTAAAAAACCTATTCAAGAAAATGATCCTTTAAACTTGACTGAATCCCTCAGAGAATCAAAGGTTATCTGGGAATCAAAAGAATCATCCTGCTTGAATTCCGGGAATCTGGATTCATATCTGTTCTGGTTCTGCGACAATCACCGGGATCTTAAACTATCCGGGGAACTCCCAATTACACCCACACTTATAAAAAATATTTCTATTAAAGTTCTTGGATTAACTCCAGAGGTAACATCATGAATAATTCGTCACTAAACGAACCAAAGAAACGACAGAACACTAACCAGCCAACGAGCGGATGGAAACCGAAGACAAGAGAGAAATTTAGCCGTTTGAGGAAGCGACCGCAGAAGAAATCCCGGAAACTTTCGCAAACTTCGGGAAATATCAGGAGTTCCGGAGCTTTTTGAGGTAAAAATGTTAAGAAAGTATGAAATTGTGTTCATCAAAAGTCAGAGGTTCTAATGAAAAATAAGCATATCCTAAGTGAAAAACGCTATCGTTTGAACTTAAACGCGCCAGTTCATCAAAAGAGGTATCTGATGAGCTTGATAGCTGAACTCAATAATGAAATAATAGACGAAAGCAACTCTTTCTCGGAGCGCAACCGCGCCAGTCAGAATATCATAGCAGCCATGAAAGTGCTTACCGATATCGAAAAATGCGAAGCCCTCCAGTCACTTGATGAAAGGCTTAAGAAAGTAGAAAATAAGATGTAATTATGTCAGTAAAGAAATATAAAGATAGAGTTGAGAAAACAGAAAATGATAAATTATATGAAAAGGCGCGTCAACTTCTGGAATCAAAGTTTCCAGAACCGAACAACCCCGACACAATCATAATAAAGGAAATCGGGGATATGTTTGGGCAGATGGCGAATTATTTGATTTCGGAGATTGGAGCTGAAAACATCAAAATCATCGATGCCGTCTGCAACCGCTTTATCCAGGATCATGTTTATGCCAATGCCCCGGATAGGTGGCAATGATCTCAAATTCTACTCATCTATTCCCCCTGCTGCTGACAAAGCCAGGAAGAGAGGCAGGTGATTGAATTGGATTACATAGAATTGCATGATAACGAGGCTCCGCGAGACCTTGATCGCGAGGAGGAGCTTATCAGGATGGCCAGAATCAAGGCTCAAATCGAACAAATGAAAAAGAATGAAGCGCGGGTTATTCGCCTGCGCCGTGACTTCCCCAAAGGGATCCCCGTATATCGTGAAGAGTCCAAAGAATTCCCAGCCATCGACTCTTCAGATATGGGCTGATGTTCTCCCTTCTTCGATGATCCATGACCGGCTTTTCACGGTCATGCGTGAGAAGCATGATTTGCGCTTCCCGTCCAAACTCCTTCATTGAAAGCGGGAAGCGGGAGTCTCCCTTCTTTTTTTTCCATCCGTCCGGGCAAGTCTCCTAAAGCGAAACCTTCCTTCTCCATTTATATGTTTATATACATATAGTAGTAAATATTTGACACAAAAACTGCACTATTGGCCGTATGCGTTTTTAGGCAAAATCAATAAGCATAAATGTAAAAACTCATAAAACTGCGTAAAATAACATTATACGCACTTTTTGAAAATATCGCTATGCAGTGAGCGTATAAAAAACCGATGATAATTAATACGAACCCATTTTTCATATTTTTGAGTACAACTATGACCATTTATGAAAGATAACTGCTTAAACAAAAAAATAACAAACATTTATAATAATGATTGAATGAAGCATTAAAATAGCGACGTCTTATAATAATGTTTGTGATATGTTCTATCCTGCTGATCAATGTTATCCTTTGCAGGCATAATACATACGATCCCACGCATCCAGGCGCAGAGCATAAGCAGTATGCACATACAGGATATGAAGAAATCATAATATTCCCGAAAAAAAAAGGGACTGTATTTTCTTCCGTCTTATTTACTTCATTGCACATATCTTTGTAGTTCCTATCAATTTGCGTATATCTCTTGAAAACGAGTTAAGAAAAGGGAAAGCCAGTTTTCCCCGGCCATCATTTTTATCATTTCCCCTCTCAGGCGCGATATGGCGCACGATCTCACAGAGGTGCTTATGATTCTACCTTTAAATAGGTAATATTTTAAGGCAAAATGGCCGGAATGGTTAATTATTGATATAATCTCTTTGGGTATATAGATAAAATGGTAGTTTCCAAGAAGTCCCACTTTAATTTATATATAACTTTAGTTTTCAAACTCTTCTAAAGTTTCTTTAGGACGCATCGCTGCGATTATTGGATACATATCTATGTACATTTTTTGGGTTTCGGTTCTTTTATACTTTTCCACAATCTTAAAATGGAGTTTTTTGTAAAAATCTATTGAATCCGTTTTTGAGTCTACTGTAAGATATCGACAACCGATTATATCAGAAACCGACATGGAGGCTCCTATTGCAGCCAAAAATAAGAATGTTCCAACGTCTCTACGTTCAAATTCTCTATCAACTGCTAATCTCGCAATCTTTATACCTGGATATTTTGGGTAAGGGTAACCTTTTACACAATCATTATCATCTATTGCTTTTACTTCAATTGTATCTGAAAGGATTGAGAAAAAACCGACGATTTTTTCTTTCCAGTAACATAAGTAGGTTTTGGTAACCATAACTTCTTGATCCTTTAACGCATCAGTTTTCAAAAAATCGTTTAATTCGTCACTTTTGCAGTTAAAAGAATTGAGTTCGTGTCTATTTGTTAAAGACACAATATGGAGATCCTTATTAGGAATTTTCTCCATTAATCTTTAATCTCTAAACTGAGTCTTATAGATTCGTTTTGCCTCTTTAAACATCTGAATTTGTTCTCTGGTGACTTTGGGATTATCCCTATCTTCCCAAAACTCTTTGGCATCTTTCCCTTCTAATACTAACCCCAGTTCAATTGGTTTGGCCATGATTATCACTTTCTTTTTTACCTGTAATTAACATTATGAAACATCATTATGTATATATCTTTCTAAAATGAACTCATGATGATGTTATAGATGTTCATTTTATAATAATATATGAATCAAGAATACTTCTTTCTATTGGTCTTTTTTTTACAATGTGGTTATATCTACCGAATTAAAAAGTACACACTTTATTTAGTCTTCTTAGTAAAAAGATCAATGAACTCATTGCATTCTTTAATAAGTTCCTTTGATGCTTTTTTTATCACATCTATAGGGTCAGCGCCGTCTGTTCTTACAAAAAGTACGGGATCGCTGATCGTTGGATGTTTTATATCGTAGGTTGCTATATCAACATGTTTGTTGTTGAGCAAAGTTGTTTTTAGCAGGTTGAGGAGGGTATGGGTCTCTCCTGCTACCTTTATATTGATTTCGTTGTCTGTCTTTTTAAGGATCGTTAGTTCCATAATATCACCTAAATAATGCCTGTTCCGTAATCTGAGGATAGTTTTCTTGTCTCAGTCCTTTCACATTTTGGACATTTGAGTTTGTTGTTATCTACTTTCAATACTGTCCTGCAATTTCCGCAATAAGCCTTCATGACGCCAAGTTCTTTATTTACTGTGCTCAGGCGCATGTTGCGAAGGTCAAGTACTCTTGCCTTTACGATATCAAAAGGCGCAAATTCATAATACAGGTCTTTAACATAAGCGTCCTTTACATTTGAAACATGTATGGCTGCCTGTTCAACGTTAACTATCTCGCGTTCGCCTTTTCCTTTTATTCCTGCGATCTCAACAAGGGCGACAGAATCTTTTACATCGGTGACCTGTCCGATAACGATATCCCCGACCTGCAAATGCGGTGGAGTATTCGTGACCGGAGTGACTGATATGGAGCGCTCTTTTTTGTTTATATTTACAATACCGCTTGCGGTGGAGTAAATGTTCCCTCCCTCGATATATGCGCCGTTTCTTGGGATAAATTCTTCTGAAGTTCCGATGAGATCTCCAGGCAATACGTTTCTGACATCTTCTTTTGGCTCTTCTTCAACTGCTTCCTCAGTGGTTTCTTCTACTGTTTCTTCAACAATTTCGTGGGGTTGGACTTGCGTTTCCTCTTCTACAATTTCCGTTTCGGCAGCCACTTCTTCCATTTCCTCTTCAAGTTCAAGCTCGCTATCTTTAAATTCCTTTGGTTCTTTTTCGTCACCCTTTCCAAGCTTTCTCCTGCTTGTTATTTTTTTTCTTTTGATTCTAATAATTATCCCTCTATTCTCTTCTCGATCCTGTATATTTCGACTTTTATGACCTGTCTTTCCTTCGTATGAAACCCGAATGTCCTTTTAATTGGAAAATCTATTGTTATACATTCTGTTATGACAGACGGGCTTATGAATTTTTTTATGAATTCTGCACTGTTGGCATTATGTATGGAATAAACCACGCTGCTCAATTCGAGGGCTTTCCTCAAAAAAGGGCGGTCGCTTCCTTTTTTCTGCGCGCCAAAAGGCGGATTCATTACGACTGTATCCGCTTTCCCGCAGATAGTTTCGATTCGGCTGCATACGAACTCAACATCAACATCAAGTTTTTCTGCGTTTGCTCGTGCTATCTCAAGAACACCCCTATCATCATCAAAACCTATAACCTTTTCTGCTCCCAGGAGTTTGGCACCAATTGCAAAGATACCGCTTCCACATCCCAGGTCGTAAACTGTGCCTGTGAGGTCCCCACGCATAAAAGCAAAATGCAGAAGCTCCGAAGCTACTGTTGCAGGTGTTGCATATTGCTCCTTATCAGGTTTTGGGGATCTGAAACCTTCGACTTTTTCAAGGATAATATCAAGGTGTCTTTTCTTCATATTTTTCCATGTTTGAGTTTAGTTTAAATAGAACACGGATGACATAAGCGTTATCTCTTGGCAATAAAATGTATCGCCGGCAGCATAGCTTCGCCATGTTCTTTCACCTGGTGGAAATACTGCTTTGCAAGAGCCTTTACATCTGCCAGGCCATGTGTTTTCTCCAATTTTACCAGTTCTCCCAGCATCAACATGTGATCATGGAAAAATTCCATCGGTACGGGAATCTCACGTTTTATGCTCTCAACCGTGATCTCATTGAAACCCAATTCATTGAGCTTATGGCTTATTTTTTCAATATCATGCTGGTAAAGAGCGCCAGTGCTTTTTAATACTTCATTGAATAGCAGGTTCGATCTTTGTGCATTATTAAATGCTATCCAATGCAGTATCATGAATGAGAAACTCCCCTCATTATCAAGCACCCTTGCAGTTTCTTCAAACACATAATCCAGTTTTTCTGGCGGCACAAGATCAAAGTAATGATAAGAAACAACGGATTTGAACGCAGAATTTTTAAATGGCAAAAGAAGAGGTCTTATAAGGACTGCATTTTGAAGCGGTCTTTTTGAGGGTAAACCGAATACTGCGCCTGGGAGTTCTTCGCAAAGCATTCCTCCAAGATCAAGGATGCGCGCATCAGGGTTAATGTTTGAGCGCTTTATGAATTCCTGTCTGTCTGTTGCTGTGTAAGGCATAATAATCAAAATATATTCTATATAATATTGCACACTATTATTTTCTTTATCTATCTTCTGCCACTCTTATCGTGATAAGTTTTGCGACCAAAAAAGATACCACAAAACTTATAGATAAATCTAAATATAGTACGTAATACTTTAACATAAATGATTGGTAGAAAAAAAGGGATTTTGATTGCAATCGAAGGTATTGATGGAGCCGGGAAACGAACGTTATGTTCTTTCATTAAAAATTCATTAGAGTCAAAAAAGCATGAAGTGATGCAATTTGAATACCCGGATTATTCAAGCAAGTGGGGCAAAATCATTGACGAATATCTTCATGACAAAATAGAACTTGATATAAATGAACAATTCTTTGTATATTTCATTGATATATTAAAAGACCAGGATAAAATCCAAAAAATTCTTGAAAAAGGCATAGTTGTATTAACGGATAGATATTTTACTTCAACAATTGCTTTCCAATGCAGTAAGGGTTTTAATTACCAAAAAGCAGTATCAGTGATTAAGACCATGGGTGCTATTGAACCCGATCTGACATTATTTATTAAGATACCATCTCAGGTTGCTCTAAAAAGAAAATTTGACCAAAAGAAATCTCTGGATAGACACGAAAAAGATGTTGAACTGTTAGATAATGTTGATGCGGTTTATGAAAAAATGATACATGAAAAAACACTGTCTAAAAAATGGATCAAGATAAATGGAAATCAGGAGTTAAGAACAGTAGAAGATGATATATCGGACGTATTAAATGATTTTTTTGCCATTTAGATTCATAAAGTGCAATTTCAGAAATGATGATATATGGATATTCAAACAACTACCCGCATTGAACTCATCGACATAACCGACCGCGTTCATGGACTGGTAAAAGAAAGCGGGATAACAGATGGCGTCTGCGTCATATCCACGAGCCACACCACATGCAGCATAATTATCAACGAAAACGAGCGCGGCCTGCAGACTGATATCCTTGGAATGTTAGAAAAACTGATCCCACAGGATCAAAACTATGCCCATGACCAGATAGATAACAATGCACACTCTCATCTTCGGGCAATTCTGCTGGGCATGAGTGAGATCATCCCTGTAGAAGACGGGCACCTTGTGCTTGGCACATGGCAAAGCATATTCTTCGTCGAACTTGACGGGCCCAGAGGCCGAAGTATAAATATAAAAATATTGGAAAGCTAGAAAGTATCCAGCTCTCCTCTTGCTATCATCTCAGTTATCTTTGTGATATCTGCGAGCCACTTATCAATGATCACTTCAGATTCTGATTTTATTACTTTCATATTTGCTCCATCCTGCGGGATCACCTGGGCGCTTGCAATCAATGGCTGGTCAATGGGATGTCCTATCTGGGAAAGGATCCTGATGTATACATCTTCTATTCCAGAAACATTTTCCGCAATATCCTTTGCTATCTGATTTGAGAGAAGGTTATAAAGTTTTCCCACATGGTTTATCGGGTTCTTTCCGCTTGTGGCTTCCATGCTCATTGGCCTGTTCGGGGTGATGAGCCCGTTGCACCTGTTACCGCGCCCAACTGAGCCATCGTCGCCCATTTCGGCGGATGTTCCTGTAACTGTCAGGTAAACCGAGCCAGTTTTTGCATCATCTCCAGTGTTGACAAAGACCTCTACTTCACGGTCTGTGTATTCGCCTGCAAGATCGAATATTTTACCCTGCAGTTCATCCTTTATCTGGAAATAATGATCCTGGTCATCAACGTGTTTATCTATCATTGCACAGGCAACTGTGAGGGTTATTTTATCGTTTTTCCTCATGCCCATTACCTTGATATCAGTTCCGATAGCTGGAAGGTCTTTCTTGAAATTTAATACCATCTGCCTTTCGGTATTATAAACGATCTGCTCGACTTCTGAAAAGGGAGCATGGCCTACGCCAAATGAGGTATCATTGGCCATTGGCGCTTTTCCTCTCTTGAAAACAGCCTGCAAGTCAGTTGACCCGGTGCCGAGTTTGCAGTCAATGATGATATCATGTTCGGAATCAATATCTGGAAGAGTGGTTTTTAAATATTGTTTTGCAGCTCTTATAGCGGTGGCTTCAGTTGCGATCTTTTTGTCCTGGAATTCTTTCGTGGCCCTTCCCACGAGCAGAACATACATCGGTGCGATTATTTCCCCACCCTTATATTGAGGATGGGAGCGTCCTGCCACGACCTCTACTTGATCAGTATTATGATGAAGAACGGTGCCGCATTTTTTTATATATTCGTTGCAAAGCGCCCGGCTCACTGCTTCTGCAAATCCGTCAGCCATGCTGTCGGGGTGTCCTACACCTTTTCTCTCAACTATCTCAATCTCCTGTTTTTCGATCGGTGTTTGTGTAATTTTTTCCACTCGAATGTTTCTTGCCATTAAATTGCCTCTATAGTTTTTCTTCAAATGATGCTATTTTGTATATAATAACTTTTTGTTTCTGGGCTTTGGGACAAAATTATCTCAGCCCCCTACCTTAACATCCAAATCCTCAAGATACCTGAGATAACACAGTCTTTTCAAATCATAATTGCATACTCTCAAAAAAGCTTCCTGTTTCCGTC
>Ga0172368_10000917_pt1 | contig 41357 bp, 34 predicted proteins | sample Lak11m_FD_114540 | JGI IMG/M metagenome (GOLD analysis project Ga0172368, IMG submission 114540) | Freshwater microbial communities from Kabuno Bay, South-Kivu, Congo - kab_022012_11m | ecosystem: Environmental > Aquatic > Freshwater > Lake | place: Democratic Republic of the Congo: South-Kivu... | reverse complement strand
TCCGCCGCCGGATTGGATTCGTCAAGTTTTGGTAGTTGCGATCTGTCAGCCAATCTTAATGCCCTAATTGATGCGAAAACCGGTAAAATCGGCAACGATATTGTTAGCACAATCTTCGGAGTACTTGCTGTACGTTCGCAAGACAAGTCGGTCGATCAGAATACTGTTGACTATATCGTTGCGTCTCAAGCCATCGATGGTGGCTGGAGCTCCGGTTGGGGTACCGAAGCCAACATTACCGCCCAAGCAGTTATGGCGTTGGCGTCGACCGGATATGCCACTTCATCACCCGTAATCTCAAATGCCAAGCATTACCTCAAGAGTCTGCAAACCAACTCCGGCGGTATCAAATACGATAGCAATGCATGGACCACCGAGCCCGATGCTTTTTCTAATGCTTATACCCTGCAAGCCATCTACGCTCTTGGCGAAGATCCGCTCAGTGACTATTGGACGCGGGGCGACAAATCGATAATTGATGATTTAACAACCCTACGCCAAGCCGATGGTTCCTACAATTTTTCAGCTACTCTATGCGCCATGAACCCCGTCTTTACTACCGCGGTCGTTCTTCCGGCGTTAAACGGTAAGGCAATGCCGGTAATCGGAGATGACTTGAAAAAATTTACCCCGCCTGTGGCTCAGAACCAAACACCACAACCGACATCGCCGACACAAAGCGATGATACCGCCGAAACGACCGATGTTGCACCCGTCACAACTCAGACACCTATCGCGCCAACTATCGAAGACCATACACGAGGCAACATCGCATCGGTCGCCAGTGAAACCGATCCGCCAGCCGAAGAACAAATTGCAGATACTTCGACCGCTTCTCAGCCCTCTGACAAATCAAATGACAAAAGTTACACAATCATAATTATTTGCTCGACTGGTCTACTCATAGGCATCGGACTGTCGATAATGCTCGGTCGCGTTGGGATACTGCCGATATTACTGGCGATTATGATAGCTATACCGGCTAACGCGTTAGCGTCGCAAGCTAGTGTGGTGGTACGACACGGCAATGGCAATATGGTAAAACGATGTGTTGATTTTGGTTCCACAACAATAACCGGCCTTGAATTGTTGCAAAAAGCCGGTCTTTCTCCAGTTTTGGAAAACGGATTTATGGTTTCTATCGATGGTGACAAAGCAAAATCTTCTACCGAGCCGGGTGTGACAGATGACTATTGGTCATATTGGCGTATTGATAACAATAAGTGGAGCTATTCCCGCGCCGGCGCTAGTTCGCAGAAGGTTGGCGACGGCGACGTCCAAGGGTGGCAACGCGGTGGTAGCACGTTGATGTTACCAACCATAAAGTTCGACGACATTTGCACAAAAAAAGCTCAGGACGTCGCCGTCGCCTCAGTCACCCCCTCCGTCTCCCCCTTGTCAAGGGGGAGAGCCGATCGGGCTGATGCCAAGTTGTCATCACCAACCGTCACATCAACAACCGCTTCTACAAACATTCAGACCGCTACCACCTCATCGCCTCAAGCTGGTACCGATACCACAAACAATAATCGAACCGATTATTTCAATGCACTATATCTTATAGGGTTTGCCATAGCCGGTTTTGGCGCGCATCGGTTTTTCAAAAAGATGAGGGGAAGTATATAGGGAGGAATGATTTGCCCAACATCAATACCATCACGCCGATGATTGACCATATGATTAGTGTACCCAGCCATATCCAACGCTGGTAGCTTTTCAAGCGTCTTATGATAATTAAGAACAGTAGCGCGATATGGTAAATAGCGATAATTGATGCCACCGAGACAATAGTGATATCGATAACCGGATTAGTAGGCAACCAGTCGTAATCTGGTTTAATGGTTTTACTTAAATCGTACTCGAGAATCGGCATGGTTACTGCGAGAACTAAGATGTTAAGAATCATTAACCCTAAATTTTTTAGTTGATTCATATTATAAAACGGGCACCCCTGCCCGTCCTTTTTGATTGTTTGTTATTTGTCCAGCTTAGATGTTTGGAGCGGGATACCAGAATCGAACTGGCGTCTCCACCTTGGAAGGGTGGCGTACTGCCATTATACGAATCCCGCACTGGAGGCCTGAGAGAGAATCGAACTCTCGTACGCGGTTTTGCAGACCGCTCCCTAACCACTCGGGCACCAGGCCAAACTTGTTAATGATGCTATTTGATGGAGTTTTGTCACGCGGAGCGTGATCTGGCTCCGTCAGACAGACCGTTCCCTAACCACTCGGGCACCAGACCCTCTACGTTATTTGATTAATTACCGTTGAGTGATAATATTTAATCGTATCCATCTTACCAAGAAAAACTAATTCTATCAAGGAGAATTATGGGTAGAAGAAAGAAAAAGAAGCATTATAAGCAATATAAATCAGTTCAAGCATTAGCGTCGCCACAAAACCCAGTACCCACGCTGTCTCTTGAAAACGATCCCGATATTCAAGTACCGACCACTCCGGTAGTTAGCGAAGTAAAGAAAATTGCAATTATCATGACCTTATTAGTTTTGGTCTTGGCGATAGTCGCCTTTACCAACACCAAAACCGACTGGATCGATTCAGCTGGGAGGTGGCTTATGAACGCACTTCACATTTACGGCGCCTGATCGACTAGCACCTGAGTTCTCAAGAGTCCTTGCAACACCATTAAATATATGGCGTAGGTTACTATAGCTAAAAGCATCGCAAGCCACCACCACAAACCGATGCTGTAAAATAGCCAGTTGGACGCCGAAACCACAGTGAAGCCCTCGATAATACCCAAGACTTTCTTTGGCCACCACGGGTTGGTGATATGACTTGTAAACCCCAGAATCGCCCCTAATACCGCCACGATTAAAATACTCATGATTTACTCCTTTGAAGTTATTGTACAGTTTTTACAATTGTTTGCAAAAGGGTGGTTTGTTATTAGATTGCTTCGTTCCTCTGGTCCTCGCAATGACACTTCAACTTTCTACTTTCTACCTTAAACCTTCTACCCTTATCGGTTCCAAGGTTGGTCGGGGTGTTGCAACAATATACAATCGAATTGATCCAGTACCGCGCCGGTGGCGCTGTCCCACAACGGGTTATTGCCAATATTGGCGGTTGGTTCGTTGCCACAGACATCCAGGCTATTGCGGTTGATCCAAGCGATTATTTTGGTTTTTTCAGAGGACGAGATCAGCTCGCCCGGCGCAAATATCTTCTTGCCCGGCCAAACCAATGTGGCGTCTTCACTTGAATATACAAATAGACCGCTACCCTCCGGCAAAAACCTGCCGATAACAACATCGATATACGACGCCTCGCTCACCGTATCGCCAGTGGTTTGACCGCTACCATATGATAGAATTTTGGTGATTATCCCTGACGCCATTGCGCCCGAAAGAGTCAGTGATTCCTTGCCTTGCCGTTTGACGACTATCTGTTCGCCGTCCAGCTTAATTCTCGATTGATATGGATTGCCAATCTGGTTCCACCCTTGTGACAGTCTTGTGTCAAACTCACCTTCTTCGCCAACAGGAGTCCCTTTGGGTAATTGCACTGCGCCTCCATCGGGGTGATAAAGCCAGACCGCCTTGCTTGGCTTGAGATATTGATAGTTGGCCTTTTGAGTTACATCGAGCCAAGCACCGCCACCCAAATGCCATGCGAGTGGTTTAGTAAACTGCTCCCAGAAACCGGCGTAATAAGCATCGTTTGATATAACCGGCAGTGTTACCAAATTAAACCCTTTCGCAAGCAACAGCGTGTTGCTACCTCTAGCAGTTGATTCCAAGGGGATACTTTTTTGGGTTTGGCTCAAGAGAACTTCACCGATGTTGACGTTGCATTTTTTGTGCCACAGAAAGCCACACCTTTTTGACGATTCTCTAAGCTCGAAAACTTTGACGCTAATAGCGCTTGATTTTTCGTTATCAATTACCGGTAGCCCAACTATTTGCGTTGAAACATTTTTTCCAGTACCAAGTGTACTGGGTCGCCAAATAAGGCCCTGTTGGTTCGACCAAGCATCGCCAAAACTATTCTTGACTTGGTTTTGAGTAAGTTGGCTTATAGTAGCATCGGTTTCAGAAACAGAATTCAAACTAATATTTTGGCCGGCGATTCTGACGATAAGCGTCTTTTTTGACTTGTAGTGATTAGCGATATTTATTTTTATAAGCTCTGCCTTACCTTCCTCGAGCATACTGGGTGTTTGTAAGTCGAGAGTAAGTTTATTGGTAATTTTTGTCTTTTTACCAATAACGCCGAAAGACTCCAGTGTCAAAATAGTCACCATTGCCACCACTGCCAGTGCGGTCACCAGCAACGCCAAAGAAACGAGAATTTTCGCCTTTTTCGTCTTATCCACGATCTCCCTTTATACCCGAAAAGTGTCAACCCGTATTGAACTTTCTACCTTAAACTTTCTACTTTTTACTAACCTCATTATATCACTCCCCCTGTCGCTGAGCTTGGACAATCAACCTCTTCCAGCTAGAGCCCACCGGGTAACAGGTCATAATAGTCAGTGTCTGCTCCTTGTCGGTCGCAACAAAATTGCCCACCTCATCCTTTTTTACAACCTGTTTGTTATAGACCTTATATGTGAAAAACGTATTATTATTTTTTATAATAATATCATCACCATTTTCAAGTTTGTCGAGCAAAGCAAAAACGGTTTTATAATTGCCGTCAGACCACGGCAAGTCAGACGAATGACCAGTTAGAAAGACATTGCCAGGCGTTCCGGGTAATGCTGAGCCCTCGATGTGAACAACGCCTTGCTTGAGCAATTCTTGGGTATTGTCGGAAGTACCGTTCCATGCGATCGGCGCTTTGGTGTCAATTTTCGCTATGTAGATACCACTTGCTGGAATGTCGCTTGGAATATTGATTATTGGACTTGCAATACCAGACGGGTCGCTATTACCTATGTGATTTTGGGTTGTTTGAGTGGTCGCAGTTGTCGTTGATGTCGCCGACGATACCGTTGGCGTATTATCGCGCTTAGCAAAAACGTAATCGAGCCTAACATTTATTGCAGAATAGTTGATTACATAAAAAGCTACTAACCCCGTGATTGTAAAAGTTGTAACATCCAAAAACACCTGCCACTGCCATTGTCGCCTCTTAGTATAGTTTAATAGATTGCCTAAGTCGTTATAATAATCATCTCGCATAGTATTATTATAACGGAGTTGACGATTTGATTAAAATATATTATAATTACTGAGTACTAACTCAAAACGGAGGTGGAGAGATGGGCAGTCACAAATGCAAGTTCGGTGCGCTAGTCTGCATTGATTTCAGGTTTCGCGACAAGATGGCCTCTTTCTTGGAAGGCCTGTTTGGGTCAAAAGAGTTCGACTTGTTCAGTACACCTGGCGCTGCAAAAAAGATAGCCGATGCGAGTACTCGGGCTGAGACTGTTGGCGATATTGGAATATGCATCGACAAACACGACGCAGAACGATTTGTCATAATTTCTCACACCGACTGTGGCGCCTATGGTGGAAGCGATGCCTTTCCATCAAAGGATGCTGAAATTGCCAAACTCACTGAAGACTTGCGCACCGCTCAAGAAGAGCTTATCAAAAAATTCCCCAATCTATTGGTTGAGCTTTACCTCTACGACAAAGACAGTGATGAGTTCATGCCCATCACCAATTAGTTCCCTCTCCCGCTCCTGCTCCGCAGGGGCGCGTTTGTAATTTTTCTGATGATAACCACAAATATCATTTCCGAATCTGGGCTGTAAAGTAGATGAACTCCAACAGGATTTTTATTTTACAAGGATAGGACAAATATTACTCACAAATTGTACCTGTTATTCTCCCCGCTTATCTGACGATCGTCATATATGCGGGGAGTTGATATGGTTCGATGTGTGAAGGTTTCAGTATCACTTCTATTACATTGGTTTGTCTGATTGATAGTGTTGGCAATCAGACAAAAAATTGATGTGATGACGGGAAGATAGTCGAACTACAATTGTCGCTATTGCGACAATTGGCGGCGCGAGTACGCGCCGCCAATCGATCAACCAACAACCTACATTATTTTCACGGCTAAACTCAATTGATTTACTCTACGCCAGAAGCCGCGAGAGTGAATCAGAACAGTCAATAATCGCGTTTGCCTGTTTTCCTTATTATTTTGAAAAATGGCTCGGTTAAACCGATGCTTCCCATGCACATCTCATTTCTGCTAATCTTTACTATCATATCATCCAACGCGCTTCCCCCCATAGGCAAAGAACCTATCCAGCTTTCCTCGTTCATTCCTAGCATCCAAGCTAAAAATGTTTCGCTATTAGCAGCATCGCGAGACTTACCACCCCAACTTGCAGGCTCAGGCAACCTTATCGTAACCTCTTTTCTATTTACAGCGGCATCAACTACTTGACTGAAGATCCCTGCCATAAACCTCTGATATTCGCTTCCATTATTCTCAGCGTTTTCAATGGCACTCTTGACGTCTGCTAACGTAGACTCATCGGTACCTTCGCGTATGATCGTTCCCCTCACTTCAGATAGTCTTTTCTGCACGGGTGTCATTGATTCCTCGGCCGCTTTTACTTCCTCCTCACTTGGCTGGTAACCGCCTTCTTGTTCGGATGGCATTGATCCTCCTATAGTTTATATTTGATATTTTCTTCCCGACAATTACATAGTAGTAGTAGTAGCAGAAATCAAGGGTGGGAAAATATAGACGAGATCCCCGCCTGCGCGGGGATGACAGCTGGGGGAAGGTATTTGAAAAAGGTGCAAAGATATGAGATTTCTCGCGGTAGCTCGAAATGACACAAGGAACAGCAGGTAAGGGATCCCTCGAGTTCCTCGGGATGACAACTTTCGCGTGGCAATTTAGCGTTTTTTGTGTGCCCGCGAAGCGGTTTAGAGTGCGTCTATATGTTTTCTTCTTTTTTGCGATATTGCAGGGCTTCGGCGAGGTGCTGGGGCGTGATGCCTGGTGATTTTGCCAAGTCAGCGATGGTGCGGGCCAGTTTCAATATTTTAATCATCCCCCTGCCCGAGAGGTTCATAGTATCAACCGCTTGTCGCAGAAGTTGCGTCCCAGTGGCATCGAGCTTGCAGAATTCTTCGACCTCTGAGTTATTCATCTGACTGTTAGTCTTACTTCCGCCGAACCTTTGGTGCTGAAGCTCCCGAGTGGCAATGACTCTTGCCCTGACAGTAGTTGACTGTTCGCCCTTTTTACCAGCTGTCATTTTGTCAAAACTTAGCCGTGGCACCTCAACATGCAGGTCTATTCTATCCATTAATGGCCCTGATATTTTCTGGCGATATTTAAGAATTTGATGTGCGCCACAAGAACACTGCTTTTGCGGGTCTCCGTAATAACCACAGGGACAGGGGTTTTGGCTGGCAACCAACAAGAAATCTGCAGGGTAGCTGACCGACCCTTGGGCACGGCTGACAGAGACGATCTTGTCTTCCAGAGGTTGCCTAAGCGCCTCTAAAACATGGCGTGGAAACTCCGGTAGCTCGTCTAAAAACAGTACACCTTTGTGCGACAAGCTGATTTCACCCGGCTTGGGAATGCTTCCGCCACCCACCAGCGCCACAGCGCTGGTAGTATGGTGTGGGTGGCGGAAAGGTCTGTGAACTACCAAGTTTTCACCTTGTTTAAGGCGACCGGCCACTGAATAAATTTGGGTTACCTCTAAAATTTCTTGCACAGTCAGGGGTGGCATAATGCCGGCTAACGCTCGAGAAAGCATGGTTTTACCGCTTCCTGGCGGGCCACTCATTAATATATTATGGTGGCCAGATGCGGCTATCTCGAGAGCTCGCTTAGCATTTTCCTGACCCTTAACATCAGTAAAATCAAACTCAGCAATTTCACCCTCCGCCACATCTGGAATTTTGGAAATTTGAGCCGGAATATCATTTTTACCCATAGCGGCGTCGGCGATTTGTCGCAGAGTATCAATGCCAATGACCTTGATTTTCGGTACTAACGAAGCCTCTCCCGCGTTTTGTTCAGGCACAATGAATTTCTGAATTCGCCAATTAACACTACTTAGCGCCACCGAGAGCACACCGTTGAGACGTCGGACCTTACCGTCTAACGCCAGTTCCCCCATAATTACGCTATCTTCTAAATACTCATCTCTTAATTGATTGTCGGCAATAAGTATCCCAAGAGCGATAGCTAAATCGTAGGCGGGACCTTCTTTTTTCAAATCCGCCGGCGCAAGATTGACGGTTATCCTTTTATTAGGAAATGTGAAACCGGCGTTGCGAATAGACGATCGAACCCGTTCTTTTGATTCCTCAACCGCCTTGTCGGGCAAGCCGACAATAGTAAAGGCCGGCAAGCCGATACCGATATCGACTTCTACCGTAACCGGGTAGGCATCAAGACCAACAAGCGCTGCCGATTTGAGTTTGGCAAACGATTTCATAATCTAACCATAGAACATTTTACACCACAGCAAAAGACCTCCCAGCATTATCCAAACAGACCAGGCATTAAAACAGATAAAATAGCGATTACGCCCACACCGCCCATAAGTAGTGCCACAGTCCACGCTAGAACATTTCGTACTGTACCATTTTTCCAAGTACCCATAATTTTGGGATTGTTTGACACAAGGGTGATGAGAACAATGAGAATTGGGGCAATAAGACCATTTAAGATAGCAGCGAAGATAAGTACTTGGATTGGGTCGGCATTAAAGTAATTCATAATCAAACCAAGAATGACAGCGATAATAATTATTCCATAAAAACCATAGGCGTTTTTAAGCTTACTGCTTAGACCACCCTGCCAGCCCATTGCCTCTGAAATAGCGTAAGACGCGGAGCCGGCCAGCACGGGAATTGCCAGTAACCCTACCCCTACCACACCGATTGTGAATAAATAATAAGTGGCATTGCCGGCGAGGGGTCGCAACGCCTCGGCAGCTTCCTTGGTTGTAGTAATGTCAGTAACTCCATTTATATGTAAGGTTGACGCCGCTAGACCGATAATAAAAAACATCGCCACGTTTGACCACGACATACCAGTATAGACATCCTTGCGCATATTCTTTATGGACTCAGCGTTGGTAACTTTACGCGCACTAATGGTCGCGTTGCCATCGTCGATACTTTTTTCAACCTCCTGTGACGCTTCCCAAAAAAATAAGTATGGTGAAATTGTGGTTCCAAGAATTGCTACCACAAGTAGAAGCGTGTCTCGGTTAAGGTTGATACTCGGAACAAAAGTGTTATGAATAATATCAACCCAGTTGTGGCTAATCATAAAGAAAGCGATTACATACGCAAAAAGCGCCATAGTTAAAAATTTCAGATATTTCGCATATTTATGGTAAGGCACAAAAATCTGCAAACCAAGTGTAAGTATGGTAAAGAATACTGCAAGCGCCGTAAAACCAGCGTTGGGTAGAAGCAACTGAGTTGACGATGCCATTGCCCCAATGTCGGCGCCGATGTTGACGGTATTTGCAATAAAAAGAAGTATTGTGCAAATAAACAATATCCACCTTGGGTAGTTGGTTCGAAGAACTCCAGCTAATCCCCTTCCCGTGACCATGCCAATGCGAGCGCACATCTCCTGTACCAGCGCCATAAAGGGAAGAGAAAAAAGCGATAGCCAGAGATATTGGTAACCGAAACGAGCGCCAGCTTGAGAGTAGGTGGCAATGCCCGATGGGTCATCGTCAGCAGCGCCAGTAATAAGACCCGGCCCGAGCCCACCAAGATATTTCTGGACAGCAGTTACCGGCTTAATACGGGTAGCTTTTCCTGTTAGTTCTATTGACTTGTCAACTAATTTAGCCGGCGCCTCCGCCACAGCTTTGACCACTTTCTCTTGCGCACTTTTTTGATTGTTCATATTTTCATTATGACAGATAAATGTAAATATGCCCAAAATAACTGCTAATCAAGTTTTGTTATAATGAGGACATGCTATCTAGAAAACCCAAGCAATTTAGCACAATTGTTTTTAGCGCAGTGGCGATAGTTATTCTTATTGTATCGTCGATCTCGGTGATACCAGCATACGCGGCTGAAGAGAGCCAGAACTTATGGTCAGGACTATTGGATACTGTAGCTAGCAGAGCTAGACACGCGTACCTTACTATTTTCCCCAATAACGATTTACATTTATTAACTAACCCGCTCAATCTTCAGGCGTCTGAAAGAGGCGGTTATCATCAAGGAGAGGGCGTGCTCTCTCCTACCCCCCCCACCGAAACGGGTAGCACTTCGACTCCAAGTAGCGGAGGACAACGTTGGCAAAGAGGTTCAGGGGGAGCGGCAACACACGCTATAGCGCAATACGGCTCTGCTAAAATTACTGTAGCCGATATACCTCAAGGAGTTAGTATCGCCAAGCTAACTATTGTCAGAGCCGACGACAGTGGTGTCGCGCGAGCAAATTATTTAATACTTGGAGACGAGTTCAAGCCAAGCCAAACAACATCTGCGACAAAACCAACAGCTACCTCGGTCGCTACGCCACCATCGTCCACTACGACCGCTACACCAACCACCCCTGTCACAACCACTACTCAAGTTGCAACAAAAACTGGCTTAGCTCTAGGAAAACACGATTTTTACCTTCAAATATCAGAAGGTAACTCAACCAAGGTCTATAAACTCTCCACTGACATTACTTCAAACAACACCGCCCCAGTTAATTTTAGTCTTGCAAGTAGCGCTACTCCAGAAGATTCTTACCCTGTTTGCGTTTATAACGCTACTAGTTGCAACTCAGGTGGACATTGGGCAAACGACTGCAAGCCAAAGAAAACGTGTATGGTACCCGGGACTGTCAAAGGCGGAACTCAAGAACTCGGCGCGGGTACTCAATGTGTCGAAGAGACAGAAAAACAAATTACAGATTCAAAAGGAACTGTTGGCTTAAAGCCAGGTTCGTGCGAGGGCGACAGCGAGAGCAGTGCCAAATCCGACATCTCAAAACGCCTTGGTATTGACAAAGTTACCGATAAGGGTAAGGGTGACAGTCCATCGGATATAAAACCAGATACCAGAAAGGGTAGCGACGCCGACCCTGCTACTAGTAGTGGAGCCACTTCCCCCGAGGCTTCTGGGGAGACCAAAAAAACCGGCAATTCTCCAGCGCAGATAGGTATGATAAAAATGGTCACAATAGACGGAATTACCTATGCTCCCAACCTTGACAAATCACAATTTATGGATCAATACAGAAAAAACAACCCAACCAATAATGCTCAAGATGAACAGGCGTGGACAGAGTATCAAAACATCAACGATATTAACAAGGTTACAGAAACTCAACCATCTACAACCCCAGGTACAACAACAGATCAGCCGTCACAACCAACCAGTGGTACCCTAACAAAATATATTGGCGACCCAGCTAATACGAAAACGTTTGAGGGCTTCTTAGAAGGCAATGACGGTGCAGGTAATAATCAGACCGCCGCAACAGAGCAAGCAACAGCAAAGGAAAAGGTACGCGAGGAACTTAGAAGTGTCATTGAACAATTGTCGGATAATATTTCTACCGATGTCGACAAGAGCTTAAGCGATCGGTTCGACGCACTCCCAGAAGAACTTCGAAATAAAATAGCAAAACTCGGCCCAGTCGATAACGAGGATTATCTTCGGAATCTATTTGGCGCCGCGTCGCTTGCCCACTATAATTCCATAGAAAACGGTACCGTCGCCGAAACACAGGCCAACGCAAATTTTAAACTTGCCACACAAAAAGTCAGAGAAAAGCTAGTCTCGGCTCGAGCATTAACCAGTGTTGCCGACAGTTATATATTAAACGCGAGCTGGAAGGAGACACTAAACAAATGGCTACCCAGGATATTAGACAAAATCCCTCTTGTGGGACCTTATGTTAAAGGACAATTCTTCGGAGAAGATAAGAAGACAGAAGTTCTAACAGATTATCTTAAACTTAGCTCCGAAGATCAAGAAAGAATACATCAATTTGCCTTGGATATTTCGACCTTAATTTACGGTAAAGATGGTCATAAAGAAGGAAATACAACCGAGACAGCGGACAACAAGGGCGCGCTTGATTGGCTTGCAGACGCGAAAGCGAATATAAGCAGTAACACTGGAAGACAAAATGAATACAATACATTAGAAAAAGAGATAAACGGCTTTTTAGGTAAAACAGATGTAAAGCCTGTAGCTACAGCAAAAAGTGATGATGCAAAAACTGATACGCCGGTAGATGGCGTGACTGCGGATAGTGCATCGCCCAATGAATAGTATTTTAATGAATTAAGGAGCAACGCTATGTCAACATGGGGAAAAGTTATGACTATTGCGGGGTTTGTAATTTTCGTAGTACTAATAGTTTTGTATTTAAGTTGCTTACAAGAGCTTAGAGATTTGCGTTCTGCTTTCGTGAGCCTATATTCTACGTGCGCTAAGTAACCCGTAGAGTTGCTCCCACTCTTCCTTAATTAGGTCCTCGGCACGGGCAGTGGGGTCGATTCCAGCACGCTGAAGCAGGGAAGTGGTGTCCCCGAATTTCGGTTTGAGGGCGTTTTTAAGTATGGCGCGTTTTTTTGAAAATCCAGCTTTGGCAACTTGCATAACCCCCTCGATTTTTTTGGGGTCGGTGGGGGAGTCAGCAATTTTTAATTTAATTACAGCCGATTCAACTTTTGGCTCAGGGTAGAAGTTCTGGCGACTGACATCAAATAATTTAACATTTTCGCTACAAATAAGCTCGACTAGGACAGTCAACAATCCCCTCTCGGAAGAATTTTTTTGGGCCGTCAATCGCTGAGCTACCTCTTTCTGGACCATTAGAACCATTTCGCTTGGCTTGTTGTCTCTTGACAGGAAAAGGTTAATAACTGGCGACGTAATGCTGTATGGCAAGTTTGAAACGACCTTGTAGCCCTTTGGCAAACGCAACTCTGGTATCTTCAAGACTGCGTTGGTAATAATTACATCAAGCTCTTGTCCCTTGAACTGTTTGCGCAGGTACTCGCCAAACTCCCTCTGTTGCTCAATAGCCACTACCTTGGCACCTGCTGAGAGTAACCTCGACGTCAGAACTCCAAGTCCCGGCCCAATCTCCACCACCGTTTCGCCCTTTTTGATACCGGCAACCTTGATGATATTATCCAAAACATCATCATCCACAAGAAAGTTTTGTCCCATTAGTTTATTTGGACGGATACCCAATTTACCCAGCTCGTTTTTAACTTTATCGATATTCATATATCCCTTATCCTGTTGTCATTTCGAACGTTATCGTGAGAAATCTAAACCAAGAGATTCTCACGTCGTCCATTTTAATTTTTTTATTGTCAGGACTCCTCAGAATGACAAACAAAGGTTATTCGTTCAATTCTTCCACTCTAACCTGCATGGTCCCCGAGCCTAGCCCTCCACCGGCGATTGTCTCCCAAGCTGAATGGTTAAGATCGAGAATTCGACCGGTACTGGCCTCGGGGCCCCAATCGCCTACTCGCGTTTCGACACTTTTACCATTTGCAAGGTTTGTAACTCGCAACAATGTACCCCGACCGTATCTCCTAGATGCTGTTGACAGCCAAGTCCAGCTTGATTCCCCGGTCTCGCTCGACAGCACCACGATCTTGGTACCGATATGGGTAATTTTATTGATAGCTTCCTCGATAACCCTACTACTCATTAGTTGCCTTGACACTTCTTGACCGTTTTCCCTTCTAGACAAATAAACTTTTTCTTTCTTGCCATTTTTACCAGTTTGTACGACCTCAGTTTTGCCTCGTTCCAAAGTAGCATCTTTCTTTTCAACTGTATCGAATTTCACGATTTCAGTTTCAATAACTTCTGTTTCCTTCACACGAGTAATAGCGATTTTAGCATCGGTCGGTGGCAAGGCCGACGCTTGTGGCGTGACCGCGTCTTGTTCACCTAATTTGATACCGCTGTCGGCAAGTATCTCGCCAATCGATGTCCCCCAGCTACGTACTTTTTTTACTGTCGATGCATCGTCAATGGTATATTTTGGCGCCCTCCAAACTTTGACAACCGACCCCAAGCCCATACTAATTCTAGGAAAAGTTGATGTAATATCTTGACGGTTAAGAACGATTCGTTGTTGCTTCGCAAATTCATCAAAATTCTTGAAAAACGGCGACGCCACATACTCCTCGTCCGGCGATAAACTCTTGATTTGTTCCACGCTTGGTTTTGCCAACACCGAAACCGGCACCAGCATGAATGTCATTATGAGCACTAGCGAAGCAATCTTGAGATTGCCACGTCGCCTCGGCTCCTCGCAATGACATCTGTTTGAATATTGAAACATTGAAATTTATTGTAAATTGATACTTGATAATTGAAAATTGTCAATTACTTGATTTCATCAAGTAATTCGACTGGTATCTCATCTAAAAACCTCGAGCGCTGGTTGTACTGCAATGAACCATATATCATTCTTGATTTTGCACAAGTCAAGTAAAGCCTAGTCATTGCCCGTGTCATTCCAACATAACACAGACGTCTTTCCTCTTCCAGCTCCGAAGTGTCTGTAAGCGACCGTGAATGTGGGAAGAGCCCTTCTTCCAAACCAACCAAAAAAACGACTGGAAATTCAAGCCCTTTGGCGCTATGGACTGTCATTAAAGTCAGCACATCGGCACTCTCGTTGTACGAATCAATATCGCTAACCAACGCTACGCCTTCCAAAAATTCGGCGATACTATTATACCGTTGCGCCACAGTTTTCAATTCTTTGATGTTTTCAAGACGCGATAAGTTTTCGTCCGTGCCATCGTTGAGGAAATCATAGAGTCCTGATTTTCTAAGTACCATATCTATAAAATCGGGCACCGATAGTGTGTCTTTTCCACTATGTAATTGTTCAATGATACTGGTAAACTTTGCAATATTCGCGTTTTCTTGAGACGCCTCTTTCAAACCCAGCTCCACGATATCGCTCCATGCCTTGGGTCCGATTTTGCGCGGGGGAATATTAATAATCCGCTCGAGCGAAACAACATCGTCAGGGTTATTGGCGAACTTAATGTACGACAGTACATCTTTAATTTCCTTGCGCTCGTAGAACCTAACGCCACCAATGATTCGATAAGGAATACGATATTCTATTAACTTTTCTTCAATAGCTCGTGATTGCGCGTTGGTACGATACAAGACCACTGCATCTTTGAGCTTTATTTTTTTCGAGCGATACAGGCCATGTAATTCCTGAATAATAAAGTCAATTTCAGCTTGACCTTCTTGCGCCTCAAAAACCGTCACTAAATCGCCTGAACCCGCTCGTGTCCACAGTTTCTTGTCAGAACGTTCCTGATTTTTTGTAATAACAGACTGAGCCACGTCTAAAATATTTTGAGTCGAGCGATAATTTTCTTCCAGCTTGATAATCTTAGCGTTAGGATAATCTTTTTCAAAATCCAATATATTCCGAAAGCGCGCTCCCCTCCATGAATATATCGACTGCCAGTCATCACCAATGACAAAAATGTTTTCCCTTTTTTGCGACAAGAGCTTACACAGCAAATATTGAGTATGGTTTGTGTCTTGATATTCATCGACTAATACATAATGAAACTGATCCTGATATTTTGCAAGCACATCCGGAAAATTGCTAAAAAGTTCAACGGCTTTATTTAGCAAATCATCAAAATCCAAGGCACTTGCTTTGCGGAGAATGTCATCATATCGTCCATATACTCTTGATGCGATTTCCTGAAAATGGCCCTGGGCATATTTGGCATAATCCTTTGGGCCAACCATTTCGCACTTAGCACCAGAAATCATACTGCGTATAGCATTAGGGTTATATTGTTTGGTATCAACCTTAAGCTCAAACATAGCTTTTTTAACCGCACCTAAAATATCGGTCTCATCGTAAATGGTAAAATGCGACGGGTAGCCAAGAGCGCCGATTTCACGTCGCAAAATCTTGACGCAGATGGAGTGGAAAGTACCGAGCCATGGAAGAGTTTTGGGGTTAGGGGTTAGAGGGTTAGACGTTGGAGATAGAAGTGATGCTACTCGTTCGGCCATGACGCCGGCGGCCTTGTTGGTGAAAGTTACCGCCAAAATATTGTGGGGTGATACACCCTTTTCTTTGACTAAATATGCGATGCGGTGGGTAAGTGCCTTAGTCTTACCACTACCGGCACCAGCGAGAATCAATACAGGGCCCTCGGTTGTTTTTACTGCCTCTCTTTGTTGATCGTTCAAACCGTTTAGCATATACCTCCCTCCGAAGTCCCGCTCTGCGGGACAAGTATTAAAACCGGCCCCTCGGTCTGTCTGGCGGAGCCAGATCCTGCTTCGCAGGATAAAACCGCTTCACGCTGTTGTTTATTCAGTTGGGTTAAGATATCATCAGCCACAAATAATATGGTATCAAAAAGGCGCTGGTTCCGCTAAGAGTTAGCGGAACCAGCGCCGAGTGTCACTTATGACAGTTTCGAGCTACGCATAAGACGAGGAAAGAAGATGTTGTATTGATAGAAAATCTCCAGCGCATCCCTTGTCTCCTTGGGCAGATAGTCGCCAAATGGCATTAGATTTTCTGGCTTAGGTTCGATCCACTGAAAGTCGTCGTGTTCATTTGAGAGAATTGGCTCTCGTATTTCTGGAAACACAAGATGCACTCTCAGCACTGTACACTGATACAAGACATCTCCAGGATATTTTGGTGGCAAGCCAGCAGGCTTGTCCCAAACGCTAATCGGTGGTTGCGTTGCCACAATCGGGATGCCCGTTTCCTCACCGAATTCGCGCTCGACAGCTTGATCCATTGACATAGAACTTTCATCGAACTTACCACCCGGAAGCTCCCACATCCCAGGGGAGTAGTGTTCGTTGCTATGCCTACGTAGCAACAGAACTCCGCCAGCACTCACTTGGTAGAGTAGCCCTCTGACGGCCAATACAATACGTCTTCCGACCTTCGGTTCTTCGTTGTCCATACACGGACCTCCTGTCCGGTTTTCCGACGATACGAGCTTGTTAAAGTGCAGACACCAAACGCTATAGCACACCGCTTGGTTGAGTTATTTATACCAGACAACGCGATTAAATTCAAGGTGTAAGGCCTCGACTTCGCTCGGGTTAAAATTGTTATTTTAGAACAACGAGTCGAATTCGGTACGTTCGACAGTTTCTTTCTTGAGTAAGAGCTCGGCTAGCTTCTTAAGTGTCGATTGATACTTTTTTAATGTTTCGATAGCGCGTTTTTCGGCACTAGTAACAATTTCTCTAATTTCTTCGTCAATAGCGGTAGCCACTTTGTCAGAGTAACTTTTATGTTCAGCGATTTCACGGCCTAAAAAGATCATTTCGTCGCGCTGACCAAAGGTAACAGGACCCAGTTTTTCACTCATACCATAGGCCTTAACCATATCGCCGGCGATTTTTGTAGCTCGCTCCAAGTCGTTACTGGCACCTGTGCTAACTTCATTAAACTGCATTTTTTCGGCGGCGCGTCCTGCTAACAGCTGTGCCAACTCATCGCTAAACTGAGCTTTATTTCTTAGATACTTATCTTCTTCGGGGATACTCCAAGTGTAACCAAGCGCCATGCCCCGAGAAATAATGGATATTTTGTGAACTGGGTCAGTGTGTTGTAACACCTTACCGACTATCGCGTGACCTGCTTCGTGGTAAGCAGTAATTTCCTTCTCCTGACCGGTTAGCACACGGTTTTTGCGTTCCGGCCCTAACATTACTTTTTCAATCGCGCGATTTAAATCGTTTTGAGATACTGTTGCGTTACCATCGCGAGCCGCAAGAATGGCCGCTTCGTTAATTACATTTTTTAAGTCAGCGCCGCTCATACCAGCGGTAGAACCAGCTACTTTTCCGAGATCGACAGTTTTTTCAACTGGCTTATTTTTGGCATGGATTTTGAGTATCGCCTCACGTTCTCTTTTATCGGGCATCGCTAATACGACACGTCTGTCGAAACGACCCGGGCGAAGCAAAGCGGGGTCAAGTACGTCCGGACGGTTAGTTGCCGCCAAGACTATCACTCTTGCATCGGTTTCAAAACCGTCCATTTCAACCAATATTTGGTTCAAGGTTTGCTCACGTTCATCATGGCTACCCCCTAGGCCCGAACCACGTTGTCGTCCGATGGCATCGAGTTCGTCGATAAAGATAACCGTTGGCGCATTTCGCTTGGCTTTCTGAAAAAGGTCTCGGACGCGACTGGCACCAACACCGACAAACATTTCAACAAATTCAGACGCACTTAAGGAATAAAAAGGCACACCGGCTTCTCCGGCGACTGCCTTGGCAAGCATCGTTTTGCCTACTCCCGGCGCGCCAACCAACAGCACACCCTTGGGAATTTCGGCCCCAATTTTTTTGAATTTGTCGGGGTTCTTTAGGAAATCTACTACTTCGACTAGTTCCTGTTTGGCCTCTTCAAGGCCGGCTACATCGTCAAATTTAATTTTCTTTTTCCCATTGGAAAGTCGTGCTTGGCTTTTCCCAAAGCTCATAGCGCGCATATTAGCGCCTTGCGCTTGACGCAGAATAAAGTAAACAAAACCAGCCAGCAACAGGAAGGGAAGAAAAACAGTAAAGAATGTAGGCCAAAAACTACCTTTGCCCGGGTCTTCAACACTAATATCGGCCTTAACCGGATCGATACCGTAATCGCCAATACCTACGCCATCTTCTTTAAATGCCTGCAATTTACTTCCGTCTTTAAGTTCAGCAACAACTTTATTTTTGTCGACTGTAATTTTGCTTACATTCTTATTATTTACCTCTGTAACAATTTCAGTAATAGTTACCTTCTTGATTTTATACAAATCCTGAACACTGAAGATATTGTAAAGCCCGAGCGCCACTAATAAAACAATGATGAATATTATTATCTGTCGCGTTCTTTGCTTTGGGTTACCCGGTAATTTCATTGAATTTGGCATAATTGATATGTTTCCGTTATTCTATTTAATCTAAATGATAAACAACGATCTTTGTCCAACTCCGCTCTCCGAGCTTCGCTGGACACACTTCGCTTTTATCTATTGCGTGGCTAGCCACGCGAAGCTCCGTAATCGGAGCGAAGTGTGGTGCCAGAGGGTGGACTCGAACCACCGACCTAACGCTTATGAAACGTCCGCTCTAACCCCTGAGCTACTCTGGCATTATGCATAGCCTCGCTCCCCGCCCGACTGAACGATGCTTGCTTCAGTCGTTCGGGCGGGTGCCGACTGTCCCGACGCTGTGGTCAGGACTCCGACAGAATCGTCGGAAAGCTACACAGCCTATTATATTTCGCTGTACTCTTCGCGCCAATAATCTAAAATCGACTTTAACGTTTCCCCTATCTTGTACTTGGGCTTCCACCCTGTCTTTTTTACAAAAACCGATGGATCGGCATGAAGCATTTCCACATCGCTTGGTCGTATTCTCGACGCATCCTCTACTACAGAGATTTTACCCTTATAGGTTGTCAACGTCAACAGTATCTCGAGGCATTTGCTTATTTGGTACACTTTTCCGCTACCAATATTATACGGCATGCCATATTCGCATTTTCTTATTGCTAGATAATACGCCCTAACCATGTCCCTGACATCAGTAAAATCTCGATAGGATGTTAAGTTACCAACTTTAATGACAGGATCCTGTAGCCCTCTTTCAATTCTGACTATCTGTTCGGCAAAGGTACTCAGTACAAATCTTCTATCGCGACGTGCACCTTCGTGGTTAAAAGCTCTGGTGATAACGGCTTTCAAACCCCAACTTCGGTAGTATTGCTGAGCTAGAAAATCTTGTGTAATTTTGCTGACAGCATAAGGCGACAAAGGGCGCAAACTGCTATTTTCTTTTAATGGACATTCCTTTTTATCAACTTTGCCGTATTCTTCGCTGGAACCAGCAATATGCACCTTTACTTTTTCAATCCAGTTTAAAGATTTAATGGCTTCAAATATATTAAGTTCCGGAAAAATATTGGTTTTCAGCGTTAATTCCGGTGACTTAAAGCTATCTTGCACAAAGCTTTGTGCTGCTAAATGAAAAATTACATCCGGTTTGGCTTTGCGAATGGTTTCATATACAAACCCATAATCAAGCAAATCTCCCTGAAACAGGGTTAATTTATTGATTAAATCATCAATATTTTTTGTTTCGTAGCCAAGATGATTCGGAAAAACTGTACCGAATACCTTATCTCCTTTTTCTAAACAGTACTCCGCCAAATGCGACCCAACAAACCCTGTAATGCCAGTAATGAGAACTCTCATTATTATAATTGTAATATAGTTAGAAGATGAAAACTGATCAATGTATTCTGTGTCCCCTCATTTGCGTGGGTTCTTCACCCACCCACAACTTTAATTCACCTTCGCTCAACAGGTAGCGAGCTAAGTTGAATTATTGGTAGGTCAGCTAAGCTGACCCTAACCAAGCTTAGCTTGGTAGCGGGGGTGGGATTCGAACCCACGACCTCAAGGTTATGAGCCTTGCGAGCTGCCAGACTGCTCTACCCCGCGATAGATATCAGTACAATAATAGTACCCAATCTCTTTCCAAAAATCAACCTATTAGCCAATTTTTCGCACAAAATACTTTTGGTGCAATCTTTTTATATGGTTCTTGTGATGGTCTTTAATAAATAACTTCAACAGTCCTGCTCCGACAGTTTCCGTCCCCAAGAATATCCAGAACGTTTTCGTGGCCATATCGCCATGGACATAATTAGACAATAGGTATGCCGATGAGCCCGCCACCAGTGGCAACCCAATATTGCGTTGCCATGTACTCGACAAGGCCGTCAATGCAATTAGGGCTACACCTGGCACAATCATCAGTAGCCATTTGTTTTTACCAAAAGGTGTTTTGTCTGGTTCATCACCAGTTCCACCTGTTCTCTCTTTGTCGGTAACCTTGTCTTCTTCGTTCGGTGATTCAGAAGTGGTGGTTGTTAGACCTGTCACCGCACCGCGCCCCAACGAAGCAATAGACAAATCGCCGCCAGAACCACTATTCGACGCCGGCTCAACCTCTTGTGTTCCGAAGATAATGTCGAAATTCAAATCCTTACCTTGGTAGTCGTTTCCAGTACCCGCAAGAAATTCAGCCTTAAGCGCCACCTGAACTATCTCAGCTGGGTTGATACTATCCAGTACTGTTAAGCTCTGTTCGGGAAGTTGGCTTAATTCGTTGATAGTTTTAGTCCACACTATATTACCATCCACCACTGGCGATAACATTATGCTATCAGCTAAATCGCCAGAAACATTACTGGTAGCTATGGCGAAAGAATGGTTCACAAACCCGTTATTTTTTACAGTTAGCGTTTTTTCAACAGTCGCCCCCGGTGCCAAATTCGTCTCGGCAAAAATGGTTTCACCGTCGTACGAAACCTCCAACGGTCCCGCAAACTTGGTGGTGGCCGATACGAAATTCGCAAACCCCAGAACTCCGACCACTACTGACAGGATGATAATATTTATCGGCTTCAGAAGCCTCTTATAGTCCATTTGTCGCTCCCGGAGTCGGTGTTAAATCGTTAAACCACGCCCCGATCCCATCTGGTTTACGACCCCAGCTTTTTGCTTCTGTTGTCGTTGTGTAATGGAAACTATCGATCAGCATACCAGCATTATAAAGAGATATTGTTTCCGAGTCATTGTTAAGTGAAAAATTCTGGTTGCCGTTTCTGTTAACGACCAGCCAACCATGTGGCGGTACTACCGTTGAACCACCCGTCTTGGTGCCATCGATAACCATTGAATTGTTAGCAAAATCAACCAACCGCCACCCATTAACGTTCCATGCCCAGTCACCTTTGTTATATAGCTCGAGCCATTCACTGTTTGCTTCAGACGATCCTGGTGGGTTAGGATATATTTCGTTGAGAACGATATTTTGGGCTGGAGCAGTACCAGCTGTTAAACTGTTACCAATTGAGGATTCACCATCAACAATATATGCTCCGGTTAACCCAGATGTTATTAACAATGCGACAGAGATAACAAATAGAAGCCTAATGATTTTTTGCATGTTTGACAGCTTTTTTCTTGAAGGTTGATTTTTCGATCTTTGGTTGAATAATTTTTGCTTTCTTTTTTCGTCTCTTTTTAATTAATTCGCGGGTTTCGCGATGCATTTTCTTAAATTCCTCATAAACAATTATTGCCGACGGTATTATTATAATCAATATTAACCCTGGCAAGGTTTTGATATAAACCAATAGGTAGCCCAACCATTTAATTTGAAATAGATATTTTCCAATAATTCTCCGTGGTTCGACCCGTTCACTATCATTGGAATCATTGGCGTCACCCTTGGTGATATATAACTTGCTGGAGTCGGAAGCGTCTTGAACGTCCACAATCCTGTGAGTTGTGTAATCGTCTTTTTTACGTTGACTATTATTTTTAAAAGTAACGATATTGCCTACTACGTACTCTTGGGCTGGTTTAATGACAACGATACTGCCAACCGGTATCTTGGGTTGCATTGAGCCCGACATCACCGAAAGGATTTTGAAATTGTTTCTTATCGGTAAAACGGATACAGCAACAACGATACCGACCAATATTAATAACACCATCAGAACATTGGCAATTATCGCTATGATCTTACGGAATATTACTATAATCTTTCTATCTTTTTTCTTTTTTGCCATATTAGCCCTCTATTGTCCCGATACGACGTATCGGGACTAACAAGGCTCTATGCACTTAGTCTTGGTTAAGAGTAAACTCAACATCAAACTCAACACTGTCACTCTGACCAAGATTGTCATTAATCGAGGTATCCCATGTTAAATAAAGGTATGCATTCTTTGATTCTCCTGGGTTCAGATGATACAGGGGACCCGTGACTGGTACTCCCTGAGCACTCATTAATGACGTAAACGTTGGCGACAATGTACCCCCAGGTGCTTGGTTCAATGTCCAATATACATGATTCAACAAGCCCGTTCCAAGCTCACCTTGATCGGTTCCAGTACCACAAGTTATATCACCGGCGTTAACTTCAGGCTCGATACAACCATTCTCAATGTCCTTGACATTCTTGATGGTTGCGGTAACGGTCCCGGGAATTGTTCCCGCGTTGTTAACAACCCATTGACCGCCATATTGTGTAGTCCAGGGAGCACCTGGCTTTAGGTCGGTCCTTGTTACGTGAACCACCAATGGGTCATCCTGTCCACCGACCTTGAGGTCGAGCGTTCCCGCAGTTAAGGTATTACCCGCAGCGGTTTCAGAATCGCTGAAGTAAGCACCTGTGGCTCCAACTGCAACTACGGCTACCGCAGTAACAATCAGCATGCTTTTAAAAATTCTAAACATATAATTCCTCCAATTTCTAATTAATTACTTACGGTGTCGACCTCACCTTGTTGCTATTTGTTGTCTACATAACTAACGATGCTTGATGCACTAACGTGTGTCAAGAGAGACACTCTACCAACGGCTTGATGATTTTCTACTACCACTCTTTTTGCTTTTTTTCTTAGTAGTGTTTGATTTTTTCTTCGTCTTTTTGTTTGCAACTATTGTCGCAGGACCGGACGTCGCCAACAATTGCCCCCTAGTTGCCCACCATTCATAGGCATAATAACCAGCAGTTCCAACGCCGACCGCGATTATCAAAATAGCTAGCACAGTTACGACCGTTTGCCAAGGGTTGGTAGTTTCTTCATCGGCTGTCTGCGAGGCATTGATAATACCTTCAGCAGTCTTTGTGACATCGTCCTTAAGCTCCTGCTTTTTCTCGTCACTAATCTGTTGTGGCGCTATAGTGTCTTTAATTGATAGCGAAGCCGTTTTGGCAGAAGATGCATAGACATATGCCTTGGTATTATTGACCGGTTTTTCAACGGTAAAGCTAAGTGAATACGAGCTTTCATTACCGGCAGTATCTACGACCGATATTGTCGCAGTGTGCCCTCCAACGCCAATTTCGCCTGCTGGTACTTCGAAGCGCCATTCCCCACTAGGTGTCGACAGTGTTTGTTGGTAGATTGGGTCGGAATTAATAGTCAGGTGAACCATTCTGCCCACGTCAGTATTACCTTGGAACACCACGATCCATTCATTTGGAATGTCGGCATTAGCAGGGTGAATTGTATTTTGCGGATTGGCAAATATTGCCGGCTTCGATGCGTCAATTGTTTTTTTAACATCGGTTGTATTTTTCGCAGTGCTAACGTTACCTGCCCTGTCAGTTATAACTACATTAGTTAGTTGCAATGCGGTCACATCTGCGTCACCCTCCTGCACCGTGTAGTCAGCAATAAAAGTTCTTCCGTTGTTTGACGTTGCCCAGTCCAATAAATGACCGTTGTACCTGTCAGATCGAACAGATGCACCCGGCTCTAGCTTCTCTGGCGTGAGCGTAAAAAGTATTTTATCCCCCAGCTTCAAAGAACCTTCAGCATTAGCGTCTGACGTTAGTGTTTTAATAACCGGCTTTTGCGCATCAACAGTGAATGAATTCACCGATGACTCATCAATACCATCCGTTTTTACGTGAAGATTGGCTAAACCAGCAAATCCAGTGGCGACGCCCGTCGCACCAGCACCAATATTGATACCAGCTAAAGTAATCGAATCGCTTGCCATTGAATCGGCTGTTACTGGGATTGCGATTAAGTCGGCTGTAATTGTTGGAGCGCCAACAACCAAACTTGCCCCAGATGTCGTTACAACAGGAGTAATAGTTGAGTTGAAATGAACATCCGCCGACGGTACCGCTACGTCACTGATTGAAATAACAACATCGTCTGTAGTTTCGATATCGCCGTTTACTTGCGATACGACCGTAAGCGGTGTTAATTCATAGCTACCGCCTAATCCGTTAATTGTAGCGTTAGTAGTGCCACCAGATACAGATGTTGCCGCGAAAGCTGATTGCGGAGCTGTAAGCAGTGCCGTAGACAGTGCCAGCCCTGTTAGTGTCAAGAAGGTTAATATTTTATAAAACAAACGCTTCATTAATTTCTCCTTTTCTCCCCTGTATTGCCCCTTAGGTTTCGTACGTACTATTAGTTAAGGTATCTCCTTGCCTCCTTGAATTAATTGATAAATAAATAGGGCACAAGGAAATCTATTAATATTAAAACAGATTCTGCTTGTGCCCCAAAGATTTTGTCCTTGAAGTCTGAATTGTTAATCTACTCTTACCCCTTGTGATATTTACATTAATCGCAATAATAAGTTTGTCAAGCCCCGATTTTGTTGGGACAAAATCGTGGGCGCAGATCCCGTATACGACGCTTCTGCGTGATTGGATGTAATCCAATAAGCCAGAAAGGAGTTATAGCGGGATCAAGGTCTTTGAACCTTTAGATCCTTTGACAATCCTCATGTATAACTTGACACGGCAGGGTATAACTACTGTTATGCCTTAAAAATAAACCTTAGCCACTTGCGCGGGTTAGTTTCTTCGGTGCTTACTGGAGACGTTTTATTTGTTGTTTTACTATTTTGATTCGTTAAGCTGTTTTGATATTGAGTTATTTTATCCTCGCTAATCGGAATTCTTATTACCGTTTCACCTTTTTTCTTGAGTCCCAGCTTACGTCGTGCCTCGAGTTCCTTGTAGGTATCAGTTGCGTAATACAGGTTCAAATCGGCAAGATATTGCTTTTCAGTTCCCAATACAGATATTTCTGCCTCGAGATTATCAATCTGTTTGTTTGTTTGGTAGTTCGAAAATACCGCCTTGTATGTTAAAAACAGCAAATATACAATTACTGCGACTACAACCACATTTCTAATTAATACCTGTTTTTTTCCGACCATAGGTTAAGAATAGGAGCGACTCGAGTTAGTGTACAATCACAGGTGTGCCAATATCGGCCCAATTGTAAACCGTGGCAGCATCGCCTACTCCCAAACGAACACAGCCGTGCGAAACTGGCGTACCTAAGTGACTCTGTCCTTCTTTTGTGCCATCTGCCCATTCCGGTAATTCATGAATGCCATATTCAGAACCAATAAACGCCATCCAATACGGCATATATAAATCGTAAGTCGAGGAGTACGCACGACCCGTTTTATTGTTTATTGAAAATTCACCCCTTGGAGTCGGCATTGACCACTTCCCAGTCGAGACCCTGTGAGAACCTACAAGATTGTTTCCTTCAATCCTGTAAAGCATTTGTTGCGATAAATCAACTTCAATATACTTGCCACCATACCTACCAAGCGTATATCCGGGAGAAACGGTTTTTGTTTCCGGTTCCACATCCTTAGTTGCAACCGTAACCTGACGATCCTGAGAGTTTTCCCTGATGATTTTTTCAATATCTTGAGCTAATTTATTTTCATCAACCGTTCTACCTGAGACTCCCTCTTGTAATACCTCGTCTGTATTATTAGCTGACACTAAGCGGGCAGTGGCTTTTTTAGCGACTCGTGAGACAACATTGTCATCGATCCACTGTTGAAGAGAGTCTGTTTTGATTTTAATTACTTTTTTTTGAAGCTCGCTTTGGTCCAGCCAGCTAACTATTATCGGCAGGTCGGCAGTAGCTACCGTACGAGAACCAAAGACCATTTTAATGCTACCCGAGATGTGCGACGCTAAATAATCTTTACTCTCTGCAAGGTCGGCGGTCTTGACCTTTGCATCTTCCTTCACGAGCGTGAGCTTTATTAGAGGTATCTGGTTGTAAGGCAAATACGACATAAGTGTTGCTCGAGCACTTGAGGTGTCTATTTTTTCTCCCGACTCATCGCTCTTAACGGTAATTTTGTCACCATCAGCAATAATTGTTGCGTTAACAGCATCTTTTTCGGTGCCCTTAAATATTTCTTTAAGCTTATGATCAAAGGTATCTTTATCTATTGAAAACACCGGACGCAACCGTGCTTTTTGGCCTAAGAATCCCGTCAAACCCCTTGGAGTAACTATCGGCGTATGGTAGATTTTGTTTTGCGATAGTGCATTTTTTACCGAGCCACTTACATCAACCGATATTCCGAGCTGTGCTGGAGGCGCACTCTTTTTATCGTTACTTAGTTCAAAGCTTACAGTCCCGGAAACAAACGGCGGGTTCTTCTCGAAATACTGCATAGCCTGTTCATAGGTCATATTGCCAACGTTCTTACCTAGTAAGAATGTGTTGGGCAGTGTTTTCTTGTGATAACTTGCAGATGCGAAGGTTGTCGATATTAGAAGAGTAACCACTATAGTTGTGGTTGCTATGAATAGCCATTTTACACCAGCGGGGACTTGAATTTGTTTCATTACTAACCTATTATATCATTATAGAGAAGCTTGATAAATCAATAGCCTTTTTGATTCATTTTGGGTGCGCGTAGCTCAATGGTAGAGCGGTTGTCTTATACACAACTGGTTGGGGGTTCGAATCCCTCCGCGCACACCAATAAAATACCTCCACTTTTCGGAGGTTATTTTGTTGGTGCGGGAGGAGATGAAGAACCCCCACAAATGAGGGATATTTAAGTAGCAATGACTACGAAATAATATAATAGTGGAAAAGAATAATAATTAATATATGAACCTTGATAGTAACGGGGCTTCCGCCCCTTCGAATCCCTCCGCGCACACCAAGCTTCGCAACAATATTGATTGTGGCTTCACCCGGCAAGTTATTGGTAATAAATTTGAAAACACTTAAAATTATCTTTGGGAAAAGTACTACGAAACAAGTAGCCTTATTATTCTTTTATTAATTAACAGTTACCTGATCTTATAGATCTCAGTTTCCAGGAGGGCTTTTTCGGCTAATTTCAGACGCTCTTCTTTTTCGGCATACACAGTGAATATCTTCTCTTTGACAGATACTTTCTGCCGAATTCTCTTATGCAAGTATATACCGGCTCTTTTATCAAACGGAGCGCCGAGTATTCTGGCAATATCATTTAGTGCATGGTTGCTAACAGAAACAACATGTCCTTTTTTCGTAGATTCGATGTCTTTTGTTATGACTTTGTCACCAACGACATCCTCAGAATCAATGTCCGGTGTTATTCCTTTTTGAGGCCCTTGTGCCTTAATAATTCCCTGCATTTTTTTCCACGCGGAGCCATTGTCAAGCGCTTTTTTACCAAGACGATACGCCTTGCCAAATGAATATTTACCGGTTAAAGTAGCTACATTCGCGACCAATCGCAAAGCAGTTCTCTCTAATGTACGAGAGTACGTCTGCTTCCTTTGCAAAACCCTTAATACATCGCGACATTCTAACGCCGGCCCCACCCCGTGACCTGTCGGCTCGAAATTATTGACAAAATGCACCTTAACTTTCATACCAAATCTACGTCCGATATATTGAAATTGTTTTTCTAAATCGCGTGCAGTGGACATGCTCTGAACTTTGGCTGTCGCACCAACTGGCATTTCGACAATAAAATAATCCACTCCCATGGCAACTTTTTTTGCCATAATCGAAACAACCATTTTGGAATACGGCTCCATGGCCAGAGGGTATGTATAACGGATAATTTTATCGTCAGCCGGCGCCATATTGACACTACCACCCCATGCCAATGTCGCGCCAACAGTTTCACATTGTTTCTTAATTTCTGGTAATGTCAGGTCCACCCTCGCCAGTGTTTCCATCGTATCAGCCACTCCAGAGGGTGATGTTATCGCTCGAGTTGAGCTTTTTGGAATAACCAATCCAATGGCAGCCGCAATCGGCGCTGCGAGCATTGTCGAACGGTCACCGGGAACTCCACCGATAGAATGAATATCAACCACCGTGCCACGCATATTTAAAGTGTCACCAGTTTGTGCCATCGCTTTGGTTAAATAGTACATTTCCTCATTGTTCCACCCTTGGCAAAACCCAGTAGCAACAAAATAGGTAGTCTCCGTGTCACCCAAACGGTCTTTAACGATATCATCAACTATACTGTAAATTTCGCTATAACTTAGCTCATTGCCGAGCAATTTCTTGTTGATAGCCTCGACAGAAGGCGGACGTTTAATAATTTCGATAGTGATAGTGTCACCGGTTTTGATATTATTTTCTTTCCATACCTCTTCAAAAAGCCCAGCTTCACCTCTTTTGACCTCCTCGTCGGTAAAGTCGGCAAGGACATAATCAGTGTGCCTACCGACCTTTAGTTTCAAGCGGTCTTCCCTGTGAATACCAAATTTAGTAGCCTCTTCTTCATTAAAAACCACCACCGGTTGCCGGCCGGTTGAAATATCAAGTCGTTTCGCCTTAAGAACTATCGCCAAGTTACTCCTTAATGAATATATTTTACCAAAAAACGGCTCACAGGGAGTGAGCCGTTTCTGTCCTATTACCACGATATTACTTCAACCGAGGTTTAAGCTTAATGGTTTTGGGCTTAGTTGGTTCGACCTTAGGCAAAGAAATAACCAAAGTGCCATGCTCCATATCGGCTTTGGCGTTACTAACGTCGATTTCGACTGGTAAAGTTACCGACCGGTGGAAGGAACCGTAGCTTACTTCACGGTGATAATACGAATGTTTTTTGTCGCCCTCTTCGTGGGTAGCTTTACGCTCGCCCTTTATTGACACTGAATTTTCACCGATTTCAATATCGATATCCTCCTGCTTCATACCGGGGACATCGGCCTCGACAATAACTTCTTTGTCCGTTTGTCGCACGTTGAGTGCCGGATAATTGACATCCGCACCTCGCGACATACTTGTCACCGACTCGTCAAACATCCTGTCTAACGCGTCGCGCATGCCCGCCATTTCACGCCAAGGCGACCATGGCATTAATTCTCTGTCCATTCGATCTCCTTTCTTTTGGTTATTATTTTGCGATTCACAATAAAAAATCACCTCCACCGGTAACCTAAAATACTCAGCAATATTAATTGCCAGTGGGATGGATGGCATATTCCGACCCGCTTCAAGAGCGATAATAGCCTGCCGGCTAACCCCTAAGGTTTCAGCCAGGTCTTCTTGGGTCAAACCCATCTTACGACGGATATTTTTCAATCTACATTCGATACTCATAACATAATTGTAAAGTTTACTTTACATTTTGTCAATAGTCGATATTCATCGACTATAATACGCTAATCCGCTACGCGGGCACCCGAAAATCTCTAAACCGTCACTCGAAAAAAGGAACATTGAACATTGGTTTGTTAGCGTGGCGATTTAGCGATTTTAGAGTGACTGCCAAGTAGGCGGTTTCGCGTGCAAGCAACGACAATCCCGATAGTCGTGATTATTCTTTTGCAATTGCAGGTATTACATCTTCAATAACTGGAATTCTTGAGACCAATTTACTATTTGCAACAAAAAATCTGTGGACGTAACTCGTAGCGACACTAATCAGAACTAATAGTAAAATTATCACCCACATCTTTTTTGTCATAAGAGATCATCTAACCATAACCAGAACAAACAATCAAGATGTTAGCTGTAGGTATTCATGTAGATACCTTTTCAAGATATTCCATAAGTAGTCTCACGCCGAAGCCGGTGGCGCCTTTTGGGATGTAACCCAGATCGCCTTTTTTCTCCCAAGCCGGACCAGCAATGTCGATGTGTGCAAATTTAATTTCTTCGGGAACAAATTCACGCAGGAACAACCCGCCCATTATAGCGCCTGCGAATCTGTCTTCGGTGATATTTTTAATATCGGCAATATCGCTCTTCATTTTTTCTTTGTAATCATTTACCATCGGCAGGCGCCAAAGCTCTTCGCCGGTTGTATTTGATGCGACTTGGAGCTGTTTTGACAAATCGTCACTATCTGTCATCAACCCCGCGATTTTTTCGCCCAATGCTACCAAGCAGGCTCCAGTTAGTGTTGAGAGTTCGATGATGACGTTCGGGAAAAAGTTTTTTGACACATATGAAAGTGCGTCAGCTAACACCAACCGACCTTCTGCATCGGTGTTTAGAATCTCGATTGTTTTGTTGTTGTACGCTCGTACAACGTCTCCCGGTTTGGTGGCGCCACCGCTAGGCATATTTTCGCAAGTTGGAATGACACCATGGACCTCTATCGGAATATGAGTTAACGATAATGACCTGAATAGCCCCAACACTGAAGCTGCCCCCGCCATATCAATTTTCATATCGTCCATTTTATCTGAAGGTTTTATTGAGACTCCACCAGAGTCAAACGTTATTCCCTTGCCGACAACTGCGACGCGCAATTTGGGCTTCTCTGGCTTATAAACCAAATGAATAAGATATGGCATTTCTATAGAGCCCTTAGCCACAGCTAATATAGCTCCGAAATTGTTTACAATAAGGTGCTTTTCTTCCAAAATGCCAACTTCTATCTTGTCCGACGCTTCTGCAATATTGAGCGCAGTATCGACAAGATATTTTGGAGTAACAATATTTGAAGGTTCATTGACCAGGTCCCTAGCCAGCGTTACTCCGAGAGTTGATACTGCGGCACTTTTGACCGCTCTGTCAAAAGTCTCCTTGTCGATACTGGTGATGATAGTCGCTCGTTTAAGTTTTGGTTTTTCATCTCCACCGCTAGATTTATATTTCAGAAATCTATAATTAGATAGCCACAATGACTCCGCTATCGCCTCGATATTAGTCTGCGAGATATCAAGCGATGGGATACTTAGTGCTATAGATTCGGCCTTATTCTTGTTGGCAAAAGACGCACACTTCCCGGTAAATCGTCTAAGCGTCTCTGTCGTTGTATTGCCCTCTCCCAACCCAAATAATAATATTCTATCGGCTCTAGCACCATCGATACGACAATCCACCATTTCACCGAATTCGCCTGAAAATTTGTTATTAACTAGTATCCCTCGAAACTGAGCGCCGAAAGTTTTATCTAATTTATTGAGTATCTTTGCATCACCGCTGTGGACACCAACCGCTAAGATGTCAGTATCGATGTTATTTAGCGCGACATCCGTCGTAAAAATTTTCATAATCACTCCAGAAGTCAAGTGTATCTGTTTCCGCCGATACCACAAGTATCCCCTAGGCTCACATTACAACAAGCAAGAATCGATGTGCTTCAGCACACCAAAGTTTTGGTTTTTGAGATTTGATATTTTAGATTATCTTTCCACCGTTACCGAACCAGTCACATTAGTATTAAGCTCATCGTGATAATAGAATTTGCCGGGTTTCTCGAATTTAAATTGGTACTGCTCGCTTTGAAGTAGCCCTTTCTTACTATCAAGCGCCGGTAAATCACTTCTGCTTGGATATGGATCGCTGGCTATCCAGTGACCATAAGGGTCTTTATTGACCCATGTCACGGTTGTACCAACCTTGACCGTTAGTGTTTTTGGGTTAAACATATCTTTTTTAACAATAATCAAATTATCAACCGGTACAACATCATCTTGTTGGTCGGTCACACTAGTGTCAGTTTTGCCATCGCCGGCAACATCTGGGGCTTGTGATGTATGCTTATCACGGTTGCATCCAAATAGAATTATGGAAAGTGATAGTATTATGGCAAACAATAGGTTTTTCATAAGATAAGATATATTTTAACACAACTTCTATAATGTCAAAGTACCATTACGAAAATTCTCTTTGGGCATCCGGTATCAAACTGATAGCTGGTGTTGACGAAGTGGGCCGCGGCGCATGGGCAGGACCCCTATGCGCCGCGGCCGTCGTATTGTCCAAAAAGATGCGCGGGCTAGACGATTCCAAAGTACTGTCGATAACAATACGCAACAAACTGTACGACCGTATCGTGAGCAATTGCGATTACGGTATAGGCACCGTTGAAGTTAATGAACTAAACCGATTTGGATTAACTTGGGCCAACCATACTGCTATGAAACGCGCCATAGACGGGTTGTCGCAAAAACCGCATCATCTCTTGGTCGATTACATTAAATTACCTAAGTCGATAACAAATATTTCTCAAACTTCGATCACAGGTGGTGACGCTCTTTCCGCCTCTATTGCCGCCGCAAGTATAGTTGCCAAAGTTACACGTGACAAATTGATGATGCAATTGCATAATGGCGATACGTCAATTCGGTCCTTCGCCTTCCACCGCAACTTCGGCTATGGTACAAAATGTCACAGGAATGCACTTGCCAAATATGGCCCGACAAAATACCACAGATACTTCTATCTACCTGTCGCAAAAAGTCGCCAAGGTATGTTATTTTAACCATAAATATTATAAAATGTCAGTGTGATCATATTAATCAGTATCATCGCAGGACTTTCGACTGTTTTAGGCGCTTATGGTGTCAGATATTTTAACAAATGGACAAAGCAAAATACCACGCCGATTATTGCGCTGGCAGCCGGTATTATCCTTGCAACCGCTTTTCTTGAACTTACCCCCGAATCGGTGAGTCTCACAAACTCATGGATGATGTGGACACTTGGGGGCTTTGCTCTGTTTTTTATCCTTGAACAATTTATGGTAATGCATGCTTGCAGTAACTCCTTAGAGCCTTGCGACCACGCCTCAAGTCATACTGCTGTACTGGGTATCGGACTTCATTCTTTGGTCGATGGTATGTTGATTGGTCTTGGCTTCGAGGTCAGCAATACAATCGGAATTATCGCCACGTTAGCGGTTGTAGCTCATGAAATTCCTGAAGGTGTTTTTTCCTACACACTGCTATCCCACGGAGCAGTTGATAACAGAACAGCGATGTTGTACAGCTGGTTCGTTGCCATGGCAACGCCAATCGGGACCATTCTTACAGTACTGATAATTCACCGTATCAGCGCGCCGATTGTTGGAATACTGTTGGCCATAACCGCCGGCAATTTTATTTACATCGCCGCCACCGATTTAATTCCCGAAACCCACAAACAATCGGCGCGCTCCTCTGTTGTGCTGGTGATACTGGGAATGGCATTCGTGTATTTGTTACAAAAGATCCTCGGCTGATGTGCACGCTAAACCGCCTGCTCGCTTCGGATCGATGCGAGCAGGCGTCACTCTAAAAGCGCGAAAGCGACACTCGAAAAAGATTCCATTCAGGATGTCAATTTAGGGACATTCTGGTGCAAAAAGTTTTATTTTAAATAGTCGCTTAATCTGTCGCTGAGTTCGTGTTTGTTAAGTTTTTGTAATGCTTTAGCTTCAATTTGGCGAATACGCTCACGAGTTACACCAAACTCTTTACCAACCTCCTCAAGCGTATGGGTTCGACCATCGTCAATGCCAAAACGCATCCGCAATATTTTTTGTTCTCGGGGTGACAAGAAAGTTAAAAACTCCTGAACGTGCCCCTTCATCAACTGGTAAATAGTCGATTCTTCCGGTGTCATACTTTCTTTGTCCTCCAGAAAATCGCCCAGTTTACTATCGTCTTCTTCCCCAACTGGTGACTCAAGTGAAACTGTCTCCTGAGAAATTTTTAAGATATGCTCAACTTTATCGAGCGGTAGTGCCATTTCAGCAGCAATTTCTTCGGGCAATGGATCGCGTCCTAGCTCCTGGACTAGTTGACGCTGAACTCTTATTAGGCGGTTGATGGTTTCTACCATATGAACTGGGATGCGGATTGTGCGAGCATGGTCAGCAATAGCACGTGTTATCGCTTGCCTTATCCACCACGTCGCATAGGTTGAAAACTTAAAGCCTTTAGTCCAGTCGAATTTTTCGACAGCGCGTAAAAGTCCAGTGTTGCCTTCCTGAACCAGGTCCATAAGAGTCAGACCACGACCGATGTATTTTTTGGCAATACTAACAACCAGCCGCAGGTTGGCTTCGGCTAATTTTTTCTTAGCCCTTTTATCGCCACTTGCAGCCGCTCGTGCAATTTCAACTTCTTCTCGTGGACTAAGTAGCTGAACACGACCAATTTCACGCAAGTACATTCTCACTGAGTCATCAGATATATCAGATAATTCCGCAACTGGTTTATCGCTTTTTTCGTCGAGCACTTCTGTTAAGCCCAAGATTGGTCTTTTTTCTTTTATGGAAATACCGTACTGAAGCATAATATCGTAAAGCTGGTCAAGATCGCCGATTTTTTTCTGGATATCCGGTAGAGCCTGAAAAAGCTCTTGCTCGGTTATAAAGCCATGTGCCTTGCCCTTGAGCATAAGGTCACGCAAACCTGGCGCCAGAAACATTTCTGGACCCGGCTTTGGTAATGATGTATCGGTTCTTTTTGCCATAGAGTAAAAGCTCCAATTTTCAATAAATATTAAATTTCTTAAGTCGCAAAATGATGCTTTTTTCACTTTATGCGTTTTTGTAAATCCAGCATCAATTCTTTGACTCGTTTGATATCTCCAGACCTTTCGGCTTCGGCAATTTTTTGAGCGAAATTTGTTTTAATTTTTTCGCGCAACGAGTTTCTGATTTTATCTAAGCGTTGGTCGATATCAAGCTCGATACTTTCGATATCTGCGCTTTGTGATTCAAATCCTAACGTCGCCACTTCAACTTTTTTGTGTGTATCACTGGGTAATAGTTTCAAAAAACCAGACGCGTATGGAGGCTCTGAACCATTGTACCATTTAAAAACCATCTCGTAAACCCGAGCCACTTGACCACCCCCCAATTTGCCATCAAGCACCCTTTGGGCGTCGCCGATTTTCTTGGGCGCAAGGCTTAACAGTGCTAATAATTCCACCCAACTTTCGGTTTTAGGATTATCTTTTTTCGTTTCGGCTGATGTCAGTGTAGACACGAACGTTTTTGATTGAGTCTTTTTAATTGAGTTAATTACGGATTCTTCGCTGGAGCCCAGCAACAACGCCAATTTTTTTATATAGCCCTCACGCTCTACCGCATCCACTACGGCTGATATTATTGGCGATATCGTACGCAAGACAAATTTCCTGCCCTCGACCGTCGAGAAGTCTGATTTTCCTGATACAAAATCTACAAGCCAATCAAAACCAGGTTTGGCGTTTTTGATAATGGATGGTAATAGGTCGGGATTATTTTCTACCACCTCCCCAGCGTCTTTGAACCCTTCTGGCATTTGCGCCACTTTGGTTTGTAACTCCAACCGCCACGCCATTTCCAGTGCCTTGAGCGTGGTTTTCTCGCCGGCCTCGTCGGCATCAAACATAAAACAAACCTTGTCGGTTTGACGTCGAATAAGTAGCAAGTGGTCCTCCGTCAGCGCCGTACCGCTGGTGGCAACAGCGTTTAGGGCACCAGCCTGGTGGCTTAAAACCACATCCATCTGACCTTCGACAATAATCGCTTGGTCACGCTTACGTATTTCATGTTTGGCGATGTCGAAACCATAAAGTACCCTCGCCTTGTGAAAAACATCCGTTTCTCGAGTGTTTAAATATTTCGGTTCTTGGTCTTTTTGCAATGCGCGACCGCTAAAGCCGACAATATTGCCAACTATGTCGGCAATTGGGAACATCAACCTATCACGAAACCGTTCCGGGTTTCCGGCGCGTGCCATATCGGCGCTGGAATGACCCATTTTAGTTAGATAATCGCGGACGCGGTCAATGTGTTGCGGCGCGTACCCTATTTGGAAAGTTTTAACGGTTGCGTCGGTCAGTTTGCGACTCTTGACGTACGAGCGTGCACTGTCTCCTGAGCGATGCGAAACTAATAGTTGGTGGTAAAGTTGCGCTAATGTTCTATTGAGCTCTAATATATCTGCCTTTGACTCCTGCTTGATACTAGTGTGTTGTGGGTGAAGTGGTTTAAGTTCAATGCCGGCGCGCTGGGCTAAGAATTTTAACGATTCATAAAAATCCAAACCTTCAATTTTCTGCGTAAAATCAAATATATCACCAGACTCGCCACATCCAAAACACCTAAAAATCTGGCGCTCACGGTGAACCATAAAACTACCGGTTTTTTCATTGTGAAAAGGACACAGACCTTTCCAGTTCTGACCAGTCTGCTTTAATTGCACATATTGTCCGATAAAATCGACAATATCAATACGATGCTTAATTTCCTCAGTCTGAGAATCCATGTTGCACTCTAACCCGCTATGCGGTCACTCGAAAACTCTAAATTGTCGCTCTAAAGTCAGAATGAATTTCGCGTGACGATTTAGCGATATTTCGTGTGTGTTCGCGTGCTGATAAAAATGTTTACATTTTTATCTTGCTTGCTCTTGACAATTTAATCAAGATGCAACAAACAACTCGCCTAGAGCGATCGCTTGGGGCAATACTCAAATAATAGTTCTTTATTCCTGAATCATGAATTTTAAATCTTGAATCAAGTCTATCTATTTCTCTTTGCCCAGTTCCAAGTCCACTCAACTAAAACACCGAGTGCCACCATATACGTAAAAAATGGAATGATCCAACCCACTACCGGCACAACTGAAAGTACGGCCACTAATAGCACTCCGATAAGCGCCGTGAGCCAATCGACTCGTAACTCTTTGCCTTTACTGAAGAGCCGGACAATCCAAGCGCCGAGCACCAACGCACCAAGTGGTTTAGCAAACACCATCACTGCCCCCAAGGTAACTCCAAGCAATATTCCTACGCTTAAGCCCAATATCGATGCGAGTAATATGAGCAGAGCGATAGGTGATACAATCAATACCAGCATTCCCCAGCCAAATGATGCCCATGGTTTTTCAAACGATTTTCCTACCATATACTTGGCGAACTTGGTCAGCAGATATGCAACTAACAGAGCAAGAATAAAGGCTGAAAGCACTCCTAGCCATTTAGCGATGGTAGCAAACGCCATAAGCCCAGCAAGAGCCGTGAAGTTAACCGGCGTGGTAGGTGAAAATTCGGTAGCTCCGACCACCTTAGCAGTAGAGGCGATGGTTGCTGATTGTGGAGCCTCGTATTTAAAATCACCGCCAATATAAGCGTTACTACCCAATTCAACGCTCTGCGCGTCGTAAATAGTAACATCACCATTAATTCTTCCGTTGATTGTAACGCTACCACCGGCCAGTTTGACATTCCCCAATATGTTACCCGAAATAGTGGACGTGCCACTTGCTGATAAAAAGTCTCCGCTAATTGTTGATTTATCGCCAATATCTACTGTACCGCCAGCCACCAGTAGATCCTGTCCAACATTGCCGGTTATTTGAACATTGCCACCAGCCACGCGTACGTTTTGACCCACATCACCCGAAACCAAAATATTTCCGGCTACTAACATTAAACCCTGTTGGACCTTACCGTTAACAGTAACATAACCGCCGGCAACAACCATATCGCCCAGCACATTGGCGTCGCTCGTAACATTAGCGCCCGCTGTGTACAGATTTTTAACTTGTTCGCTAGACGCTATTGAAACATTGTCACTTTCTTGGCTAACCTTGAAATCCGCAGCTAGCGCAAACGCCGGTAAGACGAACAATACCGCTATAAATACAATGAATAACTTTTTCATAATTCCTCCTGTTTGTATTGTACCATATACTTTATCTTTTACGGTCGAAGACTATGCCAAACCTGCCATTTCGCTGAATGTAAAACTTGGCGGAGAGACAGGGATTCGAACCCTGGATACCCTTGCGGATATACACGCTTTCCAAGCGTGCTCCTTAAACCACTCGGACATCTCTCCAAAAAATCCTTTCTCTCGCGGAGCGAGATCTGGCTCTGCCAGACAAGGCGGCGCACTAGTCCACTATGCGATCTCTCCACTACGTGTCAATTATACCAGTTGTGTGTTTGCTTGGCAATCATCCTATACCTATTCCGTTACAGTCATTTGATGATGGTGGTATGATATTGATATGAAATCTAAAAAGAAAAAGTGGTTGATCGTTGTTTTAGCGATTTTACTCACTGGTGCAATCTCATTAATAATTGTGCGTGGTTTGTCGAACGAGGATAGTTGGACTTGCAAGGACGGTAGTTGGCAGAAACACGGCAATCCATCAGCAGAAACACCACAGGCACTATGTCCCATCGATTAAAATAGTTGATATAATATAAGTGTAAATATAATCGTATTGTAGTCCTTCGACTCGCGAGGTCACTCGCTCAAGGGCATATTGGTAAATATGGAGGGACGAATGGGGAAACGTAATAGATCAAGAGTATTCTTGTGGACGGGACTAGTAGTATTATTTTTGGTAGCTTCAGGCATGGGTTATGCAATTGGCATGCAAGACAAATTTCCGCCAGATGAAGCGTTTAGCAACCCTTCGACGGCCGAGGCATCGGTGCCAGCCAAGGAAGATGAGATTATCGTCAAATACAAGGATTCTACGTCAGACGCCGAGCAAAAGAAAATCGAATCAGCACAGGAAGTCAAGGTTGAGCAACAGGTCCAAGCAATCGACACCACAGTCCTACAGACAACAAGTGATGAGGATAGCCATAAAATGCTTTCTGAAATCAGGCAGAATTATGGCGATAAAATAGAGTACGCCGAACTCAACGGTCGTATGGAACCTCTTTATGTACCAAACGATACAGAATATCCAACACAATGGGGTCTGCCTAAAATCGGGGCACCCACGGGTTGGGACGTGACTAAGGGTAGCGCGGATGTAACAGTTGCTGTGCTGGATACCGGCGTGAATAGCTCACACCCCGACTTGGTTAACAAAGTAGTTACAGGTTACAACACTGTTGATAACAACGAAGACCTAACCGACCTGAATGGACATGGCACTTTGATGATGGGTATTGCCGGAGCACAAACCGGCAACGCACTTGGTGTGGCCGGAGTTGGCATCAATACCAAAATTATGATGTTGCGAATTAGCAACAACGCTAATGGCTGGGCATACTGGAGTGACATGGCCGAGGCGATTGTGTGGGCCACCGACCACGGCGCTAAAGTATTAAGTATTAGCTTCGGTGGTAGTGCGCCTTCCTCAACTCTTCAAAGTGCCATTGATTACGCTTACGGCAAGGGTGTGTTTATAGCCGCATCGGCAGGAAACAGCAATTCCAGCACTCCTAGCTACCCAGCCGCTTCCAACCATGTGGTTTCTGTTGGCGCCACCGACCAAAACGATCAAAAAGCATCGTTCTCAAATTATGGACCCACGGTCGACGTTGCATCGCCCGGAGTTGGTATCAAATCGACAAATATGAGTGGTAGCTATAGCTCTGTGAGTGGCACGTCACCGGCATGTCCGTTTGTCGCTGGATTAGCATCTTTAGTTCTAGCACAAAACCCCACTTTTACTCCCGATCAGATAGAATCAGTTATCGAGCACAATACCGACGACCTAGGCACAGCTGGTCGCGACGATATTTTCGGCTGGGCTAGAATTAATGCCAGCAAGGCGCTAAGTGCCAATGCTCCCATTCCGCCAGCACCAGAATACGGCAGTATTGCGGGCAAAGTTACCAATGTCGAGGACAATCTACCTCTCATTGGAGCCAAAGTTTCAGCACTCAAGGACGGTAGAGAAATCACCAGCGTAATTGCGAGTGCCGACGGCTCATACCAGTTAGTAAATTTGACACCAGGTTCGTATACGGTAAACGCAAATCTAGAAGGTTTCGAGCCACAAACCAAAACCGGTGTTGTCGTCGTTGCCGGCAGAACATCGGAAGGCGTTAACTTTCCACTACAACCGCAGGCCGATAAAGGGGTAATTAGCGGTAGGATATACAGACCATCATACGGCTGGAAACGCGTTGGGCGGAAGTGGTACCTGGTCAGGAGAGACCTACTTGTCGCTAAGGCTAAGGTCAGCGTTAGGATGCTTTCTACGCCTCGTAAAAGCAATTTGCTAAAAAATGTAATCAACACTAAAACCAACTCGAAGGGAGGATATACAGTCGAGAACCTTCCTGCGGGTACGTATCTTGTCACTGCCTCATACCAAGCCGGATATGCATATAAAGAGGTACACTTAGGTGCCGGAGAAAATAGAGTTGTGAATCTTACCTTGTCAAGAAGTAACTGGCCAAGGTGGGTTAAAAACGTATTAGCAGCACAAAAAAGATAAATAAATAATCAAAGGAGGGTACGTGAACAAGACAATGATTTGGACAGGTGTGGTGATTTGTGGCGCTGGCGTGCTGATGTATATTTTTATTCAGTTGTCGAGCCCGGCGCTTTGGCTGGTGTTAGCCGCGATAGGTTTATTGATGGCTGTTTTTGGCACGTACTTCAAGCCAAACAGTAAGAACACAAAAGTCAAAAAATGAGTGACGCCGTTGGTTTTTGGGTATAATAGAGGTAATGATAGAACTTAATCACCGCAATGCTTGCGTCCTGCCGGAAGGTTTGAACTTGGTAGATTACAGAGAATCTACGGGTAATATTGTAGTTGTAGCACCACACCCTGACGATGATGTAATTGGTTGTGGCTGTCTTATACAGCTTCATAGTAATAGTGATGATTCGGTATTTGTTATATATGTTACAAACGGCGCCGGTACTCCGGCGGGTAAGTCTCGTTCCAAGAAAGCTATTGTTGCCACGCGACAAAAAGAGGCACTAAAAGGCCTTAAGACGGTTGGTGGCAAGGGCGGAATATTTTTAAATTACGATTCGGCTGATGTTAAAGGTGGACGGACTCGTGATGTGATTTTAGATATTTTCAATATTTTAATGATACTTCGTCCGAAGATTATTTATACTGCTTCACCGTTTGAGAAGCACTT
>Ga0172368_10000916_pt1 | contig 41367 bp, 35 predicted proteins | sample Lak11m_FD_114540 | JGI IMG/M metagenome (GOLD analysis project Ga0172368, IMG submission 114540) | Freshwater microbial communities from Kabuno Bay, South-Kivu, Congo - kab_022012_11m | ecosystem: Environmental > Aquatic > Freshwater > Lake | place: Democratic Republic of the Congo: South-Kivu... | reverse complement strand
GATCTGATGATGCCGGATATGGACGGGTGGGAAGTATACCAGCAAATGAAAGCGGACGAATCCACACGCCACATCCCCGTCATCGTTGTAACCGCAAAGGCTCAAAACATCGACAAGGTATTGGGCCTGCACATTGCCAAGGTGGATGATTACATCGCCAAACCTTTCAGCCCGCAGGAATTGCTCAACAGCGTGGACAAAATCCTTAACTCCTGAATTTGGGCAGGCGGCCTTTGAAACCAGAGCCGCCTGATTTTTCATCAGACGATGCCAAACCCCGTTTTCGTACAGAATTTAAGCAAACCGATTGGGTATCCTGCCCGCGTTGGGTATTGCGACACTTTCCTTTGCCGCTTACGCGGACTGATGTTCCTCCCCCGGCTCGCGCGGGACGAAGGCCTGCTCCTCGTCGAGAAACGCGATTCGCGCCTCGACACTTCCATCCACATGCTCTTCGTCCCCTTCGACATTGCAGTTTTCTGGATCAACTCGACATTCATCGTGGTTGACAAGGTGATCGCCAAATCGTGGAAGCCTGCCTACGTCCCGAAAGCCGGCGCAAAATACACACTCGAACTGCATCCCGATCGATGGGGAGATTATGAAATTGGCGACAAGGTCGAATTCACGAATGACTAAACGAGTCATCCTCATCCTCTTTTTACTTTCAACGACCATACTTCCGTTCACCCGGGCTGCGGCACAGGCCGTCGGCCCCGTTTATATTGTCCAGCCCGGCGACAGCCTTTCCTCGATAGCATCGCGGTTCAACGTCAGCATTACGGAATTAATGGAAGCAAACAACATCAGTGATCCCAACCAGCTGGCAGCCGGGCAGCAACTGGTCATCCCCGGCCTGGAAGGGATTACCGGCACCCTGGAAACCTCGGTGATCAATTTCGGGGATTCCTATCAAAGCCTCGTACGACGGACACAGGTGCCGGTTGACCTGTTTCGCAAACTCAACCACATTGTGAGCCCCAGTGAATTTTACGTGGGTGTGAGCATGGTCATCCCCGCGCAGGAAGGCAAAACAAACCTGACTGTGCGTATTACACCTCAAACCGGCGAATCATTGCTCGAAACTGCGGTCAAACACAATACCGATGTTTGGACACTGACAGACATCAACAGCCTGCATGGAACCTGGGACGGCCTGCCCGGCGATACACTCTACGCGCCCGGTCAGTCCACAGACCAAACCGCGAGCGGACTACCCTCCGCCTTTGTGAGCGCGCAGATCCGCGACCTGCCGATCAAGCAGGGCGGCACCGGAGTCATAAAGGTCGTCACAACCCCGGGAGTAACGCTGGGTGGCATTCTGGTTGACCATGAATTGCACTTCTTTACAATGGAGGACGGCACACAGGTTGCGTTGCAGGGCGCGCACAGGCTGCTTGATCCGGGCGTCTATCCTTTGCGAATTGACGCAACACTCCCCGATGGCAGCACACAATCCTATGAGCAGTTTATTCTGATTACCTCGGGAAATTATTCCACCAACGAGAGCCTTCCTGTAGACCCATCACTAATTGACCCTGCCGTTACAGAACCTGAACAAAAACAACTGGAAGGTATTACGTTACCGTCCACCCCGACAAAATATTGGAATGGTGGATTCGTATCTCCTGCCATTGCCTACGCAGATTCGACCTACTTCACTTCACGATACGGAACACGCCGCACCTACATTGGCCAGGGCACAGACCTGAAAATAGATTGGTGGCACACCGGGCTTGATTTCGGCGGTGGAACAGGATTGCCAATCACGGCGCCCGCGGCTGGGAAAGTTGTTTTTGCCTCCGCCTGGACGGTACGCGGAAACACCACCATCATAGATCACGGCTGGGGTATTTACAGCGGCTTCTGGCACCAATCCAGGATCAATGTACAGGCTGGCGACCTGGTGGAACAGGGACAGGTGATTGGCGAAGTGGGAGGCACTGGCCGTGTCACCGGGCCGCATCTCCACTGGGAGTTATGGGTTAATGGTGTACAGGTCGATCCACTCGATTGGCTGACCCTGGCCTATCCATAGCGATCACATTGCACTCGGCTCTCGAATATGCTACACTTCCACTGTTAAAATTTCCGTTCAGAGCCGCCAGCCTGGATTTCAAGAGAGAAATTTATATGGGCCTGCAAGGATCGGGTTGCGATAACAGCGAGAAACCTGCATGAACATACTCGTCAACTTTCTAAAGCAAAGCGACATTTTCTACCAGTTCACATCCACGCAATTGGAACTGGTAGCCAACCTTTGCCATGAGGCAACATATAACGCCGGAGACGTTATTTTTCGCGAGAACAGCGGAAGCAAGGAATTATATGTAATCGCCCAGGGTGAAGTGGATATCCTGATCAATTCCGGCACATCAGGGAACGGGACGAATCATAGTGGAACCCCGGTGGCACGCCTGCGGCGGGGCCAGTCCTTTGGCGAAGTGGCCCTGGTGGATGAAGGCCTTCGATCCGCGTCCGCACACGCCGCCCAAAAGGACACACGCCTTTTGATCATCCAGCGGGACAAACTCGTCATGCTGTGTGAAACATATCCACAGTTGGGGTATCGCCTGATGTACAACCTCGCCGCCGATCTGGCGATGAAAATCCGCAATACGGATTTGAGAATCCGCGAACAATTATTGTACAAACCACAGGAAAAGAAATAAACCGCGCGCGGCAAATACGTCCTTGACCATATTCCAGAATCAACTTATTATTGACAATTAACAAATTGAAAACGTTAATTTGCAGCGCTTTGCCATCTCAGCATCGAGAACTCCACAGCAGGGAATTTTCTCGGGCTTTATCTTAATATCTGGGATTGGAAAATTTCGCCGAAAGGAGGTGACGCCGACAAAGGAAAGCCCTGTCTGCTGGGTTGTTGTTCACCCGCGCTTGCGGGAAATAGAAATTCACCAATAAATTCGGAGGAGTAAGAATGTCTAAACGTTTGTTTGCCCTTTTGTCTGTCCTGGTGCTCGCCAGCATGTTGCTTGCGGCCTGCGCCCCGAAGGCTGCCGCCTTTACTTGCACCGATGCGCTCGGCTGCGTGGACATTGCCCCTGGCGATCCCATTCACATCGCTTACGCCATGGTAATCTCAGGCGCCGATGAAACCCTCGGCATTGACTCTCGCAACGGTGCTGAAATCGCCATTGCCATGAAGGGGCAAGTGCTTGGGCACGATGTCCAGTTCACCGGTGAAGATGACGGCTGTTCTGCTGAGGGCGGCCAGGCCGCCGGCACCAAACTTGCCGCCGACCCGACCATTATCGCCATCATCGGAACTTCCTGCTCCAGCGCGGCGCGCGTCGCCATGCCGCTGATCTCGCAGGCTGGCATGGTTATGATTTCGGCTTCGAACACCGCTCCCGACCTGACACTGGAAGGCAACGAAAATAGCCACCCCGGTTATCTGCGAACTGCCCACAGCGACCTGGTCCAGGGCGCTGCAGCAGCCAAATTTGCCTATGAGAAGATGGGTGTCACAAAAGCCGCCACCATTCACGACGGCAGCCTCTACGCCGAGAAACTGCAGGAAGTGTTTGCAGAGGCATTCGTGAAACTGGGCGGCACCATCACCACCACCGAAGCCGTGGATCCCAACGGGACCGACTTCAAATCCGCGCTGACCAGCATCGCCGCCACCGAACCTGAGTTCATCTATATGCCGATCTTCGTCAAGGCAGGCAGCCTCATCGTCCGCCAGGCGAAGGAAGTTCCCGGCCTCGAGGAAGTCTACCTGATGGGCGCGGACGGCATGTTCTCGCCGGATGTGACCGAAGGCGCGGGCGAGGCGGTCGAGGGCTTCTTCGTTTCCAGCCCGGACCTGTCAGCGTTCTCCGCTGATTACACCAGCACCTTCCTGCCCAAGTACATGGAAATGTTCGGCACTGACCCGATCTCCATCTTCCACGCCCACGCTTTCGACGCGACCAATATCATCTTTGCCGCCATTGAAAAGGTCGCCGTGAAGGATGCGGACGGCACCCTGCACATCGGCCGCCAGGCATTTCGAGACGCCATGTATGCCACAAAGGACTTCAAGGGCCTGACTGGCAACCTGACCTGCTCTCCGACCGGCGACTGCGCCGATCCCGTCATCGCGGTCTATGAATATCATGTCGGTGAATATCCGCCCGAACGTATCTGGCCCTAACAGAATCTGAAATACCAAAAAAGGGGCGAGGTTTTCCTCGCCCCTTAATTCTAAGCCTCTCAAGAGAACGCATACCACAGAAAATGGATATCGTTTCAATTGCAGTAGCCCGCATAAAAAACGGGACCTCGCACAAGCAATTGTCGGCGAAATCATTTACCTGACCTGCTTCGCCACTTCAGCAAATCCACGGGCAGGTTGGGATATCATTTTATCCTGACAGGAGTTGCACCATGCTTCGAAATTGGACGCAACGAATTACATTAACCGATATTATTGTATGGATAATCGGCTTGGCCATCCTGGTTGGCGTGGTTGTAGGGTCCATCACCACCCTGCAAATTGGCAAATACTCGGCCGATAATTGGATAGACCTGACGATCAGCGGCCTGGCTTTGGGAGGAGTTTATGCCTTGATCGCCCTGGGATATACGCTGGTGTACGGCATCCTGCGTATGATCAACTTTGCCCACAGCGAAGTTTTTATGAGCGGCCCATTTACCGCCACCTTTGCGGCTGAAGCGCTGATCGCGCTTGGATTGTGGGATACGCATCCCATACTCAGCTTTGTCATTGTGCTCGGGGTTGCGGCATTGGTATCGGCCGTAATTGCATTGTTGCTCGAACGCATAGCCTATCGGCCGCTGCGAACCGCGCCGCGCCTGGTTCCATTAATTACCGCCATCGGGGCGTCCTTCTTTCTCCAGTACACATTCCGCGGGCTGTACGGCTCCGGATTGAAAGCCTTCCCGACGCAGGAAATACTCAAAGGTTTCTGGATGATCGGAACTATCCGCATCTTTAAAACCCAGGCTGTGGCAATTCTGGGCGCGGTCATCATGATGCTCATCCTCTACTGGATCGTGCAAAAAACAAAATTGGGAAAAGCCATGCGATCGGTGTCCGAAGATAAAGAAGTTGCCGCATTGATGGGCATCGATGTGGACAAGACGATTGCCAGCACCTTTGCAATGGGAGGCGTTGCCGCAGGCGTGGGAGGAATTCTCTACCTCCTTCTTTTCCCGGTGGCACACTTCTTCATGGGTTTTTTCCCGGGACTTAAGGCTTTTACTGCGGCAGTGTTGGGAGGCATTGGCAACGTTCCCGGCGCGTTCCTGGGAGCGATGCTTCTGGGTCTGCTCGAATCGATTGGCCCGAATCTATTCCTGGATGGACTGGGCATCCCCACACCATCCCAGTTGAAGGATGCAATCGCTTTCACCATTCTTGTGTTCATTCTTATTTTCCGCCCAACCGGCATCCTGGGCGAGAAACTGACACAGGCAAAGGCATAAGGAGATCGAAATATGCAGACTCAATCGCCTTTCCCCTGGAAACAGGTTGTTAGCGCTGGTTTAATTGGCGGCGGCGTGGCAGTATTGCTTTCACTGGTTGGCATCGTCACGGCCTTTAACGAACGCTACATCGTGAGCGGGCTATTTACGATGGGGCAGGTGCTCTTCCTGGCTCCCGCGTTGCTATTTGCGAATTCAACCATCCGCCGTATCGCGCCACAACCTGCGCCAAAGATCATCCTGGCAGGTGCCATTTCCGGTCTGTCAAGCGCTGTTGTGCTTGCCATCCTCACGATCCTGGGAAACCTGATCAACCTGCGCATCATGTTTGTGAACTCATCCCCCGAACTCTTCGAAATGCTGACGTTTGGCCAGGAGTACACGGCGGGTATATTGATCCTGCTGGGATTGGGTTTGCTGCTTGGCGGTATAACAGGTGGCGTCTTTTTACTTCCAAGCAAAATACGCAATGCCGTCGTCCAGGCCGCCATATGGATTCTCATGATTGGCTTGTTGCGCGACATGATCGTGACGGTCTCCTATCGTTGGGGGCCGCTGGCGGCGGTCATTAAATATTTCTTTGCCGTCAGTGGACTTACACTCACTGGCACGATAATTTTGTCCCTGTTGATTGGCGGTTTATATTACTGGCGTAGCGGGAAAACCAAACCGTCGGTTCCATCCGCCCAACAAACCCCGCTCAAAAGATTGCTTACCCTGGCAGGCGCCGCCGCCGTTCTTCTTCTGCTTCCCCCGGTATTGGGAACCTACTTTAGCGAGATCCTGGATAATGTAGGCATGTATATCCTGATGGGACTGGGACTCAACATCGTTGTCGGCTTTGCGGGCCTGCTTGACCTAGGGTACGTGGCTTTCTTTGCCATAGGTGCGTACACCATGGGAGTTCTCACATCGCCTGAATTGGGCTTCTATAATATGACCTACTGGGAGGCGTTGCCCTTTGCCCTAATTGCCTGCGTGGTATCGGGCGCAATCCTGGGCCTGCCTGTGCTAAAAATGCGCGGCGACTACCTGGCAATCGTGACTCTCGGCTTTGGTGAAATTGTCCGCCTGCTGGCCCTTTCGGATTGGCTGCGCCCCTGGCTGGGAGGCACCCAGGGTATCCAGCGTATCGCCCAGCCGCGGATAGGACCGTATCTGTTGGAATCGCAGCAGGAACTATATTACATGTTCCTGGTTGGCATCGGCATCGTGGCTTTCATTGCATGGCGGTTGAAAGATTCGCGTATCGGCCGCGCCTGGATGGCCCTGCGAGAGGACGAGGATGTTGCAGTTGCAATGGGCATCAACCATGTAGGCACCAAGTTACTGGCCTTCGCGACAGGCGCCCTTTTCTCCGGGCTGGCTGGCACGATCTTTGCCGCCAAACTAACCTCCGTCTACCCGCATAGCATGAACTTTCTGGTGTCGATCAACGTACTCTCCCTGATCATTATCGGCGGGATGGGCAGCATCCCGGGTGTATTTGTGGGAGCGCTGGTTCTGATCGGTTCACCTGAACTCCTGCGTGAATTTGCAGAATTTCGCTACCTGGCGTATGGAGCATTGCTGGTGGTGATGATGCTTACCAGGCCCGAAGGTTTATGGCCTGAAGAACGGCGGCGTCTCGAATTGCACGAGGTAACAGATCCGGCATTGGCAGCCATCAGTAAAAGCAAGGCTGAAATTGAATCGCCGCAAAAAGCCGGATAAGAGGAGAAAATAAAATGGCCGTTCTGCTTGTAAAAGGAGTCACGAAGCGCTTTAGCGGGCTTGAAGCGCTCAGCAAAATTGACCTGGAAGTCCAGGAAAAGTCAATTCACAGCATCATCGGGCCCAATGGCGCTGGAAAGACAACCCTCTTCAACTGCATCACCGGTTTCTACACGCCTGAAGAAGGCGGGATTCTGCTGGATGGAAAAAACATCACGGCGCTTTCCCCGGATCGCGTCACAAAACTGGGCATATCGCGCACCTACCAGAATATCCGCCTGTTCAAGAACATGACTTCCGTTGAAAACATCCTGGTGGGAATGCACCCTCACCTCAAATCAGGGTTGATCGGCGGAATTGTGCATGATCCTGCAACCCGCCGCGAGGAACAAAAAGCGGTCGAGGAGGCAAAGCGCCTGCTTCAGTTTGTCGGTTTGCGCGGCAAAGGCGATATGATGTCCAAGAATCTTTCTTACGGCGATCAACGGCGTTTGGAGATCGCCCGCGCGCTGGCAAGCAGGCCAAAAGTATTACTGCTGGACGAGCCGACAGCGGGCATGAATCCGAGCGAAACCCAGGAGATGGTGCACTTCATCCGCCAGTTGCGCGATGAACTTAAAATCACCATCGCTCTCATCGAACACCAAATGCGCGTCGTGATGAGCATATCCGATATGATCACCGTGCTGGATTTCGGGGTGAAGATCGCAGAAGGAACTTCCCTGCAGATCCAGAAAAATCCAAAAGTGATCGAAGCCTATCTTGGGCGCGGCGCAGCCAGCGGACTGGGAGAGAATACATCCCAGGCCGCCGTACCAGCCTAATCAGGAGCAACCGACATGGCAATGCTTGAAGTCGAGAACATTCACTCATATTACGGCAATATCCATGCCCTTAAAGGCATTTCGTTGACCGTGGACAAGGGAGAGATTGTCACCCTGATTGGCGCAAATGGCGCGGGGAAATCCACCATCCTTCGTTCGATCACAGGTATCCTCAAAGCCCGCGAAGGATATGTGCGGCTCGAGAATGAAGACCTGGCTCCCTATAAACCACACGAGATCGTCTACAAGGGGATCGCGATGGTTCCCGAAGGCCGACGCGTCTTTGCACGCCTGACAGTGGTCGAGAACCTGGAAATGGGCGCCTACATTCGCAACAACAAGCAGGAAATCGCCCAGGATCTGGAACGTGTCTTTACATTATTCCCAAGGTTGAAGGAGCGCCACACCCAGCTTGCAGGGACGCTCTCGGGCGGCGAACAGCAAATGCTGGCGACCGCCCGCGCGATGATGGCGCGGCCGCGCCTCCTGCTGATGGACGAACCTTCGATGGGGCTTGCCCCGGTGCTGGTGGAAATCATCTTTGGTACGATCAAACAGATCAACGAGGAGGGAACCACCGTGTTGCTGGTCGAACAGAACGCGTTGATGGCCCTCTCGATTGCCAACCGCGGCTACGTCCTGCAAACAGGCGAGATCGTGATCAGCGACAACGCAGAAAAGTTAAAGAAAAACCCCACCGTCCAAAAAGCCTATCTCGGCATGGAATAGGCCAGGGAATCGCACAGGAAACGCAGAGGGCCTACCCGTCCTCTGCGTTTTTATTACCAGGAGGACACATGCTGATCCTGAATGCTGAAGATGTTCGCCGTGCCCTGCCCATGCAGGATGCGATCGAAGCGATGAAAAGCGCCTACGCCTCCCTCTCGGACGGGAGGGCCGAGTCGCCGCTTCGGACGCGTCTTTCCGTCCCGCCGCATGAGGGGCTGGTTCTTTTCATGCCCGCCTACGTCCAGGCCGAAACGGACGAGGCGCTGGCCGTCAAAATCGTTTCCCTCTTCCCTGAAAACCCGAAGCGCGGACTAGCCTTCATCCAGGCCGCAGTGCTCGTCCTCGAAGCAGACACAGGACACGCGCTGGCCCTGCTGGAGGGCAGTTCGCTGACCGCCATCCGCACCGGTGCGGGGAGCGGCGCAGCCATGGACTTTTTGTCGCGGCGTGACAGCCGCGTATTGGCTGTCTTCGGCGCGGGCGCACAGGCGCGCACACAAATGGAGGCCGCCTGCACCGTCCGCGAGATCGAAACAGTCTGGGTGTATGATTCAAACCCGGGACAATCCCGAAAATTCGCGGCGGAAATATCGGGGGGTCCCATCCAACGCGAGGTGCGCGTGGCGGAGTCCCCGGTGCAGGCGGCGAAAGACGCTGATATTATCTGCACAGCAACGACCTCCACATCCCCGGTCTTCGCGGATGTGAATTTGAAACGCGGTGCGCACATCAGCGCGATGGGATCCTACACGCCTGAGATGCAGGAGGTGCCCGCCGAAACCATCCAGCGCGCCCGCGTGGTGGTCGATTCGCGCTCCGCGACGCTGGCCGAGACGGGCGACCTGGTAAAGCCAATCCAGGCGGGGTTGATTACCGAGAGTCACATTTACGCCGAACTCGGCGAGATCGTGCTGGGACGAAAGGCGGGCAGGCAATCGGACGAAGAGATCACGTATTTCAAATCCGTGGGTGTGGCAGTGCAGGATGCGATGGCCGCGCAACTGGCATTGAAGAACGCAAAGAAATTGGGGTTGGGGCAGGAAGTTGAATTCTGAAAAACTGAACCTGCAAAGCGACAGACCAACCCGAAAGCGTGGCGTGCGAAGCCTGCACTCCAGACAAATTATCGGCGCGTCAAACCGATGGGATGGCCGTTGAACTGCCATCAAACCCAGCGGTTGTCCTGTGTTTTGGCGTGCCGAGAAAAAATCGAGGAAAAAGATATGGACCTACCAAAAACAGCAGATATCGTCATCATCGGGGGGGGCGTGATGGGCGCCAGCGCGGCCTATCATTTGTCTCAACGCGGCATGAAGAATATTGTATTGCTCGAGAAGGAGGAATTTTTCGGCACGGGCGCAACGGGACGCTGCGCAGGCGGGGTTCGGTATCAATTCTCGACTGAGATCAACGTGCGCCTCTCGCTTGAAAGCCTGCCCATGCTTGAACGCTTCAAGGATGAGACCGGCCAGGATATCGATTATCGTCAATGCGGCTATCTGCTCGTCGCGACGAATGAAAAGGATGCGTCTGAATTCGCGCATAATGTCAAGCTCCAGAATCATCTCGGAGTTGCGACGGAACTCCTGAGCGGGGATGAAGTTCGCGCGCGACTGCCAATGATGCGGTTCGATGACGCCATCGCCGGCACGTTCAACCCAAAGGACGGCCTGGTTGACCCGAACAGCGTGGTGGCGGGGTACATCAGCGCGGCGCAGAAATTGGGCGTGAGGGCATTCACGAACGCGGGGGCAACGGGAATTACCCTCAGCGGGGACAAGGTCGAATCAGTGGAAACAGAACACGGGGCGATAAAGACGCGGATGATATTGAACGCGGCAGGCCCATGGTCGAGTCAAATCGGTTTAATGGCGGGAATCCAGATGCCGGTCATCCCCCTCCGCAGGCAAATGTATACGACGACACCAATGCCGGGGATCCCCGCAGACTTCCCATTTGTGATCGATTTTTCGCAATCGCTGTATTTCCATCGCGAAGGCGACGGGCTTTTGATCGGGATGTCGAATGCAAACGAAGAACCCGGCTACGACCAGGGTGTGGACGAGGATTTCGAGTTGATCAACATGGAAGCCGCAATCGCACGCCTGCCCCTGCTGGAAACAGCAGGCCGGGTTTCGCATTGGGCCGGTCTATATGAAGTGACGCCCGACGCGCACCCGATTTTCGGCGCGACAGAGGTTGACGGTTTGTTCGTGGTGACCGGCTTCTCCGGGCACGGTTTTATGCATGGGCCGGTGGCGGGGAAACTAATGGCCGAGTTCATCACAAAGGGCGCATTCGAAACGCTGGATGTCTCGATGCTGGACATGGCACGCTTCACGGAAGGAAGGTTAATTCAAGAGTACAATGTGGTTTAATTTTCGAGAGGCCAGAGCATGAAGAGATTCCTTTCAATCGCGCCCATCCTTCTCACAGGCGGCCTTCTAATTGCCGCATGCGGAGGCGCACCCTATTCGTGTACGGACCCGCTTGGTTGTGTAAAGATAGAACCAAACAAGGAGATCCAGATCGCGGCCCTGCTGACCTTGAGCGGTCCATATATGCCTTACGGAATCGATGCGCTGCGAGGCGCGGAGATTGCGGTGGCGGAGAGAGGCAGTCTCTTTGGGCATAAACTTGCGATCATCCAGCAGGATGATCTTTGCACGGAACAGGGCGGCATCGACGGGGCCAACGCGTTGGCGGCCAACCCCCAGGTGACGGGCGTGATCGGGGCAACATGCTCGAGCGGCTCCCTGCCTGCGGCGGAAATTCTTACCCGTGCCGGGATGGTCCTGATTTCCCCCTCCAGCACCGCGCCCTCTCTCACCAATCCCGAGTTCCACCAGGCTGGATTCCTGCGTTCGATTTACAACGACAAGGTGCAGGGCAAGGTTGTAGCCGAATTTGCCATAAACGTTCTGGGGCTGCGCACCATGGTCACCATCCATGATGGCACGGCGTATCCAAAACAACTTCAGCAGGCCGCCTGTGACAGTTTCGAACGGCTGGGCGGAACCTGCACCGGGCAGTTCGAGATCGCCAGCGGCGAAGATGTAACCGGCGTCCTTGAACAGACAAGCGCCCTCGACCCGGATTTGGTGTATTTCCCGGTATACACGGACGACGGAGTCGCCATCGTAAATGGCGCGAAAGATGCAGGCCTGGCAAACGCCGCGCTGATCAGTTCGGACGGTTTGCTGAGCAGTGATTTTATTTCACAAACCTCGGAATCTTCACAGGGCATGTATCTTTCCGGCCCATCCAGCGTCCGCGAATCGCAGGAGTTTATTGGAACCTACACGGCCCGCTACGGCGAGGCGCCGATTGCATCCTATCATCTCTACGGGTACGACGCGGCGCTCATGCTCCTGACTGCCATTGAACATGTGGGAGCCATTTCCGGCGAAACTGTATTTATTCCCCGGCAGGCCCTGCGCGACACGCTCTATGCAATTCGCGGATTGCAGGGCAGGAGCGGCATTCTCACCTGTTCCCCATCCGGCGATTGCGCCACTCCGGAGATTCAAATTTTCCAGATTGTGAATGAAGAATTCCTGGCGATCTATCCATAAAAATATTAACCATTTAGTGAACCCCATGCCCTCCGCTGAAATCATCACGATCGGAACCGAGATCCTGCTCGGTGAAATTGTTGACACGAACACCCGCCATATCGCGCTCACCCTGCGCGGCCTCGGCATCGACCTTTACCGCACGATTACCATCGGCGACAACGTGGACCGCATCGCATCCGCGATCCGCGAATCAATGGAACGCGCAGAGATCGTCATCACCACCGGCGGCCTTGGCCCGACTGTGGATGATCCCACGCGTGATGCAGTTGCCCGCGCAATGGGCGTGCAAACCGAGTTCCGCGCAGACCTCTGGGAACAGGTCGTCGCGACGATTGCGCGTTATGGCCGTACACCCTCGGAGAATCAAAAGCGGCAGGCCTATGTTCCGCAGGGCGCGATCGGGATCGAAAACCCGGTTGGCACCGCGCCTTCCTTCATCGTCGAAACCCCCAAAAATGCGGTCATCTCCCTGCCCGGCGTGCCGAAGGAAATGGAATACCTGCTTCACGCCTCGGTCATCCCATACCTGCAAAAACGATTCGACCTGCGCGAGATCATCAAGGTCCGCCTGGTCCACACCTCGGGCATTGGCGAAGGCGCAATTGACGAGAAGATTGGCGATCTGGAAATGCTCACCAACCCAACCGTCGGCCTCGCCGCGCACAATGGCGTTGTGGATATTCGCATCGCGGCCAAGGCTGAGACCGAAACGGAAGCCAGTCAGATGATCGCGAAGGTCGAAAGCGATTTGCGCGAGCGCCTGGGCGAGGTCATCTTCGGAGCGGATGAAGACACACTCGAAAACGTGACCCTCGCGGCTGTAAAAAAACAGGGCTGGAAATTGACCCTGCTTGGATACGGACTTACCGACTCGAGCATTCGCCGGCTCCCCGGCATCGCATCTCTCGCGGACCTTCAGCCCGCCGCGCTCCCGAACAAATTGCGCGCGGCAATGGCAAAAGACTCTGCAACCTGCGGGCTGGCATTCGCCGCATTTGTGGACGAGATGTCCGCCGACCTGGTCGTCATTACCCCGCGCGGCGAAGAGACCCGTCACATCACATACGGCGGCCATCCACGAAACCTGCCGCGCTGGGCTGTGAATCTCGGTATGAATATGTTGCGCCTGGCTTCCGAAGGAAAAGCCTGACATGCAAAAACGCCGCAACGATTCAGGCTGGGTAACGCTCGCATGGCTGTTGAATATTGCCGGGCTGGGGGCCATTGCCCTGGTCTTTATCCTGTATTGGGCCTTGCAGCCGGTCCTTGCCGCGCCATCATCGATCCAGTCCACCGCGCCAGCCGCGGCCGGGTTGAGCGCAACCCATACACCCCTGCCCGGTGTGTATTACCTGCCCACCGTCACTCCAAATCCGCGCTCGACCCAGATCGTTGTACTGACCCCAACCCCCTTTATCCTCGCCAGTGGAATGAGGCCGCTGCCGGCTGGATTCTCCGTTTCCGGCAGGCCGATAGAAGTCTACACCTTTGGCAGTGGCAACCACCAGCGTATGATCGTGGCAGGGATTCACGGCGGCTACGAGTGGAATACAATTGCCCTGGCCGATGAACTCATCACCTACATTTCAGAGAATCCCGAAGTCGTCCCGGACGATGTGACGTTATACATCCTGCGGAACCTGAATCCCGACGGGGATGCGCGCGATCACGGCTACGACGGCCGCGTCAACGATCATGGCGTGGATTTGAACCGAAACTTCCCCGTCAATTGGGCCGCCACATGGGACCGCGACGGCTGCTGGGATTACGGCCCATCCACCGGCGGCACAGGTCCCGGTTCGGAGCCGGAGACGCGCACCCTGATGAATTTTCTCGCCACGCATAAGGTCGAGGTTCTGATCAGTTATCACAGCGCCGCCATGGGTATTTTCCCCGGCGGCGAACCATGGGAGAAGGATTCCATCCGCTTTGCAAAGGAACTGTCCAGGGCGACCGGTTACGGCTTCCCGCCTCTCGATACCGGCTGCATTTATACCGGCACCCTGGCAGATTACGCCGTGTCGCTTGGCGCGGTCGCCGTGGATATGGAACTCTCCACTCACGTAAAAACCGACCTGAAACAAAATAAGAAAGCCCTGGATATATTATTGAACTTCGAACCATAGAATGATTTTTTTACCGCGATCCATCTTTTTACACGACCCATCAGGAGCATGAATGACCCAAAAAATAGACACCCTTTTCACCAACGCCCTCGTCCTCACCATGGACGGGAAACTGAACCAATACGATCCGGGCGCGGTCGCTGTCAAAGGCGATGCAATCATTGCAGTCGGCCCCGAATCTGACATCAAAAAAGAATACTCCGCGGACGAAACCGTGGATTGTGACGGCAAAATCCTGATGCCGGGACTCGTCAACGCGCATACCCACGTGCCAATGACCCTGATGCGCGGGCTTGCCGATGACCTGCGCCTCGATGTCTGGTTGATGGGCTATATGTTGCCGGTCGAGCGCGAATTCGTATCGCCTGAATTCGTCCGCCTCGGCACACAACTGGCCTGCGCGGAGCAAATCCGAAGCGGGGTGACAACGTTCAATGACATGTATTATTTCGAGGATCACATTGCCCGCGCAACTGCGGAGGCCGGCATGCGCGCGGTCTGCGGGCAAACCGTGATGAAATTCCCCGCGCCGGATGCCGCCGCCTTCGAAGATTCACTGGCCATGGCGCGCGAATTCATCCAAAAGTGGAAAGGCCATCCGTTGATCGTTCCGTCAGTCGCGCCCCACGCACCTTATTCCTGCACACCGGAAATTCTGCGCGCCACAGCAGACCTCGCAAAGGAATTCGATGTCCCCCTGCACATTCATATTTCCGAAACCTCTTTCGAAGTGGAAACCATGCGCAGCGAAAATGGAATGCCGGTTGTGCCATATGTCAAGAAACAGGGCATCCTGGAAGCGAAGGTGATCGCGGCCCACTGCGTTCACATCGACACCGGCGAAATGCGCACGCTCCTTCATGCAGGCGCGGGCGTATCGCACAACCCGTCATCCAATCTCAAACTGGCTTCGGGATTTGCCCCGGTCCAAAAGATGCTCGAGACCGGCCTCAACGTCGGCATCGGGACGGACGGCCCCGCCTCGAACAACGACCTGGATATGTTCGAGGAAGTGCGCCTCGCGTCCTTTGTCGCAAAGGCATCCAGCAACGACCCAACCGTCGTCCCTGCGGCGACTGCCCTGCTGATGGGAACCCGTCTCGGCGCGCAGGCGCTTCACATGGGACATCTGACGGGTTCCATCGAAACAGGCAAACGCGCCGACCTGATCCTTGTTGACATTTCCCCCGCGCACAACTCGCCGCGCTTCCGCCGCGACCCCAACAATGCCTACGCACAACTCGTATACGCTTCCAAAGCCACGGATGTCTGCGATGTCATGGTCAATGGCAAATGGCTGATGCGGGATCATAAATTGCTCACGCTCGATGAAGCGGATTTGATCAGGCAGGCGCGCGAAGTTGCGAAAAAGATGGATGCCTTCCTGATCGAACGCGAAAAGTCGGTGCTCTCGAAGTTGATCGCGCTCGGCGGCTCGATGGAGCAGGAATCGTTCGAGGTGCAGGCCAAGGTCAAAATAACGGAACCCGGCCGCGTGATCCAGGCGGTGAAGCGGCCCGAGATCGAAATCACCGCGTTCAAGCATTATCGTCAATATGACAATTATTTCTTCTTCGAAGACCCGTCACAAGGCCGGCTGCGTTTTCGCGAGGATGATTTGATCAATGAAAAAGGCGGGGTGGCTTCGGTACGTTCACGCCTGACCCTGCTTGGGCAAAAACGCGAGGGGCAGATTGGCGAGGATGTCCTGCTTTCGCGCAGCCGCTTCCTCGCTCCGGCCACCCACACCCTGCGTTTTTATCGCGAATACTTCAAACCCAGGGAGGATGTATCCATCACAAAAGACCGGCAGCGCTGGCACATCCGTTACAAGGATACCGAATTCTTCCTCAATCTCGATCATGTGGAAGACCCGGAGATGGGGCACTTCCTCGAGGTCAAGAGCCGCACCTGGAGCCGCAAGGACGCCGACCGAAAAGCGCAACTCGTCAATGAATTGATTCCCCTGCTCGGCGCGGCGGATGCCAAAATCGTGGACCAGGATTACATCGAGATTATTCACAAAGGGAAATAATTTTCGCCATGAATTCGCTAAAAAAGAGCCTGGCCGCTGTTTGCGCAAGCCTGTTCATCCTGACGGCTGTGATCGCGCTGATCCTTTTCAACATGGACCTCAAGGCATTCAAAGCGGAAACCTATCAGCAGATATTTGCAAAAGAGGATTTCTACAACCGCATTCCAATTGTGCTGGCGGAAGCGACCCTCGACGCGGTATCCTCACAAAGCGGACTATCCCTCTTCCTGCAAGGCCTGACCCTGCAGGATTGGGAAGCGTTTATGCGCGCCATTCTCCCCGCGGAGTCGCTGAAAGCCATCGGCAACGAAACCCTGAATTCAGCCTTCGCATATCTCAACGGGCAATCCGATGTGGCGCAGATTTCGCTTGCGCCGCTCAAAGCAAACATGTCTGGAGACGCCGGCATACAGGCAACGTACACACTCCTGGCGCGCCAGCCCAATTGCACACTCGAACAGATCGCGGACATCACCCTTGCCCTGCTCCAGCAAAGCCAGATTCAATTCTGCAACCCACCCGCTGAACTACAGCCATTTTTCACCCCGGTCATTCAGGCGCAATTACAGGCAACCGCGGCATTGCTCCCGGACCAAATCACTTTAATCGACGCAAACGACCCGGCACAGCAAAGCGACCCGCGCGAACAACTCAACACCATACGACTTGTGATGCGCCTCAGCCCAATCCTGCCGCTCCTCTTCCTGTTCCTGACATCCATACTGGCGGTTAATTCGCTCAAAAGTTGGCTGAAGTGGTGGGGCATTCCGTTTACCATTACCGGAGCCATTGCGTCGCTCATGGGAATCAGCAGCGCGCCGGTGACAAACTTAATTCTTCAAAGGGTCCTGATAAACAATATGCCGGCCATCCTGCCCGCAATCCTGCTGGATTATGCCGGTGAGTTGGCCGCGGCCATGATCCAGCAAATGCTCGAACCTGTCCTGTGGCAGGGATTAATTATCATGCTGATTGGTCTTGTCATGACAGGCGGCGCATTCCTGTCAAAACAAAGATGACCCCATGAAACGATCAATTACGGCTGCGTTGACGATTCTCCTGTTCGCGGGATTGGCCTGCGGAGGGGAAACAACGCTTCCTTCCCCGCCCCCGCCTGCCACCGTTACACCGGCAGTTTCCCGCATCGAAAGCATCCCGGCTGAGGCGGTCAAGATAACGCCCGGCACAGACGTGTATCCCGTCAAATCGGAAACTGACGAATACGAAGACCCCATCCCCCTGCCCCACCCAATCAACACAACCGGCGCGGAAGATTCCGCCTTCGTCACGCCCGATGGAGAAACGCTGTATGTCTGGTTCACGCCCAGCCCGGCCGTCCCCGTGGAAAAGCAATTATTCGACGGCGTAACCGGCATCTACGTTCTACGCCAGTCCAACGGCGTTTGGGGGGAGGCAGAGCGCATTATCCTGCAAGACCCCGGCAAGCTCGCGCTGGATGGCTGCGAGTTCGTGCTGGGAAACAAAATGTGGTTCTGCTCGGCGCGCGAGGGCTACACGGGCATGAACTGGTTCACCGCCGAATTCCTGAATGGAACGTGGCAAAACTGGCAGGACGCCGATTTCAAACCCGAATACGAGGTCGGCGAACTGCACATCACCGCCGACGGGAAGGAACTCTACTTCCACTCGCCGCGCGCCGGCGGACTCGGCGGATTGGATGTTTGGGTCTCGCAGAATGTGAACGGCGAGTGGCGGGAACCCGTCAATCTTGCCGTTGTCAATTCGGCGGACTCCGAGGGCTGGCCTTTCATCACGCAGGACGCCTCGGAATTGTGGTTCACGCGCACGGTCGGCACGCCGGAGTTATGGCGCTCGAAAAAGGTCAACGGCGAGTGGAGCGCGCCGCAAAAGATGTTCGCGCCTTTCGCGGGTGAGGCCTCGCTCGATCACAAAGGCAGCGTCTATTTCACGCATCACTTTTTCAAAGACAGCATCATGCTCGAAGCCGACATTTACGTGGCGCATAAGAAGACCAGGTGAGGCAGGCGTGTTTAACGTGTGCCTGCGGCACAGTGCAGGCATTTCAGTTGAAACCGTCCCGAAGGCTGGCAAAAACGACCGGATTCCTTCAACAAAACCTTCGGGACGTTTCTTCATCGTGAGACGGGGAGCGCCGAAACCAAGTCACGGGCAGGCGTTTGCGAGATGCTCTTCAAAAGTGACCGCGAAGATATGATAACCCGGGTCATTGCACCGGGCGCGGAAGTAAAAATAGGGTGTATCCGCCGGGAAAGCCACTGCCCGCAGGGCGTCCATGCCGGGGTTTGAGATTGGCCCGGGCGGCAGGCCGCCGATCAGGTATGTATTGTACGGCGAGTTGACTCGCAAGTCATCCAAACTCAGCGGGCTTTTCCACCAGGCCTGCCCCGCAAAGTCATAACCCAGCGCATATTGGACGGTCGGGTCGGCATCCAGTTTCATGCCGATATTCAGGCGGTTGATATACACCGAGGCGATAACCGGCGACTCATCAGCCTGAACAGCCTCGCGCTCCACAATCGAAGCGAGGGTCACAGCCTGATAAACGTCCAATCCCTGCGCGGCAAAGCCCTCACGCAAATCGGAGGTGAGATGCTGGGCAAAACCGCGCGTGAGCGCGTCCACGAGTTGCTCGGCGGTCGTCTCACGCGGCAGGATGTATGCATCGGGAAAGAGAAATCCCTCGTTGGAGATCATGCCGTCGACCGAGTCGATTTTGAACGGATCGTTCGCAACGGCAAGAAACTCTTCGGGCGCGATGTCCAGCCCGGAGGTCGGGAGCGATGCGGCGATTTCCTCCATCCGCCAGCCGGGCAGTACAACAAAGGTAATTTCTGCCGGGGTCGCATCCTGCATCTCCTGCGCGATATCCATAATGGACATGGACGGGCTGAGCAGGTAAGTCCCTGCCTGAATCGTAATATCAAAACCCGTGTAGACGAGGTACGCCCGGAACGCCTCTGCATCCGAAATCAGGCCGCTCTCCCAAAGACGGGACGCGACCGACCCCACCGCCTCCCCCTCGCCCACGAAAAAGGATTGTTCGGGCGCGCCCGGATTCGAGGGGTCGGTTAGTGTGTTGCCATAGGCGAGCAAAATGGCGGAATACTGAATTCGCTGTGAGATGGTGAGATGCGCGGCAGGCGGCCCATATAATCGGGAAGCACGCGCCGGGACCGAGAATAAGGCGAAATAGGCGGCGACAAACAGCACAAGGACGATGAGAATGAGATGGTAGCGGCGCATGGAATGTTCGATATACAGTTTTGGATTTACGATTTGCGATTGGCTTCGAGATACGATTGCAGGATGACCACCGCCGCGAGTTCATCGTGATGGCCTGCGCGTTTCTTGCGCGAAACTCCCATGTCAATGCGGGCCGCGCGCGCGTCCTGTGTGCTGAACGACTCGTCGAATAACTCGACTGGAATTTGGGTTTGATTTTTCAACTCGTCCGCGAAACGCGCGGCCCGGCGGCCTGCCAGGTTTGGGTTGCCGTCTTCGTCAAAGGACTGGCCGACCACGATCAAGCCCGCCCCGTTTTCCTGTGCGAGGGCCGCAACCTGCGCCGCATCCACCACGCGCGAGACATGTTCGATCACCTTGAGCGGGGAGGCGATCGTTGCGGTCGGGTCGCTGAGGGCAAGGCCGATGCGCTTCCCGCCATGATCCACTGCCAATATTCGCATGTTATTTCATTTCCACGGAAAGACTGAAGGGAATCAGCGGCATCATCGGCCACCATGAAGGGGTCAACTCGATTCGCGGCGGCTCGCGCAATGGCAGGCCCTCCGCCAATTTGTTGCCTGCTGTTTCGAGGGAGCGTCCGCGCGTCAGGGTGAACACATCCGCGAAATTGATTTTGTGAAGCAGTCTGCGCGTGACGGAGAGTTCAAAATGCGTCACCCCTTCGGAGTCGGTGACGGGCTTTGCGACCGGCTCGAGCGCCGGCAATTCCGCTGCATCGAAATCCACAGGCAGCAGCGAATCCAGGGACGAAAGCGTGAGTCGGCCCAGGTCACCGCCTGAGACGTAGCGCGCAGCAAATTCCACCTCCATTGCCAACTTCAGGGATTTGCCCGGTTGTCCCTCCCCGGGGTCATACGCTTCATTTTTCACTTCTGAAACCAGCAATGTATCCGGCAAAATAATATCGTCGCCGGCAAGCGAGACACGCATCTGTTCTTCCGCGTCGCGTTGCAGGTTTTGCATCATCACATTACGCAGGCGGGCGCGGTCTGCCGAGGTCGGGCCCGTGGTCTTGATTTCCGTGCCGCCCTCGATGGGCTCCGGGTTCGTCACGGTCACCGAAAGCCCCAGCCCTCCCTCCACAATCGTAATCACACCGGCGTCCGCGTTCCCCTGCAAACCCGCGGCAACCGCCTCGATCGGCACATCCACAAATTGATTCAACCCTGCGGGCAAATTCGTCTCATGCAAGGTCACAAAACGCACCGCATCCCCGCCGGACGAAATCACCACCGTCCTTTGCGGAATATTCACTTCCGCCTGGCTCAAATTTATGAACCTCACCACACCCTGCGCTTTCGCCTTCGGCACCGAAATTTGACTGCCTATCGCCAATGATTGTTCCCCGTCCGCGGCGGCTGTTATTTCGTATGCAGGCAGGCTTCCGGTTAATGAGACGGACGAAACAGACGCGCTCGCGCTGACCGGAATGACCAGCGCCTGAACCTGTTCTTCCGGATATAAAGTCACCGCGGCGCGCGGGACGAACAAGCCTGCCACCGCTAAAACGGCCAGCACCCCCGCTGTAAAAGTGATCACGCGCCCCGCCAGGGACGTGCGCCACGCGGCCTCTTTTTCGGTCACAGCCTCGCGCATGGACCGCAGGTCACGGCGGGGCGCCTTCCGCGCGCGCCGGGTCCGTGGGGCAGAAAACGGCCAGGCTTCCTTTTGCGCGGCGGCGGTCGAGTCGAATACCGGAATTCCCAGCGACTCTGCATCGCGTCTCACATTGGCGCGCCGCGTCACCAGTCCCAGCTGCGCGCCAAGGGAATCGGCATGTCTCTGCAACACCTTCAAGTCCAGCAGGCGCAATAAAACCTTTTCATACTTCGGCCAGACAAGCAAAATGCGCGGCGTCTTCGCCCATGACATCCGGTCGCGGACGGAGATGAGATCATCGTGCGATTCGAGGGTGATGATTTGAGTCTTCAAGGAAAATTAACCAGGGATGAACAGCGGTAAACGGAGATGAGCAAGCGAACGACCCGGGGTTTTGACGATTTCCATGTACGCGCGAACAAGGATCCTTTCCGTTCATCCCTGATTCAAAACTCTTGCGCGTTCCACCAAGGATGGCAATATGCTCAAGAAAGAATCGACATCGGCGGGCGTGGTGCTCATGCCCAGCGTCACCCGCAGGGAACCCAGCCCCCAATCACGCGTCAGGCCGATCGCCTTCATCACCTCACTCGGCTCGGGGTTTCCCGTTTTGCAGGCGGACCCGGAGGAGCAGGCAAAGCCGGCCGAGTCCAACAAAGTGAGTAATAAATTTCCGTCCACATCCTTGAATGCAAAACTGGCATGGTTCGGCAGTCTTGCATCCATATGGCCTGTCAGGCATGAATCGGGGATGGCTTCAAGCACGGCGCCAATGATCCTGTCGCGCAATGGTTTGACCTGTTTCGTGCGCGCCTCGCGTTCATCATTTGCCAGCGAGAGCGCCTCCGCGAAGCCCACAATATACGGCACATTTTGCGTCCCTGCACGCAGATTATTTTCCTGGCCGCCGCCGGTCAGATGCGGAACAAGAGGAATTCCCTTGCGGACGTACAGCGCGCCCACCCCCTTCGGCCCGTAGAACTTGTGCCCGCCGAGGGACATTAAGTCCACGCCCAAAGAATCGACGTTAACCGGCAAAAACGCCGCGGCCTGCACCGCATCCGTATGGAACAGGACGTTGTTCTTGCGGCAGAGTTCGGCAATCTCGCGAATCGGATTGATCGTGCCAATCTCATTATTCGCGTACATCACAGAGACCAGCGCGGTCCCGCCGCAGATGGCCTTCTCGACGGTTTCGGCTGTCACCATGCCGCTTCGATCCACATCCAGCCACTCGACTTGAAAGCCATGATATTTTTCAAGTTGTTCGGCGGTTTTACTCACAGCATGATGTTCGACGCGTGATGCCAAAATCCAATTCGCGCCGGTCTTTTCACGCACCGCGAGCGCCGCCCCGCGCAAGGCCAGGTTGTCCGATTCGGAGCCGCAGGAGGTGAAAACGACTTCGTCCACGCGGCAGCCAAGCACGGAGGCGGTTTTTTCGCGCGCCGAATCCACTGCAGCCTCGGCAATCTGTCCATAACGGTGGACAGATGACGGGTTCCCAAAAGAAACGTCAAAATAAGGCCGCATCGCGTCAAAGACGCGGGAGTCGACCGGTGTGGTGGCGGCGTAATCAAGGTAAATCATGGAGGGGATTATAGCAAACAATTCACAGTCCGAATGATAAAATACGTCCATGAAATGGAATTGGAAAAAACTCGCGGGCATGGCACTGGGGTTGGGGATCGCGGGACTCATGCTTTTTGCGAACCTGCTTGGGATGGATGACAATACAGCCTGGGGCATTAAGCGCTTTGCCGTCTTTTTCCTCGGCATCCTTCTATTCATCGTATGCCTGCTTTATCGTGAGGATAATTTCATCGGCCGTATCTTCAACACACGCACCGGGCGGGTTCATCTTGCAGTCGGAATCATGGGCGGCGGCGTTCTTCTTTCGTATGTCTGGTGGGTCAGCCTCGGCCTGTGGACAACGTTCCCCGCCTCCACGGATTATTACGACCTGCTGGCAAGCGCGTTCAGTCACGGTCAACTCGCGCTTGAAATCCAGCCCGATCCCGCCCTGCTTGCGCTCGAAAACCCATATGCGCCTGAAAACCGCGCGGGCATCCCGGTGCTTTGGGATGCAACCCTTTATAAGGGCAAATACTACCTCTATTGGGGGCCTGCCCCGGCATTGTTGATTGCGCTCATAAAAATCTTTTATCCCGGCGTGATCGGCGACCAATTCCTCGTTCTGTGCTTCATGGCCGGGCTGTTCATTTTTGAGACATTGATCATCCTTGAGGTCTGGGAGAATTTCCTCCAGCAAATTCCCGGCTGGACAATCCCATTTATGGTCATGCTTGCGGGATGCATCAACCCGCTCCTGTGGGTGTTGCCGGACCCGCGCATCTACGAAGCCGCAGTGGCCAGCGGGCAGTTCTTTTTTATCGGCGGCATCTACTGGCTGATTACTGCATTCAACAGGTTGACTCCTTCCAAAGTCCGCCTGATGCTGTCAGGCCTGTTCTTTGCCCTGGCAGTCGGCTCCCGAACGATTCTCGTTTTACCGATTGCGTTTCTCAGCCTCATGGTTCTTGCATGGAGTTTCCAAAATCACCGCAAAAATCTGATTTCACTTCTTGCGGCCTTTGCCATTCCCCTCGCACTCGGCGCTCTCGGTTATGGCTGGTACAACCATGCGCGCTTTGGTTCGGTCACGGAATTCGGATACGGTTATCAACTCACAGGGTTTAACATCCACGAAGCCATCGATGAAACCTTTTCGCTGGCGTATGTTCCACTGAATTTATTCAAGACGCTCCTCAATCCCTACGAATTGCGGGACACTTTTCCGTTTATCCGCCCCACGCTCTGGTCCGGGCCGGCCTGGTTCGAGAATTACCACCCAAAAATTTATTATTACTTCGCGGAAAGCATCACCGGCATTCTCGTTGCAAGTCCATTTGTGTTGTTCGCCGGCCTGTCATTCCTGGGATGGAAAAACAGCGAGGCGTTTTTGAAATGGATGATCACATCCCTGGCCGGATCCACGCTCCTGGTATTTTTTACCACCCAGGCATTCTTCTACACGACCATGCGCTACCTTCTGGACCTGATCCCTGCCCTGACCCTCCTGGCAATCATCGGCTTCTGGATGGGACTCCACCTGCCGAACGCGCGGCAAAAAGCGCTTTACATATCGATCAGCGCGGGGCTGTGGGCTTACACCATGATCGTCGGCATCCTGCTTGCATTCGGAAGCAACCTGCAAAGATTCAAAACATTCAACCCTGAAATCATCCAGCAATTGACATGGACGATCACGAATCTCATCAAATAATCCAGGTAATCCTTGTTATAATGCCCTCGTCATCACTCAATTCACAGGAGTCTCATTATGACTTACAAAATCAAATTCGGGACGGACGGCTGGCGCGGAGTCATCGCTGAAGACTATACATTCGATAACGTCCGCCGAACGGCGCAGGGGTTCGCCACCTATCTGACCGAAAAAGGCTTCACCGGGCGGTCCGTGGTCGTTGGTTATGACAAGCGCTTCGCCAGTGAGACTTTCGCCGCGGCGGTTGCCGAGGTGATCGCAGGCAACGGGATGGACGTTTGGCTGACCGACGGCCCCACCCCCACCCCGGTCATTGCATACGCGGTCGTGGACAAGAAAGCCTGCGGAGCGGTGAACATCACGGCCTCCCACAACCCTCCATCTGACAACGGGTTCAAGGTGCGCGACCCGAACGGCGGCGCAATCGACCCCGAAGGACTGCTGAGAATCGAGGCATTGATCCCGGATACGGCGGCGGAAGTGAAACGCATGCGGTTAAGCGACGGGATGCGCGATAAAAAGATCATCCTGTTCGACGCATCCGAAACCTACATCCAGAATCTCCACAAACTGGTGGATATTCAAAAGATCAAGGATGCAGGCTTTATCGTGATGGTCGATTCCATGTGGGGCAACGGCGGCGGCTGGTTTGCAAACCTGCTGGCAGGCGGCAAAACCAAGGTGCTCGAAATCCACAAAGACCGCAATCCATCCTTCCCGGAGATGAAGCGCCCCGAACCCATCCAGCCGAACATTGACGTCGGCCTGAAGGCAACGGTTGACAACAAAGCCGATGTGTTGTTGGTCACGGACGGCGACGCGGACCGCTGCGGCATCGGCGATGAGAACGGCCAGTTTATCAATCAACTGCGCGTGTACGCGTTGCTCGCGTTGTACCTGCTGGAAATACGCGGCGAACGCGGCGACATCGTCAAAACGCTGTCCACTACCGGCATGTTGAACAAACTCGGAAAGTTATACGGCGTCGGCGTCCATGAGACGGGCGTGGGCTTCAAATACGTCGCGCCCAAGATGATCGAAACGGACGCCATGATCGGCGGCGAGGAAAGCGGCGGCTACGCCTTCAAAGGCAACGTCCCCGAACGCGATGGGATTCTTGCAGGACTGTATTTCCTCGACTTCATGGTTCGCACCGGCAAAAAACCGACTGAATTGATCAAAATGCTGTTCGACAAGGTCGGCGCACATTACTATGACCGCGTGGACACCCCGTTCAGCGGCGACAGAAAATCCTGCGAAGAAATCATCCTCAACGCCAGGCCGCAGACCATGGGCGGATTGAAAGTGACCGAACTCATCACGGTGGACGGCTTCCAATTCAAACTCGAAGATGGCGGCTGGGTGTTGATCCGCTTCAGCGGCACGGAACCGATCATGCGTGTCTACTGCGAAACCATGCACCAGGATAAAGTCAAGGCAATCCTGGACGATGGGTTGAAAGTGGCGGGGATTAAATAGCGCATGAGGTGTTCCAGCGTGAAGCGTCAGGTATCGTGACATTGGCACACCTGGAACCTGAAACTTGATACTGACCGACACCCACTGTCACCTCGACCATCACAAATTCAACGCGGATCGCGACATGGTGATTCGGCGCGCGAATGACGCGGGGGTGATTCGGCTTCTCGTGCCGGGGCTCCACCACAGGTCCAGCAATGAAGCGGTGCGATTGGCAGGGGAATATCCGGGCGTGTACGCGGCGGTCGGGTTCCATCCAACTGACCTGGAGGAATTTTCCGAAAAAAATTTTGAAGAGGTCAGGGAGTTGGCGAAACATCCGAAGGTGGCGGCGGTCGGCGAAATTGGGATCGATTATTACTGGGTGAAGGAAGATGACAAGCGCGCCTTTCAACGTGAGGTTTTGAAAATGCAACTGGCGTTTGCGGAGGCCGTCAACAAACCCGTCGTCCTGCACATGCGCGAAGAAAACGACGCGTGGTTCGGGCAGGCATCGGTTGACCTGCTGGATATTCTCACCGAATGGCAGGGCAGCCTGCACAGCCCGCTTGCCGAAAGACCCGGGGTGCTTCATTCATTCAATGGCACGCTCGAAACCGCGCAAAAAGCCGTGGCGCTTAATTTCTACATCGGCATTACCGGCCCTGTCACGTACAAAAACGCTGGGAAGAAGCGTCAAATCATTGCTCAATTGCCGCTGGAGCGCCTGCTCATCGAAACCGATGCGCCTTTCCTTGCGCCCGTTCCCCATCGCGGCCAGCGAAACGAACCTGCCTATATAGGCCATATTGCTGATAAAATTGGGGAAATCCATTCCAAAAGCCCTGCAGAGATTGCCGGAATTACCACCGCGAACGCGGCGCGGCTCTTTGCATGGGGAGACTGATTTGAACGCGGTTACTTTTTTCACACCTGTCCAGGAACAAGTTAAACTGGTCGAAGAACGGATGCGGGCACAGGCGGACGAATCCCACCCCGACCTGCGCGCCGCCCTCGAACATTTGCTCGCGGCCGGGGGAAAACGCGTCCGCCCAACCCTCTGCATGTTGGTCGGAAATATGCTTGGTGCGCCCCTCGAAAAACTCGTCACCCTCGGCGCGGCCGTGGAATTGCTCCACACCGCCACGCTCGTCCACGATGACCTGATCGACGGCGCGCTGCTTCGACGCGGGATGCCAACACTCAACGCGCGCTGGTCACCGCCCGCCACCGTGTTGACCGGCGATTACCTTTTTGCGCGCGCCGCCAAACTCGCCGCAGAGACCGACCACCTGCCGCTGATGAAACTGTTCTCCGAAACGCTCGCCACCATTGTCAACGGCGAACTGACCCAGATGTTCACCTCGCGCGGGCTGATCAGCCGCGAGAACTATTACAAACGCATTTATGCCAAAACGGCCTCACTATTCGAAATGACCTCCCGCGCCTCCGCCATGGTCAGCCCTGCGGATGAATCCACGATAGAATCCATGCGCGACTTTGGCTACCAGATCGGCATGGCCTTCCAAATCGTGGACGACATCCTCGACTTCAACGGCGAGCAAACCGCTGTCGGAAAACCGCTCGGCTCCGACCTGCTCAACGGCCTCGTCACCCTGCCTGCCATCTACTACGCCGAAGCAAACCCCGATGACGCGGACATCCAGTCCCTGCCAAGCGGCGGCTGGGTCAACGCCGAAAACATGGCGCGGCTCATCGACAATATTCGCAAAAGCGACGCGGTGGAAAAATCCATGCGCGAAGCCGAAGCCCACGTGGACCGTGCCCTCACAAGCATCGAATCCATGCACCCGTCCACAGAACGCGAGGCGCTCGAAAACCTTGCAAAATATATTGTGTACAGGAAGATTTAGCGGGCAGTGAACAGTGGTCAGTAAAAAAACGCCGGGAAGCCGCCTTCTTGATTTATAATTCCTGTTGCAGGAAGCAAAATGGCATTCCAGAAAATTCATCATTCCTGATTCATCATTCTCCATTCCCCCTTCTTTCCTCTTTCTTCTTTACTCCCTCCCCATGCCCAACCCCCGCAAACCCTTCCGTTTAAACGTCGGCTTCATTATCCACGAAGAAGTCGGCTACCAGCACGAATTCCCCTTCGAGTTCGACAAGATCACAATTGACGATCTCGAACTGCGCGATTTCGAGGGCAGTGTCGTTATGAACCGCACGCCGCAGGGACTCTTCCTGCAGGCGGAATTCCGCGGCACAACCAGCCTCGAATGTGTACGGTGCCTCACGGAGTTCGACCAGTCCCTCGCCTGGACATTGAGCGAGTTGTACGCGTTCGACAAACGATCCGTCACCGACTCGGGCCTCATCCTGCCCGAAGACGCGCACATCGATCTCGCCCCGCTTGTCCGCGAATATGCCCTGCTCGAAATCCCCATCAGCCCAATCTGCGCGCCCGATTGCAAGGGCCTGTGCGCCGAATGCGGGCAGAACCTGAACGAAAAAGACTGCGGCCACCGCCCCGGGCAACCCGACTCCCCATTCGCCGCCCTCAAAGACCTGCTGTAGGATTCACCATGCCGCGCCACGACAACTTCGACGATGACGATAATGAAGCAACGCGGCATCTGCTCGACGAAGAACCCGCCTCATCCTCCCCCGAACCTGATTCCCTTACAGACCCCGACCTCCTCTCCGGCAGCCAACTTGCCGGCGACGACCCGATTGGCATCTACCTGAAAGAGATGTCACGCGTTCCCCTGCTCACGTCCGAGGAGGAAACCGCCCTCGCCATCCGCATCGAAAAGGGACGCAAAGCCCGCCGCAAAATCGAAACGCTCCAGGGAATAAGCACTGCCTACGAACGGCGCAAATACAACCCCATCATTGAAGACGGCGTGCGGGCGCGCGAGCATCTCATCAAAGCCAACACACGATTGGTGGTATCCATCGCCAGGCGTTACATGGGACGCGGCGTCGCGTTCCTTGATCTGATCCAGGAAGGCAATCTCGGCCTGATGAAGGCTGTCGAGAAATTCGAATATAAGCGCGGGTTCCGCTTTTCCACCTACGCCACCTGGTGGGTGCGGCAGACCATCTCACGCGCCATCGCAGACCAATCCCGTACCATCCGCGTCCCGGTCCACATGAATGACCGCATCTACGAGATGTACAAGGCCAGCCGCGAACTCGAACAAAAACTGGGACGCCAGCCAACGCTGGATGAACTTGCCGGACAGCTAAAAATCCCCATCCGCAAATTGCAATGGATATTGAGAGCATCCTGGGCCCCCATCTCTCTTGACATGCCCATTGGGGATGAAGAGGACTCCGAGTTCGGCATGTTCATTGAAGACGAGGCCAGCCCAACTCCCATGCAAAGCACGTATGAGTCGATGCTAAGGGATAAACTGGAGGAACTGCTCAAATCGCTGCCTCCACGCGAGGCAAATGTGCTCCGCCTGCGGTTTGGCCTGGAGGATGGGAAGGCCTACACGCTCGAAGAAGTCGGCGAGAAATTCGGGCTTACGCGCGAACGCATCCGTCAGATCGAGGGGCGCGCCCTGCGGCGATTACGCCACCCGCGGCGGGCGGGGGAATTGAAGGAATATTTATAGCCGGCAGATCATACTTCCGGATTCATATGAAAAAAGACCAACTTCTTCGAGTTGCGGGGGTACTTCTAACCGCGGCGCTTCTCGGTTCGCTGTTTTTCCTGCGCGCCATTCAAAATTACAACACCCAGAATTACCGCAACTCCAATTTTTTTGTCTTCTGGCTCTCAGGCAGGTTGATCGCAAGCGGGGAAAGTCCCTACGATGCAAACGACTGGCGCGCAGGGCACGAGTTGCATGGTTCCACCGAACTACGGGAGCCCATTTTTCTATATCCTTTGCCGCTGGCGGTATTTCTGGTTCCACTTGGCCTCTTCCCTGTCGACCAGGCATATATCGGCTGGCAGGTTGTTTCCCAGGCCTTGATCGCGCTTGCAATTTTCAGGCTTCTTGATCATTGGTCAACACCAGGACATCGGCGTTTGCTCATTCCCATCATGCTGTTTCTATCCTATTTCGGCCCCATCTACCTCAGTTTGCAAATCGGTTCCATTGGCCCCGCGACTTTGCTCCTTCTCGTTGCCGCGCTGATTCTATCGCGGAAGAATTACCCCCTTGCGGCAGGCCTTCTGCTCTCCCTGACCATGCTCAAACCTCCGCAGGGATTAACCATTTTACTGCTCATGGGCATCTGGTTTTTGGCGCGGCGCGACTGGAGGGCAATTTCCGGCATCGTTCTTGGCGGGGTTCTGTTGTGGCTGACCGGCGCAATCATTGACCTGGACTGGGTCGGCAAATTCCTGCACAGCAGCGAAGCGGCCTTTGACCGCAGGCTTGGGTTTCAATCCAATGTCTGGAGTTTTGCCCACCTCGCCTGTAACAAATCCCCGCCCTGTACCTTTGCTTTGGGCGGCGCGGGGGCGTTGATTCTGTTGGGGCTGGGCGGACTCCATCTTTGGCGGAAGCAGGCACGGTTATCCGCGTGGGATGCGATGAATATCATCCTGCCCGTTGGATTTGTTTCAACGGTATATCTCTGGGCGTATGATCAAATCCTCTACGTGATTCCGATCACATGGATCGTGGGAACGCTGGTCCAAAAGACAAAGAGTTATCTCCATGCCTTCCTGTTTCTTCTCATCCTGGTTCCGTTTTCATTCCTTGCACTCGCCCAACATGCAATGACTCTCAGGGATTTGTGGAGTTTGGGAAACACAGTGATCGTCCTGGCTGGAATTTTGTTCGCGGCGCGAATAAGACAGAAATCCCCCGCGCAGGCAGGCGCTTGACTGACGGCGCCCATCCAAGTAAAATCCAAGTCTCACGCGGGAGTCGCCAAGTGGTAAGGCATCAGCCTTCCAAGCTGATATTCGCGGGTTCGAATCCCGTCTCCCGCTCAACCAGGTGTTTCAGTGTCACGTCTCGGTGTCAATTCACGTGGCAATGGGCGCTGAAACACTTGACGTTTTATTGCGGGCCCGTGGCGCAGCGGTTAGCGCAGGCGACTCATAATCGCTTGGTCGCAGGTTCGAATCCTGCCGGGCCCACCTTGTTTTCCAACGTTCGGTCTCCAGGCGGGTTTTGCATTAATAATTGCCCGCCCCGGTTTACGCCGCAATGCAAAGGATGGTAAACAAGCGGCGGGACACCTCCGGCTGAAACATGGTATTATCCGCGCCGCTGAAAACCAACCGCACGTACAATCTTCCCAGGTGTGACAAGGCCAGGAGATAAAATGGCACAACAAAACGCCGCAAAAATAAAACAACCCCCGGTGCTTTTCGACCAGACCCAGGCAATTATCAAGAAGTTGAATTCATTATTGGGCGGCACACTCGCGACCTACTTCAACAACCCGCGCGGCAGTATCTGTCACGACGATGTGGTGGCCCTGTACGAATTGCTGGAGAAACTCGGCAAAAGCGAAACGATTTATCTCTTCATCAAATCCAGCGGCGGAAATGGACAATCCTCCCTGCGGCTGGTCAATCTTTTGCGCCAGTATTGTGAACGCGTCGTTGCGCTCGTGCCGCTGGAATGCGCCTCCGCCGCGACGATGATCACGCTCGGCGCAAACGAAATCCAGATGGGGCCGATGGCATATCTCACGCCCGTGGATACATCCCTCACACACTCGCTCTCCCCGATCGACCGGGACAACGACCGCGTCAGCGTCAGCCTGGATGAGTTGAATCGTGTCGTGCGGCTGTGGCAGGCCCAAAAGTCCGATGCGAACGAGAATCCGTATCAGCAGTTGTTCCAGCATGTGCATCCGCTGGTCATCGGCGCGGTGGACCGGGCGGAGTCCCTGTCCATCATGCTGTGCAAGGAACTGCTGGCCTATCACATCTCCGACGAGAAGGAAACGGACCGCATCGCCAACGCGTTGAACGCGAAATATCCCTCGCATGGCTATCCGATCCTGTTCCGTGAGGCCGAACGGATTGGGTTGAAAGTGAGGCATCTCTCACCCGAGATCAATGCGCTCCTGCTCGAACTGAACGAACTCTACAGCGAAATGGGACAACGCTCCACAACAGATTTCGATGATACGCACGCGCACAGCAACGAAATTTTAAATATCTGGGAATCGACCGGCTTGCAGGTGCTGTATCAACAGGACAAGGACTGGTTCTACCGCACCGAAGAACGCCGCTGGATCACTTTGAACGACAACAGCAGTTGGCGTCGGCTGGAGAAGGTCGGCAACAAAGTGGAGAAATCCATCCTGCATATTTCGTAAACTTTGTTCAGGTAAAGCGTTACGGCTTGAAAATTTTGAGCAAAAGGACAGGAAAATTGCCTCACTTAAAACCTGTGCAAAACCTGTGCAATCTGATAGAATTTGATAGTCCCAATCTGGCATAATCCGTCACCGATGGTTGGTTACGGATTTTTTTGATGGAAAAGGAATAAAAATTCAAACAATGGCTAAATTACAGCATCTCAAATTTAACGATCCAGCGCCCGACCTCGAGTTGCTCAACACGGAAGGCGAGGCTGTCAGGCTTTCCTCCCTGTGGAAGGAACAGGTTTTGGTGCTGGCGTTCACCCGTCACTTCGGCTGCCCGCAATGCAGGGAAATGACGGACCACCTGGCCGATGCGCTTCCGCAATTCACGGAAAACGGGCTGGCGCTTGTCTTTGTCACGCAGGGAACACCCGCGGAGACCAAGGCCTATTGCGCGCAGCGCGCGCCGGGTATCGCCTGCCTTTCGGATCCCGACCGCTCCGCATACAGCGCGTACGGTTTGGAGCGCGCTTCGGCCTGGCAGAGTTTTCTCTCGCTCAACGTCCTGCGCTCGAACAAACGGTTGAACGCTGAAAAGGGCTACGCCGCCGAACTGCCTCCCAAAGGCCAGGACGCGATGCAAATGTCGGGGACGTTTGTGATTGCCCCCGATGGGCGAATCCGTTTGCCGTATTACTACGATGACATCGCCGATCACCCGCCGGTGGATTTGCTCCTGCATGGCATCATGGGTGTGGATTGGAAAAGAAACCTGGATGGTTCTTCGATATGAAAAGTTTTTTTCTTGCAACCTATCTTGCATTTAAGGAAGTCATCCGCAACCGCGGCCGCTTCTTCCTCGTCAGTCTTGTGATCGCCCTGATCACTTTGCTGGTGTTATTCATTGCCGCTCTCGGAGAGGGACTTGCCAATGGCAACCGCCAGTACGTCTCAAATTTGGACGCGCAACTGGTCGTTTTCCTTGAGAAGTCGGATTATGTAATTTCCTCAAGCCGCCTCGAGACGAATACTGCGCGCTCGGTTCGCCGCGCGGACGGTGTGGCGGATGCCGGTCCGATCTACACCTCCTCCACTGAGATCGTCTCCCTCGAAGAGCCGCTCAAAGTATCCATGCTTGGCGTGGAACCGGGACGGCCCGGCATGCCCGAACTCCTTGAAGGCCGCGCCTTCCGAGGCGGTGAAGCGCGGGAAGCCGTCATGGATCGCAACGTGGCGCTCCGCTCCGATATCAAGGTTGGCGATGAGATCGAAATCCGCTCCACCCAGGGGACGGAGGATGAGTTCTTCAAATTGAAGGTCGTTGGCCTGGTGGACGGTCAGTCCTATTTCTTCCAGCCCACCATTTTTGTTCCGCCCTCCACCTGGGAGAAAATCCGCCCGCAGTCTGAGTCGGATTTGCAAAGTGACACCCCCTACCCCAACATTATCGCCGTCCAACTGGCTGATCCAACCCAGTCCGATATCGTAAAAGCACGGCTGCTTGCCGATGTTCCCAACATTGAAGTAACGGACATTGCCACCACGATCAACAACATCCCCGGCTATTCCGCCCAGCAGGGGACCGTCCAGACACAGGGCTTCTTCACTTTGCTGATCGGCATCCTGGTCATCGGTGGATTCTTCCAGATCCAGATCTTGCAGAAAGTGCCGCAAATCGGCGTCCTGAAAGCGATTGGCTCCTCGAACAGCGTGGTGGGCGTCGCGGCGGTTATCCAGATCATCATTGTCACCGCCTTTGGCGTTGCAATTGGCGGCGGACTGACCTATCTCTTTTCTCTCGGTTTTCCACCAACCATCCCGCTTGAATTCAATGGCTCGCGTTCCCTGATCGCGGTCGCCTTACTCCTGGGAATTGGTCCCGCAGGCGGGCTGGTCTCCATTATTTATGCCGTGCGGATCGAACCGCTCAAGGCTTTACGGTTGGGTTAGGGAATCATGTCAAATATAGCTCTCGAAGTACGCGACCTGGTCAAGACGTTTGCATTGGACGGCGCAACCATCAATGCTGTGGACCATGTATCTTTTCAAGTAAAGTCCGGTGAATTTGTTGCGCTGGTGGGTCCCAGCGGTTCAGGCAAGACGACCATGCTATCCATCCTCGCCGCCTTGTTGACTCCGTCACAGGGACAGGTGCTGATCGATGGGAGCGACCTGTCCAGGATGAACGAAACCCAACGCGTAAAATTACGGCGCGAAAAAATCGGGTTTACATTTCAGTCGAACAACCTGATCCCTTATCTGACCGCGCAGGAAAACGTGGAGTTCATGCTGCGCCTGAACAATCGGCTGGACAAAACGGGCCGCATCCGTTCCGAAGAATTACTTGCCCGTTTGGGTTTGGAGGAACGCCTGCACAACCTGCCCGCCCAAATGTCTGGCGGACAACAACAGCGCGTCGCCATCGCCCGCGCACTGATCCATAACCCTGCCGTGGTGCTGGCGGACGAACCCACCGCCTCGCTCGATACCGAACGCGCTTTTCAAGTCGTCGAAACCTTCGCCCACCTCATCCACGAGAATGACCGCGCGGGCATCATGGTCACACACGATCTGCGCATGTGCCAGTTTGTGGATCGCGTGCTGCAAATGCAGGATGGGAAATTGGTGCGGATTTATGAAGACAAAAAAGAGATCATGGAACTGTCGCAAGGAACGTTGAAGCATTAAACCCCAAAAAGACCCTAAAGGCTTTGGAAACCTTCAGGGTCTTTTTTTTTCAAAACAAATTACCTGGCGCCGTCCTACGCTGTTTCCAGATACTTTTCGATCTCGAAATCCGTCACGCGCAGGCGGAACTCATCCCACTCTTCCCATTTCGCGCGCATGTAGGCTTCGTACAGGGTCTCGCCAAGCGCGGACTTCAAGACTTCATCCTTCTCCAACTCGCCCAGAGATTCAGCCAGCGAGCCGGGGAGTTCGGTTACGCCCAGTTTGGTGCGTTCCTCCTTGTCGAGGTGATAGAGGTTGATGTTGTTCAACGGCTTGGGCGCGGTCATGTTGTTGTCAATGCCGTCGAGGGCGGCGGCAAGCATGACAGTGAATGCCATGTACGGGTTGGAGGATGGATCGGGGAAGCGCAGTTCGGCGCGGACAGCCTTGTCGCGCCCTTCGGTGTAGCGCGGGATGCGGATCAACGCCGAGCGGTTCTGCTGCGCCCAGCCGATATACACGGGGGCTTCGTAACCGGGAACCAAACGCTTGTACGAATTCACAGTCGGGGCGACCACGCCAGCCAGGGCGCGGGCATGCTTCAACTGGCCCGCAATGAATGAGTACGCCAGTTTCGAGAGGTGCGCCTCATCCTTTCCATCGAAGAACAGGTTGACGCCGCTCTTGATGTCAAAGAGCGACTGGTGGCAGTGCATTCCGGAGCCGTTGATGCCGAACACAGGCTTGGGCATGAAGGAGGCGACCAATCCGTGCTGGGCGGCAATCGCCTTCACGGTATATTTCAAAGTCAACACATTGTCTGCCGTCTTCAAGGCATCGTCGAAGCGGAAGTCGATTTCGTGCTGTCCCAGGGCAACTTCGTGGTGGCCCACTTCCACGTCCAGCCCCATGGCGTCGAGCGCTTCCATCAACGCGGTGCGGACAACAACCGCCTCATCGAAGGAGGAAAAATCGAAATAACCGCCCGTATCGTGGGGAACAGGGTGAACCCCGTTGCTGCCGTCGTTTGCCTTGAAGAGGAAGAACTCAGGCTCGGGGCCAACGTTGAGCTTCCAGCCGCGTTCGGCGATTTTCTTGAGGATGCGCTTCAGCGCACCGCGCGGGTCGCCTTCGAAAGGCTTGCTGTCGGGAGTGAAGATATCGCAGAACACGCGCGCACGCTTCGATTCATCCGAAGACCAGGGCAGCATTGCATAGGTATCGGGGTCGATGATCAGGCGCATATCGCTTTCCTGGATGCGCGCAAAGCCTTCCACCGAGGAACCGTCGAACCAGGCGCCGTCATCTAGCACGCCTTGCAGGTTGCGGACGGGCATGTCCACGCTTTTCACCGCGCCCATCACGTCTGTGAACTGGAGCGAGATGAACTTGACATTGTCTTCCTTTACACGTTTGATCAAATCCTTGCCATCCATTGTTTATACTCCTTTAGAATTGATTTTGATTATTCCAACTGCTTTCGCAGACTTTGGACACACCATGTTCTACCCGCCGTCCCCGGCGACGGAATTCATCGTTTCTTTCCTGACCTTTGACCTGCCTCCGCTATTGATAAAAATCACAGACCCGATAATGATCCCCGCGGCGGCCAATGTGCGTGACGAGAGCGGCTCCTGCAAAAAGATGTAACCCAGAACAACAGCCACCAACGGATTCACATACGCATAAGTCATCACAAGCGAGATCGGGGCATTTTGCAGAAGCCACGCATACGAAACAAAACCGATCATCGAACCGATAAAGATCAAATAGACCAAGCCGAGCCACGAATTTTCTGAAACCTGCCCAAAGTGAAATCCGCTCAATTCGCCCGTGCCAAGGCTGACAATCATCAGCGCAACACCACCCGTCAGCATTTCCGCGCCCGACATCATCAACGTGGACCTCGGCAGGTCGGCGGTCTTGCTGTAGATCGAGCCAACCGCCCAGAGCAAACAGGCGGTCAACAAGGCCGCCACGCCAAGCGGATTGAGGTGCATGTCACCGTTCAATTCCGAAGGGCCGACCAGCAAATAAATGCCGCCAAACCCGATCACTAACCCGATGATTGCCCGTATGGTTGGTTTTATGCCATGCGGTCTCAGCGCCTCCGCGACGACCAAAAACATGGGCACCGCGCCGATAATCAACGCCGCCACTCCCGAAGGAATGGTCTGCTCCGCCCACGCAAGCAATCCATTGCCGCCGAGCAGGAGAAAAGTCCCGATAATTGCCAGTGATCCCCACTGGTTTCGGGTTGGAAATGGATCGCCAGCCGCGCGGCGCCAGGTCAACAGGATGACTCCCGAAACCAGGAAGCGCAGCGAAGCATGGAAGAAAGGCGGAATAGTCTCCACCGCGAAGCGAATAGCCAGGTACGTCGAACCCCAAACGATGTAGAGCGCCAGTAAAGCAAGCCAGATTTTTGTCTTCATTCATTTCCTTTGATGATGTCATTGCAAGGCGTTCCCCGCAAGGGCGGAATCGTATGCAAATTCCCTTGCCAGCAGCGCCTTCTTGCGCGGCGCGCCATGGCGGTAATTTCCAAATTCACCGGATTTGCGAATCACACGATGACAGGGAATCAGCACCGCAATCGGGTTATGCCCAACAGCCGTGCCGACCGCCCGCAAAGCATTGGGATTGCCGATGGACGAGGCGATGCCCTCATACGTGGTCACCGCGCCTGCCGGGATGTTGAGCAGCGCTTCCCACACCTTGATCTGGAAATTGGTGCCGCGCAGGTGCACCCTCAATTCCGATTTGCCGCGCCGCCCCAGGTCAAAGATCGGCCCGACAAGAGGCGCAGTGGACTTGTGGTCCTCCATCATCTTTGCCTGATTCCAATCCGCGACGAACTGGTCAATTGCATTCCCCTCGCCCGTCTGGACAAAACTCAGATGGCAGATGCCGCGCTCGGTCATGCCGATGAGACACTTGCCAAAGGGGGTTGGGTGCAGGCCGTAGCGAATGGTCAGGCCAAGTCCGCGCGATTTGTATTGGCCGGGGGAAACTGCCTCGGCGCTGACAAATAAATCGTGAAGCCGGCCCAGGCTCGAAAGTCCGAGTTGATGCGTGGTATCGAGCAGGTTCTCCGACCTGCTGAGCAAATCCTTGGCGCTTTCCTTGGTCAGGTATTGCAGGAAGCGTTTGGGGCTGATGCCTGCCCAGCGGGTGAATAGCCGCTGGAAGTGGAATTCGCTCAATCCAATGCTTGCGGCTGTTTCTTCGAGGCTTGGTTGGTCTGTAATATGGTTGTCAAGGTACAGGATCGCCTGCTCGATGCGCAGGTAATCATCCGAAAGCTGCCTGTAGTTTGAAGAGATCATGGGATTTTTCCTTTCTGTGATTGCCATTCTATGAGCATCTCTTCAAACATGCGACCCGATTCTTGCTTTCCTTGAATTTCCCTCTTCCCATGGGAGAGGGCAGGCAACAAAAAAGACATGCGCCGGGGCATGCCTTAGCAACAGCAAATCTGCCATTAAATAAAACAGCCCTTCCATATGCAAACAGGCATTCCGTGGAATCATGCCCGTATCACCACGCCCGCCTTGTCCCCGTCGTCACCGACAGGTTTTCGGCGTATGCAACAGCGTTAAAACCCGCTGCTTCTTGTGCCGCAACTTCCTTCTAGTTCAGTGTGGTTGCGGTACTTGCGCTTTTTTCGGAAGGGAGAAAGAAGTCTGTGATTGACTTCAGAGGCATCCGCTGATCTATCCGATGTTCCCTCACCCATCCTCTCCCAATGGGAGGGAAGGGTTCGGTTAGCATATCTCTCGCGAGACAGAACCTCCACCTCGTGACCCTGGACTTGCTTCAGGGCCCAGCCGCTAAATCTCCGTCTATTCAGTTTTTAAGCCTGTGTACCATGACACATTGGCGGGTATTCTACCCGCACAGGCAGATGGCGTCAAGGCGGAATTCCTTGCAGTGAAGATGTGAATAATAAAAAGACACCCCGCAAATGCCGTGTACTGCAAGGTTTTGAACCTGCTTTCGCAGGTTGGGCCCCGACCCAGAAACGCCGCCTTGGCTCAGGCCTATCGCGTTATTTCTGTTGAGATAAGGACCCTTTTAAAGAGTGTTGGCTCAAAACGTAGGAGCAGTATCACGAACACAGCAGGGCTGTGATTCTTATACCATAATCAATGGCGCAAGGGTAGGGGAAAATTAGAGATTGATTTTGGTTATAATCTATGCTAATCTGGATTTGTTCCAAGCACTGCCCCAAAGGAGAAAAACATGGCAACTGTTCCCGGCGTTGATGTTTCATACTGGCAATCTGGAATTGACTGGCCGAAGGTTCGGGCCACAGGCCAGCGGTTCGTTTTCATCAAGGCAAGTGAAGGCGACTATTATTTGGATCCCACCTTCGACGATAATTGGGGTGGGGCAAAAACTGCCGGGCTTCTACGGGGCGCTTATCACTTCTTCCGCTGCAATGTGGATCCAAAAAAGCAGGCGGAGAAATTCATAGAGTACGTCAAATCCATGAACGACAACGGCGAACTGCCCCCCGCCCTGGATCTGGAAACAACCGACGGCCAGACCAAGGACAAGATCATCGCCAGGGCCAAATCCTGGATCGATCTCGTCGAGGCCGAGTTTGGCAAAAAACCCATTATCTACTCGGGCCAGTATTTTCTGCAGGATAATTTCTCCCTGCCCGGCGGCGGGCCGCCTGCATGGGCAAAGGAGTATCCGCTCTGGCTGGCGCAGTACCCAAATTCCTACACGCCGGGGATGCAGCCCCACCTGCCAAACGGCTGGTTTTCCTGGACGTTCTGGCAATACTCAAAAACGGGACAAGTGAACGGCATCAATGCCCCGGTGGACATGGATGTCTTCAACGGCACCCTGGAGGAGTTGTACAAATTCGCGGGCGCAAAGATCTCGATCCAATTGCCGAAGACCCATACCGTCGTGAACGGTGATACATTCGAGACCATTGCGAATCAATACGGCGTGACTGTGCGTGAATTGGTGAGCGCGAATCCGCAGTTGCTTAAGAAGGGCGAGATGCTGAACATCCCTGTCGCTGTGGCAATCCCCCAGGAAAGTGGATCCGCTTCGGGGTCCGCGAGCGGAAGCGGTTCCTCGTCCACATCCACAACAGGCAGGAAGAAGTACACCATCAAAAAAGGCGATACTTTATCGTCCATTGCAGTCAAATTCGGCACGACGGTCGCGGCGATTGCCTCTGCCAATAATATTTCAAACATCAATATGATCGCTGTTGGCCAGGTCTTAACCATTCCGTAAATTACCGGTATATCCCCGCCGCGGTGGCGCGGGTTTTCATTGGAAGGAGGCTGAGATGGATTTCGTTTTTGGCGTGGATGTATATGCCTACAACAAGCCCCTGGATTGGACTGCGGCACGCGATGCAGGTGTCAAGTTTGTCTTCGTAAAGGCATCCGAAAATAATTTCCCGGATACCGGTTTCAAGGAGAACTGGCAGAAAGCGCGCGATGCAGGGATTCTGCGCGGCGCGTATCACTTCTTTCATCCAGAGCAAAACAATGCCCTGCAACAGGCGGACATGTTCATCGATGCGGTTGGTTCGGACCAGGGCGAATTGCCGCCCGTGCTCGACCTGGAAACGATTTACGAACGACGCAATAACGGGGAAATCCGCCCGATTGGCCTGCCTGTTCCAGGCGTCCTGAATAACCGCATCAAGACATGGCTCGATCAAGTGGAGGATGCGTTTGGCAGAAAACCGATCATTTATTCGCGCGAAGAATTCCTGCGGACAAACGGCATTAGCGCCGTGTGGACCCGCGACTATCCGCTATGGCTGGCCCAGTATCCATTGTTCCTCGGCCCAAACAACAAATGGGTACAGATCAACGACCCGAACTTTACGCCTGTGCCCAGCCAGAACATGCCGAAGCAACCCGCGGGTTTTCAGCCCTGGAAATTCTGGCAATATTCCGACCGCGGCCGGTTGAACGGCTATCCTGCATACGAAAACGTCGACTTCGACTACTTTAACGGGACGCTGGATGACCTGATTCACTTTGCAGGAATGTCCTCGCCTGCGCCGGTGGAATATTCAGTCAAAGCGGGAGATACCCTGCCCCACATTGCCAAAAAATATAATGTGGATTTGGCCGAACTGGTCACGTTGAACAACGACAAATTGATCGCGCCCGGCAAGAAACTGGTCATCCCCGCGAGAATCGTCATTCCCCCGGCAGGCACAAGCGGAGGCGGCGCACCTTCCGGCGGACAACCTCCCGCCTCGGGGAGTTCATCCATTCGCTATGTGGTTCAGCCAGGCGATTCTTTGAGCGGGATCGCGCTGCGATTCCGCACCACCCAGCAGGCGATCATGGCTTTGAATCCGCAAATCACAAATCCGAATATTGTCATCACG
>Ga0172368_10000913_pt1 | contig 41405 bp, 34 predicted proteins | sample Lak11m_FD_114540 | JGI IMG/M metagenome (GOLD analysis project Ga0172368, IMG submission 114540) | Freshwater microbial communities from Kabuno Bay, South-Kivu, Congo - kab_022012_11m | ecosystem: Environmental > Aquatic > Freshwater > Lake | place: Democratic Republic of the Congo: South-Kivu... | reverse complement strand
TTGGTGTACAATGACGAATCTGCTTAAGTATTCTATTTTGATTTTTACCATCCTCATCCTTCTGATCGGATGTAAAGAAAAATCAAATCCAACAAAAACGGAAACCGGAGACACGACAAAAATCCTTAAAAGCTTCAAGCGGGGAATTGCGTTTGATATGACCTCTAAAGCAGATTTCGATTCTTTATCCAAAGGAGTGAGTTGGTGGTACAACTGGAGCCCCACTGCAAATTCACACGCCCCGGCTCAATATTATCAGACGTACGGAATGGATTTTATCCCGATGCTTTGGGGAGGAAATACAAGCGATAATGATATGACGAAAGTTAAAAATTTTATTCTCGCTCATCCCGAAGTACAATATCTTCTTGTAATGAATGAACCGAATTTAATAGATCAAGCTAATAGAACTCCCGCACAAGCGGCGAGTGATTGGCTTAAATATGAAAAAGTAATTGATGATCTTGCCGCACAAGGAAGAACGGTTTTGCTGGTCGGACCCGCAATAACATGGGGCACAATGAGCGGCTATTCTGATCCGGTAACCTGGCTTGATGATTTTTATTCGTACTACAAATATTATAATAAAGGAAGAGACCCGAGAATTGATTACCTCGCTTTCCACTGGTATGATTACGGACTGAGCACTCAGTTAGACAGGTTAAAGAAATTCAACAAAAAAATTTGGATTACCGAAATGGCGAATTGGAATAGTCAAATCAACTCATACGATAAGCAAGCCGAACAGATGAAACAGATGGTGGCGGTATGTGAAGGTCGTACCGATGTTTTCCGGTATGCATGGTTTTACGGAAGAGGGACTTTTCCCGATACTCATTTCACCTATCTCTTTACGCAAAAAGATGGAGAACTTTCTTCTCTTGGAAAGCTCTACATAAGTTTACCATATTAACGTTACATCTTGAAGAACGAAATTCTGATTTGCACGAGCGTATGATTAAATTTATTCATGTAGGTCGAATCGGAGTTTCGAATTGCAATTTTGCATCTTCTGTTCATATGGATAACAAGCGCACCGGTTTGGATTACGCCTTTCCCGCAGATGCAAGGTTTAGTATATCACCGCGAGTTGCGATATGCAGTATAATTAAAATCATTTTTTATTAATCAAATAAAGAATTGCTGTCTGATTGTTTCGAGAGGGGTCTTCTTCTGGTTCCGTATTTTTTTTCGACTTTTTCTAAAAAAACTTCTTTTGCACCATTATGATTTTTTAAAAACCATTTCAAGTGGTTCTCTAAATACTCGTCTCTTATTTTCTCATCATTCAAATCATTTGGGACCCTTTCCATTCGGGGATCGATACTGTCAAATCCGGTAAACTTTTCCGATAATCGATTTTTCGTCATGTTGACGTAATCCTCATTTAACTCAATGCCGATGCAATTACGATTTAATTGTTGGCAAACTCGTAACGTAGTTCCGCTTCCCGAGAATGGGTCTAAAATTATATCACCTTCCTTTGAAGAAGCTAAAACCATTCTTTCGATCAATCCTTCAGGTTTTTGAGTTGGATGTTCTTGTCGATTATCTTGACAGTAATGGATATGAGAAAATTCCCAAACGTCTCCGGGATTAGCGCCTCGCATATTATTTCTTGAGCGATAATATTTTTGAGGAATTCTAATGGAATCAAGATTAAAAGTAAAGTCTTCAGTAATACTGAATAAAAGAATATCATCGTGACGCGGAGAAAAACCTTTTTTCTTCCCAATTCCCTGAGTATAATGCCAACAAAGCCAGTTGATAAAATTTAATGAATTATCTTTTTCAAGTATTTGATACAAATAAGAAATAAATCGGAACCCCATAAAAACGTAAATTGAACCGCTTCTTTTTAATACACGCGCTGCCTCGCGTGTCCAATCATTAGTGAACCGGATATATTCTTCAAAACTTTTTTTATCCGAACCATTTCCGTAATCTTTACCCAGATTATATGGTGGATCGGCAATTATCAAATCAATTGAGCTTGATTTCAGTTCTTGCATTTTTTCAATTGCGTCACCGCATATTATTTTTAGCTCTTTGCTCACTTTATCCAACCATTTGATTTTGCTAACGTTAACCAGGATTTAAAATCTCGTTTACTTGAGGCTAAATATTTTCTGTCTAACAATTGACAAAATTCCCAGGCGGTTCTTTTTTCTAAGGAGACATAGTGGATGTCCTTAATTTGAATTTGTCCGGTACCTAATGCCGGATTGTAGTTAATGTCTGCATCAGATAAATATTTGATATCATATGCATTGTATTTCACAACTTCCATAATACCATCCATTAAACCGGTTTTGTCATTCTTTGTAGAATAAACTTTATGTTTCAAAGAAAGGATAACAAATAAATAATCCGGGTCTTCAATATATGCACTTCTTATTCTGGCGAATGATGTAATGTTTGGTGATTTGCCCGAAGATTCAAAGTCTTCAGCAGTTGCTTTAACATCTACTTCAGCTGTAACAATTGATTGAATTTTGCTTTTTCTTTTAAATTGCAAAAGCAAATCGGCTCTATTTAACCTTGCCAATGCTTCAACATTTATTAGATTCCATTTGTTGTTTGTATCATCAAAAACATTTTTGAAAGTTTCAACAGCCCAAGCTTCTACAAAAGGACCGGCGATTTTGTTAATATTCTCCATCGGTAGCCCAAGTTTAAGATTTGTATTGACAATAATTTTATTTTCACCTTTTGTAATTGCACTTTCAACAATAGCTTCAATTGATTTAATAGCAAAGTCGGAAGCGGTTTTATAATCTGCACTTTCAATAGGTTTCTTAAATTTTTGAGTTTTGTAAGTCATTACCGTGGTCATCCTTTATTGAACAAATTATATTTATTTATAACCACCGGGAATAATTAGAAGTGTATTTATCAAGTAAATTCCTAATTACCTTCTGATATTGGCTTCCGTGTCTTTGAGCTATTTCTTTAAAAAAATCTATACTTGATTTACTCAAATTTAGAGTAACTTTAACAGTATCTTCTTTAAATACTAATTCTTCCGGTTTAGGTAGAAAATCTTTTACAATTTCTACTTTCCCGATTTTTTCATTGCTATATTTTATATTCTTTTTCATATATCTGTTTTCCTTTTCTCCAATATCCGGCTCCTATTATCCTAATTTTATTTTTTCTATACGTAAAGCGAACTGTAACTATACTTTCTCCGATTCTACCAAAACAATAAAATCTTTCTTCATTTTCACTATGTTCTAAATCCTTCGCAATAATTCTTTTTGTATCCGAAAAGGCATATTGTGCTTCTTCAAATGAAATATGATGTTTCTGTTGATTGACTATATTTTTAGTTGCATCCCATTCAAATGATATCAATTCAGTCATGTAAAAATTCTCTTATAAAACCATCTAAATATACATACTTTTATATGGCTTTTCAACCACATTTATCTAACCAATAACTTTGAACTACTCCATTATCTTTCACTTCCTTCCAGTATTCAGTACGATCTGTTAATATATACTGCAGAAGCGCACCGGTTTGGATTACGCCTTTCCCGCATCAATGAAAAAATTGCAAAAAACAATTATCAAATTCCAAGATTCAAAGATTCCAAAATTCAAATTGCATTTTCTTCTTCCCTTCCACTTATTCTAAATCTTGAGCTTAACGTTTTCGCTTAATTTCATAAATATTGCCAAAACGAATGTCGCTTCTAATATCCTTTCACGTGAGGGGAAGAATATACACAATTTTTTATATAGGAGGTTGACAAAGAATTTTATTTGTGTTACGTTTGCCATACTTAAATTATGAAAAAACAAAAAATTAATATGATCACCCTTATGTGCACCGGCACCACAAAGCCACCGGAGACCGGAAGTTGGTAATCGCATAAAACTATTTAAATGTAAAAAACCGACTTCCGCGCACGAAGCCGGTTTTTTTTTGCGCATCATTAAATTTGGATAAATCATGAAAATATTAAAGTTCGGAGGTTCGTCAGTCGCTTCGGCTGAAAGAATCAAGAATGTAATTGAGATTATAAAAACTTCACTTAAGAAAGAAAAAAATATCGTCGTCGTTTTTTCGGCTTACCAGTCGGTTACCGATAAACTTGTAACTGCAAGCCGGCTTGCAGCAGAAGGCAACGCTTCTTATTTAGATAATCTAAAAGAATTGGAGAACAAACATCTCGCAATTGCTAAAGAACTCATTTCCGTTAGCAAACAAAGCGGCGTAATCGCCAACATCAAATATCAATTAAATGAACTTGATGATATTCTGCACGGAGTTTTTCTGATTAAAGAACTCTCTCTAAAAACGCTCGATTATATTTTAAGTTTTGGTGAACGACTTTCGGCTTATACGATAAGCGAATGTTTGAACGATAGAAAAATTTCAAATAGCTTTTTAGATACCCGCACACTTATTAAAACCGATGCGCAGTTCAGTAACGCGCGCGTTCACTTTGAGCTGACAAATAAAAATATCCAGAATTATTTTGCTGCGAATAAAAAACTTCAAATCGCTACCGGATTTATCGCTTCAACTTTAGAAAATGAAACTACAACGTTAGGGCGCGGCGGATCAGATTTTACCGCTTCCATTTTAGGCGCCGCTCTTAATGTAAAAGAAATTGAAATATGGACTGACGTTGACGGCGTGCTAACCGCCGACCCCAGAAAAGTGCAAAATGCTTTTCCCGTTAAACATCTTACGTTTGATGAAGCGATGGAGCTTTCCCATTTCGGCGCAAAAGTTATTTATCCGCCAACAATGCAGCCGGCGCACGCAAAAGGAATTCCCCTCCGCATAAAAAACACGTTTAATCCTTCCGCCGAAGGAACGCTTATCAGCAAAAAGAAAAGCGTAAATGATTTTTTGATAAAAGGAATTTCTTCAATTGATGCAATCTCGTTGGTGTTGGTTGAAGGAAGCGGTATGGTTGGTGTGGCGGGAATTGCCGAAAGAATTTTCAGCGCGCTTGCCGCAAAACATATCAATGTTATTTTGATTACGCAGGCTTCATCCGAGCATTCCATCTGTCTTGCAATTCCTCCGCGCGATAGAAACAGAGCAAAAGAATCTATTGAACATGAGTTCAAATTAGAATTGATGGAAAAACAAATTAGCGAAGTTAAAGTTGAAAGTGATTTTGCCATCATTGCTATTGTTGGTGAAAATATGCAGAAAACTCCCGGCATTGCGGGACGCGTGTTTCAAGCGCTCGGCAAAAACGGAATCAACATCGCAGCCATAGCGCAAGGCTCATCGGAGCTGAACATCTCGGTTGTCATTTCAAAAAAAGATGAAGCGAAAGCGCTCAATTCTTTGCACGAAGCTTTCTTCCTATCCAAAACAAAATCGCTTCATTTATTTCTGGTTGGTCCGGGATTAATTGGAAAAACATTTTTAACGCAGTTGAAAAATCATCAGCAGAAATTAGCGGAGAAGTTTTTTACTTCGGTGAATGTCTGCGGAATCATCAACACAAAAAAAATGCTGTTAAATCATAAAGGAATTCCTCTAAGTAAATGGGAGACCGAATTAAATGTCTGCACGGAGCCATCCGATCTTACCGCTTTTGTACAGAAGATGAAAGAATATAATCTACCGAATTCAATTTTTATTGATTGCACCGCGAGCGAAGAGGTTGTAAAATATTATTTGGATGTGCTCTCATCAAATATTTCCGTTGTTACGCCTAACAAAAGAGCAAACACAAAATCGTACACCTTCTATCAAAACTTACGCGAGACGGCGGCGAAACACAACGTTAAATTCCTTTACGAAACCAACGTTGGGGCAAGTCTGCCGATCATCGGAACGATAACAGATTTGGTAAACAGCGGAGATTCAATCACCAAAATTGAAGGAATACTTTCCGGCACGTTGAGTTACATCTTCAATTCATTTAAAGAAGGAAAAAAATTCAGCAGCGTTGTGCACGAAGCCCGCGAGAAAGGCTATACCGAACCCGATCCGCGTGAAGATTTAAATGGAAAAGACGTTGCGCGCAAATTATTGATCCTCGCCCGCGAGTGCGGGTATCAAATGGAATTGCCGCAAATTAAAGTTGAAAATTTAATCTTCCCCAAAGCAAGAAAAGTTAAAACAGTGAAGGAATTTTTCGGCGTACTAAAAGATAATGACGCCGAGTTTGAAAAACTGCGGATGAAAGAAGAAAAAGAAGGCAAAGTTTTACGCTACATCGCAAAATTAGAAAATGGAAAAGCTGAAGTTTCTTTGCAAGCGATTGACAACAACCATCCATTCTATTTTATGAGCGGAAGCGATAACATTTTGGCAATTCACACCTTGAACTACGTCAATAGTCCCCTTGTAATAAAAGGTCCGGGTGCAGGAGCAGATGTTACCGCCGCCGGAGTTTTTGCAGACGTGTTAAGAATTTCAAATTATTTGAGTTAGAAAAAAGAAAAGGAAAACTATGTCGGTACAAAAAATAAAAGTAGGAATCCTGGGCGCAACCGGAAGCGTCGGACAAAAATTTATTCAGTTACTCAGCGATCATCCCTTCTTCGAGGTTGTGGAAGTTGCCGCTTCGGATCGCTCCGCAGGAAAGAAATATAAAGATGCGGTAAATTGGTTTTTGCCAACGCCAATACCGGAATCAATTGCAAATCTTACGGTAAAAAATACCGAGCCCGGTTTGGATTGCCGCGTTGTTTTCTCCGGTTTGGATGCAGCCATTGCCGGTGAAGTTGAAGAAAATTTTGCGAACGCCGGATATCATGTCGTTTCAAATTCTAAAAATCACCGTTTTGATAAAGATGTTCCGCTGCTTATTCCCGAAGTAAATCCGGATCATTTAGGATTGATTAAAACCCAGCGCTACGGCAAAGGTTCAATTGTAACCAATCCGAATTGCTCTACAATTGGATTGCTGCTTGCGTTAAAGCCGCTTGATGACGCGTTCGGAATTGAACAACTGAATGTTGTAACGATGCAAGCGCTCTCCGGCGCCGGCTATCCCGGCGTTTCAAGTCTCGATATTATTGACAACGTTATTCCGTTTATCGGCGGCGAAGAAAATAAAATGGAAACGGAACCGTTAAAAATTCTTGGTAAGTTTAACGGAACTGAAATTGAAAACGGAAAATTCAAAATCAGCGCTTCATGCAATCGCGTTGCGGTTGTTGATGGACATCTTGAGTCCGTTCAGATCAAATTGAAAAATAAACCGACGAAAGAAGATATTCTTGAAGTCTGGAAAAATTTTAAGGGCGAACCGCAAACGCACAACTTGCCTCTTGCGCCGCTTCAGCCAATTCATTATTTCTATGAAGACAAATATCCGCAGCCGCGCCTCCACAGAAATATTGATAAAGGTATGGCTGTAGCCGTCGGAAGACTTCGCGAGTGTAGTTTGTTCGATTATAAATTTTCCATCCTTTCGCATAACACCGTTCGCGGTGCGGCGGGCGGCGCTATCCTCTGCGCTGAATTGATGGACGTAAAAGGTTTGCTTTCATAATGAAAAATTTATTTAAAGCGAAAAAAATAAAAGTCTTCTCCCCTGCTTCCGTTTCAAACGTCGGCAGCGGATTTGACATTTTTGGTTTTGCCCTCTATCAACCTGGCGATGAATTAACGCTTCATCTTGTTGAAAAACCGGGCATTCACATATCCAAAATTTCCGGCGATGGGCATCATCTTCCAAAAGACGCTAAAAAAAATACGGCGGCCGTTTCTCTCCGCGCTATGATGAACGCTCTCGAACCATCCTTCGGAGTTGAAATTGAACTTCATAAAAAAATGCCGTTGGGCAGCGGACTTGGTTCAAGCGCTGCCAGTGCGGTTGCAAGCGTCTTCGCTTTAAATAGTTTATTAAAAAAACCTTTCACCAAAAACGAGCTGCTTCTCTTCGCCCTTGAAGGGGAAAAAATTGCAAGCGGAAGTATTGCGCACGCCGATAATGTTGCACCCTGCCTTTACGGCGGCTTTACTTTAGTGCGCGGTTGTTCGCCGCCGATCGTAACTTCTATTCCGGTGCCCGATGATATTTATTGTACCGTTCTTCATCCGCATATTGAAATTAAAACCGAATTTGCGCGGAAGATTTTGCGTTCGCAGATACGTCTCTCCGATGCCGTAAAGCAATGGGGCAACGCCGCCGCTTTAGTTGCCGGATTGATGAAGCCTGATTACGACTTGATAAAAAGTTCGATTGAGGATTTTATTATTGAGCCGATACGCGGTGCGCTCATTCCAAATTATTTTCTTTTAAAAGAAACGGCGCTTAAAAATAACGCGCTTGGTTGCAGCATCTCCGGTTCCGGTCCTTCCGTTTTCGCCCTTAGCAGAAGCGAAAAAGAAGCGAAGCTGATTGGAAGTGAGATGAAAAAAGTCCTTACTAAAATTAAATTGAAGAGCGACACTTTCATTTCAAAAATTAATTTCGAAGGACCGAAGATACTTTCTCTTTCGGAAAAATTATGAAATTTTACAGCACGAATAATAGACAGCTCCAATGCTCTTTTCGCGAAGCGGTATTAAAAGGAATTGCCGACGACGGTGGACTTTTTTTGCCGAATGAAATTCCAGCGCTGCCGAAACGATTTTTCCATGAAATTGAAAAATATTCTTTTCAAGAAATCGGATTTGAAGTTGCTAAACTTTTTATTGATGACATCAATGAAACGGACTTGCGAAGAATTATTGAGAAGGCAGTTTCATTTCCCGCACCGCTTGTGAAATTGTCGGATACTATTTCGGTGCTGGAATTATTTCACGGACCAACGTTGGCATTTAAAGATTTCGGCGCAAGATTTCTCGCTGCACTTTTAGAATTTTATTTACAAAATGAAAAGAAAGAAACGTTGATCCTTGTTGCAACTTCCGGAGATACCGGCAGCGCGGTTGCAAACGGATTTTATGAAAAAGAAGGAATTAACGTCGCGCTCCTTTATCCAAGCGGCAAAGTAAGCAAAACACAAGAGCAGCAGCTAACTACTCTCGGCAAAAATATTTTCGCGTTTGAAGTTGACGGAGTGTTCGACGACTGTCAGCGGCTTGTAAAACAAGCGTTCCATGATCCGGCGCTGACGAAGATTTTTTCGATGACTTCGGCAAATTCAATTAACATTGCGCGGCTGCTTCCCCAATCATTTTATTATTTTGAAGCGTACAAACAAGTTGAAGATAAATCGCTGCCGTTCGTTGTTTCGGTTCCCAGCGGAAATTTTGGAAATCTTACCGCAGGATTATTTGCACATTTAATGGGTTTACCGGTTCATCAATTTATTGCCGCAGTAAATGCAAATGATGTTTTTCCCAATTATTTAAAAGAAGGAAAATATCAACCGAAAGATTCGGTACAAACATTGTCAAACGCGATGGATGTTGGTAATCCAAGCAACTTTGCACGCATCATTTCTCTTTTTGAAAAAAATGTTGAGTTGATCCGGCAAAAAATTTCAAGCTCAAGTTACACCGATGAACAAACGCTGTTAGCTATAAAAGAAGTTAAAAAGAATTACAGCTACACCATCGATCCGCATGGTGCAGTTGGGTATTTGGCATTGAGAAATTTTTTAATCGAAACAGGAATTAAAAACGTGAATTGCGCAATTTTAGAAACCGCTCATCCGGCAAAGTTTTCTGAAATCGTGGATGGTGTCCTTTCAGAAAAAACGGTAATGCCCAAAAGATTAACTGAATGTTTAACCAAAGAAAAAGTTTCCGTAAAAACAAAAAAAGATTACGCTTTATTTAAAGAAGCGCTCATTCAAACAATTTCATAAGGGAAGAACGATGGAAAATAAAATAATTACGATAATTGGAAGCGGAAATATCGGGCTCTCGATTGCCAACGGCTTAGTGCACGCCAAATTGGTCTCTCCGAAAAATATTATCCTGACCAGAAGAAATACCGATTTGCTGAATGAATTTTCGTCGCAAGGTTTTTCTGTTTCAAGCGATAATAAAAAAGCCGTAACGCAAGCAGATATCGTTATTGTAGCCGTGCAGCCGCAGCAGTTAAATGATTTACTCCTTCAAATAAAACCTGCGCTTAAAGCAAAAAAGCACACGGTGATTTCAGTAGTATCCGGCGCTACCGTTGCCGCAATAAAAAAAATTCTCGGCACGCAGGTAAAAGTCGTTCGCGCAATGCCGAATACCGCCATCGCAATTCAAGAATCAATGACGTGTCTCTCCTCCGATTCGCCGGAAGCTTTAACCTACGCAGAAAAAATTTTTAATGCATTGGGAAGCAGTTTGATCATTAAAGAAGAATTGATGGGACCGGCAACCGCGTTGTGCGCTTGCGGAATAGCGTTTTTCCTCCGCGCAATTCGCGCGGCATCTCAGGGTGGAATTGAAATCGGGTTTCATTCCGAAGATGCAATTATGATGGCGGCTCAAACAGCTAAAGGCGCTGCGGCTCTTCTATTAGAAAATAAAAATCATCCTGAAAGCGAGGTTGATAAAGTTACTACTCCGAGAGGCATCACCATTTCAGGATTAAATCAGATGGAACATAACGGCTTCAGTTCGGCGTTAATTAAAGGAATTGTTACTTCCGCTGAAAAAGCCGCCAAGATTTATTCATAAATATTCAAACACGGCAAAAATAAATTTGACAAATGGAATTGTGTGCGTTATCTTTGCACCTACTAAAATGAAAAACAAAAATTTAAATATCGAACTTAACGCTATGGCAATGTGCCTCTGTTGTATGATGATGTGTTCATCACCTCGGATGGTTTCAGCCTAAACGATTTGCTATTTTAATTGAAGCCCTTCCGAAGTAAAAACTCGAGAAGGGCTTTTTTGTTCGTTCTTAATAAAAAAGTAAAGCTCTTATCGAGAAAGGTTGAGGGAACAGGCCCTATGAAAACCTTAGCAACCATCACGCGTACGTGAATTTTGGTGCTACTTCCTGCCCATTCCGGGTAATTCCGGAAATTGTGGAAAGATGAGAAAACAGGTATTAAAACCTCTTCGGCAATCTTTCCGAAGAGGTTTTTTTTTGTCCAAATATGAAATCAAATAATAAATAAAAAAAGAGGTAACAAAATGAGTGCTCAACAGAAACCAAGAAACTACAGATTTGAAACATTGCAATTGCACGCCGGTCAAACGCCCGACCCGGCAACAAACTCGCGCGCCGTTCCGATTTATCAAACTGCTTCCTATAATTTTAATAACGCCGATCACGCAGCCAATCTTTTCGGATTGAAAGAGTTCGGAAATATTTACACGCGCATTATGAATCCGACAACAGACGTTTTTGAAAAACGCGTTGCCGCACTTGAAGGCGGTGTTGCGGCATTGGCAACAGCTTCCGGACAAGCTGCCCAGCTTTTGGCAATTACCACAATTGCGCAAGCCGGAGAAAATATTGTTTCCACAAGTCTTCTTTACGGCGGAACTTACAATCAATTCAAAGTTACCTTCCCAAGATTAGGTATCGATGTTAAATTCGTTACCGGCGATTCACCTGAAGAATTTGAAAAACTGATCGATTCAAAAACAAAAGCTCTTTACCTTGAAACAATCGGGAATCCGCGTTTAAATATTGCAAACATTAAAGAGATTGCCGATATAGCCCACAAACACAATATTCCGCTTATAGTTGATAACACTTTCGGAGCCGCCGGATTTATCGCTAAACCGATTGAACACGGCGCAGATATCGTTGTTGCCTCTGCAACAAAATGGATTGGCGGACATGGAACTTCTATCGGCGGTGTAATTGTTGATTCAGGTAAGTTTAATTGGGGGAACGGAAATTTCCCGATCTTTACTGAACCAAGTCCCGGTTACCACGGTTTAAAATTCTGGGAAATTTTCGGATCCGATGGACCGTTTGGAAATATTGCTTTCATCATCCGTGCACGCGTTGAAGGCTTGAGAGATTTGGGCCCTTGCTTAAGTCCGTTTAATGCTTTCCTTCTTCTTCAAGGATTGGAAACACTTTCACTTAGAATTGAAAGACACGGACAAAACGCCCTAACTCTGGCAACGTGGTTGGAAAAACATCCGCAAGTTGCATGGGTCTCTTATCCGGGATTAGCTTCTCATCCGTACCATGAAAATGCGAAGAAATTTTTGCGCAACGGATTATTCGGATCGGTGTTAACTTTCGGAATCAAAGGCGGACTTGAAGCGGGAAAAACATTTATCAACAATGTGCAGCTTGCAAGTCTGTTGGCAAACGTTGGTGATGCAAAAACTCTCGTTATTCATCCGGCATCAACTACGCACCAGCAGTTGAGCGATGCTGAACAACAAGATTCGGGCGTTACACCCGATTTAATTCGGGTCTCCGTCGGGCTTGAACATATTGATGATCTTTTAGAAGATTTTGATGAAGCCTTAAAAGCAACGGTAACTAAATAATTGAGTAATTTCACATGGCTGTTTTACCACAAAAGGTGAAACAGCCAATTATTTATTGGTCGAAACTCCGTTTCGAAAAAAGTAAAAGATATGGAAACTAAAACGGCAGAAAAAATAAAAGCACGAACACAATTTGTGAGGCTCTACAGCAATGAAACTCCTTTTTATACAGAAGAAGGTGACCTTCTTTCGGAAGTTGATGCAGCCTACCAAACCTACGGTAAACTGAATAGCAGCGGCACCAACGCTATTCTTATTTGCCATGCGCTTACCGGTAATGCACACGCCGCCGGAATAATTGATGAAGAAGAAGTTGAAAATTCAAAACCTTACGAGTTTTTATTTAAGTACAATAAAATGAATTTAAACAAACCCGGTTGGTGGGATTCGCTTATCGGACCTGGAAAAGTTTTTGACACGGAAAAATATTTTGTAGTGTGTTCAAATTTTCTCGGCGGCTGCTACGGAACCACCGGTCCATCTTCCATTAACGCGCAAACCGGCAGCCAATACCGGATGGCATTTCCAAAATACTCTGTTCGCGACATGGTGCGAGTTCAAAAAAAACTTCTTGATTATCTTGGTGTAAAAGAAGTTGTTACCGTTGCCGGCGGGTCTCTTGGCGGTATGCAGGCGCTTGAATGGGGAATCATGTTCCCCGAGTTTGTTAAGTCGGTTATTCCTATTGCAACTGCCGCGCAACATTCTGCATGGGCGGTGGGATTTAACACCCTTACGCGCCAAATCATTTTTAATGACCCCGGCTGGCAAAAAGGGAATTACATCAATCAACCAAAGGGACTTTCGTCCGCAAGAATAGCGGCGATGATCAGTTACCGCGCGCCGGATGATTTTAATTTGAAGTTTGAAAGAGAAATTGCGTTTCACGAAGACTATGCCTTCGGCGAACAATTTCAGATTGAAAATTATCTGATTTATCAAGGTGAAAAACTTGTAAAGCGATTCGATGCAAACACTTACTTATACATTACCAATGCGATGGATAGACATGATGTTGCTTCGGGACGCGGAACGCTTGAGGATGCTCTTGGTAAAATTTCCGCCAAATGTCTTTGTATCGGAATCTCATCCGACATTCTTTATCCAACCGGAGAACAGAAAAGTATCGCTTCATTAATCAATGGTTCCGAATATGAAGAGATTGATTCTCCCTTTGGGCACGATGCTTTTTTAATTGAATTTGAACAGGTGAGCAACTTTGTAGAAAATTTTTTCCGCAAAAACAACCTTTAAGTAAATTCTTTTAGTGAAGAAAATTCTCTATTTTTGAAATAAGAATTACTATTTATTAAATATCGAAAGAAGGCTGAATGAATTTTGAAGCCCTAAAAGGTTTTCATGATCCATGTTTTGTACTAACTGAAAACGGCACAATTTTAAAAGTAAACGAAGCGGCATACCAATTTTTCCCATCACCTAAAAGCAAAATCATCGGGGAAAATTTTTCCATCATTCTCGCTCCCGGGTCTCACGCAAAATTTGAACAAGAATTTTCTTCTTCATTTAGAAATAATACCTCCGTCGAATTTGAAATAACCATGCAGGCGCATGATAACAGTATTTACGATGTAAATATTTTCTTGTCTCCCTTCCTCACGGGAAATGATGGGAACAGAAATGTTCTTCTCGTCGGAAAAGATTTTACTTCAGAAAAGAAAAAAGAATCTGAGTTTTTGCGATTCTACACCATAGCACAGAACACCGTTAATCCGTTGCAGATAACCGACTTGAACGGTAAAATGATCTATGTGAATCCCGCCTTTGAGCGCGCAAGCGGTTATAAAAATGATGAATTGATCGGAGAAAATCCGAATATTTTCGGAAGCAGAAAACATTCGCGCGAGTATTGGGAATCAATGTGGCAAACAATTTCCTCCGGAAAAGTTTGGCTCGGCGAAGTAGAAAATAAAAAGAAAAGCGGCGAATCGTTTCACACCCGTCTGCTTGTTTCCCCTATTATTGATGAGACAAAAAAAGTTGTCGGCTACTTCGGTATCCATCACGATCTTACCGATAAAAAAATTTTAGAGAAGCAGCTGATCCACACACAAAAAATGGAAAGCATCGGTACGCTTGCCGCCGGTGTTGCGCACGAAGTCGGCAATCCGCTCGCATCAATCTCTGCGCTCGTACAAATCGTTCAGCGCGAAACGGATGACAATTTTATAAAAGAAAAACTCGAACTTGTAAAAAAACAAATCACCCGGATTTCAAAAATCATTAGGGATTTAGTTGATTTCTCCCGCCCGTCTGATTATGAATTAAAGTCCACCGACATCAATGATAACTTGAAAGAAGCAATTGAAATTGTTAAAGTCGGAAAGAAGACAAAGGACATAAACTTCACCTCAAATTTAGATGAATCACTCCCTTCCGTTCCATTGATCGCTGATCAGATACAGCAGGTTTTTGTTAACATTTTGATTAATGCCGTTGATGCAATTGCGGAGAAGAAAGAAAAATATCGCGGTGAAGAAGGGTCGTTTATCAATGTGGAAACTTCGATCAAGGACGCTAATATCACCGTCATCTTTGAAGATAACGGAATAGGAATACCGGAAGAATCTTTGAACAAAGTCTTCGAACCTTTCTTCACTACAAAAAAAGAAGGACGCGGTACGGGGCTTGGATTATGGGTGAGCTACGGCATCATCAAAAGTTCTCACGGCGAAATAAAAGTTGAAAGCGCGCCTAAAAAGGGGACAAAATTCATTATCAATTTCCCCTTGAATTTAATTTTGTAAAGGAAACACATGCCCGGAAAAATTCTTGTTGTTGATGACGAAAAAGATATAAACGATTCTCTCTCATTCATTTTAGAAAAAGAAGGCTACGTTGTTGAGCAAGCCGAAAATGGAAAAGTAGCTTACGAAAAAGTTTTGAGCAGTTATTATGATTTAGTGATCACCGATATTGAAATGCCGATGATGAAAGGAACGGAGCTGCTCGAAAAAATTTCGGTCATCGCTCCGCAAACTTCCGTTATTATGATCACCGCTTACGGCTCGCTCGAAACCACCATTAAAGCGTTGCGCAACGGCGCTCAAGATTATATTCTTAAACCGATTGAGTTTGACGAAATTCTCATTAAAATAAAACGTCTCTTCGAAATGAAATATCTCATTTCCGAAAATCAACTGCTGCGAAAAGAGATACAAAGAAATTATGATTTCTCGGAGCTTGTAGGCAAATCCCCGGCGATGCAAAAAGTTTTTGAGATGATTCAAACCGTTGCGGAAACCGAAAGCACGGTGCTGATTACCGGAAACTCCGGAACGGGAAAAGAACTTGTTGCACGCGCAATTCATTTTAATAGTAAAAGAAAAAACAAACCGTTCGTTGCCGTTAACTGCGGAGCGATTTCGGAAAACTTAATTGAAAGCGAACTGTTCGGACATAAGCGCGGCGCTTTTACCGGCGCCATTTCAGACAAAGAAGGATATTTAAAAGCTGCCGACGGCGGCACTCTTTTCCTTGATGAAATAAGCGAAATGCCGTTGCAGCTTCAGGTGAAACTTCTTCGCGTAATTCAAGAAAAAGAAATTACTCCGGTTGGCACCACTTATTCAATTCCCATCAATGTTCGGTTTGTTGCAACAACAAACAAAGTGCTGCAAAACGAAGTTGAAGCCGGAAGATTCCGCGAAGATTTATTTTACCGGTTAAATGTAGTTGAGTTGAACCTCCCTTCATTAAAAGAGCGTCCGGAGGATATTTCTATTTTAGCCGACCATTTTATTAATAAGTACCGGAAAGAGATCGGGAAAAATGTTAAGGGAATTGACAGCTCGGCAATGCGCGCGCTGCTCCATTATGACTGGAGAGGTGAAGTGCGCGAGCTGGAAAATATTATTGAGCGGGCGGTTATTTTTGCCAAAAATGAATTTATAACGGTTGAGGATTTACCGCAGTCGATGCACCTGCTAAAGGATATTCACATTCCGGAAAAAACCGGCTCGCTTGATGACTTCATCAAAAAAGTTGAAAAAGAATTTATTCTGAAATCGCTTGAGACCAATCAATTTGATAAAGATAAAGTCGCCAAGCAACTCAACCTCGGTTTATCAACTCTCTACCGTAAAATTAAAGATTATGGATTGGAACAATAAAGTGAATGAGAGAGAAGCCTTCCTTGTCCGGTAACTCACGTTCGCTGTTCTCCCAACTAATCCGTACTTAAGCGAATGCGGATTTATATTTCTTTTTTTTGTTCATTCCATTAAACAACTTTGCACTGATTAATATACACTTCAAATCATTTTCTTATCCAACCGCCAATTTTAGCCTATAAACTTAGGCTCGGAATTTGTTATTTTGTTGTAAGAAGTAAAAGGAATTTAGCCATGAAAAAATATTTTTTACCTGTTGCCGTTGTATTCGTACTCTTTTCGCTTTACGGATGTTACACGCAAGTTGATTTTCGCGACCGCCACCGCGATGATTATGAATACTCGCACGATCAAGACCGGAATGAAAACTATTCCGAGAACGATTCAGACAGAAATTATGACGACGAATCAGATGTTACCGTAAACAATTATTACGGAGGCGGATATTATCCCGGTTACAGAAGATACCTCTGGCATAATTACTATCCAACCTTTTCAATCGGATACTCTTATGGTCCGTATTGGGATACTTTCTGTTATGATCCATGGTGGTATGGCTATCCTGTAATCGCTTACTATTCCCCCTACTATTCTCCTTATTATTACAACGATTATTATTACGGCGGCTACTACAATAATTCCAACTGGAATAACGGTTCAGTTTATAAAGAAAGAACTAATTCCACATATCGTTTAAGAAATAATGACGGTGGAAGAGGTACTGCTACAATAAGAGATAGAGCTACACGAGACCTTATTCAAACATCGCTTAATCGTGAAAACCAAAGAGGCGAAAGTTTGAAAAGAGATGTACTGCAAAGAACCCGTGAAAGTTCTCCGGTTTTGAGAGGAAGGGATAACGCCGGCGCCGGAAGAGATAGAACAATAACACCGGCGGATAGACCTGCACGAACCAGAGGCGTTGATGACGCAGTGATTAATAAACGAGGCGCTGAACAGCCAGCCGACAGAAACCGTGAAATTATCCGAAGAGATAAACCTCCAACGAATACCGATGAAGCTCGTCCTGCTAAACCGGAACGACGCGGAGATACGGGATCTCCAACTGTTACTCCGGAAAGAAAACGAGAATCAACTTCTCCAAGTAGAGAAAATCCAAGAAGACGCGAATCAAGCGGTTCGTATTCAGCGCCGAGAAGAGAATCCTCCCAGCCAAGATACGAGGCGCCAAGAAGCAGCAGCGGTTCTTCTTCAAGATCATCTGCACCTTCAAGAAGCAGCGGAAGCAGCAGCGGCGGTTCAAGAGATAGGAGAAGATAATCATGAAAGCGATAAAACTTTTTCTATTCGTCAGTTTTATCTTTCTTCTTCAGGGATGTTATACAATCATCTGGACGCCGGATCTCGAGCTTCCGACAAAAGATACATCAGAGCGTTCCGACAGTTATTATGATCCGGATGATTATGGAAATTATTATCCGTATTACGAGATACCATGGTGGTACTCAATTCCACCCGCAACCTACACGCCTCCGGTAAAACCAAGAGGTCCGCTTGTTGAAAAAGTAAGAAACACAGGAAATACGGATAGAACTACAGAACCGCCTGCAAGACCGGAACGTCCGCCAATTGCGGATCCCGGAACACCAACGGTAAGTCAGCCGCCAACAACGGAAGATACTTCAACAAAACGAACCACTGAAAGTACTCCTCCGAAACGGGAACGAGAGAGTGGTTCTTCTAATTCACGTGACACCAGAAATAATGACGGAAATCGTTCTACCGATCCTCCAAGGAGATAAATGAAATGAAAATTCTTAAAGTTTTAATATTGATAATTGTTATGCTTCCATTAGCTGCCCAAGCTCAAACTATCACAGATGCACTACGCGTTGCGGAAGGCGGTCTCGGTATTGGAGCCAGAGCTTTAGGAATGGGAAATGCCTATACGGGCATAAGTGATGACGCATCGGCGATGTATTTTAATCCCGCCGGATTAGGATTAATAAAAAGATTGGAAGTTGCCGGCGGATTAGATTATTTTAATTATGATAATAACGCGACGCTTTTTTCAAATAAAACTAACTACTCAAGCAGCGCGACTAATTTTAATCAAATTAGTTTTGTATTCCCTTTTCCAACGCTCCGTGGTAGTTTGGTTTTTGGAATGTCGTACAATAAAAATAAGGATTTAACTTCTGCTTTAAAATTTGACGGCTTTAATATTGGGTCTAATTCGATGATTCAATATATGGAAGTAGTAAAATCTCCACAGGATAACCAATCTTACAAATATTCAGTCCCTTATGATTTACTCTTGAGTAACGATACCGGCAGAGTTTCAACAATCAACGGGAAACTCAATCAAAGCGGAACTAATTTGCAAGAAGGCGGATTGGAAAGCTGGACGTTTTCCGGTTCAATGGAAGTTTCCAAAAATTTGTACGTCGGAGGTTCGTTAAACATCAATTCGGGAATCTACAAAAGCAACCGAGAGTATTATGAAGATGATACGAAAGGAATTTACACAAACGTGGAAACGGCTCCCGGCATTCCTTCAACTAAAAACTTTACAACATTTTACCGAAACGACATTCTTGATTGGGAAATCAGCGGATGGGATTTGAAAATCGGAACGATCTATCAGCTTTCAAAAATTGCCCGCTTTGGCGCAACTATCCAATTCCCTAAAAAATTCTCGATTAAAGAAACCTATAACTTTGATGCAAGCTCAACATTTGGAAATAATGAAGTAAAACTTTCTTCAGACCTGATTGATTATTACAGCGACAAAGTTGAATATGATATTACTACTCCTTTTGTTTTTACCGGCGCCGCATCGGTTAATGTTAAAGGATTAATTCTTTCCGGCGAGGCAACACTTACAGATTATACGCAAACGAAATTCAGTAATCCAAAAGGAATTTTGGCAAAGTATATTACCACGGAGAATAAAAATATGAAAGAATTACTCCGCGCCGTTGCCGCAATAAATGTTGGCGTTGAATATACCATTCCGCAAGTTGGCGTGCGTGTTCGCGGCGGATTCATCTCACAGCCTTCACCATATAAAGGCGATGCATCCGATTTAGGTAAAAAATATTTAACCGGCGGAGTAGGATTTTTAGCGGATGAAACGTTTGCAATTGATGTGGCTTATGCGCACGGATGGTGGAAAACTTTTGGCGATAATTATGGAATAAATTTATCAAGAGTCTATCAGGATGTAGCAACCGATAAAATGTTGGTAACCTTCAGCTACCGATTCTAATAATTTCAGTGGACTTAGTGTCTTAGTGGTAAATAATCTTTCACCACTAAGGCACTTAGAACACTAAGATTCACTTAGAAAATCATCTCTCACTAACTTTCATCTTCTAAAAAATTCGGATACTACTTTTTCCCAGTTCACATCATTTAATTTTTCCAACTGTCCGATGTACAACTGTCCTTCTTCAACGTATTCACCTTTCGATTTTTCCGGTTGAAGAATGTCTTTCATAATTGAATTGAATCGTTCAATATCTTCCTGGTAAAAACTTACCGCCGATTTTCCGATGGTCAATTCTTTTATTTCGAGATCAAGATTTTCGGCATCCAGGGCGCAGACCCAATTTCGTTCGTACGGCGTTACGTTTAATGCAGAGAGATTGCGTTCAAGGATGGTATTGATTTGTGAAACTTTTCCGCTGATCGGCGCAAGAAAAGAGATGCTTCTATTCCCTTGTTTAACCGAATATAACGGCTGCCCGGCTTTAACATTCATTCCAAGATTCGGCAGTTCAATTGCATCAATTTTTCCGATTAATTTTTTAGCAAAATCATCGAGACCAACTTTCGCAATTCCTTCTTGATTCATGCTTACCCATGTATGATTTTTTGCAATAAAGACTCCGCCCGGAATAGAAAATTCTCCTTTTGTGAAATCATCGGAAGCCGGAAGATGCGTAATGTGGACTTTTGGTTTAAGCTGCTTTTGAATTTTGTCCTGTCGTTTGATCAATGATTTTTTTACAAACGCAAGCAGCTCATCTTCAGTAAATGGTTTCTGTACATAATCCATCGCGCCGTATTTCATCGTTTCAACGGCAGTCTCAACCGATGCATAACCGGTAATAATTATTACGTCAATATCCGGGCGGAGATGTTTTACGGATTTGGTAACTTCAACTCCATCCATCAACGGCATTTTCAAATCGGTAAAAAGAAAATCATAATGATGCGTTTGGATCAGCCCCAAAGCCTCCTGACCGGTTTCAACGGTGTCAACCGAATAGCCATCGAGCACTAAAATTTTTCTAAAGCTTCCGAGTATAACTTCCTCATCATCAACACAAAGAATTTTTGCTTTTGGGTTTTGAACTTCAGCTCGTTTTAAAGTTTTGGCTTCGTTGGTAAAATCTAATTTCAGACTTTCCTGTAAAACAAGCTCCCGCTCTTTTTTAAGTTTATTTTCGGTCAACCGCTTTCCGAACATCCGGATCAAGATATCCGCGATGATAAAAATGATGACGGCAAGAATTAATAACGGCATAATATTTCTCCTCAGATTTTAGTTATTTTTTCCACAACAAGCTACAGCAGTTCAGAACTGCATAGGATTAAGTGTTTTTTTTCATATTCAATATCGGTTGGAATCACTCTGTAAATCCAGCCTTCAAAATAGGGGTCTTTTTCAATTAAACTTGAATTCAATTTGAGCTGCTCATTTACTTCTACAATTCTCCCGGAAACCGGCGCGAGCATTTTATGAATTCTGTCATCCATCGATTGCATCATCACGCAACTGATGCCTTGAATAATTTCTTCATCGCGTGCAAGCAGTTCAAGTTCTTTTAGAGATTCGATCGTTTTTAAAAAGAGATCGCACACACCGATTAACACCGAGCCGTCTCTTTCTTCGAACATCCAGCTTGCATATCCAAGTCGCAAATATTTTACGGGGCAATTTACGTAAAGCAGTTCCTCATTTCTAATTTGCGCAGAAAGAGTTTTTTGCCGGTTTTTAATTTGCTGATATTTATTTGCTCTGAAAACCGAGCTGAGTAATTCATCAACGGTAAAAGGTTTTGGAATAAAATCAATGGCGCCGCCGCAAAGCGAATTAACGGCATTTTCAACGGTAGAGTATCCGGTCATCATAATAACCGAACTATCAATATTCCGGTTATGCAATTCATCCAATAACTCAAATCCATCTCCGTCCGGCATCATAATATCGCAGATAATTATTGGATAATAATTTTTAGAAATTTTTTCTTTAGCCGATTTTACGTTTGCCGCAACGTCAACTGTGTACTTATCCAGCGCGCAGATTTTTGTAACGGCGTCTTCAACAACCTGTTCATCATCAATTACCAATATGTCTGCCGTCTTTATCATTCTGTTTACCTTTGCTGCACAAGGGGTAAGCGAATGATGAACGTAGTGCCTTTTGCAATTTCACTTTCAACGTTAATCGTACCGTTGTGGTTATCGATAATTCCCCAAATAACCGCCAGCCCGAGACCGGTTCCTTTTTGTCCTTTGGTAGAAAAGAATGGTTCAAAAATTTTAGGAAGATCATCTTGATTTATTCCGCTGCCGGTGTCTTTAATTTTTATTTCGATAAATTCACTAAGCCCGGCAGAATCAACAAACTCCCATTTCTCCCAATTATTTTTTTCCGAAGAACAAACTTCATAAAACCCTTGCCCGTTGGTATCAAAAGCCAATACCGGCGAACCGCAATCGGGGCACGTTTTATCATTCACGATGAGCGAATTGCTGCAATCGGGACAAACGAATTTAGTCTCTTTGGTTATCGGAAAATCAAGATCAAAATGGTTTCGGTGTTTGCCGTAAACCGGATCGAGATGGATCACTCCTTCTTTGTTTTCGGAAATAACTTTTATTTTAAGCGAAGGGAGTCCGCCGATTTTAAATTCAGTATCAATTAAATTATGGCGTTTTGGGCAAAGCGCTTTTTTGATTTGCGCAACGCCGTACGGTGAAAGAGAAATCTGGTGCGTTGTTACCGTTAAGGTTCCGCCGTTTTCTCCAATCGCGTCGGAAGCGTTCACAAAAAGATTAATAAACACTTGCTGTATCTGGTTTGCATCAACCGTTATTTTCGGGAGGAAGTTATCTAACTCTTTAATCAATTTAACTTTATTAAGCGTAAGTTGATTTTCGATTACAACCACAGCGCGATTAATAATATCGTTAATGTCGGCGTTATTTTTTTTCGGAACAGTTTGACGCGCAAAATCAAGAAGACTTTTAACAATTTCACGGCACCGCAAAGTTTCTCTCACAATTACTTTCAAGTCATCCTGGAATTCCGGATTCTCTTGAGTTCGTTTCATCAAAAAACTGCTGTACGTTAACACACCGGTAAGCGGATTATTAATTTCATGCGCAACACCGGCGGCAAGGCGTCCAAGCGAAGCCATTTTATCCGATTGAAAAAGCTGCATTCGCGCTTCGGAAAGTTTCTTCGTCATATTGTTAAATGAGTGCGCAAGCATTCCTATTTCGTCATCACCCATATCTTTAATTGAATAATTCAGATTCCCCATGCTCACCTGTTTGGTGGCGCTCAACAAATTATTCACGGGCAACGAGACCCATCTGCGAACGAAAAGTCCGATGAGCACTCCAACACAAAGTATTGCTACGATGGCAAAGATTACAATTTCAACTTCGCTTTTGTTGATGGTTTTATCAACATCAGCTAAAGAAATGGTAACGTCAAGAACTCCCAAAACTTTTTGATCTTTTGGATGCGCGTGGCAGTCTGCCTGCCAGCATGATTTTTCATTATAAATCGGAGTGATAATTCCAATTACACGGCTGGAATCGGGATGGAGGCGGAAGATTCTTGTTCGTTCCGTTATCGATATTTTTTCAAGCGGCTCATTAGCAGAATGACAAGCGTAACAGCTTTCGGCTTTTTTATCAACCATCCTATTAATGTTGGTTGAATCGGACGAGTAAATAATTTCGCCAACTTTATTCAGAATCCGCACGTCTCTTATTTGCGGCTGTGTGCCGATGGAATTGATGACTTGCTGTATTCTGTCCCGCTGATTCAACATCATATCAAAGCGTGTGCTGGAAATAACCGTCTCGCCAAGTTGATTTGCGTTCCGTTCAACTTCAGTTAATAAACTATGGCTGTGCGATTGCACATTGAAGTACGCAAACACGCCAATGATACTTAACGAAGTAAGCGCAACTGCAAAGATCAAACGGAAGCCGATTTTCTTAAACATGGTTGTTCAAACAAAAATATTTTTCTTTTGCGTAACTCACCTGCCGCTAATAACTTTTCCCGGTTTTTGTTTTGGGAACGAATAATTTTCGTGACAATTACCGCAACCCGGTTTTACCGCAAAATTTTTATCAGCATGACAATCTTCGCAGTTTAGCTGGGCATGCGTTTCATTCAACTGTAAACCGGTAACCGCATGCTTAAAGCTTTCACTGTTCCAATTGCTATGACAACTTACGCAATTGTTATCCAATTTAGCAAAAGGAATTTTTGAACCATGACAAGCGCTACACGATAAATTTTGATGAAATCGATTTAGCTTCCAGCCGGTTTTTTTACCATGATCAAACGCTTCCGCCGGTTTGGTAAGATGGCAGCTCTCGCACTTATCATTTTTGTGGCAGCTAAAACATTGCTTATGATGTTCATCCAACGTTTTATTTGCTTTTATGATTTTCAATTTTTCTTCGCTCGGTTTGTTCACATCGTGGCACTTCATACACGTTTCATTTTTATGACAACTTGTACAATCAATCTTGAACTGCTTTGTATGATCATCGTGAAAAAATGTTACAAGTTTTCCGCGCATATAATTTGTTTCAAAAACAATTTTAGAAGGTTCAATTAACGCCGGGTGAACTAAATTTTCCATCTTCTTTCTTGCGATTTCTTGCTTCGTATCTTTTTTACCGGATTTTAAAGCATGGCATGAAATGCAGCTCGTTTGATGGCTCCACTCTCTATGGCAGCTGATGCACTGCCGGTGGTATGCTGCTTCCAAATCTGGCTTACTCACATCTTCACGCTTACGCGAAATTTGATGACAATTTTTGCACGGCTGAATCGGTCCGCTGGTGTTATAATGATGACACGTTCCGCATCCGCCCGACATGATGGACATTTGGGCATGCACTCTATGCGAGAATATTACCGGAAAATATTTTTTCGAAAGTTCATGCAGACTTACAACATCAACAGTCTTATCGGGAGATTCATACACCGTTGCCATTTTATTGCGCGGGCACGGCACCAAACAAGGATCATCTTTCGTCGGTACATCGCAGGTGTGGCAAGTTTTGCAATTTATTTTTTCCGTTGCATGATTTTTACCTGGATTTTTCTGCGCAAGAATTGGTAAAGAAATTACGAACAGGGTAAATATTATTAATCTGCTTCTCATTTTTTTGCCCCTTTTATTGTGTATTTGGTAGGTTGGGCTGTTTGTTCACCCGGTAAACTAATAACCGGGAAATTTAAAACGATAAATCTGTAAACAAGAATAAGTATGGCTGCAAAACCGATTGTTACTGAAATTTCTCCGAATGATGGAAAGTATGATTGCGTTGAATATGGAGGCGTGTAAGCAACAACAAAATTATTAATTCGGTTTAACAGAACTCCGAATACAACCAATGCCGATGCTATGAAGAGAAACAACGGAGACTTTAACACTTTGGGAGAAAGAAACATTCTTAATGGAATGATCACTCCAAATAAAAGTTCAATGGTGAACATTACGCTTTCGGTATTCACTTCTTTCAAATAAACAAATGTTTCGCGGATGAACATATCGCCAAGTTTGAATGCGAGATAAACGCCAAGCAGCGGCGCAATCATTGAACCTAATTTGGAAAGGATGTGCATCTCCGGTTTTAATCCAAGCGATCGCGAAGCAATAAGCGATTCGAAGATCACCATCGGGAAGCCAACACTGATTGCCGAGAGCAAAAATAATAGCGGAAGAATCGGTGTCTGCCATAACGGATGCATCTTCGGTCCGGCAATAACCATTAAAGTTCCGAGAGAAGATTGATGCAGCGTTGAAAGCACTACGCCTGCAATAATAAAAATGAACATCGTTTTCGCGAGTCCGGTATCAATTAATCGTAAGATTTTATCAACTACTTTATTTAATCCGGAAAGGAATCCGGGTAGATGAACTTTGCCAATAAATCTTTCTGCAACTACCGGAAGAAATTCAATGTAGAGAACGGTCATGTAAATCATGACGCAGATACCGACTTCAAATAACGCCGAGCTGCCGTTCCACATAATTAACGGATGCCAAATAAAATACCACCGCCCGATATCAACAAAAACTCCCATTGCAACAAACGTGTAGCCGAGCATTGCCGTTAATAGAGCCGGTCGAACAATAGCGTGATATTCTTCGCGGTGCATTACATGTCCGAGAGCGGCGGTAGTAAATCCACCGGCAGCAAGTGCAACACCCGCGGCAACATCAACGCCAATCCACAAGCCCCACGGATATTGATTGTTGAGATTAGTAACTGCGCCCAGCCCGAAGAAAAATCTTCCCATTAAAAATACTAATCCGTTTAAAGCGATGATTACAAGTACTATTACTCCCGGCGTAAAATATTTTCGCTGCAGAGGAACGGGATTTACGTTTTCGTGACTCATACATTTTCCTCCTCTTCAATTTCTTTGCGGTGTTTTGTTATCCACATAATTCCGCCGAGCAAAGCGTAAAGCGAAACGGGAGGAACGAAGTAGGCGAATATTCCATGCTGGATTGATTCTGAAACGCCGGGGGCTGGATTTGTTTTAAGTTTTGGGAAATCGAGTTCACTAAAATCTTTATTGGAAAGATACATCCACGAGGTTCCGCCAACTTCGTACTCGCCAAAAATGTGGTCAACATATCTTTCCGGATTTCTTCGAATGCGGTCGCGCGCAATTTTAACAAGGTCGGAGCGCACACCATAGGTAAGCGCTTCAACGGGACAAATAGAAACGCAAGCAGGAAGTTTTCCTTCTTTTGTTCGATTAAAACAAAAATCACATTTCATTATTAAAGGATTGATCGCTTTATTATATTCAAAAGCCGGAACTTGAAACGGACAGGCAGCCATGCAATAGCGGCATCCGATACATTTATCGGTATCCCAGATAACGGTGCCGTTTTCTTCCTTTGAAAAAGCGCCGACAATACAAGCCGAAACACACGCCGGATGATCGCAGTGCATACATTGCACTTTAACATCAACAGGCAGCGCTGCATTTTTACCGGCAGGATATTCATTAACAACCGTTAGCGATTTTATATCGGGTCTTCTTTTAGTTTTTAGAATTGTTCGGTCTTCATACGATTCGACGTTGCCGGCTTCCAATCCATGAGCGTTTCTGCAAGCCCATTCGCAATTGCGGCAGCCAACACAAACAGTAGTATCTACCAACACTCCCATCCGGTCTTCAGATAAAATATTTTTGGGCGCGGCTTGTACGGCTGATGAAAATCCCGCAACACCGGCTCCAACTAACGCACTTGTTTTAAGGAAGTCACGACGGCTTTTGCCAGACATTTTTTTATTCCTTTCAATAAGATTTCATGATTTTAGAAAACGAATTATTTCAATTGCACTTCTAAATACAATATTATGCCATTGCGGGTACAAAAACCGAAAACAAAAATTGTTTGAAATTATTAAATAGGTAAACAGTTTTGCGGTAGTTCAAAAATATTTTGAAAAAATAATTCCGCGAAATTTCTCAATAGTGGAAAATTACGCCTCCTTTTTTAAGGAAAGAGAATGAATGCCATTTTGCAATTTTTTTGAAATAGCTAAAATTGGCGATTGATAAAGGATGAAATTCGCCACCGTTTGCGGTAGAAAAATGGAGAAGATTTACTCGCCATTGTGGATACATAAAAAACTTTTACCCGTTTTCTGTGTACACTTATTCTACAACTTTGAACAAAAATTTTTTCTTTTTCGCTTAACAATGATGAGAATATCAACACCCGACTGTTGAAAACTTCTACGGTTTTTCTAAAACTTTTTCTTCACAAATGTTCCCGCACGCCGTAACTCCTTATCTGCAAATAATTTAAAATTTCACTAAAATTCTGGCAGCCGTGGTATGTTAGTTGCACTTTGAAACGCATGATAATTGCCATAAATCTTAAAGGAAAAAATCATGTTTACTTTTATTGTTGTGCTCGTATTAGTGTTTGTTGCCGTCGATCTACTCGTGCGGTTTGTAGTTGATCCATTAGCGTCAAAAAGTCTTAAGGGAAAAGCCGAAAAGAAATATGCCCATCCGGTTTACCACCCAACAATTAATTTGGTAAGTGAAACGATGTACGACGGCGGTACGGTTCGGGAAGAAACAAATTCACCTAATAAAACCGATAACGGTGATGATAAAAAGATTGATCCTTGCGAATCAAAGTAACAACATTTAGCTTATCACACTCAAGGAAAATACTGTCATGGTTGCACTATTCATTTTAATGATGTTCTTACTTTTTATCTCAGTCGATCTCATCATCCTAAAAATTCAAAATAAATACCACCCGGCATTTGAACCTGCCGTGACAAACTTAGATGATACAACAGAATTCGTTCTTCCGCAAAATCATTTTTTATCTATCGGTCATGTTTGGATGAAGAAAAATTTTGATGGATTAATCAACCTTGGAATTGACGCTTTCGGCGCAAATGTTTTAGGCGAAATTGCATTAGCCGTCAACTCCGAAATAGGAAAAGAATTAAAACGAGGAGATACAATTTTTGAAGGGAAAGTGGGAAATAAAATTCTGCAATTCCAGTCGCCGATAGATGGAATTGTAACAGCTATAAACACGAACGCGCTCGGTAAGGCGATCACCAATCCTTTTGAACAATGGGGTGTTCAACTTCTTTCCACCGATTCATTTAAAAATAAAAAATGGTTGGTATCCGGAAAAGAAGCATCAACCTGGATGCGGCAAGAATATGAAAGATTAAAAATCTTTTTGGATAATCATCTTCCCGATCTTGCTCTCGCCGGTCCAACAATGTACGATGGCGGTTTGGTAACAGACGATACTGCTTTTTCATTGTCGGAGAAAAATATAAAAGATTTTGAAAAAGAATTCCTCTCATTATAAACGGATAAAAACATGTTGAAAGAAAAAGGCATTCTCTTTGATGAAACACTTTGCGTCGGATGTGGTTCATGCTATCATGCTTGCAAAGAGAAAAATAACTTACCCAAAACAAATACCGACTTTTTAAAAGATCACCTCTCCGATAATACGTACACGGTTGTTGAGCAATATGAAAATATGTTTGTGAGAAAACTCTGTCTTCATTGCAATGAACCTTCGTGCGTTTCCACGTGCCTGGTAGGCGCATTACAAAAACAATCCACGGGCGCGGTTCTTTATGATGGCGACAAGTGTATCGGTTGCAGATATTGTATGCAGGCTTGCCCGCATAAAATACCACGTTACGAGTGGAGCAAAACGCAGCCGCGTGTTCGCAAATGTACGCTGTGCAACGATAGAATAAGCGCCGGTAAAATAACCGCTTGCGCGGAAGCCTGCCCCACCGAAGCCACGTTGTTCGGCGATATCGCGAAGCTAAAAAGTATTGCGCAGAAAAGATTAAACGAACATCCGAAAAAATATTTTCAGAAGATTTACGGACTTGACGAAGCCGGTGGAAGTCACGTTTTAATTATTGCATCCGTGCCGTTCGAAAGATTAGGATTACTAACCAATTTGCCCAAAATCCCGATGCCGGAATTAACAAACAGAGCGATGGAAAAAATTCCAACAGTTGTATCTATTGGGGGTATTTTTTTATCCGGAATGTACTGGCTTACCAAAAGGAAAAATGAAATTACTCATGAAAAAAATACAATTGAAGGAACTACTACAAAATGAAGATCGAAGCTATATTAAAACCAACTTTTTGGAAAATTGTTGCTGTATGTATTGTTACCGTTGGATTGGTTTCTACCTATCTTATATTTTCGCGCGGACTTGGAGCAACTACGCATTTGTACGATACAGTCCCCTGGGGTTTATGGATCGGTTTCGATTTTCTTGGCGTTGGGCTTGCCGCCGCCGGATTTACTATTGCCGCGACCGTCCACATTTTTAACATCCGGAAATTTGAGCCGTTGGTTAGACCGGCAATCCTCACGGCATTTCTCGGTTATTCACTCGTTGTGTGTTTATTGGTTGTTGATCTCGGCAGACCGGAAAATTTTTGGCATCCGCTGATTATGTGGAATATTCATTCAGTGATGTTCGAAATTACATGGTGTATAATTTGTTATACCACGGTTCTAACTTTGGAATTTGCGCCCGTCGTGCTGGAAAAATTTAATCTGCACGCTCCTATCAAATTGTTAAAAAAGATTTCCATCCCGATTGTTATTGCCGGAGTTTTGTTCTCCACGCTGCATCAATCATCTTTCGGATCGCTGTACTTAATTGTTCCCGGCAGATTGCACCCGCTCTGGTATTCATCGCTGCTGCCTATCCATTTTTTTATCTCATGTATCGGCGCCGGATTGTCGATGATCATTTTTGCATCGTATCAAACTGCACGCGCTTTTCCGGATGGATCGAAAGTACGCAACACCGGTTTAAAGCTTGATATTTTATCAAGCGCTGCTTTCGTGATTTTAATTAGTTTGATTGCGGGTTTTCTCTTAAAAGGATTTGATTTTATCAACAGCGGGAAACTCCACTTGTTGGAAATTGCTTCAACAGAAACCTTCTTTTTCTATTTGGAAATTCTTATCGGCACCGTTCTTCCTGTTTATTTGCTAAGTCAAAGAAAGTACCGGGAAAATAAAACGTGGCTTTACATCAGTTCAATTTTAATTATTTCCGGATTTATCCTGAACAGAATGAACGTTAGCATAACCGGTTTAGCGGCTTCGTCCGGGATAAATTATTTCCCGTCGTTCGATGAAATAAGCATCACGCTCATGCTGGTGGTTTTGGCAATGCTTGCATTTAGATTTATTGTAATCAACTTTCCCGTTTTTGTTGATGAAAATGAAAACGATAACGTTGTACACGTTAAAAAAGAACCTAAAACGAAACAACTAATTTTAAGTGAATGATATGAATAAAGCAGATGGTTATACCGGCAGTAGTTATGAAACGTTGAAGTGTATCTGGATGGCGTCTCAAGTAGTTGAGTATAAATTGTGCGATAAACAATTTGACTGCGAAACATGCGCGTTTGATAAAGTAATCCGAAATTATTCCGGCGGCAGCCATTCCGATATTTCAAAAACAACAAATGTTGCTAACGTTATTTCGTACAAGTTGAGAAGTATAAAGTTTGATGAGAAGATCATCTACCTGAAAAATAATCTTATCGCAAAAGAAATTTTTTACAATACGTATTACCTCGGCATCAATCCGATTCTCGTCACTTTTCTTGAATCGGTAAATTCTATTTTGGAATATGAACGGGGAAAGAATATTTTAACCGGGCAGCAAGTACTTCAACTTTTTGGCGCATGGGGAATGGTGACTCTCTCCGCGCCAATGAATTTTACCATCTGCGATAAAGTTACCGAACCCATCGACGGAAATCTTAAATCTGGTTGGTTTGCTATAATCGGCGCCGAACGGCAGCAAATTACTTCCGGCAAAATACGGCAGGAAGAATGGACGCGCATGCACGAAAAAGCAACCGGAATTATTGAAGGAATTCAATCTTATTATCCAAAAGTTGGAGACACGATGCACGATGGAGGTTCTCAAATTAAATTCCTTTATCAACTTGTCGGCAGTGCAAGATTTACGCAGATACTCAATTCTCTCAACTCGCAATCAGTTTAAAATTTCTCTTTCTCTTTTCTTACAATGCTTTGTCAGTTGGGAGAAAAAATGATTTCTCGTTCCGATCAATGATGGGCATAAAACTTGCTAAGATAATTATCAGACAACTCTGAATAGATAAATCTGATGTCTATTTTTTTAATAATGAAGCATCCGTTTGAATGAAAACCAAGATTTTAAATAAACTTAGTATCCGTCTCATCATATCGATTTCGTGCATACTGTTAAGTATTTTATCGGTGTACACCTACTTTATCATTAAAAATCTTGAAAACTATTTAACCGAAGCGCGATTCCAAAACGCCTACACCATTAGTGATCTGATCAGAAAATCAACCCGGTACAGTATGCTGCTAAACCGGCGCGAAGATGTGCATCAGATTATTAAAACGCTTAGTACGGAAATCGGAGTTCAAAATATTCAAATCTATAATAAACAAGGATTGGTAATTTTTTCATCCGATACTTCCCTCATTCTGAAAAAAGTTGATCTTACCGCTGAAGCCTGCATCGTCTGCCACAATAGCAGGGTTCCTCTGCAAAGTTTAACGAAGCAAAGTAAAATCAGAATTTATAGAAATGCCGAAAATAAACGCGTCCTTGGGCTGATAAATCCAATTCAAAATGAACCCGATTGTTCAAACGCCGACTGCCACGCTCACTCGCCAAAAGTACGTATTCTCGGCGTGCTGGATGTGGTTGTATCGCTTGATGAATTGGATGCGATAATTGAAAAAAATACGAAAGACGTAATTCTCACCGCAGTGCTCATCATAGTTGTAATTTCTTTTTTTTCGGGATTATTCATCACGCTTTTAGTAAACCGGCCAATTAAAAAACTTACAAAAGGAATTGACGAAGTAGGAAATGGAAATCTCAATTATAAAATTGAAGTGAATACGAAAAACGAACTCGGACAAATGGCACGCAAGTTCAACGACATGTCGATGAAACTTGATGAAGCTTACAAGGAAATAAAAAATTGGACGGAAACGCTTAACGATAAAGTAAACGAAAAAACAAATGAGTTGAAAAATATTTACAGCCAGGTAAATCAAATTGAAAAATTGGCGTCACTCGGAAAATTATCCGCCACCGTTGCGCACGAGTTGAATAATCCGCTGGAAGGAATTTTAACTTACAGCAAATTGATTGCAAAAAAACTTCATTCCATTCAAAAGGATTCCGAATATTCAAAAATGATTGAATACCTCGAACTCATTTCAAGCGAGTCTTCCAGGTGTGGTAAAATAGTAAAAGACCTCCTTATTTTTTCTCACGGAGAAAAAGATGAATTTGCCACGGAAGATTTGGTATCGATAATTGATAAAAGTACCACCGTCATCAAACATCACCTTGAAATTCACGGGATAACGTTGATAAAAAAATATCCGGAACAATCGTTCAAGCTCAATTGCAACGCGCAGAAAATTCAGCAGGCATTGATGTCGCTCTTCATCAATTCAATTGAAGCCATGCCGCACGGCGGAAAAATAACGGTTGAACTGACTAAAGCGAATAACGCCATCATCATCCGAACAATTGATGAAGGAATCGGAATTGCCGAAAAAGATTTTCCCCATATCTTTGAACCTTTTTATTCAACTAAAGAAGCTTCCAACGGCACGGGGTTGGGACTTGCCGTTGCGTATGGAATTATTACCAATCATAAAGGTGAAATTGAAGTCGAAAAAACTTCTCCGCAAGGAACCACTTTCAAAATTACGCTCCCGCAACATGAACAAACTAATTAAGGATGAACTATGAATACTCCCGCTGCTATTTTAATTGTTGATGATGAAAAGATCGTGCGTGAATCGCTCTTCCATTGGTTTGAAGAAGAAGGATATTTTGTAGATACCGCCGAAGACGGTGAAACTGCTCTAAAAAAATATGAGAAATCTAAATTCGATCTCTTACTTGTTGATATGAAAATGCCGGGGATGAGCGGATTGTATCTATTATCAAAAATAAAAACAATTGATAACGATGCGCTCGTTATTCTTATTACGGCGTTCGCCTCCGTTCCAACGGCAATTTCAGCATTAAAAAACGGAGCGTACGATTACGTAACCAAGCCCGTTGACCCCGATGAACTCACCTATCTTGTTCAAAAAGCATTGGAACAAAGAGCGCTAAAAATTGAGAACAAACAGTTGAAAGAAAATATCGATGAAATTATAAAACCGGATAATTTAATCGGTGAAAGTTTTCAAATGAAAAAAATATATGAACTCATTCATACCGTTGCCCCGGCAGATACAACCGTGATGATTAGAGGCGAAAGCGGTACGGGGAAAGAACTTGTTGCAAAAGCAATCCACATTAACAGCGGAAGAAAATACTTCCCGATCATTCCGGTAAATTGCGGAGCGCTGGCGGAATCGCTCCTCGAAAGTGAATTGTTCGGACATGAAAAAGGGGCGTTCACCGGCGCACAATTTAGGCGAAAAGGAAAATTCGAAATGGCGGATAGCGGTACAATTTTTCTTGATGAAATCGGTTCCATTTCTCTTAAAATGCAAATTGAATTGCTGCGCGTGATTGAGACAAAGCAGTTTAACCGCGTAGGCGGTAACGAACTGATCAAAAGTGATTTCAGAATAATTATAGCAACCAACGAACCGCTTGAAGAACTTGTTAAAGCCGGCAAGTTCCGCGAAGACCTTTACTACAGGCTGAACGTCTTCACTATCGTTATTCCGCCGTTGCGTGAAAGAAGAGACGACATTCCGCTGCTTGTAAATTTCTTTCTAAAAAAATTCTCTTCCGCAATGAATAAGCCGATCAAAAATGTTTCAAAAGAAGCGATGGATTTTCTGGTAAATTACGATTGGCGCGGCAACGTAAGAGAATTGGAAAACGCGGTTGAACGTGCCGTGGTTGTAGGTAAATCATCTGAAATAATTGTTGATGACCTTCCCTTTCATCTTTCTCAAAATATTTTTGATTCCGGTGAAAATGGGAAAAGTCTCTCGGCAATGGAGAAGAAATACATCCTAAAAATATTAAATGAAACCAACTGGAACATCTCCAAAAGCGCCCAGCTATTGGATATTGACAGAGTTACGCTTTATAACAAAATAAATAAATACGAACTGCGCAAAGCCGATTAGTAATGGATATTTACGTAGCACCACTTAAATTTTATAGCGCGCTGCTGCTAAAAAATCTTACGGCGGAATTAGTAAAAAGATTTTCTTCCGCCATTCATTTAATTGATTTGGAAATTAACCTCGATCCGTTTCTGTCTTCCGAAAGAGAGCAGTATTTCTCCACCCAAATAATTGCGGAAGCAATAAAACTAACGGAGAAGTACGACGGGAAAATAATTCTTTTAACCGACGTTGATATTTTTGTTCCGGTGCTTACGTTTGTTTTTGGCGAAGCGCAGCTCAACGGAAAACATGCGCTCCTTTCCGTCTGCCGTTTACACGAAGAATTTTATTCCGGAATTTCAAATGAAAATCTTTTGCTTGAAAGAACAGTAAAAGAGTTTCTTCACGAGCTTGGACATTGCTTCGGGCTGCGCCATTGCAGCGATTGGGATTGCGTTATGCACTCTTCCCCCGGAATTGAACAGATTGACATTAAAGGAAAAACGTATTGCCGCCAATGCATTTCAAAAGTTGATGGCTATAAAAAATAGACGCAATCAAAAACAATTCTTTACGCACACCTCAACTCCAACAATCCATCTTTTCTGTTTTTTTTAATTGAAGACGAGTGCAATAGTAATTGGAAAGTTGTCTGCCGAAAATTATATTTGAACTACTATTTACCGTTTTTAAATGAAGTTATCAGTAGCCGAATCAACATCATCGTATGAAATTTTTCTTAAAACCATAAAGCATACAGCGAAGGAATCTTTTAAACCCAACCAGCTTTTGAGTTTTTATTTTTCTTTGCCGGAGCCGTTTTTTCAGAAAGATTTCTCCCATCTTTTCGTTGGTTTTCAGAACGCATTTTATTTTTCCGCCCGGCATGAGGAGTTTTTTGCCGCTGGGAATATTTTTTCGATTAAAGCCGAAGGAGCTTTACGATGGCAAAGCATTGAAAAACAATTCAACGAATTTCCCGCACCGCTTGTCAATTTAGAAGAATCACAATGTTTAAACACCCCTTTATTTTTAGCATGCGTTAAATTTAACGACCATCGAAGTAGTAAAGAATGGTTGGACTTTCCGAACACCGAATTATATATTCCAAAACTACTCATCGTAAAACACGGCAGTTCTACGCTCTTCAGATTCAACCGGTTACTCAATTCTTCTTTTTCTTCTGAAACTGCTCTTCAAGATTTCTCCGAGACGCTATCATCAATTATGAAAGTGAAAGAGATTCAAAAAGGGATTGAAGATGCACATAATTTACCGTTTGAGGCGTCAAATAGTGATCACTCAGCTTGGAAATTAAAGATAGAAAAAGCGCTGGCAGAAATAAAAAGCAACCGCATCACAAAAGTTGTCCTCGCAAGAAGAATTTTACACAAGCAAAAACAACCGGTTCACTTTGAATTACTACCGGCAAGATTAAAAAAAACAAATCCTTCATCTCATCTCTTTTTTATCAAGAAAAATGATTCCGTTTTTCTCGGCGCATCGCCGGAAATTTTGATTGAACAAAAAAACGATTTGCTCATAACGGAAGCGATTGCCGGTTCGCAAAGAAGAGGGATTAACCGCACCGAAGATTTGCAATTGGAAAATGAGTTGCGTTCTTCAGAAAAAGAGATGAACGAACACCGCTCGGTAGTTGATTTCATCACGCATAATTTGGATGAGGTTGTTTCAACAATAAAATTTGATGAATCACCAAAAGTGAAAAAGTTAGCGTCAATACAGCATCTCTCAACTGAAATTACGGCTACGTTAAAACCCGGCGCTTCACTCTTTTCCGTGATTGACAAAATTTTTCCAACGCCGGCAGTATGCGGAAACCCAAAAGATAAAGCGTTCGCACTAATTTCCGAATTGGAAGATTTTGATCGGGGACTTTATGCGGGATTAATCGGATGGGTCTCGCCTGCTTCGGCAAAAATGGTTGTGGCAATCCGCTCTGCATTAATAAATAAAAACACGATATTTGCGTACGCCGGATGCGGAATTGTGGAAGGTTCGAATCACGAAAGTGAATTCAAAGAAACAGAAGTAAAATTGAAAACTATTCTCTCAACACTGAATGAAAAAAATTAATAAAAATATTTTATGGTCAACAATATTTTTTGAACAACTTGCCGCGCTTGGTGTAAAGCACGTCTGTGTTTCACCCGGTTCGCGGAGTACACCGCTAACGCTTGCGGCAGCTTACAACAAAAAATTAACGTGCTTAAAAATAATTGATGAACGCTCCTCCGCTTTTTTTGCATCGGGAATTGCGCGCGCTACCGGCAGTCCGGTTGTTTTAATTTGTACTTCCGGAACGGCGACTGCCGAATATTACCCGGCAATTATTGAAGCGTACCAGCAGCGCATTCCTTTAATTGTTTGCACCGCTGATCGCCCGCCGGAGCTTATAAACAAAGGGGCAAATCAAACTATCAACCAAAAGAATTTGTACGCAAACCATATCCGTTTTTTTGCCGATGCGGAACTGCCGGATGTTTCGTCAAACAAATTGGAGCGAATAAAAAATATTGCGACGCAGTCTTTTAAGATTTCGGCGCTAACCGACAAAGGACCTGTTCACATCAACTTCCCGTTTGAAAAACCATTTGAACCGGAAACGTACACCGATAATGTTTCAACGAATTTGAACGCAAAGTTTTCTACATCGGATAATTTAATTTTAAAAGAAAAATCATTCCCTTCGGGCGCTTCAGCGTTATTCAAACGCATAGCCAAAGCTGAAAAAGGATTAATCATTGTTGGACCTGATACGAACAATCAAACTTTTCCGGCTTTAATAATCAAACTTGGAGAGCAGACCGGCTTCCCGATTTTTGCCGACGGAGCTTCGCAATTACGATTTGGACAAACATCAAAGAAAAATATTATTTCAAATTATGATGCACTCCTTCGCTCGCCTTATTTTTTAAAAGATTTCTCTCCCGATTTAATTCTCTATTTTGGCCGAACGATAACTTCAAAAGGACTTGAGCTATTCCTTGAGAAAAATAGCGCGCCTAAATATTTGATTAATGAATTCGGAGATTGGTTTGACCCCGCCCGGAATGCAAAAGATGCGTTGGCAATAAAACCTTCTCTTTTTTGCAGCAATTACTTGGAGACAATTCCTCCGGTAAAACTTTCTGAAAAAAAGAAGGAGTGGTTAAAATTTGTTGCAGCCGCCGATGAGCTTGCGGAAGAAATAAAAAAGAAAAGTTTTGCGGATTCGAAAATAACAAGCGAGCCGCAAATAATAAATCTCCTTCTGGAACAGCTTCCTCAAAATTCTAACTTGATGCTTTCCAACAGTCTGCCCGTTCGTGATTTTGATTTCTTCGCATCAAATTCTGAAAAGCAAATTAAGGTTTATCATAACCGCGGCGCCAGCGGGATAGACGGCATCATCTCAACTGCTTTGGGCATTGCCCATGCGTCTAAAAAACCAACTGTATTACTTACCGGTGATTTAGCTTTTTATTACGATCTCACTTCACTGCTCACGGCAAAGCAATATAAAATTCCTTTGATAATACTGCTTGTAAACAATAACGGCGGCGGCATTTTCCAATTTCTCCCGATCGCAAAATATAAAAATGTGTTTGAAGATTTTTTCACGATGCCGCATTCGCTGCCGTTCAAAAAGTTTGTTGATGCCTTTGGCGGGAAGTATTCTCTCATTCGTAATCGAAATCAATTTAAAAGTGAAATGGAAAAATCTCTTTCGGCAGAAAATTTTTCCGTACTTGAATTTAAAACGAACGCCGAACATTCTCTTCACTTAAGAAAAGAATATTGGGCGGAGGTTTCCGAATCATTTAAAAATAAAAAAGCCGCAAAATAATTTTCTGCGGCTTTCATTTCGGAAGTTTCTTCATTTAAACTTTAATGAAAATTTTCTTCGCGTATAAAATCCACATTAACCCGAGCATCACCAGCACAAACGAAATTGCCCACGCTAACGATGCGTGCAGCGGCGCTAACCATGATAAAAAGAATTTATTGTAGATAAAAGATTGCAAATCTACATTCTCGCCGGCGTCGTTCATCACCTTGATCAATCCAAGTAATCGCTCAAAAATACCGGATAAAAAGAAAACCGTTATAGCGTTTACACCATAGACAATAAAGGGTTTCGTCCACCAGGTAATTCCTTTAACATCAATAAACCAATAGCAGAGCGCAAAAAAGTGAAGCGCCATTCCGGCATTAAACAAAACGTAGGAGCTTGTCCACAAACTTTTATTTATCGGAATCCACATATCAAAAATTGTGGCGAGAACAATTCCGAGATTTCCAAAGATGAACATCCAGATAACTTTTATCATTTTATCATTATTGGTTTTTAGCCACGCGCCCAATAATACGCCGCACAGCGCGGTAGAAATTGCCGGAATCGTACTAAGAATTCCTTCCGGATCCCAAACTTTAGTAACTTTCCACAAATGTCCCGGCAATAATTGTAAATCTAACCAGCCGACTAAATTTGGCGCGAACGTATTTCCGTTTGCATCCGTGAGCACCGAAACAGATAAATTTGAAATCCCGTATCCCGGCACAGGCACCAACGCAAGCAGCATCCAATACAAGAGCAAAAATCCACCGGCAAGATAAGCTTGTGTTTTCCAGTTTGTTTTAAGAAAAATAAATGAAGCGAAAAAATAAACTACGGCTATCCGCTGAAGCACTCCGGGAATTCTGATGGTGGAAGGATTATAATATGGAAATCCGTGAAGGATAAGCCCGATGGCAAAGATCATCAATGCTCTTCTAAAAATTTGGAGGATTAATTTTTTTTGATCATCACCCCGTTCTTTTCGCTTGGTTAACGAAAGCGTAATTGCTACGCCGACAATGAACAAAAAAAATGGGAAAATATAATCGGTCGGGGTAACGCCGTTCCATTGGGCGTGTTCAAGTGCGGGATAAATTGTACCCCAGCTCCCCGGGTTATTCACCAGGATCATCCCCATAATTGTTATTCCCCTAAAAACATCAAGTGCAATTAAACGATCCGATTTTGCTGCTTCCATATTCTTTTCTTTTAAGTTGAAAAAAAAATCAATCAAACTTAAATGATTTCTTTCATTCGTACAAATTGAATAGAAATATTTTTAGGAAGGAGCGTTCACGCGGCTGCTTATTAATCAACTGCTTTAGGAAAGAATTTCACTTTAATAATTTCGATAATAGCAGGCAGAATTGAAATAAGAATAACAACAAGGATTGCAATGCTGAAATTCTCTTTAATTATCGGGAGGTTGCCAAAAAAATATCCGGCAAAAATTAATAAACCGCTCCAGAGCAAAGCTCCGACAATTGAATAAGAAATAAAATTTAAATAATTCATTCTGCCGATGCCCGCTGTAAAGGGAGTAAACGTTCTAACGATCGGTACGAACCGGGCAATGATGATCGTCTTGCCGCCATACTTTTCAAAGTAGGCGTGAGTTTTATCGAGGTATTCCTTCTTAATAAATCTACCGGAATTTTTCTTCAAAATTTTATCGCCGAGAAAATGTCCGATCCAGTAATTCACATTATCGCCAGTGAGCGCTGCGGCAACAACCAAGAAAAAACAGAAATAGACATTCAAACTTCCCAGAGCGGCAATAGTGCCGATTGCAAAAAGAAGAGAATCTCCGGGCAAAAAAGGAGTAAAGACAAATCCGGTTTCTGCAAAAATCACAAAAAATAAAATTGCGTACGTAAAGGTTCCGTATTGCGCGGTGAGCTGCCCTAAGTGGGCGTCGAGGTGAATAAAAAATTCAATAAGATTTTCTAAGGGATTCAAGATTTACCTAAAAATGTCTAACTATTGTGTAATTGAAATCGTTACGTCAAGCCCGGCTTCGTTAATAGTTGAACCGGTGATGTGAGAGGCGCCTTCGGGAGCAACGGACGACCTCCGGTAAAAAACCGCAAGCTTAACGCGTGAACTGATAATATATTTAATCCTTGGTTCAAGCGTGGTTCGCGTAGTACCATCCTGCGGTACGCCTTCTTCCGTGAATTCATTCATTTTAAAAAGGACGATCGAATTTTTTGCGTTGGAATAGGAGAAGCTGAATTCAATATCATTCTTCAACGCAATTCCAAACAAAGGAACTTCAAAACCCGATTTTGAATAATTTAATGAAATTCCTATTTCGCGGGTGTAGGTTTCCGTAATATTTTGGTTTGTAACGCTGAGATCATAATTATTTCTGGTTGAATATTTTACGTTACCGGAGAAATTTCCATCCCAGAAAGAATTTAAAGTTAAATTCAAACCAACCAAAGGCGAAAAACCGTATGCAATTTTTTGAGAAGTCGGAGACTGTTTTCCGTTTTCGATTTTCCAGCCTTCCGTATAATTGGCGCCGTAAGCGTGGTCAAGACTAACTCGCTTTGCAAAACTTTTAAAGATGGAGAACTTCTCAAGTCCGTCCCACGTAATCCGCCAATTCGGACGCGGTACATACTTTGCGACACCTTTAAGAAAACCAACTTTAGAGAGTAATGGCAATGTTTCAAAACCATTCATAAATGCGGCGGAAAGATTCTCGTTCATGTTAGCCGCTTTGGGATTGTAGAGTTCGCTCACCCTCTTTATTCCGCTCTTAAACATTGATAAGAAAAACGTTGGCGGAAGAGTGAAGAACGAACGGTCAATCGTTCCGGATGAAGAGATATTATCAATCGTGGTAATTCCGTTAGCGTCTGAATGGAGCGTAGTATTTTTGTTAATGGACCATCCTATTTTCCAGGTAAGGTCTATCCTGGCGCCTTCCCACAGCGGCCGGGCGGTTTTCAAATCAATTGAATTTCGTTCGGTATAGTTATCCGACAACTTTCCATTTGCAGCTCTTGGACCCGGGTCACCTTTCAACCCAAGCATATATAGCCGCGAAGGACCTTCTTTCACACTATAAATTCCCCAATAGTTTTTAAATCCCGTTCCTTTTCCACGAATGCCATTTGAACCAACAGCGGTGCTATTCGAAAAACTTATCGTAAT